>Ga0307412_10000041_pt1 | contig 179188 bp, 160 predicted proteins | sample DK1Cmetagenome_3_FD_203823 | JGI IMG/M metagenome (GOLD analysis project Ga0307412, IMG submission 203823) | Maize rhizosphere microbial communities from greenhouse at UC Davis, California, United States - DK15-C-1 | ecosystem: Host-associated > Plants > Roots > Rhizosphere > Soil | place...
TGTTCAAACGCAACGGCCAGACGCGAGAGGGCCGTTGGCGCGTCAGGCTTATCCATATAGGCGACGTAGTTGTGCTTCATGGTCTTCACGAACGATTCAGCCATACCGTTGCTCTGTGGCGAGCGCACGGGCGTGGTCAGCGGCTGCAGGCCCAGTTCGCGCGCAAAGCTGCGCGTGCGATGGTCGATGTATGCGGAGCCGTTGTCCGTCAGCCTTTCCATAGTGGAGGACGCATGAGGCGGCTACTGGCGGTTGGCGTTTTCCTGACCGGCGGACTCGCGGCCGAACTGGCGCATCCGCTGCAATGCTCCCTTATCCGGGCGAACGGGAATCAGTTGAAACGACGCAGCAGATAGGAGTACGAAGCTCACAGACCGCGTCTGGTCCATTGTGTCGGGATGCGTCGGTACGCGCCCGGCCGCGGCCGACGATAGCGCGAGTTATTGCCACCGCCCTGGCGGACGCAGCGGCTTTGGAAGTGAATGTCCAGCGAGACTAATTGACAATTACCCTCACAGGTTTCACGATTTCTCTGCCCGCCTCTCCACTACAGTTGATCGCGAACAGATAGACCGGCTAACTTCTCTAACCATCCCCTTATCCCAGTCTTTAAGATTAGAAAAGGGATGGCAAACCATGCATGCGTGACTTGCATGCGCCCGCGCCATCGTACCCAATGCTGACGTCATTCGTTGAACGGCCGTTATGCGCTAGGGAGCCGCCGCCTGAACGACCGGCCAGCGCCGTCAGCGAATGACGCTTCATGGCCGATCACGGTCCGATGCTGATTGCATAGGCTACCAGCCAGAGATCGATCCGCTTCAGGCCGTCATCGGACCCGGAGCGGTCGCTCGCAAACTGTTAGTGAAGGACTGGAGCGCTCCTGGAAGCAGCCGTTCACGCACAAGCAACGGCTCACCGAAGGCTTCGGCTATGCAAACGGTCCGTATCGCAAGATGTCACCTATGCCTGGACAAGACGGCCGCTCAAGCTAGTGCCGATGCCGGTGGTGGATGTCAGGAAAATGAGCGTGAGTATGGTCAATCGGCAGGTGCACATGCGGATGCGTATGCGGCTCTTCACCCGAGTAAGGAAACTCGTGCTCGTGCTGGTGATGCCTGTCATGGCGATGCCGGTGCGTGTGTTCGAGGAACTCATGACTGTGTTCATGCTCGTGCCGCTCGCGCACATGCAGCCAGATGCCCAGCGCCATCAGCGCGGCGGCAATCGAGAAAGAAAAATCGGGCAACGCGGGCCACATGAGCAGCGAGAGCATGACGCCGAAGAGCGGAGCAACCGAGAAATAGGCGCCGGTACGCGCTGTGCCCAGATTGCGAAGCGCGACGACAAACAGCACCAGGCTGATGCCATAACCGGCCAGCCCCGTCATCATGGCCGCCGCCATTGTCACCGGCGACGGAAGCGAAGCGCCGGCCGCGATTGCGATACCCAGATTCACAGGACCGGCCACCAGGCCCTTCAGACACGCGATCACCATCGCGTCGTTCGCCGAGACTTTGCGTGTGAGGTTGTTGTCGATAGCCCAGCACATACAGGCGCCGACGATCAGCAATGCACCGACCGGCACGCCCGCCTGTCCAGGATGCCACGACAGAATCACGCCCCCGGCGACAATCGCCGCCATGCCGAGAAAGACCTGGACGTCGACGTTTTCCCGGAAGACGACCCACGCGATCACCGCAGTCAGGACACCTTCGAGATTCAACAGCAGCGAACTGGTTACCGCGGGCGTGCTCGCGAGACCCTGCATCAGCAACGCCGGCCCGGCAACGCCACCTGTCGCGATGGCGCCGATCAGCCATGGCAACTCGCTCCCGTTAATACGATGGACCGTGCCGGAGCGCAGCCCGCGCGACCTGAACGCGCGCCACACGATGCCAATGCCAAGCCCCAGACCGCTCCCGATATAGAACAATCCAGCGAGCATGAATGGACTGACCGAACCCAGCAGCGCCTTGGCCAGTGGCGTTGCGGCGCCGAACAACGCCGCTGCCGTCAGGGCGGTGAACACCGCGTTGTACCGGGACTTCACTATCTCAAACCTCACACCATCGAAAAACGCCAGTGTACGGCCCGGCACCGAACGGGACGCCCAAAAGCCCCGGCACGCACAAGGGAAAATTGACTTGTAGAGATCGCTACTCACTCGTAACATACTCTACATGAATACACCTCTGATCTGGTCGTTGCTGGTTCTCACATTGCCCACCGAGAACGCCACCGCAAGGATGCGACACTGGCGCGCCCTGAAGGCCCGGGGCTGTACAGTGCTTCGGGACGGCATTTATCTGCTGCCCTACAGCCCCGAGCGCGAGGACATGCTGCGGGAACTGGCTGCATCCATTGTCGCGAGCGGCGGCACCGCTCATCTGCTGCGCGCACCGAGTTTCGACGCGGAGCAGGAAAGCTACTTCCGTACGCTATTCGACCGCTCCGACGATTACGCGAGCTTCATGCGGACGCTCGCCGATGCGCGCAAGGCAGTGTCCGGCCAGGCGCCCGCAGACCTGGCGCGACTGCAGCGGCGGCTGCGCAAAGATTACGAGAGCGTCGTCGCGACCGATTACTTTCCATCCGAGGCCGCGACACGTGCGGAATCCGCGTGGCAGGACTTCATCTCTCATGTGGAGACCGTGCTGTCGCCCGGCGAACCGCATGCGGCCGAGCGGCCCATTCCCCGTCTTCGGATCGATGACTATCAGGGGCGGACCTGGGCGACGCGCCGGCGATTGTGGGTGGACCGGGTTGCGAGCGCCTGGCTGGTTCGCCGGTTTGTCGATCGCGACGCACGGTTCCTGTGGCTGGAATCGCCCGCGCAGTGTCCTGCAGACGTCCTCGGATTCGACTTCGACGGTGCGACGTTCACACACGTCGGCGAACGAGTGACCTTTGAAGTTTTGCTTGCGACGTTTGGCCTCGACGAGGATGCGGCGTTGCTGCGCCTCGGGCAAATGGTCCACGCCCTCGACGTCGGCGGCGAACCTGTGCCGGAGGCCGCCGGCTTTGAAGCCGTGCTGGCCGGCACGCGCGAGCGTGTGCCTGACGATGACCGGCTACTCGCCGAAATGACACCGGTTATGGATGCGCTCTACGCATACTTTGCAACGACGGCAAGGAACGGCGACGGGAGGGCACGCAGATGAGTACGCCGACGAGCACGACGAGCGCAACGACGCCGGCCTACGCGCTCGGCCAGATGGTTCTGTACATGCTGCGGCTCGGTGCGTTCGGGTTCGGCGGGCCCGTGGCACTGGTCGGCTACATGCACCGCGATCTTGTCGAGCAACGAGGCTGGATCACCGAGGCCGACTATCGTGAAGGGCTTGCACTCGCGCAGATGATGCCGGGCCCGCTTGCCGCGCAGCTCGGCATCTATCTCGGCTATGTGCACTATCGCGTGGTGGGTGCAACGCTCGCCGGCATCGCATTCGTCCTGCCTTCGTTCACGATGGTGCTCGTACTTGGATGGGCCTACGCACGCTTTGGCGGTCTCCCGTGGATGCAGGCCGTTTTCTATGGCGTTGGGGCGGCCGTCGTCGGCATCATCGCGATGAGCGCATACAAATTGACGGCCAGGACGGTGGGCCGAAACCGGCTACTGCTCGCAATCTATGTGACGCTGGCGGCCGTGACGGTGATTACCGAATCGGAGATCGCCTGGCTCTTTATAGCGGGCGGACTCGTCAACTGTCTGGTTCAGGCGCGGCCGACATTTGGCAAGGGCGGCCTCAACGCGGCTGTCGCAGCGCAGTTACCGGCCGTAAGCGGAGTCCTCAGTGGTCTTGACTGGCCGTTGCTTGGTCAGCTCGGCCTGTTCTTCGCAAAAGCCGGTGCCTTCGTGTTCGGCTCAGGTCTGGCCATCGTGCCGTTTCTTTACGGTGGGGTCGTGACCGAACATCACTGGCTCAACGACAAGCAGTTCGTCGATGCAGTCGCCGTTGCAATGATCACGCCGGGACCGGTCGTGATCACGGTCGGCTTCATCGGTTATCTCGTCGCCGGATTTCCGGGAGCCTGCGTCGCCGCGCTCGGCACCTTCCTGCCCTGCTATCTGTTCACGGTGCTGCCGGCGCCGTACTTCAAAAAATACGGCAAGTTGCCTGCCGTCAAGGCGTTCGTTGACGGCATTACGGCGGCGGCGGTGGGAGCCATCACCGGGTCGGTGATTGTCATCGCGCGGCGCTCCATCGTTGACTGGCCGACTCTGGCGCTTCTTCTTGTGACGGTCGTGTTGCTCTGGCGTTTCAAGAAGCTGCAGGAGCCAGTGATCGTCGTTGCGGCGGCGCTGTTCGGCCTTGCCGTCTATCCGCTTGTCCATTCCCACTCTATCTAAACGCGCGCGAAGGCGCGTCTTCGAGGAAAAGCAATCATGGCAACACGTCGTACCTTCCTGCACAACACCGCTGCGGTTGGCGCGGGAATCATGCTGGCTCAGGCACAACCCGTCCATGCCGCGGAAGAGCCTGCTTACACCGACAAGCTCACCGACGCGGAGGGCAAGTATGCCGCTGGACCGCTGCCATTCGCATACGACGCGCTTGAACCCGTTATCGATGCGCGCACCGTCGAACTGCACTACAACTTTCACCATAAGCCCGCAGTGGTTGCCGCGAACAAGGCTGAGGACGGCCTCGCGAAGGCGCGGGACTCAAACGATTTCGCGCTGGTGAAGTTCTACGAGAAAGAACTCGCATTCCAGCTCTCGAGCCATGTCCTGCACACCATTTACTGGACCAGCATCTCGGGCAAGGGCGGTGAACCGAAGGGTGACCTTGCAAAGGCAATCGACAGAAATTTCGGCTCGTACGCGAAGTTCAAGGCCCAACTGGTTGCCGCAACGATTGCTGTGGAAGCATCGGGCTGGGGTGTCGTCGGATACCATCCAGCGACCGGAAAGCTCATGATCCTGCAGTGCGAGAATCATCAGAAGCTGACGGCCTGGGGCATCCAGCCCATCCTCATCCTCGACGTCTTTGAGCACGCGTATTACCTGAAGTATCAGAACAGGCGCAACGAATACGTCAATCAGCTTTTCAGCATCCTCAACTGGGACAACGCGGCTTCGCGGTTGCACGCAGCAACGCGCGCGTAACACTGTCATGCGATGCGACGGCCCATCTACGACGGCTCTTGCCCGGCTCTCAGCCGTGTTACTGCCGGCGGGCGTCGAAGCTGACGCGTTGATGCTGCTTGTGGCTCGCGGTTTGCTCGGCATCTGCGACGGCTTCGTCGCGGTACTGCTGCCGGTCTATCTGCTTCGGCTCGGATTTGGGCAACTGGCTGTCGGCCTCATCAGCACCGCGACACTCTTTGGTTCAGCTGTCGCCACGGTTCTCGTGGGACTCGTCGGCAACCGCTTCGCATCGCGCGGGTTGCTGTTGTTTGCCGCGGCGCTCATGACGGCGACAGGTCTCGCATTCGCGAGCCTTTCGTCACTGTGGCCGCTCATCGCCGTGGCATTCGTCGGCACGCTGAATCCCAGTTCCGGCGATGTCAGCCTCTTCCTCCCACTTGAACATGCAAGGCTTGCACAATCCGCGAGTGGCGACGCGCGTACTTCGCTCTTTGCGCGGTATAGCCTGATCGGTGCGCTGTCGGCGGCGGTGGGTGCGCTGGCTGCCGGACTGCCTGATCGCACGGCAACGTCTCTGGGCATATCTCAGCTTGCCGCGATGCGTGGCATGTTTGCTGTCTACGCAATCGCGGGATTGGCCATCTGGCTTCTCTACTTACGCATCCCCATTCACGAATCGCAGGGCCATGCCGCCCGTGCGCCGCTTGGCCCGTCGCGGGCAATCGTCATTCGCCTTGCATTACTGTTCAGTATCGACGCGTTCGCAGGCGGGCTTCTCGTCAACTCGCTGCTCACGCTGTGGTTGATCCAGCGGTTCGGGCTTTCGCTCGGCGCAGCGGGCGTGTTCTTCTTCTGGGCCGGCTTGCTGAGCGCCGCGTCTCAACTCGCTGCGGCCCCGCTCTCGCGAAGAATCGGCCTGCTCAACACGATGGTATTCACCCATATTCCATCCAGCGTCTGCCTGATTGCGGCCGCATTCTCACCATCGCTGACGCTGACTCTGGCATTCCTGCTCGCGCGTAGCGCGTTGTCGCAGATGGACGTGCCCACGCGCGGCGCCTACGTCATGTCCGTCGTGACGCCGGAGGAGCGCCCTGCCGCCGCGAGCTTTACGGCGGTGCCACGAAGTCTTGCGGCAGCGATCGCTCCTACGCTGTCGGGCGCGCTGCTCGGCCTCGGATGGCTCGGTGTGCCGCTCGTAGCTTGCGGCGTGCTGAAGATTGCCTACGACCTGTCGCTGCTCGCCGCGTTTCGCCACATCAGGCCGGAAGGAGATCCGCCATGATGCGCATCCGACCAGGCGGATCGCGCGCCGTGTTGCTGTACCTTGCGCTGCTTGCCGTGTCGGCGGCCGCAGGCATCATCTTGCACGTCATTGCGCCGGCGGGTGCGGAGCAGCCGGCGGCCGGGCTGCCGCTCGACCATGTGGCCGACGTTCCTTTGCCGGGTCGCGCGACGCGTCTCGACTACGTGAGCTACGACGCTGCGCGGCACCTGCTCTTCATCGCTCATCTCGGCGACAGTGAAGTGATCGTCTTCGATACGCTGAACTCGCGAGTTGTCTCGCGCGTGCGCGACATAGCCGCCGTACATGGTGTTCTTGTGGTGCCGGCACTGGGGCGCGTCTATGCATCGGCGACGGGCACGAACGAGGTCGTCGCGATCGACGAGGCAAGCATGCGTGTCGTGGCACGTGTGCCCGGCGGCGTCTTTCCGGATGGCATCGCGTATGAACCTGGCTCCCGCAAACTGTATGTTTCGGATGAAACGGGCGGCACCGTGACCGTCATCGATGCGCTCAGCAACCGGCGAGTGAGCACGATCGCGTTGGGCGGCGAAGCGGGCAACACGCAATACGATCCGGTGTCGCGGCACATGTTCGTCAATGTGCAGACGCGGCGACAACTGGTCGAGATCGATCCGTCGACGGATACCATTACGGACAGAATCGATCTGCCGGGAGCCAATGGCAACCATGGGCTTGCCATCGTGGCGCAACCACATCGCGCGTTCATCGCTTGTGAAGGCAACAACAGGCTGCTGGTGCTCGACATGCCGACGAAGCGCGTAATTCAGTCTTTGGAGGTGGGCGGTCAGCCGGATGTCCTCGCATACGATCCAGGACGAGACCTTCTATACGTCGCTGGCGAAGCAGGTGTCGTATCGATGTTCCGCGTCTCAGGAACTGCGGTAGACAAGATCGGTGAAGGGCTCGTCGGGCCATACGCCCATGTGGTCGGCGTCAACACCGAGACACACCGGGCTTATTTCCCGCTCAAGAATGTCAACGGCCGGCCGGTGCTTCGCATCATGACGCCACGGACAATGGAAGTCTGGTAGTAATGCGCACCGAGCAATCGGCAAGCGCATTGGCATCACGCTGGAAACGCTTCGTTGGACCTCCCAGAGCGGCTTGCATTGAAGGATGCAGTACGTGCGTCACCGTCCGCTTCGGCAAGCGATACAGCCACTGGCTTAGCGTGCACGGAGGTCTCTTCATGGCCGCAAGTCGACTTTCGTGCGGGCGTGTCAGAGATCCAAACGTTTGAGCTCATCTGGATCGCCACCCATCGCTTTACATACGTCGCGCATAAACTCCGCGCTCAGCGTGTCCCACTCCGGTGAGCCGAATGCAGCGTCTTCGGGATTTTTCCTGCCTCTGGCCCGGCGCATGATGCGCACTGTGGACGTCAGGGCCCCCATCTCCTGGAAAAGCGGATCCTCAGGGCCAATGCGACGGTGTTTATCCATGATTTCTATCCCGTTAGGCTCACGAATACTTTAGACGATACGTGAGATAAGGCAAACGGGAAAGCACCGCTGACCTTCGGCACGCGGCTTCCCCGCTCTCCGCTCACCTCTCGGTCCTACCGTCGCTTGTTGTGCAATCTGGCCCACGTGTGATTTTGGCGCAAGGCCGCGGCAACGTCTGTCCGTCTGGGGTCTGACGCCACTTTCCTAGTGGCGCGAAACAGCCGTCGCTGACAGTCGGTCCGTTGTCAGTACTCAGCTACTGGTCACGCATTTCGCTGCTGATCCGCGCGGGGGTCAGCGGCGGCCTTCTGCCTAGCCGAGTCCTTTTCCATGTCCTGTTCCGTCAAGAACTTGCCCCCGTCCGCCGCGCGCGTACATAGCCTCCTTCGAGCGCCTAGACTGGCTTCGGTCTTTCGAGGGGGCGCTTCTCTCAAGCGAACCCCACCCCTCGATTTTTCAGCCTGCCGCTCCCTCGGGTGGCGGGCTCTTTTTTTGCGGACGCTAAATTCAGGTGATAGTCGCTCGCGTCCTAAAAGGATCAGGTCGACGCATGCCGCCCCAAGGTTAATCCGCGATCGCGACTGCTGTCCTCTCCCCTTGGTCGGAAACGACCGCAGTTCCAGCGGAAAAACCGCGTGACGCTTCGAGGAAAGCATGCAGCTACCGAACGTAGACAATTTCATCAAAGACTCGCAACACGGCGTCACCTACAACATCTGCGCCTATCGCAAGCTTTCAGTTCAAGAGATAACACGCGCGATGCGAGTCTTCATACAACAACAGGGCGAACGCGAGCCGAAACAAGGATCCGTCGTCAAGATATTTTCCCTGGTCGGGTTTGGGGATCAGTAGCCGCGGAGCAGCCTTGGACTTCCATTGACGGACGTTGCGCACTCGTCATCGCACGCAGGCTACAAGCTGCGTACCCAGTTAAACAGTGGCGACTATCCGTCTAGTCCAACACCAACAGCAGTTCAGCGAGGTCCGTATTAGGCAATCGCTTCGCAACCATGTCCCAGAAGATCAAGTCGCGCATCGCGCTGGCATCTTCCGCCGTCTTCCATTCCCGTGCCCCGACAACGGAATCGGCCGTTTCGCGAGCTGCGGATACGATGTTCTGAATGTCTTCTCTTTGCATGAACCCGTTAACGGTCGCGTGATGAGGCTTATTTAGGCCCTGCGCAATCGTTTGCTAAAAAATCTAACCGCTGCTGCCCGCTTTGCACGATGTCGGTGCAATGACCCTACTGGCCAGGGCGTATCAAGGAGCTAAAGCGTTCGCCCATGCCCGAGGAGACAGGACAAAGCGAACGCCCTGCGGCCTATGTGAACAGCAGGCATGTGAGCACCCAGTTGCATCCGCAGACCTTGCGCATCCGGGCGAAATTCTACCTCTTCGAGTGTGCCGCCCCATCATGCGGCACCTATCGGGAAATTTAAGTTCGAAAGGCGCCCATCACTGGGCAACGCAAGAATGACCCGAGGACATATTCTCAGATCTGCGCGTGGCGCATATCGGTAAGACCCGACGTGGTACCGCGAATCTACCATCTTCCATCAGGCCAAATGAAATGCATTTCATCACAAAATATTTCGCCGCTAGTGAACGCTGCACTGTGGTTGAGCGCAAATCAACAACAGTATAAATCCGTGAAGTGATGCTCTACGCATGCCGTCCCGATCTGTTGCAACATACGATAGCATTATCGCAACTTACCGAATCAGGAACGAGTCCGGCGCTCAGCAAGGCTGCTCGCCATCTCGCCGCTCAACGTCCGTAACAGCCAATCTGTTGGCTAATTCAGCCATGAAATACTGATAATAGAATCACACGGACCTCGTCGTGGCTATTGCCAAAACGGGCCGTGTGATCAACATTAAGAAGCCGCAATTCACGCACGGAGCCTATTGTCTTCATTTAATTCATATACCCCCGCATTGTCGAGAAGCCTGAACCGAGCGCGGCGCCGTCGAACCTCGGCGTGGTTCGCCGCTATGTGCTGAAGCCACGCATCTTTGAACATCTGCGTGCGCCGAGGCCGGCGCGGGGCGGGTTGCAGCTCACGGACGCAATTCAATCGCTGCTCGCCGACGAACCGGTGCTGGCGTACAAGTGTCACGGTATGCGTTTCGACTGCGCAGCAAGCCGGGTTATGTGAAAGGCGACCGTCGAGTTGCCTGCGTCACCCGGAAGTGGCTGCCGATTTCGAAGAATATCCACTTGCGCGCGCGCGACTACCCGCATGCTGACAGACTGATCCGCTGCGGATACGGCCAACGCGCCACCACAGGTTTTTCGAGAAAAGGAATGAGCATTTAGCCGTCGACCGCTGAATATTGACGACATCGGCCAAGACTATGGCTCATTCAGCCTCCCCTTCGTGGCGCTCGCGCCGTGTCGGTAATATCAAACCTGTCGGCTCATTGGTCCGCGTCGAACGACGATTACCCCGAGGCAGCCGACCATCCGACCGCAAATTTGAACGGATGGTTTTCAATTCACGCAGTGAAACGTAGTGGGTGCACCGGAAATCATGGGCGAGTTTATTCCAGAATATCTGCTCCGCGAGCAGGCAGCCGTGGGTGCGCTCGTATTGTTCGCCATTCTGCGTATTGTCGCCGCTGCTGTCGCAGTCGAGAAGGGCTGGCGCATATCCTTGGTGCAATCTTATTGCATTGCGATTGCAGTACTCTACAGTCTGCCTCCGTTATTTGATCTGTTCATCCATGCATATGGAATGCGGGCCGCGGCTGCGGCGGCGGAACTCGAAGGTAAGGCAGCGGGTTCTGCGATTGCCCTCTTTTTCATGCCCATTCTGAGTCACAAGCTCGGCTACAAATAGTTATGCCTCGGGTTTCAAGCTCATACAGGTTTTTCGAACCGCCGCTTGGCCACACGCCCGAGAATGACCCGAGCGCAGCGTCGAGCCGCTGCCGCTGTTCACGCGCCACGACCGCCGTCGCCGCCACGAGCCGTTTTCCGGCAGCACGCGCAATCCGGTTCACCGCCCGCCGGACGATCACACCATATTGCACTCGGGGGCGTCCCGCGTCTGACCGGGTGATTCTCCGACCACCCGATTCCTTCCCGCGCGCTTCGCTGCATAGAGCAGCTGATCGGCGCGCGCCAGCAGCGCCCTCAAGTCCTCACCAGGCCGATACCGCGCGATGCCAGCACTGGTCGTGACGCGAAGCGTAGCCTCCATCTCATCGAAGCGCGAAGACTCCAGCACAGTACGTAAGCGCTCGGCGATCTCATACGCGAATTTGTCGTCAGCACCGGGCAGCAGAAGCACGAACTCCTCGCCGCCGATGCGCGCCACCACATCTTTCTCGCGCACCGCGGCGCGCAGGATTGCGGCGAACTGGCGCAGCACCGCATCGCCGGCCGCATGTCCGTAACGGTCATTGATGGACTTGAAGTTGTCGATGTCGAAAGCGATCAGTGTGAGCGGATAGCTTCGCCGGTCCGCGACGCGCCGGCCCGCCAGGCGTTCAAACGCGCGCCGATTCAACGTTTCGGTGAGCGAGTCGAGATCGCGTTCGAGAGTCAGCCGGTCGATTACGTCCGACATCGCGGCGGCCAGCAGCACGAGCCCCAAGACAGCGCCCATCAGGGCGAGCGACAACTGTAGCAAGACCCAGAACATGGTTCGCGCGAACGGCGCAGTGCTATGCGGCAAGGGTTGGATCGTGGTGAGCGACGTTCTGATAAAAAAAACTGACGCCGAAGATCAGCAGCACCCAGAGGAGAACGTGGTTGATGATGCGGCCATTGCAGTGTTTCCTGAAACGGATCGCGGTAAGCAACATCAACAGCCCGGCGCTGAAGTTCAGAATGTAGATACGCACCAGCAGGTTCGGCGTCACGAAGGAGAAGTAATGCATGCCGGCCAGCACCAGCACGAACATCGACGCATGCGTCACCAGTCGCAAGTGAAGCCCGGCCCTGCGCATCACATCTTCCGCTAACAGTTGAATGCTCAGCACATAAAACGTTGCCGATACAAGAGCGTTCAATCGCCATTCATCCGGCAGGTGGCAGATCTGCACTGCGGAGCCGAGTGCAAAAGCAGCAAACGAAGCGGCTAGAAGGCGCAGATAACGCAGATAACGCAGATAACGCAGTCGTCGATCATAGAGCCATGCACACGCAAAACCGAACGCAAAGACGACGGTGATGCCTGGAATGATCAATTGAATAAGTTGACTGGGCGTTATCTGAACGGACATTTAGCTCGTTCTCCGCTGCCGGCTACGACACCGACGTGCCTACGAGTTCGCGTTGCGAATGTCGGATAGTATCAAGACTGCTGCGTGGCGGGCACCGGGCGGGATCCGCATCAGGCGTCGATCTGCGCGACGTCTTACCGGCAGACTTAGATGCAGGAAGCGACCCGGCATAGCGCGGCGCTCGTCAAGCAGGCTGCTGCAGTGCAATTGCTGGACGAACAGGCGATCAGACTGAAAGATGCAGCCTCCGTGTTAAGGGTTGCCGGTCCGGGGCCCGCAGTCGGCAGGGCGACGAAGCACGTAAAGGTCCAATTCTAGAGGCGCTGCAACCGTCGGGAGACATGCAAATGCGAGGGCAACCGTTCGATCCGTCACCCCGCGGAGGGACATGGCGGGGAATATCTATCCATGCGGTCGACCGGGAGTCGCAGCCCTTGTCCCGCTAAAGTATCAGCGTCCCTTGTGACGTTAAGAGGGCTAGATATTTGATGTTTAGATGTTCTTCGCCATCCTGATTCCCTGGGGAAACGCTCCGCCCGGATATTAACTGCCCGCCGATGCAGCGGCGCCGGAAGTGCATTTTCCCTGTACTTCCGGACCATCTCACACTAAGGTTGATGACACTTTCTGTGATGCAACTGCACACCGATCAGCTTCCGCGGAATGGAAAGCACTGCTGACGGTCTGAACAGCAGGTACACGACGACTACGCAAAGCGTCGGCAGCAGGCTCACCACGGGCGGCAGCCTGACCACCGTTCCCGGGCACGACACAACGCTCGTCGATGCGACGGTCAAGGCGGGCGGAAATGTGACGATGCCGGACGTGAACAACCTGCTGACGAACGAGGCCGATGTGATGAATGCGGCCAACGAGGTGGCCAGAGTGGCGAAGGTTACCTCTTTGCAGGATATGTCGCCGCAATCTCTTCCAGCCGACGTGACAGTTTCGTGAGCCACTCGCGTCGCTCTCTGTCGTAGTTATGCCGGTTATAGATACCGATGATTCCAGACTGGACATGGCCAAGCACGGCCTCGGCGATTTCGTTCGGACAACCAAGTGTGGCAAGAAGTGTGCGCGTAGTGCGTCGAAGATCGTGGGCTGACCAATGCGTCACAGGCAATCGCGGGCGATCATGGTTGGGGGCGATTTTGCAGTACGGCTGATGATAGTAGACGCCGTGCTGAACCACGGTCTGCTCCATCGCCTTCCCACGCGACGAAGGAAACAAAACAGTTCCCTTGGCCTGATCGAGTCGTCGCCGCACAACCACTTCGGCGCGGCCCACGAGCGGCACACGCAGATCCGTTGCCCTTTCGTTATGAAGCCCCTTTGTCTTCTGTTTGGGAATCGTCCACCAAAGACCATCGCTTTCGTCCGCGATCTCGGTGCTCTCCATAGCGACAATCTCGCCCCCTCTCGTGCCAGTCCAGAGGTAGAGCGTCAATGCGTCAGCGACGGTCAGGCTGAAGTTCGGAAGCCATCGAATCAATGTGCCGAGTTCCTCTACCGAGAGCACCCTTTTCTGGGTTCCAGTATATTGGCCCTCGACCTTGCGCCCTTTGCTCTTCAATCGCCCTCTTAGAACTACCTTCCACCAGTTAGCGGTGTTTTCAGGAAGACGACCGGCATCGAGCGCGTAGTGCCAGGCACAGCCCAATTCCATGCGAAGGCGGGCTGCGAGCACTGGAGTGGACCGATATGATTCGAGCAGATCGAAAGCCTCGGCGCGCGTAATGGTAGTCGCAGCCCTATCCGCGATAGGCCCTAACATCGCTTTGAATATACGTGCGACCTCGACTGCACCTTTGGTCTTCCGGTTGACTTCTACATACCCTTCCAGATAGTCGCGGCACAACTGTCTGACGGTGTAATTGTCCGGTGATGGACGAGTAGCCTCTGCCTGCGTCATTCGGCGCAGTGCCGAAAGCTCGGCGCCCGAATCTCTCTCGACGCGGCTCTTCTCCCACGCAGCGATGGCTCCGGCAAACGACATTGCTGGCCATTCACCGAGCTTGACTTGCCGCATGCGGCTATCGACCGGTGACTTGTAGCGGTACGTCCACGATTTCCGGCTCGTAGACGCCTGCAGGCGTAGTCCGGGAAATCCATCGAAGGTCATGTGATCGCCGCTCGGCAGTCTGGCCGCGGCGCGTGCATCGAAGCGCATTCTTCCCTCGGCGTAGGTTTTTCTGAAGGAAGAATATCCGGCGTAGGTTTTCCTGGCAACGCCGAAAAAACCTACGCCAGCGTCGCAAGTGTAGACATGCGGAGACAAGTGCAGGTGACCCGACTAGAGTCCTCGATGCGGATAATTTTTATTTTATTTTCAATCAGTTATGGACTACTTTGGCTCACCTTGGCCGACTGCGGACAGATATCAAATTGTCGCTATTCGTTCTCGTCGAAGTAATGCCCAAACTTCAACTGCTTCGTGCGGATATAGCGCTCGTTTTCCTCGCGCATCGGAATCGCGAGCGCGACGCGTTCGCACACCGGAATGCCGTGCTTGGACAGCGTGTCGAACTTCTCGGGATTGTTGCTCATCAGCCGGACCGAGGTGACTTTCAGCGTGCGTAAAATGCCCGCCGCCGAATCGTATTCGCGTGAGTCGTCCGGTAGGCCAAGATCGAGATTGGCCTCGACCGTGTCGCGCCCCTGCTCCTGCAGCGCATAAGCGCGAATCTTGTTCGAGAGGCCAATGCCGCGGCCTTCGTGGCCGCGCAGATAAAGCAGCACGCCGCAGCCTTCGGCGGCGATATAGCGCAGCGCGAGATCGAGTTGCTCGCCGCAATCGCAGCGATATGAGCCGAGCACGTCGCCCGTCAGGCATTCGGAGTGCAAACGGGTCAGCACCGACGACCTGTTCGCGACGTCGCCCATCACGAGCGCAAGATGTTCGGCGCCGCTGTCGACCACGCGAAACACATAAGAGGTGAACGTGCCGTAGCGCGTGGGAAGCGTGGCGGTGGCGTCGAGAACGACGCATTCGCCGTTGATTGCGCCGTCTGCCGCAGGCGACGGATCGTGAGACGTGAGCATGGCGTTAGACAGTGGTGCTGGACATGAACCCGATGAAACCGGGGATAAGGTACGGACAGGAGTTTACCGCTAATCGGCGCACCGCACCCGGATGCCCATGCATGGCGCACGGTTCTTGCACCACCAGAGCGCAAGCGCGAGACGCAACGCGCAATACGCTTCACGCGATCGCAAAGCGCGCGCAAAAGCGCGCGGCCGCCGCGCGCTACATGAATTGCGTGCGTTGCGCGCTCCAGGTATTCCCGGACACACTCGCTGGCGCGTCGCGCCTATACTGGAATCGCCTGTCACCGACAGCCCGCCGCGCCGGCGTGCTGCACTGCTGCACTGCGAAAGGGAGCCGCTCCATGACAACCGTTGCACAGCTGCTAAAAACCAAACCAAACACGACCGTTTATACGATCGGAGCCGACGACTCCGTCTATGAAGCGATCAGGCTGATGGCTGACAAAGGCATCGGCGCACTGGTCGTGACGGACGGCGACAGCATCGCGGGAATCATCACCGAGCGCGACTACGCGCGCAAGGTCGTGCTGATGGACAGGTCGTCGAAGGCCACGCCGGTACGCGAGATCATGAGCAAGGCGGTGCGCTTCGTGCGCCCGGATCAAACCACCGACGACTGCATGGCGCTCATGACCGAGCGGCGCATGCGCCACTTGCCGGTGATCGAAAACGACAGGCTCATCGGCATGGTGTCGATCGGCGACCTCGTGAAGAACATCATCGCCGAGCAGCAGTTCACTATCCAGCAGCTCGAGTTCTACATCCACGGCGAGCGTCCCTGACGGGCCACGCCTCTTGCCTACCCGCCGGTTTTAGCCGCAAAAAAAGCCCAATCGCTGAACGGTTGGGCGAAGCTACCTTGCGGCAGCGGAGGTTCCTCGATTCTGGTCAGCCCATTTGAACCAGGGGCTATAGGGATCGTGTGTCTAGCGCCTGCTTCTGCAAGCGCCAAAGTGCGCTCACGTATGCGTGCTGGGCGAACTGAGATCCGCATCGCCAGCTGCGGCGCGCCGCTTTTATCGCGGCGCGCTCGCTGCTATCGCAGATGACATTTCTACTGCCACCAGCGCAAACCAGCTACGAACTCAACTTCCCAACTTAATTGCCGAAATACACCGACTTCGCGCCGGTCATCGACTCACGCACGCCGCCCGATTGCGACGAGCCGCTCGTCGTGCCGCCATAGCCGCTCGTGTCCGCGACCGGCAACTGCGTTTGCGCGACTGCCGGGTTTTGCTCCTGCACGCGACGTTCCGCGGCCTGGATGTCGGCCGGATAGTACGGGTCGTTGCTGACCGACGGGTTGTAACCCGCGCGCTCCAACTGAATCAGTTCGTTGCGCACTTCGGCGCGCGTGACCGGTTGCTGGCTCGACTGCGCGAACGACGCGACCGGAGCGGCGAGAACGGCTGCAATGGCGACTGCCTTGATAAGCGATTTCATGATTATTACCTCCAGACCTGGTTTTATTTGCCGCGCTTGCCACACCATGTGGAAGCGAGTGATTCCAGTCTAGTCATCGATTCACCAAGGGAAAACACCTATTTGTGAGATACATAATTGTCGTCACTGAAAAAGTGCGGCGAAGTTTCCGGCGATAGCAATGCGCGGCGCATCGACCGCGTAATAATTGGGCAGCGCGTAGCCGCGTGTAGCCTTCGCTTTGGAACAAGCGCGCCGACGTGCAGACCTTGCCGCAACGGCTTTGCACGCGGTCAGATTTGCGGACCGTCGCCGAGGTCCGCGTGCGGCGCAACCAGCAGCTTGCGCGGTCCGCTCACGAACGCGCTGCCGGGCTCGAAAAAGCGCAACGGCCGATGCATCTCGCGCGACAGGCCAATGCGCGTCGTCACGCCGACCGGCACGTCGCCTGTCTCGATGACGCCGATCCACAAATCGCGGCCGGTGCACAAATCGCGGCCGTCGAACGATTGTCCGATGCCGAGCGCCACAGTCAGCCGGCCGGGCCCGCGCGCGAGATCGCGCAGCGGCACGCCGGGACGGCGCGCTTCCATCAGCGGCAGACCTTCGAGCGGCTCGATCGCGCGGATCAGAATGCCGGCGCCTACGTCCTCCGCTTCGGCGGACATGTTGAGCATGTACGAGAGACCGTAGGTGAGCCGGACGTACGCATAGCCGGGCGCGAGGAACATCGAGCCGTTGTGCGAACGCCGTCCGATAAACGCATGGCTCGTCGAATCGCCCACCGGATACGCCTCCGTCTCGACGATGCGGCCGCTCATGCGCCCTTCCGGCACGTCGTGAACGAGATACTTGCCGATCATGAAGCGCGCGAGTTGCGTCGCGCCGACGGGCAAATCGTCACGCGACAAGGGGATGATGGGAAGCGACGGTTTGCGCATGCATTGGGCCTTTGTCTTTGCGTCGGTTTTGGCGTCGAGTTTTGCGTCGGAGGGTGCATCAGTGGGTGCGTTCATTTATGCCCCGATTCGCGCATGTTGCGCAAGCGCCGGGGCGCACGCACCATTCAGGAGCGCCACACCGTGCAGTCACACATCGCGGCTCATCGTCGCGAGCGTTGTAGCGACGCCTCACTTCCAGGCAGCGGCAGCCTCATTCTGGAACCAATTGGAGTATCGTGTCTTTCGGCCCGCAGTGCGCCTCGCCGGCCGCGCGCTTCGGCCGCATCCGCAGCATCCAGCAGTCTCTGTCAACCTGAAGCATCCGCAAGACCCGCAGCAACGTCCTTTCCGTTCCATTGCGCTTTACCGTAGTCCAGCACACGTTCCCGCAAGGGGACGAATTATTCACGACAAGGAGAAATTCGCATGAAAGCATCCACGGCAATGAAGATGGTCGGCGGCGCGCTGATCGTACTGGCATCGCTGAACGCATCCGCGCAAAGCAGCGACGCGGCGGCCGCACCGGCAGCGGCGGCATCATCGTCGGCGACAACCGGCAAGCAGGCCAAGGCCGCCAACCGCGCGCTCGGGCGCAAGGTGCGCAGCGCGCTCGCCAAGACCAAGGGCGTCAGCGTCGCGAACATCAACGTCCGTGCACGCGGCGGCGCTGTGACGCTGGCCGGCACGGTGCCGGACCAGTCGCAAGTCGACCTCGCCACGCAAGCGGCGCAAGGCGTGGCAGGCGTGACGTCGGTCAAGAACGCACTGACGGTTCGGCCGGTCGGGCAGTAAGGCTCGGGCCGGCGCGTGATCGCGCCGGCAGTCGCATGGTCGGATGCCCACGTCCGGTTGCAAGGACGTTGGCATCCGCCAGACCTGAAGCCTCGATTGCATCGCCCGCGTCTTTAGAATCGCATGCTGTTCCGCGGGCCGGGAACACTCACAGAAGTCACAGAAATCACCGAAGTCACAGACCAACCAGCCGATGACCATGTCCGCAACCGTCTTGCCCCGCTGGACTCTGGCCGTGCCGTTCGTCGCGTGGATCGTGCTCGGCGCGTCCTACGCGTTGCCGGGCAACGGGCTGCTGCTCGCGCTGGTGGGCATCGCGCTGTGCGCGGCGGTATTCGCGGCCGTGCATCACGCGGAAGTGGTCGCGCATCAGGTCGGCGAACCCTTCGGCACGCTGGTGCTCGCGATCGCGGTGACCGTGATCGAAGTCGCGCTGATCGTGTCGGTCATGCTGACAGCCGGTCCCGAGAAAGCGGGCCTCGCGCGCGATACGGTGTTCGCCGCCGTCATGATCGTATGCAACGGAATCGTCGGGATGTGCCTGCTGGTGGGCGGCATTCGCCATCGCGAGCAGGATTTTCAGATTCGCGGCGCGGCTGCGGCGCTCGCGGTGCTCGCGTCGTTATCGGTGCTGACGCTCGTCATGCCCAACTACACGACGACCAACGTCGGCCCCATGCTGTCGTCGTCGCAACTGGCGTTCGCGGGCGTGTCGTCGCTCGTGTTGTACGGCGTGTTCGTGTTCGTGCAGACGGTGCGGCATCGCGACTATTTTCTCGCCGACGTCTCCGACGAAGACGTGCATGCCGCGCCGCCTGGCGCACGGCTCGCGCTGACGAGCGGCGGCTTGCTGCTGGTGTGCCTCGTCGCCGTCGTGCTGCTCGCCAAAGTGCTGTCGCCGGTTGTCGAGACGGCCGTTGAAAACGCGGGCGCACCGGCGGCGGTGGTCGGCATCGTGATCGCCGCGCTGGTGCTGCTGCCCGAAGGTCTCGCCGCGGTGCGCGCGGCGCGCGCCGACCGCTTGCAGAACAGCCTGAATCTCGCGCTCGGCTCGGCGCTCGCCAGCATCGGCTTGACGATTCCGACGGTGGCCGCCGTGTTTCTGACGACGGGGCAACCGCTCGTGCTCGGCATCAACGGCAAGGAAACGGTATTGTTGGTGCTCACGCTGCTGGTCAGCACGCTGACGATCAGCACCGGCCGCACGACGATCCTGCAAGGCGCCGTGCATCTGTCGTTGTTCGCCGCCTACCTGTTTTTATCGTTCGCGCCCTGACACACGCCGTCGCGCGACGGCGCCCTCGCCTACTCTTCCCAATGCGCCGCGATCCAGTCGCGAAACAGACTCAGCTTGTGCTGATGCGCGACTGAATCCGGATAGACGAAGTAGTAGCGCCAGCCGGTCTTCAGCACCGTATCGAACGGCCGCACGAGACGCCGCGCGGCCACGTCCTCGTCGATCAGCGCGAGGTCGCTGATTGCCACGCCGAAGCCTTGCAACGCCGCGTTGGTCGCCATGTCGAGCGTGTCGAAGCTCGGGCCGTGCTCGGCGTCGATCGCGCGCGCGTCGGCCGGGTCCGCCTCGGCGACCCTCGCGAGCCACATCTTCCAGTCGCGATGATCGCGCGTCGGATGCAACAGCGTATGGCGCGCGAGATCCGCGACCGATGCCAGCGGCTTGTCCTTCAGCAGATCGGGCGCGCACACCGGCGTTAGACGCTCCTCGAAGAGCGGCACGGATTGCACGTCCGCACCCGGCGACGATCCGTAAATGATCGCCGCGTCGAACGGCTCGAGCTGGAAGTCGACATCGTGCTGCCACGTCGTGGTGATCTGCACATGCAGGTCGGGATACTCGGTCTGAAAGCGCATGATCTTCGGCAGCATCCAGCGCATCACGCAGGTCGGCACCTTCAGCGCGAGATCGGTGCGCTGCCGCGTGAGCCGCAGCGAAATCTCTTCGATACGCGCAAAGCTCTCCTTGACCGCGGGCAGCAGCAACTCGCCTTCGGCGGTGAGCGTGAGGCCCTTCGCGTGACGCTTGAAGAGCGGAAACTTGTAGTAGTCCTCGAGCGCGATGATCTGCCGGCTCACCGCGCCCTGCGTGAGACACAGATGATCGGCCGCGCGCGTGAAGCTGCGATGGCGCGCGACGGTTTCGAAAATTTGCAGCGCGTTGAGCGGCGGAAGACGTCGCATCGACATATCGGGATCAGAAAAAGTCATTGAGGCGGCGCGGCGAACTGCTGTCGGGACACGCCTTCCGACCCCACAGGATACGCGATCGCGCGTCGCGCCACGAGTTGCGGCGGACCCTGGCTGCATGCACTGCGCTCATACGTCCAACGATTCATCGCGCCGCGCGCGTCGCCGCGCAACAGCCGGCGGGCGATGCGGCAAGCATGAGCTTACGTCATGGCCTCCATGCGCATATTTCGTTTGTTGAGGGATTTTGGCAAACCTAGAGTCCACTTCATCCTTCCACCTCATCCATCTCACTCCAATAAGCGTTTTTCGACAGAGGACACACCATGAACCAGCACCAGCCCGTTCAATCGACCGCCCGCCGCGCGTTCGCCACGCTCGCCGCGGCCCTCGCGTTCACCGCCGCGGGCGCGCTCAGCGCGTTCTCGCCCGCCGCGCATGCCGATGCGCTCGACAACATCGCGAAGACGGGCACGGTGCGCATCGGCGTGTTCATGGACTATCCGCCGTTCGGCTCGATCGGTCCGGACATGAAGCCGATGGGCTACGACATCGACGTCGCCAATCTGATCGGCCGGGCGCTTAACGCCAAAGTCGAACTCGTGCAGGTGACGGGCGACAACCGCATGGCCTATCTCGCGGACCACAAGACCGACATGCTGCTGTCGGTCGGCCAGACGCCGGAACGCGAGAAGGTGATCGACTTCTCGAAGCCCTACGCGCCGTACTACCTCGCCGTGTTCGGCCCGAAAGCGCTGCCCGTGAAGAACGCCGCCGACCTCGCCGGCAAGTCGATTTCGGTCGCGCGCGGCACGCTGGAAGACCTGAGCGTGACGAAAATCGCGCCGCCCAGCGCGAACATCAAACGTTTCGACGATCCCAACGGAGCAATTTCGGCGTTTATTTCTGGTCAGGTACAGTTGATGGTGGTCGGCAACGACGTCGGCGCCACGATTCTCGCGCGTCATCCCGCGAACGATCCCGAGCAGAAGTTTTCGTTGTTCAGCTCGCCGGATCACGTCGGTTTGAACAAGAACGAGCCGCGTCTGAAGCAGAAAGTCGACGAAACCATCGCCAAGGCTCGCAGCGACGGCACCATGAACGCGATCTCGCAGAAATGGCTGCGCACGCCGCTGCCCGCCGATCTCTGAATTTACCGCCCGGAGTTTGACCTCACGATGAGCGCCACGCCATGACCTATGCGTTCGATTTCAGCGGCTTCGGCCTTTATGCGGGCATGCTCGCGCGCGGCGTCGCGGTCACCTTGGGGCTGACCGCGATCTCGACGTTGCTCGGCGCGCTCGTCGGCATCGCCGGCGCGAGCGTCGCGGTGGCCGGGCCGAAGTGGGCGCGCTGGGTCGTAGCGAGCTACGTCGAACTGATCCGCAACACGCCGTTCATCGTGCAACTGTTTTTTGTGTTCTTCGGCCTGCCGACGCTCGGCATTCATATCGACGAAATGCAGGCCGCGATTCTGGCGATGACAGTGAACCTCGGCGCCTATGCAATCGAGATCGTGCGCGCGGGCATCGATTCGATCTCGCGCGGCCAGGTACAGGCGGCGCAGGCGCTCGGCCTGCATGGACGCCAGGTGTTTCGCTATATCGTGCTGCCGCAGGCGCTCGCCAATGTGTTCCCCGCGCTGCTGAGCCAGGTGCTGATCGTGATGCTCGGCTCGGCGGTCGTGTCGCAAATCTCCGTGCCGGACCTCACGTACGCGGCCAACTTTGTCCAGTCGCGCAACTTCCGCTCGTTCGAGAGCTACCTGATCATCACCGCGACGTATCTGCTGCTGTCGATCGTGCTGCGGCAAATCCTCAACCGGTTCGGACGCGGTCTGTTCGCGGGGCGCGCGGCGCGCGGCTCGGACAGCGCGCCTCGCGCCTGGCGCAGCCGCCTGATGTGGCGCGCCGCCCGCACTGTGCCGACGGAGCGCTGATCATGGTCGAATTCACGCTGTGGGACATCGCCCGTAACCTGCTGCTCGCCGCGCGCTGGACCGTGCTGCTCTCGCTGATCGCTTTCGTCGGCGGCGGCGTCTTCGGATTGATCCTGCTCGCGATGCGCGTGTCGCCGATCGCCTGGCTGCGCCGCATCGTCATGCTGTATGTGGAAGTGTTCCAGGGCACACCGCTGCTGATGCAACTGTTTCTCGCGTTCTTCGGCTTGCCGCTGGTGGGCGTGGACGTGTCGCCGTGGGTCGCGGCGACCGTCACGTTGACGCTGTACACGAGCGCGTATCTGGTCGACATCTGGCGTGGCTGCGTGGAAGCGGTGCCGCGCGGTCAATGGGCTGCGGGCGCGAGTCTCGGCATGACGTTCGCGCAGCAATTGCGCTATATCGTCTGGCCGCAAGCGCTCAAAATCGCGGTCGCGCCGACGGTCGGTTTCCTCGTGCAGGTGGTCAAGAGCACGGCGCTCGCGTCGATCATCGGCTTCACGGAATTGACGAAGACCGGCACGATGATCACCAACGCGGCGTTCCGGCCATTTCCGATCTACGGCATGGTGGCCATGATCTACTTCGCGATGTGTTTTCCGTTGACGTGGTATGCGCGCGTGCTCGAAAAGCGCAACAAGGTTGGGCAACACCGTTAGCCGTGCCTTTGCAAGCGACAACAAAAAGCGTCAACCGCCGAAAGACGGTTGACGCTTTTTTCATGCGCGGCCGGTTCGAGTAACTACTGCTAGCGGGCCGCTTGAGTCGACTTGCGCAGTTTCGTGACATCGGCTGCGGTCACGGCCGGCGCGCCGTTGTTCCAGCCGGCGCGCACGAACGTCAGCACGTCGGCGATCTGCTGGTCGGTCAGCACCGGTGCGTACTTCGGCATCGGATACGGCGCGGGAATACCGCCGATCACGAGGTCTTCGGTGCCGTTCAGCGTCACGTTGATCAGCGACGACGCATCCTTCTCCAGCACGTTCGGATTGCCGGCCAGCGGCGCGAGCATCGGCGCGAAACCGCGTCCGTCGACGCCGTGGCAATGCATGCAATACGCGGTGTAGACGCGCGCGCCGGCGTCGTTCGCGGGACGGTTCAGCGACACCTTCGTCGCCTGCGGATCGTACGTGTAAGGCGGCGCGCCGTTGCCGCCCGCCGGCGGCAGCGATTTCAAATACGTCGTCATCGCCGCGATGTCGGTATCGTTCAACGCCTGCGTGCTGTTGTTGATCACGCTCGTCATCGAGCCGAACGCCGTGGCGTGACGGTTCGCGCCGGTCTTCAGGAACGCCTGCAAGTCCTGATCGTTCCAGCGTCCCAAACCGACGTTATGCTCGCCGGTCAGGTTGGTCGCGAACCAGCCGTCGAGCAGGCTGCCGGTGAGAAACGCGCTGCCGCTTTCGTCGAGCGCCTTCTCCTGGAACGCGATGCCGCGCGGCGTGTGACACGAGCCGCAGTGGCCGAGGCCCTGGATCAGATACGCGCCGCGATTCCATGCGACGTCCTTGCCCGGCTTGTTCTGATACACGCCTTTCTCGAGGAACACCATGTTCCAGAGCTTCAACGGCCAGCGCATGTTCATCGGCCATGCGATGTCGGCCTCGCGATTCGCCTGCTGCACTGGCGCCACGCCGCTCATGAAGTACGCGTACAGCGCCTTCATGTCGTCGTCGTTGACCTTGGCATACGACGGATACGGCATCGCCGGATACAGGTTGTGCCCGTCTTTCGCGACGCCTTCGCGCATCGCCCGCGCAAAGTCCTGCTCCGTATAGCCGCCGATGCCGGTTTGCGAGTCCGGCGTGATGTTGGTCGTGTAGATCTGACCCATCGGCGTGTTCATCGGCAGGCCGCCCGCGAACGGCTTGCCCTTCGGCGCCGTGTGGCAGGCGGCGCAGTCGCCGGCCTTCGCGAGATAAGCGCCGCGCTGCACGAGCGCGGGATCGAAAGCGGATGATGTTGCCGCTGCTGCCGCCGATGCCTGCATCAGCAACGGCAGCGCCACGCTCAGTGCCGCGCCGAAACCCTTGAGTATGTTTTTCATGTCGGGCTCCCGTTAAGCGGTTTGCAACTGGCTGCCGACCGGCAAATGCCGCAGCCGCTTGCCGGTGGCCGCGAAGATCGCGTTGGTCAGCGCCGGCGCGAGCGCCGCCGTGCCAGGCTCGCCGATGCCGCCGGGCGCCTCGCTGCTCTTCACGATATGCACGTCGATAGGCGGCGTCTGATCGATACGCAGCATCCGGTAGTCGGTGAAGTTGTTCTGCTGCACGCGGCCGTCCTTGATCGTGATCTCGCTGTAGAGCGCGCCCGTAATGCCGAAGATGATGCCGCCCTGCACCTGCGCCTCCACCGTGTTCGGATTGACGACCATGCCGCAATCGACCGCGCAAACCACGCGCTTGACCGCCACCTCGCCCTGCTCCACGGCGACATCGACGATGATCGCAAAGTAGCTGCCGAACGCATGCATGACCGACACGCCGCGCCCTTGCCCCTTCGGCACCGCGCTGCCCCAGTCGGCCGCCTGCGCCGCGACGTTGAGCACGTTCAGCGCGCGCGGCGTCTTGCCGAGCAGATCGCGCCGGTATTTGACGGGATCGACCTTCGCCTCGGCCGCGAGTTCGTCGATGAAACTCTCCACCACGAACGTGCTGCGGGTGGGACCGACGCCGCGCCAGAACGCGGTGGGAATAGCGTGCGGTTCCTGGCGCACGTAGTCGACGAGTTGGTTCGGCAAGTCGTACGGCAGGTCCGACGCGACCTCGACCGCGTCGGGGTCGAGCCCGTTCTTGAACGCGGGCGGCGCGAAACGCGCGAGGATCGACGAGCCGACGATGCGGTGCTGCCACGCGAGCGGCTTGCCGTTCGCGTCGAGACCGGCGGAGATCTTGTCGTAGTAATACGGGCGGTACATGTCGTGCTGAATGTCTTCTTCGCGCGTCCACAGCACCTTCACGGGCGTCGACACCTGCTTCGCGATCTTCACTGCCTGCGTGACCATGTCGAATTCGAGCCGCCGCCCGAAGCCGCCGCCGATCAGATGGTTATGCACGATGATCTTGTCGGCGGGCAAGCCGGTGACGGCCATCGCCGCGTCGCGCACGCGCGTCGGCACCTGCGAGCCAAGCCAGACTTCGCAACTGTCCGCGCGCACATGGACCGTGCAATTGATCGGCTCCATCGTCGCGTGCGCGAGAAACGGCTGCTGGTAGATCGCATCGACGCGCGTCTTCGCGTTCGAAAACGCGTGCACCACGTCGCCGTCCTTGCGCGCGACCGCGCCATTGCGTTGCGACGCGTTGGCCAGATCGTCGACGATCTGCTTCATCGACAGCTTCGCGTCCGCGCCTTCGTTCCACTTGATGTCGAGCGCTTGCAACCCGCGTTTGGCGGCCCACGTGTGATCGCCGATCACGGCCACCGCGTTGTCGATCTTCACCACCTGACGCACGCCGGGAATCTTCTTCGCGTTGGTATCGTCGACGCTCGCCAGCGTGCCGCCGAACACCGGACAGTTCGCGATGGCCGCGTAGACCATGTCGGGCACACGCACGTCGAGGCCGAACATCGCCGTGCCGTCCACTTTCTCCGGCGAATCGAGCCGCTTGACTGCCGTGCCGATGATCTTGAAGTCTTTCGGGTTCTTCAGCGGCACGTTCTGCGGCGCGGGCAGTTTGGCAGCCGCCTCGACCAGTTGACCATAGCCGATGCTGCGATTGCTCGCCGCGTGGATGACCTGGCCGGCCTGCGCATGACAGCTCGCGGCGTCGACCTGCCATTGCTGCGCGGCCGCGCTCACGAGCAGCGTGCGCGCGGTCGCGCCGGCGCGGCGCATCGGCTCCCATGCATAGCGGATCGACGTCGAACCGCCGGTGAGCTGGCCGCCGAGCAGCGGGTCCGTGAAAAGCTTTTCGTCCGGCGGCGCGTGGTCGAGCGTAACCGTGTCGAGCGGCACTTCGAGTTCTTCTGCGATCAGCATCGGAATCGACGTGTACACGCCCTGGCCCATCTCGACCTTTGGAATCACCAGCGTGACCTTGCCTGCCGTGTCGATCTGGATGAACGCGTTCGGTGCGAACACGCCGTTCTGCGGCGCTTCGTTTGCGTCGCCGCCGATCACCGACTTGCCGCTCTTCTGATCCTGACTGACGGCCGGCAGACTGAAGCCGAGCAGCAGACCGCCGCCCGCCGCCGCGCCGACGCTCACGCCGAACTTGAGGAACGTGCGGCGCGACACGCCGCGCGCTTCATCGGCTTCGGCTTGCGGGCGCTTCGCGCCTTTGTATGCATCGAGCAATCCCTGGGACATGTCAGACCCCCTTCGCCGCGTGCTTGATCGCCGCGCGAATGCGGTTGTAGGTGCCGCAGCGGCAGATGTTGCCGGCCATCGCGGCGTCGATGTCCGCATCGCTCGGATTGGGATTGCTTGCGATCAGCGAGGCCGCCGACATCACCTGTCCCGACTGGCAATAACCGCATTGCACGACGTCCAGTTGACGCCATGCCTGCTGCACTTTCTGGCCGGCCGGTGTGTTGCCGACCGCTTCGATCGTCGTGATCTTCTTGTCGCCGACAGCCGCCGCGGGCAACACGCACGAACGCACCGCCACGCCGTCGAGATGAACCGTGCACGCGCCGCATTGAGCGATGCCGCAGCCGAACTTCGTCCCGGTCAGGCCGACGAGATCGCGCAAGACCCACAACAGAGGCATGTCAGGCGGCGCATCGACGGTATGCGTTTCGCCGTTGATATTGAACGTTGTCATGAGCGGTTCCTTGTCGAGTTATGTTTTATCAGCCTGTTTAGAACGGGACGCCGATCAAAAAGCAACGAGTTGCCGCGTTTATTCGAGAGCCCGGACTAATGCGCAATGCCGATGCGCGGCGTCGCCAATGCGTCGCCGCACGACTTCGGACCAGGCATTGCGCGAGTGTGCTGTGAGGGTCCGGCGATTGTAGCCGTGCATTAAGAAATTCGCCTGCACCCCGGCATGCGCCGTTGCGAAGGCGCCGAAGGCGGTTCGTCGCCCGCAATTTTGCTAGCATGACGCGACTGCACTGACTATCTGACTATCCGAAGGAGACGCATCATGAACGACCCGCAATGCACCCAATTCCTCTCGGACATCCGCAAGCCGCTGCTCGCGCTGCATAAGGCGATACTCGATCACGAACGCGCGGCCTATGAAAAAGAATTCGGCCCGGTCACGCCGGCGGCTTTTCTGCAGGTGCTGATCAACGGTTCCGGGTTTCGCTGGCTGACGCCGCTGTCCACCATCATTGCGAACGTGGACGAGATACTCGACGACAAGGAAGCCGATGCCGCCGACCGGCTCGCCGCGGTCGAAGCCGTCACCGGTCTCTTTTCCGCCGATCAGCCGAACAACAGTTTTCTGCCGCGTTATCTGCCGCTGCTGCAGGCCGATCCGGGCATCCTCCATCTGCATGGCCAGGTCTCGCAGGTGTTGCGCGGGGCGCAGACGAAGTAGGCCTGAGTGGAGCGCCCTGCGTTTGGGCTCCCGGATTTCCTCACCGTTAAATGTGGGTGAGTCTGCGGAGTTTGGGGCGATGAGGCGTCGCGGTTTAGGCGCGACCTTGATTGTTGTATAGAGGATTACCAGGCTTTCTTCAACGTACGCGTGGAAAATTGCTGCATTTGAAGGTGATTCGTGCGCGATTCGTAAGGATCATCGACGCTGTGTGTTCGAACGAGCATGCGGCCTGAGTGCAGCGAAGCATGGCATCGGCTGAATTGCCTGGTTTTGCTGAACAAATCAATGGTGAGCTTTTGCGGGAGGTGACTGGGCGTTCCATTGTCCTTGGTGCGTCCTGCAGCCAATCACAAGCCCTGTTAAGGTAAGCGGACCTCGTCACCACCGATCACCGCCATGACCGACTGGCCGCTTCCCGAGACCTACACGTTCCGCGATCAAACCGTGCGCTTCAATGTGACGGGCACCGGGCCACCGCTCGTACTCGTGCACGGCACGCCGTTCTCATCGTACGTGTGGCATCGCATCGCGCCGCATCTGGCGCAGATTCGCACGGTCCACTATTACGATCTGCTCGGCTACGGTCAGTCGGAGATGCGTGACGGCCAGGACGTGTCGCTTGGCGTCCAGAACGCCTTGCTCGCCGCGTTGCTCGCGCATTGGCAATTGAAGAACCCGGACGTGATCGCGCATGACTTCGGCGGGGCGACTTCGTTGCGCGCGCATCTTATCGACGGCTGCGACTATCGCAGCCTGACGCTGATCGATCCGGTCGCGCTGGCGCCGTGGGGCTCGCCGTTCGTGCAGCATGTGCGCCGTCACGGCGATGCGTTCGCCGGCTTGCCGCCGTATATTCATGAAGCCGTGGTGAACGCCTATGTGCGCGGCGCGATTGCACGCGACATCACGGATGAAGAACTCGCGCCGTACGTCACGCCGTGGCTCGGCGCGACGGGACAAGCCGCGTTCTACCGGCAGATCGCGCAAATGGATCAGCGCTATACCGATGAAGTCGAATCGCGCTATCCGCAAATGCGTTGTCCGACGCAGATTCTGTGGGGTGAAGAGGATCAGTGGATTCCGCTCGAGCGCGGCCGGCGTCTGGCCGCGCTGATTCCTCACGCGCGCTTTCAGGCGGTGCCGCGCGCGGGCCATTTGATGCAGGAAGACGCGCCTGAGGCGATCGTCGCGGCGGCGCTGCGGTGGCTCGACTGAGGCCACCCACAGCACAGCCGCGCGCTGCGTTTAGCCGCGTCCCTGCGGCAGATACGGCATCGGATCGACCGGTTTGCCGTCGCGGCGCAACTCGAAGCCGACCGACACGCGCGAGTTGTTTTCGTCGCCCATCTCGGCGATCTGCTGGCCCTGTCGAACGATCTCGCCGGTTTTGACCAGCAGTTTGCGGTTATGCGAGTACGCGGTCAGGAAGTCCTTGTTGTGCTGCACGATGATCAGACTGCCGTAGCTGTTCAGGCCCGTGCCGGCATACATGACCTTGCCGTCGGCGGCCGCGCGAACCGGATCGCCAGGCTTGCCGCCAATCTCGATGCCGCGCGTCTCGCCCGGCTGGAAGGCTTCGACCACGCGGCCGCCCGCGGGCCATGCCAACGACAAGCCGTTTGCATGACGCATGCTTTGTTGCGCGACTTCGCGGACTTCGGCGGCACTGGGAGCGGGCGAAGGCTGCGCGATAGCTGCCGCTGCCGCCGACGCCTGCGCTCCAGATGCACTCGACGCCGCCGCAGCTTTTGCCGCAGCCGCATTAGCCGCATTAACCGCATTAACCGCCTGCACGGTCTCCGGCGATGCGACGCGCAACACCTGGCCGTTCTTCAATCGCGACGACGCCTTCAGGCCGTTCCATGCCTGCAACTGCTTGACGCTGCAATGATGGCTCTGCGCGATGCGCGCGAGCGTGTCGCCGCGCTTCACCCGATAAACGAGCGGCGGCGCCTTTTTGAGGGGCGCAGCCAGAGGCGTGTCGCCCGAAGCGGCCGTACTCGCCGACGCGGACATCCCTGCCGTGCCTTGCAGATTCGCCGCGCCTGCCGCGGACACACCCGAAGCGGCTGCCGCGCCGGTCTGCGCGCCCGGTTGCCCGACGCCGGCGCAACCGCTCATCGCGAGCGCGAGCCAGGCGCCGGCGATGCCTGCCATCACTGCCCTGTCGAAACCCTTTCCCATCATGTTCGGCTCCTGCTTGTTCTGTAGGCGGGCCGGACGCCGCCTTGCCGCCTGCACGCGCGCGTCGCGCTGACGCGCCGCGGTTCGCATCGCGGCCTGGCGAGCGTGCTGGCACCTCACCGTTGTATTGCCGGCTGGCCTTGTTCGTTGCATCGCTCCGTGCGTCGAATCTTCGCGCGGGCGACGGCGGATTCAGGCGCTTACACAGCCATTTCCGCGGACCGCCAGACTACGATTAAATTTCCAGCCGGATTGTAAAGTGCGATTAACAGAAAACGCGTGCGTCACACAGTCTGATACAAACGTTACCAACAGCGTCTGCGTGTCTCGTTGTGCGCACAACCACGCGGCAAAACCGGGCCGCATGGCCAGCGCCATCGACGCCATCTGCTTAACGGCACGCCCGCGCGAGAACTTGAATTGCCGGTTCCAAAAACGCGATGGTGCTTGCGCGGAGCGCGCGGCGAGCCGCTAGCTGTAGTAATGCCCCGCGTATGACACATAGCCCACGGGGTGATGAGTGAAGTGGAGCACGGGCAGTACAGGGTTGGAGTTGTCGTCGGTGGGATAGGCGCTTGCCTCGGGGATGTATTCGCCTTGCGCCTCGATGGGCTGGCCGGCTTGGAGTCCGGGGATTTCCTCGGCGAGCCCTTCGTTATCGCCGAAGCGCACCGCAATGAACACCTCGGTGCCGACGAGATTCTGCGTGCCGCCTTCGAACTTCAACACCTTGTCGATCTTCACGATCAGGTGCTGATGATTTGCGCCGTGGTGGTTGTCCGGGCTCGCGAACACCTTCGTGATCGTGCCTTGCACGCAGGCAAGCGGCGCACCGAGCGAATGAACATAGCGATGATGAGGAAGGATCTGCGTCGCGCGATTGCTCATGAAATCTCCGTGGAAGAAGCCAGGCTGAGACGGCGGAAGAACAGGCGCATGCGGGCCTGCTGCGCGATCCGTTTGAGCGGCTCGACGGGCGGGAGTTCAGGGCGCGTGCCGATGCGATTGCAGCGGCCAACCTCTACGCGCGCACAACCGTCACGCCCAGCGCCTCGAAAGGCGCGGTAAGCGTCTCGGCCGTGCCGCGTTCGACCACGATCGTGCTCGCCGCCGATACGTCCGCGATCCGGTACGCCGACGCCGCATTGAGCTTTTCCGCCGATGCCAGCACCACCGTCTCCGCCGCGTGCTCCGCGAGCGCGCGCTTCACGTACGCTTCCTCGATGTCGCCGGTGCTGAGGCCGGCTTGCGGATGCACCCCGGCCACGCCCATGAAATACAGATCGGCGCGGATGTGGCTGAGCGCTTCGATGGCGGCCGCGCCGACATTGACCATTGAATGCCGGAAAAGCCGGCCTCCGATCATCACCACTTCCAGTTGCGCATGCCCGGCGAGTTCGACGGCGATGCTCGGGCTATGCGTGACGATCGTCGCACGCAACTCACGCGGAAGGTGTCGCGCGAGTTGGACAGCAGTCGTGCCGCCGTCGACGAACGCGATTTGCCCCGGCGCGATCATGCCCGCCGCGGCGCGCCCGATCGCCGCCTTCGACGCCGATTCGATCCGCTCGCGCCCGGCGAGATCCACCGCTGCCGGCGACGCCGGCAAAGCGCCGCCGTGCACGCGCTGGAGCTGCCCTTCCGTCGCGAGTTCGCGCAGATCGCGGCGGATGGTGTCTTCGGAGACGTCGAAATCCGCGCTAAGCGTCTTGGCGACGACCTGCCCGTCGCGCCTGAGCGCCTCGAGGATCAACTGTTTTCTCTGCGATGTAAGCACGGTCGTCTCCGGCAGACGGATCGCACGATCCGTCCGTTGCACGAAATTTCTTGTTTTTGCACGATACTGCACGATACCATGATTCGCGTGTCGGCCTAACCACCACCAACCAATTAAAGGTGCGAGCCATGAATGAAACCGCGGAACGAGTACGAATCGTGGACGTGAAAGTGCTCTCCGACGACTGGTATGTGCTGAAAAAGACCACCTTCGACTATCGCCGCGCCGACGGCTCCTGGCAGCGCCAAAGCCGCGAAACCTACGACCGCGGCAACGGCGCGACGCTGCTTCTGTACGAGCCGCGCCGGCGCATGGTCGTGCTGACGCGGCAGTTCCGCTTGCCCGCGTTCGTCAACGGTCATCACGGGATGCTGATCGAGACACCTGCGGGTCTGCTGGAGTCCGCTTCACCCGAGGAGCGGATTCGCGCGGAAGTCGAGGAAGAAACCGGTTATCGCGTCCACGAAGTGCGCAAGGTGTTCGAAGCGTTCATGAGCCCAGGTTCAGTGACGGAGAAACTGCATTTTTTCGTCGCCGAATACGATGCGCTCGCGCGGGTCGGCGCAGGCGGCGGTCTTGAACACGAAGGCGAAGATATCGAGGTGCTGGAATTGCCGATCGGACAGGCGCTTGCGATGGTCGAGCGCGGCGAGATCGTCGACGGCAAGACGATCATGCTGTTGCAGTACGCACAGTTGAACCTGTTCGACGCTTGATCGCGTCGCGTCACGTCGCGTCTCACTCGCTTTAGGAATTTTCCCAAGCCCGATTAGGAAACGGACGATAGGTTGAGGAACGCAAAAAAAATATTCTTACGTTGCTTTGACGTTGACCGGCGGCGCGCCACGCTCCCGCCGGAAAACTCAAACGGAACCCTTCCCTTCAGAATATTTTTGCTTCGTCAACCTGCATTCCGGGCGATGAAGAAGTCGAGGCTCAACGTGGATTCTCTTACATCGGCCAACCGCTTCATGGGCGGTTTTTTCTTTGGCGCTGTCGTCGCTACCGCGATCATGGTCGTGCTCTGCGTCAGCGGCGAATTTGTGCCTCTCATGGCGAAGCTGCATGCGATCCAGCAAGTGATTGCAACAGCGGTCATTTCAGTGCTCGTCGCCGGCACCAAGCCGCTTCTGTATAAAACCGTCTGGCGCGAGCGCCGCTGCAGTTTCATTCTCGACGAAGACTTGAGCGCGACGCTTCGCGGCAGAAGCTTTGGTATTCCCGCCGGCGTGATGGTCGGCATTCTGGTTCAAAACGTTTTGATGAATTGAACGCAGTTCAGGCACCCGGCATGAAACTCTAGAATTTATGCCGGATCGCAGCGCGCACCACAACCTGTTTCGACGTCGATGACGGCGCTTGCGCGCCTGGTATAAACGCCTCATCGAGTATCGAATATGTCGAGTCGCCAGTCACTTGCTGGTATTCGCCCTGAATATAGACGTCGGTGCGCTTGGACAGGTTGTAATCCGCCATCAGTCCAAATGAGTGGATTTTCGGTTTGACGCCGCCACTCGACGCATCGAAGTTTTCAATCGTGTAGACATATTGCGCGCCGACAAACAGCATCGGCGAGATCTGATACTTGCCGTTCAATTCAAAGTTCTGATATTTCAACGAGTTCAGCAATACGCCGGGCGGCACGAGTGGCGTAATGCCGAGATAGCCGTTGCCGGTCGGATTCAAATAGCTCGATTTGCTATACGCGAAACCCGCCGTGGCCGGACCGAAGTTATAAGTAATGCCGCCGCCGAACACGCGCATGCGAGCCGCGATAAAGCTTGCGTCGTTAGCCGTAATCGCACCATTCGCACCATTGCCCGGATTATTGGCCTGCAAATACGCGGCGCTCACCAGCAAGCCGCCATACGCATACTGCCCGCCCACGCTATAGGCGCGGTTATTGCCGAAATTCGTGTCGTTGCTAAAGCTGTACGTGCCGCCGAATTGAAAGCCGCTAATCGACGGGCTTGTGTATTTCACGGTGTTGTCGAGCCGAAACGAGTTATCGGTATTGTCGTTATCGTAGGGATGCGAGAAAAGCGAGCCGGCCCAATTGCCATTCGCCGTGGTTTGCGCCAGATAATCGACCACTGAATCGTATTGCCGCCCGAACGTCAATACGCCATAGCGCTCCGCGCTCAAGCCCACAAAAGCCTGTCGCCCGAACATCCGGCCGCCCTGATTCAGGCGCCCCGAACTGACGTCGAAACCATTTTCGAGCTGGAAAATGGCTTTGAGGCCGCCGCCCAGTTCTTCCGCGCCCTTCAAGCCCCAGCGGCTGCCTTGCGCGTAGCCGCTTGCCAGCTCGTACACATGTCCTCGGCCCGCGTTGTTCGTGTAGTTGATGCCTTCGTCGAGTACGCCGTACAGCGTGACGCTCGTCTGCGCCGAAGCCGGCGTGCTAAAGGCGGCGGACACAGCGGTGGAAACGGCCAGCGCGAACACTTGCTTGTTCATGACGATCCCCCTGCACTCGAGTAATCGGCCTAACTCGATCTGACGCGTTCTTCTTGACCCTACGACAACGCGCTTCTTCAAGTCCGACGCGCTTACGGGAAATCCTCACACGCCGGAACGCGTCCGTCCATTGGGTGTCGCCTGGATGTGTCGAAACGTTGCGAAATCTCCACTGTCTTTAAACGTCCATTCCGCCGAGGCTCCGCCAGCACTGCGTTTGCAATGTGCGCTGCCAAGCAGACTTGTCACAGAAAGAAATATAATTGCCGACTTTCGCGGCACCGAGGCGGAACTCCGCCGTGCTGTCAGGGTCATTTTTACTGCTTCATGCAAGCGCGTGCGCGCGCCGGCTTTGAGGCAGGTCCGTTACGGCGGCAACGCGCGGTTCAGCGCAGCAACGCCGCTGCAGCAACAGCATCAACCCACTATTCCAAAGCCTTGTGAGACGCCCGACGCGCTAAAGAGCGCGCCGTCGCACGGGGCTGCTTTCGGCATAAAAACAATGCAAGCTTCGCAATCGCGTTTAATCGAGCTCGACTTTTTCCGAGGACTCGTTCTGCTGATCATCGTGGTGGACCACATCGGCGGAAGCATCTTGTCTCGCGTCACGCTGCATGCGTACGCGCTGTGCGACGCCGCGGAGGTATTCGTGTTTCTCGGCGGCTTCGCAACCGCGACGGCCTACGCGGCGCTCGCCGAGCGGCGTAGCGAATCGATCGCGCGCAACCGCTTCCTGCGGCGCTCGCTGGAAATCTACCGCGCCTTTCTCGTGACCGCCGGGCTTATGCTGCTCGTGAGCGCGGTCCTGAACGCGTTCAACGTCGAGGCGCCGAATCTCGCGATCACCGATCTCGACGACCTGATGGACACGCCCGTCGCCGCCTTGCGCGATATCCTGCTGTTCCGCCGTCAGCCTTATCTCGCGTCCGTGCTGCCGATGTACGCCTTCTTCGCGCTGCTGGTGCCGATGATTCTGCCGCTCGCGCGCAGCAAACCGTGGCTGCTGCTCGCGGGCAGCGTCGCGCTGTGGGCCGGCGCGCCGGCCATCAACGCGTATCTGCCTGCCGCGCCGGACATGCATTGGGACTTCAACCCGTTCGCCTGGCAGTTGCTGTTCGTACTCGGCGCGCTCGTGCGTTGCCAGCCGGTCTATCAGCGCGTGAGTCAGCACCGTCTCGGCTGGCTCGTGACGCTCGCGGCCTGCTGTGTGGCGGCGGTCGCGGCGTACTACAAGCTCTTTGTCGAAGTCGAGCCGCTCGATCCCAGCTTCAAACAGAATCTGTCCTACTTGCGCGCGGTCAATTTCCTCGCGATCGCGTGGCTCGTGGCCAAGCTGATCGAGGCCGGCTGGGCAAGAAAGCTCGCGCAGTCTCTGCCGCTGATTGGGCTCATCGGGCGCAAGGGCCTGCTGTGCTTTATCGCCGGCGCGGTGATCTCGCTCGTGGTGGACTCGGTGCTGTATGCCGCCACCGACGGTTACCTGAACTATCCGCTAGGCTTGCTCGCCGACGCGTGCGCGATCACGGCGCTCGTTGCCGTCGCGTGTGGGACGGAGCCGCTCAAGCGGCTCGTGATGCGCATGGTAGGCACACGGCTTCGGACGTCGCCGTAACATGTGTGGGTCAGCTCTGAGCTTTGAGCTATGACTCAGCGTTGGCCGCCGTCCGCCGTCACTGTTTCCACCTCGACATGCGCCTATTCCTACACCTTGCGCTGACTGTTCTGTGCGCCGCGTGCGGCACTTCGTCGTTCGCCAGCACGGTGACGACCCGCAGCTTCCATTCGTCCGCGCTCGGCCGGGACTGGTCCTACACGCTTTATCTGCCGACCGGCTATCGCCCCGACGCCGCGCGCATTCCGGTGATCTATCTCCTGCACGGCAACAACGGCGATGCCAACGACTGGATCAGCCGCGGCCATCTGCAAAGCACCGTCGACGCGCTGATCGAACATCGTGATATTCCGCCGCTCGCCGTCGTGATGCCGCAAGGCGGCACTGACTGGTACGTGGACCGCAAGGAAAAAATGGAGACGGCGTTCTTCGACGATCTGCTGCCCGAAATCGAAACGCACTACGCGGTGTCGACGCAGCGCGCGGGGCGCATGATCGGCGGCGTGTCGATGGGCGGCTTCGGCGCACTGCGCTACGTGATGACGCAGCCCGAGCGCTTTTGCGGCGCGCTGCTGCTGAGCCCGGCCATCTACGCCGATGAACCGCCGCGCGGTTCGGCCGCGCGCCGCGTCGGCGTGTTCGGCGAACGTCAGTTCGATCCGCGGATCTGGCACGAGCTGAACTACCCGGCGCAGTGGGAGCGGTATATGAGCCGGCCGTATCGCGTGCCGGTCTTCATCGCTGCCGGCGACGACGACCTCGCGATCCAGACCGATGCATCACTGCTTTATACGCAGCTTCGCCTGGCGGGCAATCCGGCGGCGCTGCGCATTATCGACGGCGGCCATACGTGGGACGTGTGGAGCGCCCTGCTGCCCGGCGCCCTGAAATACACGCTCGGCTGCACGCGGCTGCCGGCGCAGGAACATCCGTCGAACCAGCGGCCCTGAATCAATAAAGCACTCGCGAAAATCGCGAATCAGACAACACCCGGCGGCGCTATTGCACGAGGTCGGTCCACAGCACCATCAAGACCGTCATCAGCGCAGGGCCGATGAAGAGGCCGAGCAGCCCGAAGGTCTCCGCGCCGCCCAGAATGCCGAACAGCACGAGCAGAAACGGCAGGCGCGTGGAATTGCCGATCAACACCGGCCGCACGAAATGCTCGGCGACGAAGACCACGATCGACCCGAACACCAGAAGACCAATCGCGCTCGCGACCGATCCCTGCGAGAACAGCCACAACGCGGCGAGGGTGAAGGTTATCGGCGCGCAGAAGGGCAACATCGCGGCAATCGCGGTGATCAGCGCAAGCAGCGCGACGTGCGGCAAGCCCGTCACGAAATAGGCGACGCCGAGCAACGCGCCCTCGCCGAGTCCGACCACGACCAGCCCCGACACGGTGCCCCGCACAGCCGTGGCCATCCGCTGGACGAGTTGCGCGCCGTCTTCGCCGAAACCGCGTTGCAGACCTCTCGCCAATGCGCCCGACAGACGCGGCCCCGCCTGGAAGATCACGAACAGCGTCACGAGCATGAACGCGAAGACGGTGACCGCATGCACGGCACGCGCCCCGAAATGGCGGCCAAGCGTGACGACCGTGGTGCTGTGCAAGCCCTTCATCGCCGCGGAGTCGCGCAACGGCGGCGTCAGATAGGCTTGCCACCACGCCTCGGCCTGGTGCGCGCCGAACGGCAAACGGTGGATGAAGTCCGGCATCGCGATGCCGTTCTCCTGCGCGGCCTTGAACCAGTCGGTGAGGTCATGCGCTTCGCGCAACGCCTGCGCGATGCCCACGCCCACTGGCAACACCACCAGCAACGCGATCGCCAGTGTCAGCACGGCAGCAATCAGCGTGGTGCGCCCGGTCAGCCAGCGGCTGCCTTCGACCTTGCGCAGAAGCGGCCATAGCGCGATCGCCAGCACGGCGGCCCAGCCGACCACCGGAAGAAAGTCGCGCACGACCCACAACGCGAGCAGCACGAGCCCGATGTACAGCGCGAGCGAAGCAGCCCTCTGTTTTTTGACGCGCTCGGGCGTCAGCAGCGACTGCGTCGGATGCGACGAGCGCGGCGGGTGCGTCGATCTGGACGGGCCGACGGGGGGACGTGAATTCATGTGGTTCGTGTGTGGATGCCGGTATGTGCGCGAGCCGACCCAAAAAAGCAAACCCGCTAAACTGCGGGACGCGCTCGCCCAATAAACAACGACATCTTAATGGAAGCGCGCAGGGCCCTTGCGGCCTGCTTTGGCTGTCTCACCAGCTACAACACTGCGTTGCAAAAAGCGCTCTTATCTCATTTTTGGGCGACACGCCCTTCGCCAAGCCCCGCCAATTCGAGTGCCGTCGAAAGTCAAGTCGGATTGTTGCTAATTGGGGAACAGTGTTTCAACGTAGGCACAATGGCTCTGCAGCCGTTGGGGGACTAAATTCGGGCACACCACAAATTCGGAGCCGACGATGATGACCCTGGAGTCCATCCCCCTTGACGGTACTAACGGCATACGCATCGAGATCCTCGAGCGCTCCGACACCACGCTGGTCATCCGCTGGGTCGAGCCCGGACGATGTCATTACGGCGAGCAGAGGTGGCGTCGCAGGTCGGCGCATACGTCGGGAACCTGCGCGGTATCGCGCCGCAAGATTCGCCGCGGCGATGCCGTCTTCAAGCCGGCCGAGCGCCCGGCGCCGTCGAATGCGTCCGCGATGATCTGCGCGGAAATTCTCGGCGCGCTGCCCGAAGCCTGATTTCGCCGTCAATCCTGCCCACGCGCGCCCTCGCGCGTGCCGTCACGCGTGCCCTGCACCTGCCCTGCGCCTGCCCGCTCGCGCTGACTCCGCCATCGAGTCCCTAACGCCGCCGCACGCATAAAAACCGCCCCGATTGCGGCCCTTCGTCGCGTGCGTTAAGGTGGACCTGCTTGCGTCAAATCACCCTGCCGGCCCGACGCCCGGCGGTAAAGTGACGCGCATCTCCACCCATCGCGCCGTGCGCGGCACGGCGCCGTTTGAGGGCACACCATGGCAGAAGACACGCCGCACACGTCGACCCGGCCGGAGACTCGCGCAGCCAGCGCGCCCCCTGCTCCGCTCATCGCTCCCCAGCAGTTTTCCACCGACGTCCTGCTCGAGAAATACGCCAAAGGCGACGAGCAATCCGCCGACGACGTCTTCAAGCGCGTCGCCCGCGGCGTCGCCGAGGCGGAACCGGAAGCGCTGCGCGAATCGGTCGAGGCGCTCTTCGTCTACAATCTGCGGCACGGTGCGCTCGGCGCGGGCCGCATCATGAGCGCGGCGGGCACCGGCATTGCCGCCACGCTGATCAACTGTTTCGTGCAGCCGGTCGGCGACGCGATTCAGGGCGTCGACGAACAAGGGCTGCCGGGCATCTACGTCGCGCTGCTGCAAGCCGCGGAAACCATGCGGCGCGGCGGCGGCGTCGGCTACAACTTCTCGGCGATCCGGCCGAAGGGCGCGCGGGTTCACACCACGAGTTCGTCGGCGTCCGGTCCGTGCAGTTACATGGATGTGTTCGACGCGTCGTGCCGCACGGTGGAAAGCGCCGGCTCGCGGCGCGGCGCGCAGATGGCCGTGCTCGACTGCAATCATCCCGACCTGCTCGAATTCATCGAGGCCAAACATTCGAAGGGACGCTGGAACAACTTCAACGTGTCCGTCGGCGTGACCGACGAATTCATGCGCGCCGTCGAAGAAGACCAGCCGTGGCAACTCGTGCATCGCGCGGAACCGTCGCCGGCGCTGCGTGCGGCCGGCGACGTGCGGCAACGCGACGACGGCCTGTGGGTCTACAGCGAGCGGCCGGCGCGCGAGATCTGGGACCGCATCATGCGCTCCACGTACGACGTCGCGGAACCGGGCATCGTGTTCATCTCGCGCATGAACGAGGACAACAACCTGCGTGCCGTCGAAACGATTCGCGCGACCAATCCGTGCGGCGAACAGCCGTTGCCGGCTTACGGTTGCTGCAATCTCGGGCCGCTCAATCTGACGCGTTTCGTGATCGACCCGTTCGCGCAACTCAAAGGCCGCGAGCCTTCGTTCGATTGGGACGGCCTCGCTCGACGCACGCGCACGCAAGTGCGCTTTCTCGACAACGTACTCGACGTCACGCTGTGGCCGCTGCCGCAGCAATACGACGAATCGCGAGCAAAACGCCGCATCGGCGTGGGCTTTACGGGTCTCGGCGATACGCTCGTGATGCTCGGGCTGCGCTACAACTCGCAGGAAGGCCGCGACTTCGCGGTGCGCATTGCGCGGCTGATGCGCGACGAGGCGTATCGCGCGTCGGTGGAACTCGCGAAGGAGCGCGGCGCGTTTGCGCTTTTCGATGCCGCGCGCTACCTGGAAGCCGGCACCTTCGCGTCGCGGCTGCCCGACGACATCAAGGAAGCGATTCGCCGCGACGGCATCCGCAACAGCCATCTTCTGTCGATCGCGCCGACCGGCACCGTGAGCCTCGCGTTCGCGGACAACGCGTCGAACGGCATCGAGCCGGCCTTCTCGTGGACCTACACGCGCATGAAGGTGATGGCCGACGGCGGCCGCGAATCGTTCGATGTCGAAGATTACGCGTACCGGCTTTATCGCGAGTTCGGCGGCGATGTGACCAGGCTTCCCGACTACTTCGTCAGCGCGCTGGAGATGTCCGCACGCGATCATCTGGACATGATGGCGGCGGTGCAGCCTTATGTGGACACGTCGATCTCGAAGACCGTCAACGTGCCCGCCGACTATCCGTTCGAAGCGTTCGAAAGCCTCTATTTCGATGCATGGAAAAGCGGCCTGAAAGGTCTCGCGACTTATCGCCCGAACGAAACGCTCGGCGCCGTGCTGAGCGTGAGTCCGGCGCAAGCCGACGACACGCTCGCAGAAAGCGACCTCGATCCACTGCGAATCGCGATCGATCATCGGCCGAAAGGCGAATTGCCGGCGATCATCGAAAAGGTCGAGTACCTGACGCAAGCCGGCAAAAAATCGCTGTACGTGGCGGTGTCGTTCATTGAAGTGACCGGCCGTCTCGGCGGTGAAGACGTGACGATCGAGCGGCCCATCGAGTTCTTCATTCCGACCGGTCAGCGCGACGAATCGCAGCAATGGATCACGGCGACCATGCGTTCGCTGTCGCTCGCCGCGCGTGGCGGTTTCGTCGCGCGTAATCTGCAGGACATGCGCAAGGTCTCGTGGGATCGCGGGCAAGTGCGGCTTGGCGAAGTGCAGCGTCTGGACGGTCATCGCACGCCGCGCTGGCACGATTCGGAAGTGGCCGCGCTCGCGTTTGCGATCCAGCAGATTCTGCATCGCCGCGGTTTTCTCGACGCCGAGGGCAATCAGGTTCCATCGCGTCTGCTCGCACGTTTGCCGCGCGGACAGATGAAAGCGGAAACGGCGCTGTCCGCGGACTTCGGCATCCGTCCCGCTCCCGCCGACGCGCACACAGCGGAATTGACGCAGCCCGGCGTGATGCCGGGATTGCATACGATGCTCGGTCGCAAATGCGGATCGTGCGGCGCGAACGCCGTGATCCGCAAGGACGGATGCGACTTCTGCACGGCCTGCGGCGAAGTGGGAGCGTGCGGGTGAATTAGCGTTAGCGGGTCTCTCGCCCCGCTATTGCACCTGTCGAAAGTGCTGACACTGGAAAGCTGGTTGTTTTTTAGACCGATGCGCAACCAGCCGTAGAATAGCCGCACTTTCCGCGACGAGACTCTCATGCTGGATATTTCGCCAGGCGTTACCAAGCCCGCTAACGACGATTCGAAAATGTTCGATCTCGCGCCCGTCTCGCTGTGGGTCGAGGACTTTAGCGGCGTGCGCGATCTGTTCGATACCTGGCGCGCCGAGGGCGTGAGCGATCTGCGCGCGTACTTCGCCAAAGCGCCCGAACAGGTCGCCGAATGCGCGCGCAGCATTCGCGTGGTGAAGGTCAATCAGAAGACGCTGACGCAGTTCGAGGCCGCGGACTTCGACACGCTCAACGGCAATCTCGCCGCTGTGTTCCGCGACGACATGCTCAAGACGCATCTCGAGGAACTCTGCCAGTTGTGGGCCGGGCAATCGCATTTCACGAGCCAGACGGTCAATTACACGCTCGCTGGACGGCGACTCGATGTGCTGCTCAAAGGCTCTATTCTGCCGGGCCACGAAGAACGCTGGGACCGCGTGCTGGTGTCGGTGGAAGACATCACCGAACTGGAAAGCGCGCGGCATCGTATGACGCTCGCCGAGGAATACGCGCGCGGTCTCTTCGAACATTCTCCGGTGTCGCTATGGGTCGAAGACTTCAGCGCGGTCAAGCAACTGCTCGATCAGGCGCGCGCGGCAGGCATTAGCGATTTTCGCGTGTTCACCGACGTGCACCCTGAGTTCGTCGAGCGCTGCATGCAGGAGATTCACGTACTCGACGTGAACCAGCACACGCTCGAGATGTTCGCCGCGCCCGATAAAAAAACGCTGCTCGCGCATCTGCCCGATGTGTTCCGCGACGACATGCGTCCGCATTTCCGCGAGCAGTTGCTCGACCTGTGGGAAGGCAACCTGTTCCAGCAGCGCGAAGTGCTCAACTATTCGCTCGACGGCAACGAGGTGCATGTGCACCTGCAATTTTCGGTGCTGCCGGGGCACGAGAACAACTGGGACCTGGTGCTGGTCGCATTGACCGACATCACCGCCCGCAAGAAGGCTGAGGCGTACCTGGAGTTTCTCGGCAAACACGACGTGCTGACGAAGCTGCGCAACCGCTCGTTCTATGTCGACGAATTGAATCGGCTCGAACGCAAGGGGCCGTGGCCTGTCACGATCATCATCGCCGATCTGAATGGGCTGAAGCGCGTGAACGATCAGCTCGGCCACGCCGCCGGCGATGCGCTGCTGCGCCGTGCGGGCGAAGTGCTGGCCAAAGCGATGGAGCCGCCGTTTCAGGCCGCGCGCATCGGCGGCGACGAATTCGCGATTCTGATGCCGGGCACCGACGAGCGCGGCGGCGCGGCGATGATCGATGCGGTCGGCAAACTCGTCGAAATGAACAACCAGTTCTATCCGGGTTCGCCGCTCAGCTTTTCGATGGGCATGGCGACGTGCCAACGCGGCGACCGTCTTGAAGCCGGCGTGCAGCGCGCCGATCTGCAGATGTACGACGAAAAGCGCTCGCATTACGCCAATCAGGCGGATGCGAAAATTAGCGGTGGTTAATGAACGCGAAGCGCTTTCTCTACACCGCCGTCACATAACGCGCAACGGGCTTCACGATGCGCGGCGGCGGTGAGTCGTAAATTCCGCGCATGCGCTTCACTTCGTCGACAGGACTCAGGCCGAAAAGACGCTTGAATTCGCGGCTGAATTGCGACGCGCTTTCATAACCGACTCTTGCGGCCGCGGCGCCCGCGTTTAAACCATCCTGCACCATCAGCAAACGCGCGTGATGCAAACGCGTGGTCTTCACGTATTGCATCGGCGAGGTTGCCGTGACGGCCTTGAATTGCGCGTGAAAAACCGCGAGGCTCATGCCGGCTTCGGCGGCGAGCGTATCGACGTCGAGCGCGCCATGATAGTCGGCATGAATGCGGCGCAGCGCCTTGGCAACGCGTCCAAAATGATTCTGATGCGTAAGCGCCGCGCGAATCGCATCGCCCTGCTCGCCGGTCAACACGCGATAGCAGATCTCCCGCACGATGCCCGGCGCGAGAATGCGCGCGTCGAGCGGCGACACCAACGCGTCCAGCAGACGCTGCACCGCGTTGCTCAATGCCGGATCGAGCGGCGTCGAATAAATGCCGAGCGGTTCGTTGCGCGCCGCGCCCTGCGTTTCGTTGAGCGCCATCAGCAACTCGGCAACCATCGTCAGATCGACTCGAATGGAGATGCCGAGGAACGGCTCGTCCGGGGTCGCCTCAGTCTCGCATTCGAACGGCAGCGGCACGGACAGCACGAGGTACTGCTGCGCGTCGTACTGGAACACCTGGTCGCCGAGATAGCCGCGCTTGCGCCCCTGGCACACGATCACAATGCTCGGCTCGTACATCACCGGCATGCGCGGCAACGGACTATTCGCGCGCATCAGATTGACGCCTTCAAGACTCGAGCGCGTCATGCCCGGCTTGGGCGCGAGTGCGTCGAACACTTCGATCAGGCGTTGCTGCGCAGCATGAGCGGCGTGCGCGAGTGGAAATTCGGCGGAAGACAACGACGGTTGCGATAGGTGCGGCGACATGACGAAATAGTGACGTACAAGAGAATAGTGCTTGAAATTTAGCATCAAACTGCCTGGCGCGCTTCGCCCCAGGAGTTTTAGGCAAATCTTCAAGACATTCAGGTATTCACTGGCTCGCCGTCGGCTTCTACTATGGGAACCCTGTCGGATGAGCTTTGCTGCGCGACGTTTGTTGGACGACCTTCATTCGCGCTTTCATCACGCGCCGCGACCCGAACCGTGCGGTTAGGCGCATGCGCGACATGCGTTGTCCGTTGCCGATTGCCATTACCGTCGCCCGTCGCGGATTGCCCATTGCCGGCGCCTTCTGACATCACCCATCTTTTGCTGGAGAACTACCCATGAGCACGACTTATGCCTATGCCGCGACCGACGCCAGCGCGCCGCTCGCCCCGTTCGAAATCCAGCGCCGCGAACTGCGCGCTCATGATGTGCAAATGGAAGTGCTGTTTTGCGGCGTGTGCCATTCCGACCTGCATCAGGCTCGCAACGAATGGAAGAACACGATGTATCCGGTGGTGCCGGGTCATGAAATCGTCGGCCGTGTGACCGCGGTGGGCCCGGACGTGACAAAGTACAAGGCGGGCGATCTGGTGGGCGTCGGCTGCCTCGTCGATTCGTGCCGGACCTGCGCGAGCTGCGCGGAAGGCCTCGAGCAGTACTGCGAGAACGGCTTTGTCGGCACGTATAACGGCGTGGACCGCGTCGACGGTCAAGTGACCTACGGCGGTTATTCGACGCAACTCGTCGTCGACGAGGAATTCACGCTGCGTGTGCCGCAAAACCTCGACCCTGCCGGCGTCGCTCCGTTGCTGTGCGCGGGCATCACCACGTACTCACCGCTGCGCACGTGGGGCGCGGGTCCTGGCAAGAAGGTCGGCATTGTCGGCCTGGGCGGCCTCGGCCACATGGGCGTGAAGCTGGCGCGCGCAATGGGCGCACATGTGGTGCTGTTCACGACATCGCCGTCGAAGATCGAGGACGCCAAGCGGCTTGGCGCGCACGAGGTGGTGATTTCGAAGAACGCCGAAGAGCTGGAAGCGCATGCGAACAGCTTCGATCTGATCGTGAATACGGTGGCTGCGCCGCACGACCTGAATCCGTTCTTGAACCTGCTAAAGCGTGATGGAACGATGACGCTGGTGGGCGCGCCCGAGCACGATCATCCGTCGCCGCAAGTGTTCAACCTGATTTTCAAGCGCCGCCGGCTGGCCGGTTCGCTGATCGGCGGGATTGCCGAAACGCAGGAGATGCTGGATTTCTGCGGCGAGCATGGAATTACTTCGGATGTCGAAATTATTCCGATGCAGAAGATTAATGATGCTTATGAGCGGATGTTGAAGAGTGATGTGAAGTATCGGTTTGTTGTTGATCTGGATTCCATGCGGAAGTGATTTTGGTTTTTTTTGCCGTGCGGCTGGGGGCTTTTTTGGGTGAGCCCTTGGCCTTTCCTTGAATTCATAGTGGTCTATTTGCGTTGCCCCTGTGCGGGGCGGCACCTACTTTCTTTGCCGCCGCAAAGAAAGTAGGCAAAGAAAGCGGGCTCACACCGCTAGCTTTTAAGTGGGTCTCCCGGTTCGGAGCGGGTAGTGGTGCGTTTGACATCCGTGTTCTCGCACATTCCGCGCTCGTGACAAAGCAGTCATTCTTCCGGCGGCGCTTCGCGCGCCGTGCGGTCGTTCCCCAACCCGTCGGGTGGTCGGTGGTGTCTGGGACTGCGAGCCATTAGCGCGTTGCGCCCTCCTCGCTTTCATCGAGGGTGCTCATTCAAATGCGCGATTGAATGCAGCACGATTGAATGCAGCACGATTGAATGCAGCACGATTGGATGCAGCCACGATCCGATGCAGCCATTAAGAGCCCTGCCACGCAACGCGATCGCCCCAACAGCGCCACGCCGAGGCGCAGCCGACGGCCCCCGCCGCGCGAAAACGCGAGCGGATGGTGTAAGCCAACCCTTCCGGCGAGCACGTAGTGCGAGGCGGGAAGCATGACTGCCTTGTCACGAGTGCCGAATGCGCGAGGGCACGGATGTTAAACGCACCACTCCGTTCTCCGAACGAGGGACCCACTTATAAGCTGGCGGTGTGAGCCCGCTTTCTTTGCCTACTTTCTTTGCGGCGGCAAAGAAAGTAGGTGCCGCCCCGCACAGGGGCAACGCAAATAGACCACAACGAATTCAAGAAAAGGCCAAAAACAAAAGGCCAAAAACAAAAGCCGAAAAAACCCAACCAAAAAAAGCCCCGCCGCAGGCAAAAAACCCAACCCCGAGAGGCCCAAATGCTAGACCGAATAACAGCAATGCGCACCTTCCTAAGAATCGTGGACACGAACAGCTTCACCCGCGCAGCGGAATCCCTGAACATTCCGCGCGCGACAGCGACCACCATTGTCCAGAACCTGGAAGCCCTACTCGGCACGCAACTGCTCGCACGCACCACTCGGCGCATCAGCGTGACGCCCGAAGGCGCCGCCTACTACGAACGTTGCGCGCAAATCCTCGCGGACATCGACGAGATGGAAGCCAGCATCCGTCACGCCACCGATAACCTCACAGGCCGCCTGCGCATCGAAATGCCGGGCTCGGTGGCGAGCGCAATCGTGCTGCCCGCTCTCGACGACTTCCACGCGCGCTATCCGAATCTCGATCTCGCCATCGGCGTCAGCAACCGCACCGTCGATCTGGTTGCCGAAGGAATCGATTGCAGCATCCAGCTCGGCGAACTGCCCGATTCGAATCTGGTCGCGCGACAACTCGGCACGCTCGAACATGTGACCTGCGCGAGTCCCGACTATCTCGCGCGTTACGGCACGCCGACCGACCTCGACGATTTGCGCGGACATGTGGCTGTCAATTGCATGTCGCCAAATAGCGGCCGCGAAGTGGCGTTCGATTTCGAAGTCGACGGCGAAGCGCAAAGCGTCAAGGTGAACGGCTTTATCAAAGTGAGCGACGAGCAGGCGTATCTCACCTGCGGACTGCAAGGCCATGGGCTCATTCAACCCGCGCGAATTGCCGCGCAACCGTACCTCGACTCAGGACAATTGCGCGAAGTACTGCCGCAATGGAAACCCGTGCCGATGCCGGTTTCGGTCGCTTATCTGAAGAATCGCCGTGTGTCGCCGCGCGTGCGTGCTTTCGTCGACTGGCTTGCGGAGCTGTTCGAAAAGACCGAGCACGTCGATCAGGATCTCTCGCGCGTGCGCCAGTTGTTGCGCGGCCTGCATCCCGCCTGAAGCGGATTCGATGCAGGCTCGCAGCACGTTCAACGCATCAATCAATCGATCAGCCCGGCACCGGCACTGGCCGCGTCAGCAAGTCCACATAGAAATTGAAGAAGTTCTGATTGTCGAAGCGCTTGATGATCGTCATCTTCTGCAGACCAGCCGGCGGCGAACTCGTATAGCCGGTCGCTTTTCCATCATTGGCGCCGAAGCTCATATCGACATCGACCCACTCGTCGACCGTTTGCGTCGCGAACGAAGGATGCATCAAATAGCCGAGAGTCAGCGTGTCCCAGATGTTCGTGGTGTAGTTCGGGTTCGTCTCGAAACCGTTCTTGCCGTCGAAGCCATAACCGTTCAACGTCTTGAACAACTGCGTAATGATGGTCTGCTTCGACGGGTCATGCGCGATCCGGTCATAGAGCGCCTTATCCATCTTCACGGTGTCGGTCACATCGAGCGGAACGACAACCTGCTTGATCGGCAGACGCAACACCTCTTTCGCGGCTTGCGGATCGAACCACCAGTTGAACTCGGCGGTCGGCGTCGTATTGCCCGGCACGTCGATCGCGCCGCCCATATAAATGATCTGCTTGATCAACGGCACGATCTCGGGATGCCGACGCGCGGCAAGCGCGATGTTCGTCAACGGTCCGATCGCAAGAATCGTCACCTCGCCGGGATTCTGCTTCACCGAGTCGACGATGAAATCCACCGCGCTTTTGCTTTGCACTTTCGTATGCGTTGCGAAGCCGTCAGGCGGCGCGACGAGGTCGCTATCGGACTTCGGTTCGGGTGTTCCCCACGCGCCGAGATAACCGTCGCCACCGGGGAATTGGGCCATTTCAGCCTGGATCGTGGCGAAATCGTGCGACAACGCATAGTTTGCACCGGCATAAACGCCGATCTGCTTTTCGACGCCTAGCCGTTCGACGGATTTCAATGCATCGGCGACGCCCTGCTTCAACCACTGATTGCCCGACACGACCGTAATGCCGAGTACTTTCAACGATCCCTGCGCCTGCAATTGCGCGGCCATGACGCCAAGCTGGCCGTCGTCGCTCAGCGTGTTGTAGTCGCTGTCGATAATGACTTTCGGGGGATTGGTTGCGTTCAGATTGTCGCCGCCGCAAGCCGCGATTGCGAGAGCAGTCACGACGCTTGCTACATAGCTCAATGCCACGAGAAACCGCTTCATTGATGTCTCCTGTTCTATCGCATCGGTGTGCGACTAAGGAGAGTCATCATAAACGCAACGGCGGCCAAATCAAACATGCGTCAAACGTGTGCGTCGACGAGGCTCGCAAACAACACGAGCCTCACGATCCGTCTTTCGAGTAAACCGCCCGCGCGGCGAACGTCAGGGCTGACGCGCTTGCGGCGTCGAGCCGGGGCATGCGGGGTCTTTGCCCCAATGACCATCGCACACACGCCAGCGGCACAACTGGTCCTGGAAAAAGCCTCGCTGCCCACATTCTTTGACGCGCTCGGCGAGCTTCGCATTGCCGGGCGCAGCCGAGGTTGCTACCTTCGTCGCCGAATTATTGGCGCTTGTCTTGCTATCGGCGGGCTTGGTGCGTGCGACGAGCGCGGCCAATAGATCGGCATCCGAATCATCTTTCGACGCTGCGTCCGGCTTTGCTTTCTTCGATTGCGCGGCGGCAGTCGTCGTACTCGAACGATGACTGCTCGCACTTGCCGTGGCACTTTCTTTCTTGCCGTGCGCGCCGGCTTCGTGCTTGCTCTTGCTCGCGATTGCCGGACTCTTGTCGTGCTTCGCCGTCGATGCAACGTGCGCCGACGAGGCCGAAGCACCGGAAGCAACCGAAGCAACCGGCACGGAAGCGCCGCTCGGCTCCGCACCATCGGCCAACGCGCGCGACAGACGGCTTTCCGCGGCGCCCGCCGATGCAGACGACGCAGTTGCCGCTTTACTGTCACTGTCATCGGCGATGATCGTCGCGGCTTGCGACGAAGCAGGCGCCGGCGCTTGCGCATTCGCGGCGACCTGCACCGCGCCGTTCACCGCCGATGCCGGCACCGCCGCCTTGCCGACGTTCACCGCGCTCGCCGGCGCGGCCGCAGCCAGTGACTCGTTTTGCCCGCGTTGCTGCATGTGCCACGCGCCCCAACCGCCCGCCGCTATCACGAGCAATGCGACAAGCGCAAGCGGCGTTCGGGACCGGCGTGGTTTATCGGCAGGCGGCGCGACGCGGCCTTCCAGATTCGCGAGAATTCGCGAACCATTGCCGTCGGCGCCTTTAGCCTTATCGGATAACAGGCTTGGCGGGGCTTTGGAATTTGAATTTTCCGGCGCACTCATTCACTGTCTCATTGAATCCTGGATTATTTCGCCGTGATAATACCGCTCCGGCTCCTCTCCGAGCAGGCCTGATTCTAAGAGCAAGCATTACAAAATACAATTGTTTCCAATTTCCGGGGTCTCCATTGATTGCCGTAGTACTTCTTGCCTATTTCGCCGTCGCAGTGCTCATCGCCGCAATGCTGCTTTTGCCGGCGGTGCGCGCTTCTTTATTAGGCGCCGCGCAGACAATTCACGGCCGGGTTATGCGCGGGGCATCGCGCCGTGCATCGCATGCGCGCGGTCAATTAGCACGCTCGGCAAGAATTTCGCAATCTACCGTAGTGGATATGAAAAAATTACTGGCGCGCCGGCGCTTGCTGATTTTTACCACCACAGGTATTCTTGCGACGCCGCCATTGGTGGCATTGGGATTACGGGGTCGTCAGTTATTCCAATTCGACGAAACCGCGCGGGTGCCGGATGAGAAAATTGCCGCATTATTGAACGGCGAACAGCTCGTGCCCCCGCCGCCGCTGCCGCCGGAGGTATTCGCCACGCGGGAAGTCGAGCAGATCCGGCCAGCGCTAAAAGACGCAAGCCGCGACTGGAATTTGCTCGATGCGGATTTCCGAACCCGTCTATTGCTCGTCTACAAAATCATGCACGAGCAGTACGGCTACGAAATGGCCCTGCTGGAAGGTTATCGCAGTCCGGAGCGGCAAAACCGGCTCGCGCAAATTGGGAGCAATGTCACCAATGCCGCTGCGTTTCAAAGCTATCACCAATACGGCCTCGCGGCGGACAATGCGTTTCTGCGCGACGGCAAGCTCGTCATTTCAGAAAAAGATCCCTGGGCCATGCGAGGCTATCAGTTATATGGACAAACAGCCGAGCAGGTCGGCCTGACATGGGGCGGCCGCTGGAAAATGATGGATCTCGGGCACGTTGAATATCACAAACCCGGCTTCGTTCTCGGGCGGGGTCATTAAGCGCGGCGGCACAAGAGGTTGGAAAATGGGGCGTTCAATCAATATTTCTGGCAAAAAGCGGCAATACCAACCGCAATCCGGCATACAGCGTCGCATTCGTCCGCCCGCTTTTGCAGCGCCGGCAATCGCGGATTTAACAATTCGGCCGTTTTACCGTTCCGCGTGAATCGGCTTTCGATTTCTTTCGCTCCATTTTCAAACGCCGCACGCGCGTGATGCCGTTTGCCACAGCACGCGCCACAACACATATCACCAAGACCTGAACGGCTTATGCGACGCTTTCTCAACGTGTTGACCCATCCACGCACGCTCTCGATCATCGGCCTGCTCGCGCTCGCTGCTGTGTTGTTCGTCGGCGCCGATACCTTGCAGATCGACCTGATGTGGCCGGCCATCGCGCTCGGCGCGGTCGTCGCGTTATGGCTGCTGGTATGGGCGGTGCGCCGCCTGCGCGCGCGTCGCGCGAATAACAAACTCGGCGAAATGCTCGAGCAGCAGGCTGAAAAACAAAGCGTCGAAGCCGGACCCGCGCCTACGCCGGCGCGTCAGGCGGAACTCGACGTACTGCGCACGCGCCTCGTCGATGCAGTGAAGACGATCAAGACTTCGAAGATCGGCCAGGTGTCGGGCGGCTCCGCGTTGTATGAGTTGCCGTGGTACATCGTGATCGGCAACCCCGCAGCGGGCAAGAGCAGCGCCGTGCTCAATTCGGGCTTGCAATTCCCCTTCGCCGACAAGAACAGCGCGGTGATTCACGGCATTGGCGGCACGCGCAATTGCGACTGGTTCTTCACAACGGAAGGCATTCTGCTCGACACAGCAGGCCGCTATTCGGTGCATGAGGAAGACCGCACCGAATGGCTCGGTTTTCTCGGCCTGCTCAAGCGCTTCAGGCCCAAAGCGCCGATCAACGGCATCATCGTGACCGCGAGCATCGCGGAACTCACCAGCAGCAAGCCCGAGTTTGCGATCAATCTCGCGAAGAACCTGCGCCAGCGCGTGCAGGAATTGACCGAGAAGCTGGAAGTCTTTGCGCCCGTCTACGTGATGTTCACGAAGGCCGATCTGATTACCGGCTTCACCGAGTTCTTCAGCGGCAGCGAGCGTCACGAATACGACCGCGTATGGGGCGCCACCCTGCCCTACGAGCCGGACGAGAAGCGCGACGTGGTGGGCCTTTTCGATGAACATTTCGAGGAACTCTACGACGGCCTGAAAGAAATCAGCGTCGCGCAGATGTCGATCAACCGCGGCAACAAGCTCTCGCCAGGTCAACTGAGTTTCCCGCTCGAGTTCTCGACAATCAAGCCCGCACTCCGCGCATTTCTCGCCACGCTGTTTGAAACGAACCCGTTCCAGTACAAGCCGATTTTCCGCGGCTTCTATTTCACGAGCGCATTGCAGGAAGGCGAAACCAATAGCGCCGCGGCCACGCGCATCGCGAACCGCTTCGGTTTGAGCGCGGACAGCATGCCGAAACCGCACAGCGCGTTTTCGAAGAACGGCTTCTTCCTGCGCGATCTGTTTTCCAAAGTCATCTTCGCCGACCGGCAAACGGTCAGGCAATTCGCCAGTCCCGCGAAAACGCGTATGCGTTACGCGACCTTCTTCGGCTTTGTCGCGGTCCTCGCGCTCGCGTTGGGCGGCTGGACGTGGTCGACCATTAACAATCAGCAACTCGCGGAGAACGTCAAAGCCGATCTGGACAACGTCGTGCGTTTGCAGCAGAACCGCAACGATCTGCAATCGCGCCTGCAGGCCATGGATGTTCTCGAAGACCGCATCGACCAGCTCGAACAGTTCCGCCGCGATAAGCCGCTCGCTGTGTCGTTCGGTCTTTATCAGGGCGATCGTCTGGAGCAGCGTCTTCTCACCGAGTACTACAACGGCGTGCGCCAGATCCTGCTCGATCCGGTTTCGCAGAACCTCGCGTCGTTCCTGAAGGACGTCAACGCGCATCCCGATCAGCTCACGCCGCTCAATCGCACGCCGGATGCAGCCGCGATTCCGGTCTCCGCGCACAACGCAATGGCGGCGAATAGCCAGGGCGGACTCTACAGCGACGCATCGCCGACCAATGTGGAAGACGCGTACAACGCGCTCAAGACGTATCTGATGCTAAGCGACAAGCGTCATGTGGAAACGGCGCATCTGACGGATCAGGTGGCGCGCTTCTGGCGCGGCTGGCTCGAAACGAATCGCGGCAACATGCCTCGCGACGAGATGATCCGCAGCGCCGAGCGCATGATTACTTTCTACCTGGCGCGCGTATCCGACGACGACTGGCCGATGATCGACCAGAACCTCGGCCTCGTCGATCAAACGCGTGAGAACCTGCGCCGTGTCGTGCGCGGCATGCCGGCGCGTCAGCGTGTTTATGAAGAGATCAAGGCACGTGCGTCGACCCGCTTCGCGCCGATGACGATCGCGCGCATCGTCGGTGAAAACAATACCGCGCTGGTGGCGGGCAGCTATGCAATTCCCGGCACGTTCACGCGCGAAGCGTGGTTCCAGTATGTGCAGCCCGCGATCCGCGAGGCCGCAACAAAAGAACTGCAAGCAAAGGACTGGGTGCTCAATACCTCCGCGCACGACGACCTGACGCTCGAAGGCAGTCCCGAACAGATACAGAAAGCACTGGTCACGATGTACAAGACCGACTATGCAATGCACTGGCAGAAGTTCATGCAAGGCATTGCGGTGCAGAGCTTCGGCAGCTTCGGTCAGGCAGTGGATGCCATGAACCGTCTCGGCGATCCGCAAGATTCGCCGATTCGCAAAGTACTCGAAACCGCGTATGACCAGACCTCGTGGGATAACCCGTCGCTCTTCAATGCAAACCTGAAGCGCGCGCAAAGCGGCGTGACGAGCTGGTTCAAGCAATGGTTCTCGCGCGCGCCGACGGGTCAGTTGAATGCGAACATCGACATTAACGGCAATCCGGTCGAAATGCCGATGGGCCCGATCGGCCAGGAGTTCTCGGCGCTCGGCCGCATGGTTCAGACCGGCGATAACGGCTCGATGCTGAAGGGCTATATGGACACGCTGTCGAAAGTCCGTACGCGCTTTAACGTGATCAAGAATCAGGGCGATCCTGGACCGGGCGCGCGTCAGCTCATGCAGCAGACGCTCGACGGCAGCGGCTCCGAACTTGCCGATTCGCTGAAGTACGTCGATGAGCAGATGCTGACGGGCCTCACCGATTCGCAACGCAAAGCCCTGCGTCCGCTGCTCGTGCGTCCGCTGATGGCCGCGTATGCGGTCGTGATCCAGCCGGCCAGCGTCGAAGTCAACAAGGTGTGGAACGCGCAGGTGTACCAGACGTTCCAGAACTCGCTCGCCAACAAATATCCCTTTGCCGGCGATGCGAAAGTCGAAGCGGGCGCCGGTGAAATCGCGCAGGTGTTCGGACCGGACGGCTCGATTGCGAAGTTCGTCGGCACCACGCTCGGACCGCTTGCAGTGCGCCGCGGCGACACCCTCACCGCTCGCACGTGGGGCGACATGGGCCTTGCGCTCACGCCTGACTTCACCAGCGGATTCGCGCGCTGGGTCGCGCCGCTGGCGGGCGGCGCAGCGGGCGCGTCGGCAGGCCAGGGCTCCGCGGAACCGCAGACCGTGTTCCAGATCCTGCCGCAACCGAGCAGCGGCACGACCGAGTACACGCTTGCGATCGACGGTCAGCAGATGCGCTATCGCAACACGCCGCCGCAATGGACCAACTTCGTGTGGCCGAATCCGTCGGGCTCGCCAGGCGCGACGTTGAATGCCACGACTTTCGACGGCCGCACGCTGCAGCTCGTCAACGAGCCGGGCCGCTACGGTCTTGAGAAGCTGATCAATTCGGCGCAGCGCAAGCGCCGGCCTGACGGCACGTTCGACCTGTCGTGGACGCAAGGCAACATCACGGTGGCGGTCAGCATGCGCATCATCAGCACGTCGCAAGCATCGGGCGGCAGCAGCGACGCGCCGCAGCAGCAGAGCCTGCGCGGCTTGCGGTTGCCTTCGTCGGTGGCCGACGTCAGCGCGGCGGCGAATTCGGTCACGGCCACGGCCGCGAACGCAACGCCCGCGGCAACGGCGGCAACAGCGGCAACAGCGGCGCGACCGGCGACGACCGCGGTTTCGAACACAGGAGGTGCGCAATGACGCAGACCGTGCAGGCGCAAATCGCGTACTTCGGCAAGATTCCGTCGCGCGGCGACTTCGTGAAAAGCGCGCATAACCCGCAGTTGCTTGCGACGCTCGACCGCTGGATCGCCGAAGCAATGGAACTGCTCACCGACGACCCGCGCTGGAAGATCGTCTACGAAAACGCGAAGCCGATGCATTTCGCGTTTCTCGGTTCGCGCAGCAAGCTCGCGATTGCGGGGCACATGGTCGCGAGTCACGATCAGTCGTCGCGACGCTTTCCATTTCTTGCCGCGACCGCGCTCGAAGTCGAAAAGCCGCTCACGTTCCTCGCGCACAGTCCGCTTGCGTTCGCGCGTTTGTGGTCGCGCGTGTCGGCGCAAATGAAACCATTGCTTGGCGTGAGCGAGCCGGCCGGCGCATTGCAGGCGCTCGGCGAAACGCAGGTGCCGATCGAAATCGGCGGCGGTCCGGGCAATCCGCATGACGGCACGTTCAACGACTTCGTCGAACATCAGACGCTCGCCGGACTCGAACAGATGCTGCTCGCAAGCGGGCATCCGGTGCGCTTGCGCGGCGCGATGCTCGCGCTCGGTTCGCTGCTGCGCCCCGTGATGCAAAGCGGTTCGTCGCATCTCGAACGCGGGCTCACGCTGCCGTTGCCGAACGATCCGTTCTATCGCAGCCTCGTCGCCGCATTCTGGCTCGAACTGATCGCGCCGTTCGTCGCGCAAGCGGATTTCGAACTGGCTATTTTTATCGGCACGATCGCGGAGCGCGAGCGGCTCATCATCGGCTTTAACGGTGCGTCCGCGAAAACGCTGCACAGTGTGGTCGATCCGCAAGCATACGCAGCCCATAACATCGATATCGACGACCCCGAGTGGATCGACGAACACGCACAGAACGATCATGGCATCAGCAAGCTCGTCAGTTACCTCGACCAACCGCAACTGTCCTTGCGCGTCAGCATCGACACGTTCCGCGAAGCCTTCACGGGAGCGTGACGCGATGACTTATTCACGCACCGCGATCGGCGCGCTGCTCGCGAGCCTGCTGGTTAGCGGCCTGTTCAGCACGCTCGCTCACGCCGACAACGACGGCCCCGCACGCGTCACGCCGGTCGACAACAGCGGCATTTCGATTCGCACGACGGCGCTCCCCTCGCCTTCGTCCACTACGGCAGGCAGTGCGGGTCCCGCAGTGAATACGGTGGGCCTCGCAAGCGGCACGACCGGCGCCGGCACCGGCGCGGTCACGGCTTCGCCTCCGCCCGCGAACGCGGCGCCGGGCCAGGTCGTGGTCGGCGGAAAAGTACCGGACGAGGCGACCAAAGCCGCGGTGCTCGCGCGTCTTCGCGACACGTATGGCTCGGCCAACGTAGTGGATCAGATCGAAGTCGCCGACGTCGCGACGCCGCCGAACTGGTCCGCCAATGTACAAAAACTGATTGGCCCGCAACTCAAGCAGATCAGTAAAGGACAGTTGAAGATAGACGGCACGCAGATCGACGTGAAAGGCGAGGTGCGCAACGAGTCGCAGCGTCAGCAACTCGCAAGCGACATGGCGAATGCGCTGAATCCGACGTATACGATCAAGAACGGCCTGCGCGTCAGTGCATCCGAACAGGGCCTGCTTGATCAGACGCTAGCGAATCGCACGATCGAATTCGAAACCGGCAGTGCAACGCTCACGCCGCAAGGCCGCGCGATTCTCGATCAGATGGCGGCAGCAATGCTGAAGATGGCGACGAAGACTGTCGCGATCATCGGTCACACTGACAACTCGGGTAATCGCACGTCGAATATCGCGCTGAGCCAGGCACGCGCCGATGCCGTGAAGGGCTATCTCGTCGCCAAGGGCATTCCGCCGCAACAAATGAGCACCACTGGAGTCGGACCCGATCAGCCGATTGCATCGAACGATACGGCCGACGGACGCGCACGCAACCGGCGCATCGAGTTCCGCGCCGGATCTTAAGCAGATTACTGCGTGCTTGCTGCAAAGGCACGCATGAAGCATGAAAAAAGCCTGGCCTGGGTTCTCTCGACCCAGGCCAGGCTTTTTAATTTCGACGCGGACATCTAGCTGTTTTCTTCAGGCTTCACACCCAGCAACTCACGAATGTGCGCGAGCGAGCCGTCGTCTTTCACCACCGTCGACAGCCATTGATGCAACGGCATGTCCGCCGCTTCCGCAGCCTTCTCGGCAAAGTACGCAGCCGGATTGTGCGGCTCCGTACTGCGAAAGAAACGGGCCACCGCGCGCAACTGCGCGACGGCTTGCGCGCGGCTCTGGATTCCTGCGACTGCGTGGGTCGGCGTGGTCGTCAACACAGGTTCCTCGCGTTGCGGTGAGGTCTTGAAAGTGGGCTCGGCGCGTTCGTGTTCGTGCGCGTGTTCATGACTTGCCGAAGCACTCGATCCACTACCGGGCGTCTGCTGCGCTTGTGCGGTCACACCGAGTTCGCGCGCAAAGCGTTCGGCGAGACGATAGACGCTTTCATAGGCGTCTTTCGCCTGACGGAAACTTGGCGCAAAGTCCGCAGCGCGACGATCCAGTTCCTGTTCGAGCGCGAGCATCGCCGTTTCGAACGCCTTGAGATCGGCCAGCAACGTCGAATAGAACGCGGGCGGCGTCGCACGTTTCGACGCGTCGATCTGCTCGATGGACGGCTTGCCGCGCGCGATGTCGTCGGCATGATCGGGATCGCGCTTTACCGCTTGCGCGACATGCGTGGCGACGTCCCAATCGATCGTGCTGTACGCATTCCCTTGCGACGACGTGAGCGGCATTGCACGCAGCAGATCGCCGGTTCGCCCGACTAGCCACACGACATTGCCAAGGCGATATTCGGTGTCGTCGCCTTCGGGCAGCGGATGAACGGTGTCCCAGTACTTCTCGCACAGCGCCGTGAGCAGCGTGTAGCCCTGCGTGAGACCGCCCACGCCTTCTTCAATCGCGAGCGCTTCGGTGAGCCACACGGCAAGGCGCAAGTCTTTCGTTTGCGTCTGCAGTAACGCACTGGAGCGCTCGATCACCAGCGGCCAGTCGGCCTCCTTGATTTCGGTGACCCATTCGCCCTGGTCGAGCGACGGGTCTTCGAAACGCCGGGCGTGCTGGATTGCATCGAAGTCGGCGGAGAACAGAAGATCTTCGCCACAGGGCGCGGCTTCACTGATTGGAGCAAGCAGCGTATTCAGATCGATCGGCATGGCATGGAGCTTTCAAGTTTCATTCATCAAACCGCTTATACGACGGCGTATTCGAACTCGCCCGCCTCGGTCGCACGCACCGAAATGCGCTCGATGGCCGCGCCGTTGGCAATGCGCTCGAGTACCTGCTGCGCGACTTCGGGCAGCAGCGTGCCGTTCAGAATATGGTCGACATTGCGCGCGCCCGAATCGACTTCGGTGCAGCGCGCGAGCACCGCATCGACCAGCGACTCGTCCCACTCGAACACCGCCTTGTGATTCGATTCGATGCGGCGGCGAATTCTTTCCAGCTTCAACTCGATGATTTCAGCGAGCACGTCGTCGGAAATCGGATAGTACGGCACTACTTTCATGCGGCCGAGAAACGCCGGCTTAAACGCTTTATACAGTTGCGGACGCAAGGTTTCCGCGAGTGCGTCGGCGTCGGGCAACTCGTCGGCACTTTTATTCAGGCAAGCCTGCATGACCGCTTGCGAACCTACATTCGACGTGAGAATGATGAGCGTATTGCGGAAGTCGATCTCGCGGCCTTCGGTGTCGTCCATCGTGCCCTTGTCGAATACCTGGAAGAACATTTCGAGTACATCGGGATGCGCCTTTTCGACTTCATCGAGAAGCACCACCGAATACGGAGTGCGGCGCACCGCTTCCGTGAGTACGCCGCCCTCGCCATAACCGACGTAACCGGGCGGCGAGCCTTTCAGCCCCGAGACGCTATGCGCTTCCTGATACTCGCTCATGTTGATCGTCACCATCTTGCGCTCGCCGCCGTACAACACATCGGCGAGTGCGAGCGCCGTTTCGGTCTTGCCGACACCCGAAGGCCCGACGAACATGAACACACCGCGCGGCTTATTCGGATCTTCGAGATTCGCGCTGGCCGTGCGCACTCGCTGCGCGATGGCTTCAAGCGCATGATCCTGACCGATCACGCGCGCGGCAAGGAGCGGCTGCAGATTCAGCACCGTCTGGATCTCATCCTTCACCATGCGGCCCAGCGGAATGCCCGTCCACGACGCAACGATTTCGGCGACGACGTGTCCGTCCACCTGCAACGGCACCATCGGCTGAGTACCTTGCAATGCATGCAATTCGGCCACGCGCAGCGCGAGCGTTTCGCGCGCTTGCGCCGCTTTCTGCGCCTGCTCCGCGTCCGCACTGCTCACGCGAGCCGCGTCGATGTCCGAACGCAAGCCGACGATCTCGGTCACCAGCGCACGCTCCTTGTCGTAGCGCGCTTCGTCGGCGGCGAGATGCTTCAGATCTTCTTCGCGCAGTTCGCGCAATTGCGCGAGCCGTTCGTCGTGCTGCGCGCCGCTCGCGACCTCGCGTTCGAGTGCGGCGATTTCCGCGTCGATGCGTTCGAGGCGCTTTTTCGTATCGTCGATTGCGGCCGGTGTAGAACTATGCGCGAGCGCCACTTTCGCGCAAGCGGTGTCGAGCACGCTGATCGCCTTGTCGGGCAATTGCCGCCCGCTAATATAGCGATGCGACAGGCGCACCGCTTCCGTGATCGCGTCATCGAGCACGCGCACATTGAAGTGCTTTTCCATTAGCGACGCCATGCCGCGCAACATCGCCGCGGCAAGCGCTTCGCTCGGCTCTTCGATCTTCACGACCTGAAAGCGGCGCGCGAGCGCCGCGTCTTTCTCGAAGTACTTCTTGTACTCGCTCCATGTCGTCGCCGCGATGGTGCGCAATTCGCCACGCGCCAATGCGGGCTTCAGAAGATTGGCCGCATCGTTCTGCCCGGCCTGGCCGCCCGCGCCGATGATCGTGTGCGCTTCGTCGATGAAGAGAATGATCGGATGCGGGCTCTTCTTCACTTCGTCGATCACGTTCTTCAGGCGGTTCTCGAATTCGCCCTTCACACTTGCGCCCGCTTGCAAGAGGCCCATGTCGAGCACATGCAGTGCGACGCCTTTGAGCGGCGCGGGCACGTCGGCGGCGGCAATGCGCAGCGCGAGTCCTTCGACCACGGCCGTCTTGCCGACGCCCGCCTCGCCCGTCATGATCGGATTGTTCTGGCGGCGCCGCATCAGAATGTCGATAGTCTGGCGAATCTCGCCTTCGCGTCCGATCACCGGATCGATCTTGCCTTCACGCGCGCGCTGCGTGAGATTGCTGGTGTACGTATCGAGTGCGGGCGTTTTTGACGGAGCGCCAGGCACTGATTCGGAACCCGCTATATCGCTCGTACTGTGTTCCGTGTTTTGCGCGTCATTAGCGCGCTCGACTTCGCGCGAGCCCGCGGTCAACTCGTCGAAGTTATGCTTCAACTCGGTCACAGGCACATCGCGCAGCAGCGGCGACATGCGTTCCGCGAATTGCGCGAGATCGGGCGCACTCAGCAACGCAAGCAGCAAATGCCCGGAACGGATGCGCCCAATCTGCGAATCGAGCGATGCGATCAACCACGCCTGCTCGAGCAGATCGATCAGATGCTTGGAGAACACCGGCGTGCGCGTATTGCCGTTTTTCAGGCGCTGCAATTCGCGCTCGATGTCCGCGCGCAACGCATGCGGATCGATTCTGCTCGCACGCAGAACGAGCGCAACATCGCTTGCCGACTCGTCCAGCAGCGCAAGCAGCAGATGCTCGAGGTCGACCTCGTAATGACCGCGCGCGAGACAGTTGTTCGCCGCCAGCAACGCTGCTTGCCGGCAGGTCGGATTGAGTTTCGCGATCAGGGTGTTGAGGGACGTGCTCATGTCGTGCGATCCGTTCAGGTTCTATCGTTATGGTCAGTGAATCACATGCAGTTCGTAGCGGGCATCAGCGCGATCGCGGTCGGCATCGCGCGTGCAGAGGAATGCGTCCCAGCCGAGGCGCGCCCCGTTGCTCAGCAGCGCCGGTCCGACCGCCTCGCGGCGCAGTACCAGCGACACTTCGTACTCCAGCGTAATACCGGCAAGCAGCGTCAGCATGCGTTCGAGTGCAACGGCGCGATCCGCCCCCGGCAGAAAGGCTTCGTAATCGGCCTTGCCAAGCGGGCCGATCACGAGCCGCGCCCGCATGTCGCGCTGCCAGACGCGCTCGCCCGCCAGCGCAGTGGCGCCGAGCGTCGCGTTGACGCTGCCCAGCACCGTCAATTGATCGCGCGGTACGTCGTACCACTTGCCGACAAACTGTTCGACGCGCACAGGAACCTTGAAGTAGTCCGACAGCGTGCGTTGTAAATAAGCTGCCGACACCGGTCTGTGCCGCGCGGGCAATGCGTAACCGGCAATCGCTTCGTCGAATAGCGCGCCGTCGCCGCTTTGCAGGCTGCTGCGCGTGTCGTTGTCGGCCACGCCCGCAAGCGCGAGCAGCAACGGCAAATAGCGCTCGTCGCGATCCAGTTCGTAATGAAACGGCAAACGGTACTTCTTCCACGCCGCATAAAAGAGCGCGGTGGCGCGATTTGAAAACACATCGAAGAACTCGCGCGCGGCACGGTCTCGCTTGATCTGCTCTCGCGCGATGATCTGCTCGGTGTAATGCAGCGGCAACGCACCTTGCCCGCCGAGCAAACCGAAAAACGCGGGGGTTATGTCGACTTTATCCAGTGAGCCCGCCTCGAGCGCCGTGGTGCGCTGCGCTTTTTCTTTTAGCGGCAAGCCTTCGTCGTCGTAGGATTGCGCGCCGTGAATTTCGCTCGGCGGAAACGACAGCGATAGCGAATTGCGAAAGGAAATGCGCTGCGCGACGATGTCGCCGGAACGCCCGACTGTAGATGGCGATTGCTGTGCGAACCACTTCTCGAGCAGACGCACCGCCTGAAAAAATTCAAAGCGGTGCGGCTCGTCGAGAAACTGCTCGACTACGCCAGGATCGATTCGCCGCTGCGCGGTTTGCATCGCAAGATCTCCTCGCCCGTGCGCTTCGACACGACGACCAGTTGCACAAAGCTGTTCAGATGCACGTACAGCCCGAAGAATGTGTCGATCACCCGCACGAACGACGCGAGACTCGTGCCGACGAAATGTTCTTCGTCGATCGTCAGGCGAATTTCTATGCCGCGCACGAAAGTGGCGAACGGTTTGCCCGGCAGCCATTGCACGGCTGCGCGCTGCTCGATTCCGACGAGCCCGTCGATATGCCGCGCCGATACTGCCGTGCGCCGCAAATCGTAGAGCACCAGCATTTCCTTCAACGCGGAAAGACCGCTATTCGCGAGCGACACGTGATTCAGCGCGAGATGCGAAATGAGCCGCCAGTGCGCCGCGCGCCCACGTTCGAAACGCACAGTCGGCGTGGGCCGGCGCAGCATCGTAATGTTGCCGGTCAGCGAGCCGCCTTCGAGAAACAGATCGCCGCCTTCCAGACCCACCGCGAGACCGGCGGGCAAATCGCGATTCGTACACGTCAGGTCGAGACTCAGCGTGTCGGTTTGCGGCGCGGCCGGTTCAAAGTCGATATCGACAATGGAGATTTCCGTCTCATAGCCGGGGCTTTTTTGCGCGACCCAATCGTTGCGCCGTGCGAACCAGTAGTGTCCGGCGCGGGCCGCTTCGCCGTGATGCAGCGAATAGAACGGGCGGAATTCAGTCACCGATTCCTGATGCGCCTGTTGCCTGACGAGCTTCACCGAATCGATCGAATAGACTTCGTAAGCGAATGCGCGGCGCGCTTCGGCGATCACCGGATAGGAGATCGCCTGATGATTCACGCGAATGGGTTCGCCGTGCTGTTCGAACAGATTGACCACCGGCGTGCAAAAGAGCCGCAGGTGATGTGCGGACAACGCATCGAGAAGCCGCGCGACATGCGAATCGCTGCGTACTTCCTTGAGCACGACGTGTAGTGTCAGACGCTGGCAGCGGCCTGCCGCACGCGTCATTGCCGCGAGATCGAAGTCGGCGAAATTGAATTTTTCCGGGAACGCAAAGTACTCGGTGAGAAGCCGGTAAGCCGGGTGCGATTTGGCGGGATAGTCGATTAGCGCGTCGTCTTCGTCAAAGCCTGCTTGCGCGAGCGGCGACGTGCGCATTGGCGTCCATGCGCCGCGCCGGTCCGCTTCGACATACGTGGCCATCGCATTGACGAACAGGCAATCCGCGAGCGCCGCAATGAACGACTGCTCGCCGTGCAGATGCGCGCGCAAGGTACTGACTTTCAATGCGGACAGATCGAGTTGCGCAGCGGTCGATTCGAAAGTGATCGACACAATGGCGGTTGCATTGCCGGGCAATACCGTCGCGCTCGGCGCCATGGCCACTGACGTGTACTTTGCCTCCGAAATGCGAACCGGCGCGAGCGTGACGTCGTACGCGGTACGGAAACGGCATTGCACGCCGCGAATGGGCCGCGATTTGAGTTCCGTGCCGCGCTCTATCGTAACGGGCTCGGTCAGATGACTCAGCGCTGCGGACGTGCCCAGTTGCGCGATCGAGCATGAAGGAAATGGCCGCAGATAGTGCGGATACAACACTTCCAGCAGCGCTTCGGTGAACTCGGGGTAATCGTCGTCGAGCTTCTTGTTGATGCGCGCGCCGAGCAATGCGAACGATTCGATCATCCGCTCGACGTGCGGATCTTCGCAATGCTCGCCGGACATCGCCAGACGCGCCGCGATCTTCGGATAGCGCTCCGCGAAATCGCGCGAATAGCGCCGCAGAAATGACAGTTCGCGCTCGTAATACGGCAGCAATTCTTCCATCGATCTATCCCCGAACCCGAACCCTCTACGCCTGAACTAACGCCGCCGTTGCGCGTCGCGGCGGCGCTCAGGCGGTATTGAAGCCAAGCGTATTAAACAAAACAGCGTCTACAGTTTCGCGCGTGCGCGCGTCACCGAGTATTGCAATGTGGACGGCTGCAACATCGCATCGAAACTGACCGGTTCTTCTGCCGGATGAACGACCAGCAACGCCTGAATCGCGAAATAAAGCGCGTTGGTCGATTGTTCGTTCAGTTCGAGTGTGACCGATACCTGCTGCAAGCGCGGCTCATGCCGTGCAATGGCCTGCTGAATCGATTTGCAAATGAACGTGCGGTCATAGTGACTCGCGAGACTCAAACCCGCGAAGTCGTTCAGACCATAGGTCAGCACCGAGCGCTGACATTCGGGCAAGGCCGCGAGTTCATGCTCGGTCAGCGCAATTCGCGTGTTGAGAATCGCCTCGACGTCGCGCGCGACGGTGGCCTTCAGTTCCTCCAACGACAATTGCCGCATCGCCGGTGAAGCCGGCAGATGCGGTTCGTCGTCGAACAGCTTGTCGAGAAAGCTGGGCTCGAAGCGTTTCATCGGCGTCCGAAGAAGCGGTTCATGACAGGCGCACGCCGCGCGCGCCAACCTTTTCAGGCAATGCGCGCCGCGGCGTGCGCCCGTGCATTACACCGCGTACGTCTTGTCGTTCTTCGTCAGGCTCCACGCGCCTTGCGCATTGCCGCCCTGATTGCCGCCGATCTTCTGCTGCGTGTACTTCCACTGCACCGCGGCGTACTTCAGCGAGAACTGCTCGCTCGGCAATCCTTCGCCGACGACGCTCGGCGTCACGCTCGAAATGATCACGTACTTCAGCTTTACTTCCAGGTACTTGATGCGATTGCCTTCGCCGTCCGAACGCATGAAGTCGATGGTGACTTCGTCGAACGTCGTGCCGCCCGATGCGTGCTGATAAATCAGCGGGCTCACCACGTCGATGTCTTTCGTGAACTGCATGTCGGCGTGTTCGCAACGCTCGGACGTATGACCGCCCGCCGTCGAAGCCGTCGCCGAACGCGGTTGCGTGATGGAGTGGCTCCACGAATCGATCTCGATCCAGCCAGCGTGATCTTTATCGGCAGACTCGCCTTTGATCGCCGGATTGCCGAATTTTAAATAGATGTCCTTCATAACTCATCGACTCCCCAAAGAGGTGGTTTTAACAGCTACCCCGGGCGGCCCGCCCGGGTATTCTGACTTCGTTTATGAATTGGCCGGTTTCGGCAGATCGGCGACGAGCCGCAAGGAAATGGACAATTCGTCGAGCTGGAAATGTGGGCGCAGGAACGCCACGGACCGATAAACACCCGGCTTGCCAGGAATCTCCGAGACCTGGATCGATGCTTCACGCAGCGGGAACTGCGCTTTCTGCTCCTGAGTTGCGTTGTCATCCAGCAGCACGTACTGCGAGATCCAGCGGTTCAGGAAAACTTCCACGTTCTGCGCCGATGCAAAACTGCCGATCTTGTCGCGCATCATCGCCTTTAGGTAATGCGCGACGCGCGATACCGAGAAGATGTACTGCAATTGCGCAGAGAGAACCGCATTGGCGTTCGCGCTGTCGGTGCTGTATTTCTTGGGTTTCTGCACCGATTGCGCAGCGAAGAACGCGGCATAGTCGGAGTTCTTGCAATGCACGAGCGGAATAAAACCGAGGTCGCTCAGTTCTTTTTCGCGGCGGTCCGTAATGGCGATTTCGGTCGGGCACTTCAGCGCGATTTCGCCGTCGTCGGTCTTGAACGTGTGCGTCGGCAGATCTTCGACAAGACCGCCGCCTTCCACGCCGCGAATGGCGGCGCACCAGCCGAAGTCGTCGAATGCAGCAGTAAGGCGTGCGGCGAATGCCCATGCCGCGTTACACCACAGGTACTTGCTGTGATCCGTGCCGTCCACGTCCTCGACGAAATTGAAGCCTTCCGCGGTGGCGCCGTCTTTCGGATTGAACGGCAAGCGGCCGAGAAAACGCGGCAGCGTGAGGCCGACGTAGCGCGAGTCTTCCGAGTCGCGGAACGACTTCCATTTTGCGTATTCGACGGTATCGAATACCTTGCCGAGATCGCGCGGCTTGCCGAGATCGGCAAACGTTTCAAGGCCGAGCAATTCAGGCGACGCCGATGCGATAAACGGCGCATGCGCGGCTGCCGCAACATGCGACATCTGCTCGATGAAGTACACGTCTTCCGGCTGACGCGTGACTTCGAAGTCGCCGATGATCGCGCCGAACGGCGAGCCGCCGAACGTGCCGAACTCTTCTTCGTAAATCTTCTTGAAGAGCGCGCTCTGGTCGAACTCAATCGCGGTCTTGAAGTCGCGCACGAGGTCGCGCTTGGGCGCATGCAGCGCCTTGATCTTGACCGTCGAACCGGTGTTGCTCTCCTTGCACAGATAGTCGAGCCCGCGCCACGTGCTTTCCATGCGCTGGAATTCCGGCGCGTGCATCACCGCGCTCAATTGCGCGGAAATGAGCCGGTCGAGTTCGGCAACGCGCGCGTCGATCGTGGCCGACAGATTGTCGGAGACCACCACCGTGCCGTCGAGCACCTCGCGCACGAGTTCGCCGATCAGGTCTTTCGCGCGCGCATGCTCGGAATCGGACTTCGCCACGCGGCTTTTCTCGACGATCTCGTCGAGCAGCGTGGATTCCGTACCGCTTTGCGCGGTAGCGAGTTGGGCTGCCGCCGTTTGCTGGTTCATCTCACACCCCGTGCTTATTCGCCTTGCTTGTCTTGATCCGGCGCGCCGCCGTCCCGGTTCGCCGCATTGCTCTGGTCTTTCGCCAGCGTCTGCAACTGCTGCGTGTTGTTCAATACTTCGGACAGCAGATCTTCGAGCTTGTCGTTGCCGGCCAGCTTGTTGCGCAGATCGGCGAGCTTCGAACGCGCTTCGAGCAGACGCCGCAGCGGGTCGATTTGCGCAACCACTTCGTCCGGACTGAAATCGGCCATCGACTTGAAGCGCAGATCGACTGCGAATTTGCCGCCGGCTTCGCTCAGGCGGTTCTCGACCTGAAACGCCGCGCGCGGCTCGATCGCCTTCATCACGTCGTCGAAATTATCGCGGTCGATACTGACGAACTTGCGATCGCGCAGCTTGGGCTGCTCGACTTCGGACTGCCCCGCCAGATCGGCCACCACGCCGACGACGAACGGCAGCTCCTTGACTTCGATCGCATCGCCGCGCTCCACCTCATAGGTGAGCTGCACGCGGGGCGGCCGCACTTTCTGCAAGCGTTTCTGTATGCTTTCTTTCTTCGCCATCGTCGGCTCCCGAATGCTGATGGTGAGGCGTGAAGATCAGCGCAGCGCGCTGAACGGATCTGACGCGCCGCCGCTTTGCGCGGCCTTGGCGGGCGCTGCGGGCGCCGCAGGTGCGGGAGTGGGAGCGGCAGGAGCAGCCGGCGTGGCGGCAGGGGCCGCGGCGCTGGTGGTTGCTTCCGGCGCTTCCACGGCCTTGCTCTTCGTGACGCGGCGAATCACGCGCTTTTTCTTCTGAGCCTGCTTGTCGTTCGGGTCGGGCGGGAACAGCGTTGCCTCGCCGAGCGTGTCGCGCAACTGCTTGGCGAGCGCCTGCGCGTCCGACTTCGCATCGCCTGCGAGCGACGCGTCCTGACGCAACTCGCCCAGCGATTGCGTGGCGACGCGCAGGCCCGCGACGGCCAGCACGCTCTTTGCCTGACGATCCGTCTGGTCGCGCTGCAACGCTTCTTGCGCGGCGACGATAGCCTGCCCGTAATGACCTTGTGCGAACTGGATCTGCGCAATGCGCGACCACGGTTCTTCGCGCGTCGGATCGGATTTTGAAAGCTGCTGATAAAGCGCGATAGCGCGATCCTGATCGCCGCCTTTCGCCACTGTATCCGCGTCCGCGAGTTGCTTATTAAAAGCCTCCGGTGTGGTTGCCGCGTTGTTGCCCTGTGTCGCGCAACCGGCCATCACGCCGCAAGCCAACACTACCCCAGATAGTTTTACTAACAGACGGTCATTCATCGTTTTTCACCGACGTGCGATTTTTTAATTCAAGGGAGAAACCGGAGTTTTGCTTTGCTTCAAGTGCGCGGGTATAGTACAGGCCAAATTTCGATAATTCAACTTTCATGTGAAGAAGCATTGCACGAAAAAAATACGCATGGATCTTTAAAACTAGGCGAGCAGAAATTGTTTCCTGGCGCAATAGTAGCAGCTCGCGCCTCGGCAAAAATTTCCACTGGCAGACCGAAAGATGCGCTCGGCATGGGCATTACATGCGCGTTGCATCGAGCGGCAGTAGAGCGGCAGTAAACGGCAGAAAGCGGCATTAGTTGCTGAAATCGCGCCGGAATGATTTCGTTATTGATGTTTAGACGGGGGACGGCGGCAGCCGGTCGATGTATATGAATTCGCGTCTTGTTCGCCATGCATCGCTATTGATTACTCACGCCGCCTTATGCGCCCTTCTGGGCGGTTGCGCCGCGGGCGTGACGGTGCTCGGAGCCGCTGCCAACGCGGCTTTGCAGGCAAGCGGCCTCGGTAAGCCGGAACTGCCGGACGCGCAGAAACCGCCGCGCAATGTCGCGCTCACGTTATATGCGGCGCCCAATCTGAATGCCGCGAATGACAAACGGCCTTTGGCGCTGGTCGTGCGTCTTTACGCTTTGAAAGATCCGACTTCATTCCAGCAGGCGCCATTCGACGCATTTACCGATGTCGGCAAGGAAAAGACCACTCTCGGCGGCGATCTGCTCAGCGTGCGCGAAGTGACGCTAATCCCCGGCCAACGTTACGTTGTTACCGAAAAGGTGTCGCGTGAAGCGCAGGCATTGGGTATCGTCGCGCTATTCCGCGATCCGGCCATGCAGCGTTGGAAATTCGCCTTCGACCCGGCGAAGTCGGAGAAATCCGGCATAATGGTCGGCCTGCATAACTGTGCAATGACCGTGACCAACGGCACAGTGATCCCGCCGGAACAGGGATTGCCCGCACAGCCGCTGAATATGCTTTCTTCGGTTAGCTGCGGTTAAAGATGCCGGACCATTGCGATTTAACATTTTCTAGAGAATTAACAATGCAACGCCCGAATCGGGTTATTCCGGGCGCGCCGCACGCTGAACCCATATAACAGGTTTGACATGAGTTATTCCGCAAAAGTGCTCTGGGGAGAAGGCCTGTTTCTGAGGCCGCAGCATTTTCAGCGTCAGGACGCCTATCACGAGGCGCGCCTCTTCGAGTCGATCCAGGCCATCCAGCCGTACAACTGGGGCGTGCGCTCCGCGCGCTTCGATCGCGACGCGCTCGGCAGCAACGTGCTGCGCGTGAGCGAACTGTCGCTGGTGTTTCCCGACGGCGCGCTCTACTCCGCGCCGCAAGCGGACGACCTGCCGCCGCCCATCGCGCTCGACACGTTGCCCGACGGCATCAACGAATTCACGTTCTATCTCGCGCTGCATCCGCTGCGCGAGACAGGCGCCAACTATTCGCAGGACAGCAGCGCGGGCTTCGTCGCGCGGTACGTGAGCGAGCAGACGCCCGTCGCCGATCATTTCACCGACGCCGCCGAAGCCGACATTACGTTCCTCAAGACGAGCGTCAAGTTGATCGCTCATAGCGAGCCGCGCGATCAGTTGTTGTCGGTGCCGCTCGTGCGCGTGCGCCGCACGGCGACGTCGGGCTTCGAGATCGACGACAGCTTCGTGCCGCCGTGTCTCGCCATCGACGCGTCGCCGGTTCTGCATCAGCGGCTGCGCCAATTGATCGACGCGTTGCAGGCGAAGGTCAACGCGCTCTATGGTTTTCACCGCGAGCCGACCAAGAACATCATCGAGTTCCGTTCGGGCGACATCGCGTCGTTCTGGCTGCTGCACACGGCGAGCGCGGCGTTCGCTTCGCTTGCGCATCTGTATCAGCATTCGGCGCTGCATCCCGAGCGGCTCTTTCAGGAACTGCTGCGCCTCGCCGGCCAGTTGATGACGTTCTCGAAGGGCTATGCGCTATCCGATCTGCCGGCCTATCGTCACGACGATCCGGGCCCCGGCTTCGCGCGGCTCGACACGATCCTGCGCGATCTGCTCGAAACGGTGATCTCCACGCGCTACTTCGCGATCGCGCTCGAAGAAGTGCGTCCGTCGTTTCATGCGGGCCGGCTCGATTCCGGCAAGATCGACGACAAGACGATGTTCTACATTGCCGTGTCCGCCGACATGCCGACGGCCGAGCTCGTCGAAGCGGTGCCCGCACGCTTCAAGGTCGGCGCTCCCGACGACGTCGACAAGCTCGTGCTCTCGGCCATGCCGGGCGTGCGGCTCGTCTACACGCCGCAAGTGCCGCCCGCCATTCCCGTGCGACCCGGCGCGTGCTACTTCTCGTTCGAGCCGCGCGGCGGACTGTACGAACGCATGCTGCAGGCGCAATCGGCAATGATCTATGCGCCGTCGGGCATCAACGATCTTCAACTTGAACTGATCGCGGTCACATCATGAGCTACGCGCCTTCACTCTTCGGCGGCAGCACGCCTGCCGCGACGCCCGCACCGGCGGCCGAGCCGAGCTATCAGGTCCGCTCGCTGCTCGACCTGCTGTACGACGGCTTCTTCATGCTGTTTCTTTTGAAGAACGGCCGCGAGCCGGGCGACGCGCATGAGTTCAGTCAGCGTATCCAGCAGTTTCTCGGCGACTTTGAGCGTGGCGCGAAGAAGCTGAACGCATCGGCGGAAGATGTGTACGCATCGAAGTTTGCGTTCTGTGCGGCGATCGACGAGTCGGTGCTGTCGTCCAGCTTCAGCATCCGCACCGAATGGGAACGGCGGCCGCTGCAACTGGTGCTGTTCGGCGAGCAGCTCGCGGGCGAGAAGTTCTTCCAGTATCTCGAGGAATGCCGGGCGCAAGGCGCGGCGCGGCTGCAATCGCTGGAAGTGTTCCATATGTGCCTGCTGCTCGGTTTCCAGGGCAAGTATCTGCTCGAAGGACCGGAGAAGCTCGCGTATCTGACCGCGCGCATCGGCGATGAAATCGCGCATATGAAGGGCAAGCGCGCACCGTTCGCGCCGCATTGGCCGCTGCCCGATCAGGTCGCGCATCGTCTGAAGCGTGAAGTGCCGTTGTGGTCGATCGGCGCGGTTTTCGCGCTGGTTGGGTTGCTTGCGTATCTCGGCTTGAATACCTATCTGCGTGATCAGACGTTGCGCACGTTGGCGCCGTATTCGCAGGTGGTCAAGCTCGGGCCGCAATCGGCCACGCTGACGATTTCGCTGCCGTAACCCGGCAACGCGATAACGCGACGCGTCGCTGGACAAAAAAATGGCCTGCATCGCGCAGGCCATTTTTCATTGCGCTCAAGAAGCCGGCAATGACAATTGCCGGCCGCTCGCATGCGCTTAACTTACTGCGACTCCTCCGCCCAAACAGCATTCTCACGCGCCATCAGCGCCGTCGACGCAGCCGGCCCGAACGTGCCCGCCGTATAGTTGCGCGGCCGCTCGCCGGACTTCGCCCATCCTTCGAGAATCGGCTCGGCCCAGGCCCACGCGGCTTCGAGTTCGTCGCGGCGCATGAAGTGCGTGAGGCGTCCGCGAATTACGTCGATCAGCAAACGCTCGTAGGCTTCCGCGCGGCGCTCGCTGAACGCCTGCTGCAAATCGAGGTTCAGATTCACCGGCAGCATATGCATGCCGCTGCCCGGTTCCTTCGCGAGCACCTGAAGCTGGATCGACTCTTCCGGCTGCAACTGGATCACGAGACGGTTGCCGTAGTTGCGCCCGCCGCTCGGAATGATGGAGAACGGCAAGTCGGAGAATTCGATGACGATCTCCGACACCTTCTTCTGCATGCGTTTGCCGGTGCGCAGGAAAAACGGCACGTTGGCCCAGCGCCAGTTGTTGATATGCGCGCGCAACGCGACGAAGGTCTCGGCGCGGCTGCCGGCCGGCACATTCTCTTCCTGGAGGTAGCCCTTCACCGCCTCGCCGTCGACCGCGCCGGCCGTGTACTGGCCGCGCACGGTATCACGGGCGATGTCCTCTGGCGTCATGGGCCGCAGCGAACGCAGCACCTTGAGCTTTTCGTCGCGGACCGCATCGGGATCGAGCGACACGGGCGGCTCCATTGCAACGATGCACAGCAGTTGCAGCAGGTGGTTCTGCACCATGTCGCGCAGCGCGCCGGTCTTGTCGTAGAAGCCGGCGCGGCTGCCCACGCCGACCGTTTCCGCGACCGTGATCTGCACGCGCTTGATGTACGGCGCCTGCCACAGCGGCCCGAAAATCGGATTGCCGAAGCGCAGCACCATCAGGTTCTGCACCGTTTCCTTGCCGAGATAATGGTCGATCCGGTAGATCTGCGCTTCGTTGAAATGCTTGCCGACCGCGGTGTTGATCTCCTGCGCGGACGCGAGATCGTGACCGAGCGGCTTTTCGAGCACGACACGCGACTGGTCGTCCACGAGTTCCGCCGCCGAGAGGTTCTCGCAAATGTTCATGAACAGATCCGGCGACGTCGCCAGATAAAAGACGCGGCGCACGCCGTCGCGCGACGCTTCCCTCAGGCGCAGATAGTCGTCGGCCGAATCGACGTCCATGCGCACGTATTCGAACAGCGCGAGGAATTTGTCCCACGCGGCGGCATCGAACGCTTTCTTTTCGATGAAGGGCTTGGCCTTCTGCTCCATGAACTCGGCGATGTATTCCTCGCGCGACCAGGGTTTGCGCCCGATCGTGAGAATGCGCGTCTCGGGCGGCAAATTGCAATGCAGATGCGCCATGTACAGCGCGGGCAGCAGCTTGCGAAACGACAGGTCGCCGGTGCCGCCGAAGATGATCATGTCGAGCGGAAGCTCGGGAGTCGCAGAAGCGTGTTGAGTCGTCATAGCGCGGTCGCAGCGTGGTGAGAAGGAAGGCGTCGTCGGATGCCGAAGAACCAGCGACAACCGCTGGCCCTGGGCAAAGGCGGAAGAAGCCGATGCTGGGCCTGACGGCACCCATCGGCACGTTTTTCCGGCAAACGCCTATGGTGCAACGTTTTGCGATTGTTTGCACGGCAACATGCGCCGCACGTTGGCGCAATATGCCAACGCGGGCGGCAAGGCGCTGTTTTTAAGGTGTTTTTCTGGCGCGAGCCTCTCGCTGTCGCTCGCTTATCCGCGCGACCAAGCCTCGCGCGCGACGCGGCAGGCCGCCAGATCCCACGCCGCACAGCCGACGCTTTTGAAAACGATCGGTGTTTGGGCAGGCGCCGGAGCAGACGTGTCCAGCACCGAAGCAATGCCGCGCACGCTGGCCCAATCCACGCCGGCCTGGATGAAATCGCCGGCCTCGTGTTTCGCGCCCGCCTCGTCGTCGACGAAAAGCGCGCTGCCCGCAATGGTGCGCGCGCCGATTTCCACCATCTCGGGCGTGAACGCGCCGACGCCGATCACGAGCCGCCCCGCGCGCGCCGCCTCGTCGTAAACCGGCTGACGGCTCGTGGTCAGCGCAATCACCGTGTCGATCGATTCCGGCAGCGCTGCGTCGGGCTGCGCAAGCGGCTGCAACTCCGACACCTTGCCGCGATGCGCGGCGCAAAACGCCTCGGCGCGCGCCGGCGCACTGCCCTTCACCCAGACGCGCGCCTCGGGATAGAGCTCGCCGATCGCTTGCAGATGATTGAGCGCCTGCGTGCCCGTGCCGATCAGCAGAAACTCGCGCGGCCTGGCCGCGGCAAAGGTGCCGACACCGAGCATCGACATGGCCGCCGTGCGGCGGCCGGTCACCGTCGGGCCGTCGAGGATGAAAAGCGTCTCGCCGGTGTCGGCGTCGAATGCCATCACCTGGCCGTGGATGGTCGGCAAGCCGCGCGGCCCGTTGCGCGGGCACACGTTGACCAGCTTGTGGATCGCGAGGTCCGGCGCGGTCGCGGGCATCGACAGCAGAACGCCGCCTTCGTTGAGCGGCACGACGAGGCGCTCGGGACTCGCTATGCGCCGCTGCGCGTAGTCGATGCTGGCGCGCTTTAACGCGTCGACGAGCGCGGCATACGGTGTGAGCCGCGCGGTCGCGTCGGCGTCGAAGATCTGCGTGGTCGGACGGGTCATGGGCGAGGTAGGTGGTCGCAGTCGGAATAACCGATTCTACGACGCGGGACAGCGTCGGCAGCGCATCACGGCATGCCGCGCCGATGCGCGACGCGCTTCCCCGCGCGTTGCGCACGCTGTTTCGCTCAAAGCGGATTTATTGCGCCGCGGTCGACTTCCCGTCGCTGTCGCCGGACTTCTTGCCGCCTTTGAACATCGCGCGGCAAGGCGGGCTCAGTTCGTCGACGTGTTGCTTCATGCAGGCCGTGATCTTCGCCTTGTTCGGAATCTCGGACGAGCAAAAGTGCATGGCGTCGCCGCGGCAGGCCTTGGCCTGCTCATCGTGGGCGGCGGCATGCGCCGCGCCGACGGTGCTGAGTGCGACAAGGCTCGCGGCGAGCAGGGCGTGAGTTTTCTTCATGTCGGGTCCTGTATCGCAGATGTCGATACGGACGGTCGAGCAGAAAACGGGCCTGATCGGCAGCGGCTTGCCGCCGCTCAGCGCCCCGGCCAACTAAGCGTCATCCCGCGTCCGGCGTAGAACCGCGTCATCGTCGCGAACGGCAGATAGACGTTCGCCTGCTGCGGCCCGATGCCCGAAGGATTGTGAAACCACACGCCGCCGGCATCGCGTCCGTGCAGCAAAACGAGGTGCCCGCCCTGGCGCTGGTTCGGCTCGTCGGGATAGCGGATCTCCGGGCTCACCGACACGATGGCGAGCGTGCGCGCATCGAGACGCGCGGCGATTTCCTCCATGGACGCCTGCGGCAACACGTCGACGCGTACGCCGAACGCCTCCTGCACCCATGCCGCAAACGGGCGATAGATCAGGCCGTCGACGCCGCCGTCATCCCGCATGCGATACACGCCGTGCCGCAACGCTTCGTCGAGCAGCGCGGCGCGCGGCGCGTGTTCGATACGCCAATAGTCGAGCGCGGATTCGAGGCACGTCAGCCCGCAAAGGCGTTTCGCCCAGAAACGGTAGCGCTGCGGGTCCGTGAAGCCGCTCGTCTGCCAGCCGGGATCGTCGCAAGGATCGGCTGCCCGCTCGACGATAGCGCGCACCCAGTCGGGGCTGCCCCACTGGGTGTAGTACGGAACTTCGGCGTGACGCAAAGTCGGTTCGTTCATGCTGACGTGATCGGAAGAATGCGGGCGGAGAAAATCGGCAGGCGCGCTCATAGCATGCTGCGAGGCCGCTGCATCGTGCCGTCGAAGAAACGCTGCAAACGGAACGCGGACAGATCGAGCGACGGCTGCCCGCTGTCGTTGATCTCCGCGAGCAGTTTGCCGACGATCGGGCCCATCGCGAAACCGTGCCCGCAAAAGCCGGTGGCAATGGTCAGACCGCTGACTTGCGGGGGCGCGTCGATGACCGGAATGCCGTCGGGCAGTACGTCGATCAGGCCGGCCCACGATTCGACGACCTGCGCGTCCTTCAACGCGGGAAAGAGCGCGCGCAGCTTCGCCAGCGCGCGCGGCGCGTGGCTCGTGTTCGGCTGCGGATGCGGATCGCGCGGATGCAGCACGCGCTCGCCAGGCGGCACGGCGCCCGGCAGTCGCTCACGCAAGTCGCGCAGACACGCGCCGTTCAGATGAAAGCTGAACTTCTCGCGCTGACTCCAGAGCTCCGGCACAAACCATTTGAGCGCACGGAAATGCCCGAGCGTCATGTCGACGTCGACCCGCATGTCGTCGGCGAGATTGATCGCCCCGTTCGCGCGCTGCCGCACGCCGAGCCCGTGGCCCCAGAAAGTCGACGCGCTCACATGCGGCAACGGATTCGTGCGCATGCAGGTGCCGCGCACCGCCTGCTGCGGCAGTTCGAGGCCCAGCGTCTTCAGCAGACGCCAACTGCTCGCGCCCGCGGCGCAAATGAAACGCGGCGTGCGGACCGTCCCGCGCTCGGTCACCACGCCTGCAATCGCACCGGCCGCGAGTTCCACGCCCAGTACGCCGCAGCCTTCGAAAAAAAGCGCGCCGGCTTGCGCGGCCCGCACCGCGAAAGCGGCGGCGGCGCGGCGCGGCTCGGCCTGGCCGTCGCTCGGCGTGTAGAGGCCGCCGAGCGCCGGGCCTTGCATGCCGGTCACCACCGCGTCGATCTGCTTGCGATCGAGCGTGCGCGTGTCGAGCCCGTGCTGCCGCGCCACGTCCATCCATTGCTGGAACGAGGTCCAGTCGTCCTCGTCGGTGGCGACATAGAGGCAACCGCCCTGACGCCACTCCAGATCGAAATCCAGTTCGCGCTCGAGGCTGGTCCACAGCGGAATGCTCGCCATCATCAGCGGAACTTCCGCCGATTCGCGGCCCTGCTGGCGCACGAAACCCCACGCTCGCGACGACTGCTGACCGGCAATGCGCGACTTGTCGAGCACGACCACCGACAGCCCGCGCCGCGTCAGATAGTAGGCCGCCGCGCAACCCATGATGCCGGCGCCGGCGATCACCACGTCGGCGTGGTGCGGAAACGGTTGGTCGGCGGAGGTGAAGCCGGCGTGCAGCGGATAGGTTGTCGTCATCGGGCAAGGAGGTTTTAAGCGCGGACATCATCTTCGCAGGACAGGCGGTTGCCTGCAACGCCGACCTGCGCAAAGCGCTGGAAAGCCCGTCCGCATTGGGTTTGGCGGACGGACGACGGAGCGGGAAAATTATCTGCCAGACGAATAAATGGCAAATATCCGTCTGGCAGATATTTTGCGCGCGTATTCGTCTCGCGAATATTTGCCAAATATCCGCGAGACGAATAAAATGCATTTATTCGCCAAACGGATATTGGACATGCTGCATCTCATCGCCACCCCGAATCAGATTGCCCAGTTGCTTGCCGCGAGCAGACGGCAGGCAGGTCTCACTCAGGCGGAAGCCGCCGCGCGGGTGGGCGTGAGCCAAAGCCGCATTTCCACCTGGGAAACCGACGCCGCCGCGCTGACCGTGGCTCAACTGCTCGCGCTATGCGGCGCCTACGGGCTGCAGTTACAAATGCGCGACAAGAACAAGCCGGAGTTTGAGCCGGCGCCGTTGATCGAGTGGTGAGCATGACCCGCCCTACACATTCGCGCGCACTTTCCGTTTGGGCAAACGGCGAGCGCGTCGGCGTCTGGCGGATTCCGGCGCGCGGTCCAATGGAATTTTCCTACGACGCAGCGTGGATCGCCTCGCCTGCCGGCAGGCCGTTGTCGCTCTCGCTGCCTTTCGCGCCCGGCAACCTGGCGCACAAAGGGCCGCGCGTCCTCAATTACTTCGACAACCTGCTGCCCGACAGCGAGGTCATCAGAAAGCGCATCGCGCAGCGCTATCAGACCGAGACGCTCGACGCCTTCGATCTGCTGCAAGCCATCGGCCGCGATTGCGTGGGCGCCGTGCAGTTGCTGCCCGAAGACGACGTGCCGGAGCACGTCGACCGGATCGAAGGTACGCCGCTCTCGGAGGCCGAAATCGAGACCATGCTGACGCGCACGGTGAGCACGCCCACGCTCGGCGCGGCGGACCAAAGCGACGACGATTTCCGCATCTCCCTTGCCGGCGCGCAGGAAAAGACCGCGCTGCTGTGGCACGAAGGACAATGGAAACGGCCGCACGGCGCGACGCCCACCACGCATATCTTCAAGCTGCCGCTCGGACTCGTCGGCAACAAGCTGGCCGATCTCAGCACCTCGGTCGAGAACGAATGGCTGTGCCTGCGCATCCTGCGCGCCTACGGTTTGCCGGTCGCGAACACGGAAGTCGTGACGTTCGGCAAACAGCGCGTGCTGAGCGTCGAGCGCTTCGACCGGCAACTGCATTCGAGCGGGCAATGGCTGTTGCGCCTGCCGCAAGAGGATTTTTGCCAGGTGTACGGCGTGCCGTCGCATCGCAAGTATGAGAATGAAGGCGGTCCCGGCGTGCTCGACCTCGCGCGCGTTTTGCAGCAATCGGTCGCGGCCGCGCAGGACATCGAAACGCTGCTCGCCAGCCAGATTCTCTTCTGGATGCTCGCCGCGCCGGACGGCCACGCGAAGAACTTCAGCATTCGCCTGCTTGCGGGCGGCCAATACCGGCTGACGCCGCTTTACGACGTCATGTCGATCTGGCCCGTCGAAGGCAGCGGGCCGAACCAGTGGTCGTGGTTCAAGGCGCGCCTTGCGATGGGCATGTGGTCGCGCAGCAAGCACGACGCGTTTCGCGACGTGCAGCGGCGCCACTTCAACACGATGGCGCTCAAATGCTCGTACGGCGCGAGCGCCGAACCGCTGATCGAGCGCCTCATCGAACGGACGCCGAACGTGATCGACCAGGTCTCGGCGGATTTGCCGGAACGGTTCCCGGCCAGGGTTGCCGAGCGGATCTTCAAAGGACTGAGGAACTCGGCGGCCAAACTCGCCAAGATGCCGGTGAACTGACGCCGTTCGCAAGAGCCCTGGGTGGATATGGCCCGGTTTCATCGGTAAAATGGGATTATGCAAAGCGCATAACACAAAAAGCCGACCGCGATGTTTTTTGCGGTACATTTGCTGTCCCCCGCGTAGCTGCGTCGCGCCGTGTCCATGATGCATGGCCGCGTTACGCCTGCCGTATCGCCCACCACAGCCCTTTAAGACGGCGGATTCTCACGCAGTATGACCAACGAAACACACTCACCTGACTCCATCGCAGTCGCCGAGCGCGTGCGCGAGTTGATGAGCCGGCACGGAATCGGCAAGCGACAGCAAACCACAGAACTTTGCCGCATCCTCGATCTGAGCTTTTCGCAAGGGCACCGCAAGCTGCGCGGCAATAGCCCGTGGACGCTGTCGCAAATCAAGAAGGTCGCCGAGGTGTACGGCGAGCCCGCCGCGCAGCTGTTCGGCGCGCAGTCGCTCGACCCCGGCATGGTCGGCGCGATCGCGCAGGAAGCCGTGTTCTGCATCGGCGCGATCGAATTGCCGTGCACCGCCTGGGTGGGCGCGGCGCTGGAACCCGGCAGCCGCCCGGACTTCGTCGCCTACTCGAAGCTCGGCCAGTGGCGCGTCGCGCGGCACGACGGCGCGCTGTATCAAAGCGCGTACGAAGTCCACAAGATCGAGATCTATCCGCGCCGCGCCGAGACCGACAAGCCGACCATCGCCGTGGTCGACGACGATCACGCGAGCGCCGACAATCTGCGCGATTACCTCGAGCGCAGCGGCTTTGCCGCGGTGGCAATCTACGGACTCGCGGCCTTTGCCGAGCAACTGCAAACGCAGGTGTTCGACGGCATCGTGATCGACTGGCTGTTCGGCTCGCAAACCTCGGCGGCCGCGATTCGCGCGGTGCGGGCGTCGGAAAATCCTGACGCGCCGATCTTCGTTCTGACAGGCGAATTGCTGACCGGCAAGGCGAGCGAGTCGGAGATCAGCCAGGTGATCCGTAATTACGACGTCGCCTGCTATGAAAAGCCCGCGCGGATGGCGATTCTCGTCGCCGATCTGTCGAAACGGCTGAATCGGCCCTGAGGCAGTAGTCCTGCGCTTGGGCTTGCGGCCTAGGCTTAGGGGCGGCGCCTCACGCGGTATGCCGCGAAGCCAGCGCGCGCTGCAATGCGTTGCGCAGATCGCCGTAATGTACTGGCTTTAATAGCGCTTCAAAAAACGGCTGCGCGCCGTTCCTCTCTTCCTCCTGTTGTTCGCCGGGCTCCGGCGCATAAGCGCTGACCACGATCACCGGCACGCCTGACGACGGCCCGCCGCGCGCGGCCAGATCCGCGAGCAGCGCGTAGCCGTCGCGCCCCGGCATATGCAGATCGAGCAGCACGACATCGCAGCGGCGCGCGTCGAGCCACGCGAGCGCATCGTCGGCGTTGGCGACGGCGTGCGCGTCGTAGCCCATGTGCGCGACCATTTCGCTGAGCGACTCGCGAATCAGCCGGTTGTCGTCGACGATCAGCACGCCTGGCCGCGCGTCGCCCGGCTCCGTTTGCGCCGCGGCGTCGCGCGAAGGCGCTGGCGCGACCGGCGTGACTGGAATCGTCACGGTGAAAGTCGTGCCCTCGCCCACCACGCTCGCGACTTCGACGGTGCCGCCAAAGAGCCGTACGAGTCCTTGCACGATAGTCAGGCCCATGCCCGCGCCTTCGAAGCGGCGTGTACGCGAGCCGTCCAGTTGCGTGAACTCCTCGAAAATCAGCGGGATTTGCGCCTGGGGAACGCCCGGCCCCGTGTCGCTGACCACGAAGCTCAATAGCGCCGGCCGCTGCATCAGCTTCACGCGCACCGTGCCGGTTTCCGTGTAGCGGATCGCGTTGGTCACCAGGTTGTTGACGATCTGACGAATGCGGTGCGGGTCGGAATCGACGAGACCCGTCACGCCGCTTGCCTCGCTTTCGAGCTTGAGGCCGCGCGAGGCCGCGGACATCGCATGTTCGTCGACGATCGACGCCAGCAACTCGCGTGGCTCGAAATGCTCGTGACGCAGCTCGAGCTTGCCGGCGCCGAGCCGTGCGTAATCGGTCAGGTCCTTCATCTGCGCTTCGAGATGCCGCGCCGCGGTTTCGAGCCGCTGAATCACCTTGCGGTCGGCTTCGGAGTGATAGTTGAAGCCGAGCAGTTCGATCGACGACACGATCGCATGCAACGGCGTGCGCAGCTCGTGACTGATCATGCCGAGAAACGCGTCTTTCGCGAGACTCGCCTCGCGCGCCGCGCGGCTCGCCTGGTGCTCGGCCTGAAGCGCCGCGTGCTGCTGATGCATGAGACGCGTGCGGCGCCGGCCGTTGACCACGAGCAGCAACGTGGCCGCCGCGGACAGCAGCAGCAGGATCATGCCGCCGGCAAACAGCAGCCGGCGCTTGTCGATGAAGTCGCGGTTCATCGCTTCACGGTCGGCGACATCGGCGAAACGGCGGCTCAGCGCGAGATCGTTGACTTCGTTCCAGTGCTGGCGCAATTGCGCGACGATGCGGTTGACGCCGCCCCGATCGGTCGGCAGCGCGGCGACGTCAGGCGCGAGACCGGCGAGCATGCGGTCGAGCGCGTGGATTTCATCCAGTTGCCGCTGCACCAGCGCGACCTGCGTGGTTAGCCGGCGCGTGGAGCCTTCCATCACATGCAACTTGGATTGCAGCAACTGATAGCGCAACGTGAGCCGCGGGTAATCGTCGTCGACGCCGGCCTGATACAACAGCAACTGGTTCTCGAAGCGCGCGTAGGCGATCTGCAACTGCGCCGCGTCCCAGTAGAAGCCGTCGTAAGAGCCCGTCAGCGACTCGGTCGTGTCGGGATTGAGCAGGTTCGCGTAGAGCAGATAGCCGATCGCGCCGGCGGGCGCCGCAAGCGCGGTGAGCCAGATCAGCACATAAAAAAACCGGCGCCCAGGACGGCGCTTTATTTGACGATGAGTGCCTTGATCTGCCATACGAATTTCGAATCGCCCGAGGCGCCCGTGAGTTCATCGGGGAACGCATCGCGCGGGTAGATGAGAAACAGCGGACCGAAGTCGCTGATTTTTAGACGCCGGCCGTTGATGCTGTACGCCAATACAACGCCGTAGCGGTCGCAATCGGATACGGGCACCGTGTACGTATAGTCGTCGAGCGTGTGAATCTCGATCTGCGTGCCGTACGCGCCGACCGTCTTCAGAATATCCGCCAGCAGCGGTCCTGTGAAGCTCGAACGCGGTGTCCAGGTCGTCGAGGTGGTGATCGAACGGGCCGGCAGCGCCAGCAGTTGCGCCTCGTCGAAGTGATAGGAACGGTGCGCGGCGTCGTTGGTCTTGCCGATTTTTCCCGTGACGTCGAGCGCGAGCGCCGTCGCGTCCGTCTGCGCCTGCACGCTCCACGCGGTCAGCGCGAGGATCAACCCCATTGCCCAGCGCACGCTCGCAGGCGCGCCGAATCCTCGTTGCACTGTTGCTGTCGCTTTGGTCATTTCTTTTTATCCGTAGCTGTTCTTTTGCGGCGCCGCCGCCCTCGCGGAACGCGGTGCCCCGGCTTGCCGTAACGCGCATCACCCCGACGCGCGATTGCCGAACGGCATGCATAATATGTCAAAATTCTTTGCAGGAAAAAACGAAGGCTCGCTAAAGCGCCCTTCGCTAGCGCGTCGCGCCGCTGGGCGGCCGCCTTCTCACTCGCGTTAAGCGACTCAACGAGCGTTATGAACAAGCCGGTTTTGCCCCTCACGTACGAGCAACTCGATCACTGGATTGAATCGCTGCAGCCCGCGTTGCTCGCCGAAGGTTTTGCGATGGCAATCGGCATTCTGCGCGGCGGTGCGCCGCTCGCGCTGATGGTTTCGCATTCGGCCGGCGCGCCGGTTGCGTTTCTGCGCTACGACCGCGCGTCGCGCAAGGTCGCGTGGGACTCGACGCTGCCGATCCCGCCCGCCGGCTCCAAGGTGCTGTTGTGCGAGGACATTGCGGGGCGCGGTTTTACGCTCGTCGATTGCATCGCGTTCCTCGAGCAGCATGGCCTCGTCGTGAGGACGCTGACCGGCGCGGTCGACGACCTGAGCCGCACGCAGCCCGACTACGCGATCGACGCACGCGGCTACTTCGCGCTATTTCCGTGGGAACGCCAGGCCTACACGCAGCGTTATCGCGACGACTGGGCGCGCGTTGAAGCCGGCGAAGCGCCCGCGATGGCGGACGACCATCACTACGCAACCTACGCAATCGATCTCGACGGCATTCTGCTTCCCGATGTGCCGCTCGCGCGCTACGACGAAGACCTCGCTGCCGCGCTGCTCGAACGCGACGCGCTGCTGCCCTTCGAAGTGCTGCCTGGGATCGACCTGCAACGCGTTCGCACGATCATCACCGGCCGGCCGGAAACGGACCGCGCGCGTACCGAGGCCTGGCTCGAGCGGCATGGCTTCGACCATATGCAACTGGTGATGCGCGTGCCCGGCACGCACGACGAAAGCCCGGCCGGCGCGGCCGCGCACAAGGCGTCGGCGGCGCTCGCGGGCGGCGTCACGCACTTTGTGGAAAGCGATCCGGTGCAGGCCTTGCTGATCGCGCAACAAGCGCCGCTGTTGCGCGTGATCTGGTGGGACGCGCACACGCGCAGCGGTGTGCTGGTCGCCGCGCGCGCGTGGCCCGCGCTTGCCCATGAACTCGCGCAATAGCTAGTGCGCGCGTCAGGCTTCGCGCATCTCCCGTTCCTTGCCGTCCTTCGCGTCACGCAGATGCAGATGCCGCGCGGCACGCTGCGAAGCGACGATGATCAGCTTCATCGTTGCGCGCGTCGCGCCGACGAACAGCTTGCGCGCGATACGCTCATCGAATGTATCGAAGTCGACCTCAGTAAGGATCACGCACGGCGCCGCCTGACCCTTGAAGCGATAGATCGACTCGAACAGAACGTCCCCGTCACGATATTCCGGATTCCCAAACAAATCGTACTTGCCCGTGAAGCTGCGCAGCCGATGCGGGCCGAGATGATCCTGCGCGGTCATCGCGGAGCCCTCGCGTCCGCGAAACGACAGCACTGCGATGTCCTGCTTGCGAAAGCCGAGCGATAGCGCCTGCGTGATGGCGCGCTTGGTTGCCTCAATGGCGCCCTCCGCCGCGTTCGCTTCGTCGTAGACGGACAGCGAGATGTCGGAGCCGTCGAACGGACTGCCTGACGCCAGCGCCGCCGCGCTCGACACCGAGCCGCCGACTACCTCGCGCACGTAATCGAGAATGTCGCGCGGGCTGCGGTAGTTGGTGGTTTCCTTCAGCGTCGTCCAGCCGGGCAAGGCGACCGGTTCGCGCATGTACAGATTCTGCAGCGGATCTTCGAGCCACCACCACGCGCCGCCGGGGCTCAGCAGACGTTCGAGCGCGGCGACCCACGGCTCCTGAAAGTCCTGCCCTTCGTCGACGATCAGCACGTCGAATTGCCAGCGCGCGTCGATTGGAGTTTCGGCGAACATCGCTTCGAGCTGATCGAACACCTGGCCCGATTGAAAATCGGGCTGACGGCCCGCATCGCGCGCGATCCAGTCGCACAGTTGATGATAGTTCGCGACCTTCGCCTCGGGCGGCGCGACGCGCGCGATGTGATCGGCGAGCGGCCGGTTGAAGCACACATACAAAGGACGCTGGCTGCGCGCGACGGCGTCTTTCATCACCTGCACCGCGAGTTGCGTCTTGCCTGAGCCGGCCGTGCCGACCACGCGCAGCCGGAACGGCGAGAACTCGAGCCGCCGCGCCCACGTTGCAAGGCCGCCTGCGAGCCGCGTGACGAGCGTGCCGGCCTGACCGACGAGCGCGCTTGCGTCCGGCGTGAGCGCCAGTTCATCGGCGAGAAAGTGATGGATTTTCGACGCGCACGGAAGACGCGGCTCGTCTGCGGGCAGCGCTTCACGAATCACTGCGGCGAGGCGATCGCGCCGGGTTGCGTCGACGATCCGCGCGGGATTCACGCCCGCAATCGCCGCGTCCTTCACGATATGGTCCGGGCAATACAGCAGTTCCTCGATGAAATAGGTGCCCGCGCCGAACGCCGCGGTAAAGCGCCGGTGCAACCCTTCGATGGTATGCGCGAGCGCGATCGCCACGTTGCGCTCGGTTTGCAGATAGACCTTGACGAGCCCCTTCGGCGTTTCGCGCAGAAAGCCGGTTTTCTGCTCGACGATCATCACGCGTCCGGCGGGACTGACGATCACGAAGTCGGCCTCGCCGAACACCGAGAAGTTCTGGTTCAGACGCGTCCAGTGCACGCCGTGATAAACGGTGTAGTTTTCAGGCAGCGCCTTTTCGAGCAGCGCAAGGGTTTCGCGTTCGCGCGCCGCCGCGCCGGTGGCGGCGAGGCTCTTCCAGTCGTCGGGGACAATGCGGGCCATGCGGTGCCTCGTCGTTTTGCGGTGCGCTCATTGTACGCAACGCATCATGCCGTGCGCGGCGCACTCGCATGCAAAGCATGCGCATCGTGTATCGTTACTGGTTGAACGCCGCGCGAGGCGCGGCTTGCCAACTGTCGACAAAAAAGGATGACCGGATGATTACGATCTGGGGACGCGCGAATTCAGTCAACGTGCAAAAAGTTTTGTGGTGCTGCGATGAACTGGTGCTGCCGTACGAGCGCATCGACGCGGGCCTGCAGTTCGGGCGCAACAACGAACCCGCCTACCTTTCGATGAACCCGACGGGCAAGATTCCCACGCTGGTCGACGACGACTTCGTGCTGTGGGAATCGAACTCGATTCTGCGCTATCTGGTGCTGCAATACGGCGCCGCAAGTCCGCTCTATCCTGACGAGCCGAAATTGCGCGCGAGCATCGACCGCTGGCTGGACTGGTCGCTGTCCACGCTGCAACCGGCGGAGCGGCCGGTATTCTGGGCGCTTGTGCGCACGCCGCCGGAACAGCGCGACGCCGCGAAGCTCGCCGACGACGTACGCAACGTCACCGCGCTGTGGCACCTGCTGGACACGCATCTGCAAGGACGCTTTTTCCTCGAGAGCGACAAGTTCACGCTCGCCGACATCGTGATCGGCGCGTACGCGAAGCGGTGGTTCGGGCTGGATGGCGTCGAGCGTCCGCCGCTGCCCAATCTCGAGCGGTGGTATTCGCGCATCGCGACGCGTTCGGGCTTCAAGAAATACGTCGACTTTCCGTTGACGTGAGCTTCGACCGCGTTGCCTCGGCCAGGTGGGAACGTCCAGGGCCGGACGGCGATGCTATTTGCGCCCCGGCAGCAATAGCGCGTTGGCCTTTATAATCGACGCATGAAGAACGCCAAGCCCGCCGCGAACGCCGCCCATTCCGCCAGTCCCGCGAAAACGGAGAAACCCGCCGCTTCCGCCGACGCGCATGCTCATACGCACGCGCCGGCGCACACGCATGGCGAGTCACCCGAAGCGGCGCTCGCCCTTGCCGAGGAATATTGTCGCGAACGCGGGGAAAAGCTCACGCCGCTTCGCCGCAAAGTGCTCGAATTGCTGCTCAATTCGGGCCGCGCGACTAAAGCGTATTCGCTGCTCGACGAAATGCGCCAGATTCATCCGGGCTCGGCGCCGCCCACGGTTTATCGCGCGCTGGACTTTTTGCTGTCGGCGGGGCTCGTGCATCGCATCGAGTCCATCAACGCATTCACGGTCTGCCACGACCTGACGCAATGCCAGCACGGCATTCTCGTGGTCTGCCAGCAATGCGGCAACGTGACGGAACTGCATCAGCCGAAACTGCGCCAGGCGCTCATCGAGCAGATCGAAGACGCGGGTTACCGCGTCGCCAGCGACGAAATCGAATTGAAGGGATTGTGTTCCGCCTGCCAGGCGGCAGAGGCCGCCGCAGCGGTTTCTTCAAAGGCGGGAGCAACGGCGCCCGTCGCCGCGAAATAACGGCGGTTTGACTGTAACGGCGGCGCAAAGCGGTATCGGCTTCGCGCCGCATTTCGCCGCGGCGTTTGGAGTGCCGCCGGCCAGGGCGGCGTGCCAGGGCAGCGTGTTAATTCACCTACTCAACGCGCCGCACGCGCGCCAATCGCGTCGTGCAGCAGCGTCACCAGATCTTCCGGCAACGCAGGTTTCGTCATGAAATGCTGGAAACCCTCGCCGATACTTCGCAGACGGTAAGCGTCATCCGTATGGCCCGTCAGCGCAACCGCCACCGACGGCGCATGATCTCCGCGAATCTCGTGATCACGCAGACGCTGGATCAGGTAGAAGCCGTCCATGGCGGGAAGTTCGAGGTCGCATACGACCGCGTCGGGCAGCAGCCGGACGGCCGCTTCGACGCCCTCTTCGGCATCCGCCACTGCAACGACGTTTGCCCCTTCCGCTTCGAGTAGCAGGGTCAGCGACTCCCGGCTGTCCGGGTCGTCTTCTACGAGCACGATCGTGGCCTGATCGAGTCTCAATGCTCCGTTCATCTTCTGTTGTTGCTCTAAAAATCCGGTTAGGCCGTCAGGCTTGGCCAACGTGTCGCCCTGCTGACTATGCTGGTTTTGCTGCTTGCCGCCGTTTTGTGCGGCCGCGATGTTGCTGTTCATGGTTCCGACTCGATTTCAGGTGCCGAGTTGCAGGAAAGCGCACGATTGTAAACAAGGGTCCCTGCAACGCGCGCACCATAACGCGCCAAAATTGCACGCCAATGAAAAAACGGCTCCCGGAGTCCTTGCGAGGACAACCGGTGCCGGCACCCGATTCCCGCGACAGCGCGTGCGATGCTCCGCACGTAGCTCGCCGCCGCGGCTTCTTTTCGTCTTTCCGCAGATTTTTGTGCGACGCCCGCAGCCCCGTTGCGCAGCGTTCGCGTTCATCCCATCGGTAGCACGTTATGTGCCGCGCATCGGTGCAACGTAACGTGCGCGAACCGGTTGCGCGTTATCGCTTTTAATCAGCTCACTGAGCTTTCTTCGGACCAATCCCCTGGGTGAGCAGCGCGACCGCGTGGCGCGCGATCTCGTCACCGCCGACCTGGCGGCGCTTCGGATCGTTGCGCCACAGCTTCGACGTGGCGAGCGGCAGGACCGTCAGCCCGAGCAATGTGACGAACATCAACGACGGTTCGAGCGCCGCATTGAGAAGCCCCTCTTTCTGCCATCGTTCGATAGCGGCAAGCGACATCTTCTGGTTCGTGTCGCCGAAACGCTCGTGCATGCGCTGCCGCAACAAACCGCTGTCGCTGATAACTTCCCGCACCCATAACGACGGAAACCACGGATGCTCCACCGCCCCCCGCACCATCCGCTGCGCAAGCTGCGTGATGGCCGCGACGGGATCGTCGGCATGCTCCTGGAATGGCACGCCGAGACCCGCGCGCAACGGTCCGATACGTTCGTCGATCAGCACGTCGAGCAACTGCTCGCGCGTCTTGAAGTAGTAATGCATCATCGCCGGCGTGAAACCGGCCTCGCGGGCAATCTCGCCGAGCGTCGTATCGACGATGCCCTGGCGCGCGAACAGCTCGAGCGCCGCGTCGAGCAGACGGTCGCGCTGCTGTGCTCCGCGCGCCGCGCCCGAAGGCCGGCCAGGCCGTCGCGCGGCAACGTCTTGCGGCGCGGCTGCCGACGCCGCCGTCGCTGCCTTTGCCGCAGCACCGCGCGTAGCACCGCCCGCGGGGCCCGCACCGCGCGTCGCGCTCTTGCGCACCCTGGCCGCGCCCGCGCTACTCGCGCCCGCCTTCCCACTGCTCATCTTCTTGCCCACCGACGAAGTCCTTTTCATTGCTCTCGTGTTTGACGCGCGACCGGATGTCGCATATATTAATTTCTGCATTAATTAATTTCAATACGCCCCCATGCAAGAGTCCACTATCACACAACCCGAGCGCGTGCTGAACGCTGAGCCGCACGCCGGTTCGCGGCAAGACAGGCAGGCGGAAAATCAGGCGGACGCGCAAGCCGCCGGCCATCCGCCGATTCGCCTGCTGTTCCCCGCGCTGCTGCTCGTCATGCTGCTTGCGGCGCTCGACCAGACCATCGTGTCGACGGCGTTGCCGACCATCGTCGGCGAATTGGGCGGGCTCAATAACCTGTCGTGGGTCGTGACGGCTTACCTGCTCAGCTCGACTATCGTCGTGCCGCTCTACGGCAAGCTCGGCGATCTGTTCGGCCGCAAGATCGTGCTGCAAACCGCCATCGGACTCTTTCTCGTGGGCTCCGCGTTGTGCGGCATCGCTCAGGACATGACGCAGCTCATCGTGTTGCGCGCGTTGCAAGGACTCGGCGGCGGCGGCCTGCTCGTCGTGACGATGGCCGCTATCGCAGATGTGATTCCGCCGGCCGAGCGCGGCCGCTATCAAGGCGTGTTCGGTGGCGTGTTCGGTCTTGCAACCGTGGTCGGGCCGTTGCTCGGCGGCTTTCTCGTCGAACACCTCACATGGCGCTGGATTTTCTACATCAACCTGCCACTCGGCATTGTCGCGCTCGCGGTGATCGGCGCCGTGTTCAAGCCGCACGTGCGCCACGTCAAGCACACCATCGACTACATGGGCGCCGCGTTTCTCGCGGGCGCGCTGACCTGCATCATCCTCTTCACGAGCGAGGGCGGCACGACGTTGCCGTGGTCGTCGCCGGAACTCTGGTTCACGCTCGGGATGGGGCTCGTCGCGATCTGGGGTTTCATCCACGAGGAGCGCACCGCCGTCGAGCCGATCATGCCGCTCGAACTGTTCAGGCAGCGCACGTTCGTCGTGAGCAGTCTGATCGGTTTTATCGTCGGCGTGTCGATGTTCGGCGCCGTCACGTTCCTGCCGCTTTATCTGCAAGTGGTGAAGAACTCCACGCCGACAGAAGCCGGCATGCAAATGCTGCCGATGATGGGCGGCCTCTTCGTCATGTCGATGGTGACTGGCCGCACGATCAGCAAGATTGGCCGTTATCGCATGTTCCCGATTGCCGGCACGCTGCTGGTCTCAGTCGCGATGTTGCTGCTCGCGCGCTTGCAGATCGACACGCCGATTCATGTGATGTATCTCGACATGGGCATTCTCGGTTGCGGTCTCGGCATGGTGATGCAGGTGCTGATTCTCGCCGTGCAAAACACGGTCGAATTCAGGCATGTGGGCGTGGCCACATCGGGCGCGACGTTGTTTCGTTCGATCGGCGGCTCGGTCGGAGTCGCCGCGTTCGGCGCAGTGTTTTCGAACGGCCTTGCCGCGCGGCTCGAGAAGCTGATCCCACCGGACACCCAATTGCCCCACGCACTCGGACCCGCGGCGATTCACCAGTTGCCCGACGCATTGCGCGCCGACTATCTGCAGGCATTCGCAGGCGCGCTGCATATGGTGTATCTGTCAGCGGCGTGCGTGGTGCTGCTTGCGTTCGCATGCGCGTGGCTGCTGAAAGATCATCCGCTGCGCAAGCAGTAAGTAATCGCATTGCGCTTCTTCTCTGTCGGTCGCTTAATGCCAACGTTAGTTGCAAGCGCCCGAAATTCATCTTCGAGCGGCGCGCCAATAGCATAAAAAAAGCGGCGCGCGCTCGTCTTCCTCACATGCACGATCATTCGTCCTACCTGGTAATGTGCGGTAGCGCACATAACATAGGGTCGATCGTCCATTGACGCGCGTCTCGAAACGCCACATATTGAAAACGACGGCATGCAACGTTCTCTTCGTGCATGCCCGGACTCTCTGGCGCATGTAGATCGTGGTTTCCGCGGACGCCGACCCCGCCTCAAACGCGATCGGGAGCATGCCGTAACGGCATTGTTTTCCACAGGTGGAGCCATAGCATGTCCACTCAAACCTTAGCTGGCCATCAATTTCCGACGCCCTGCAACCGATGTGGCGGCGCCCTCTACCGGCAACTCGAACACTGCCCGTATTGCGGCGCTTTTCATCCGCTCGATGACGACGCGTCTACCCGCAGCGCGTTGCATGAAAGCAGGCCGAAAACGTTGAATACACTGAACATGTCGACGTTGCACGACAGCTTCACCGTGCCGACATTCAGCGAGCCCGACTTCCCTGGCGGCGCACTACATGCCGGATTGAATTTCGCGCCGGTGGCCAGTCTTCAAACGGCGCCTTCGCCGCTCGTCGCGCCGGATACTTCGTTGCTGCCCGTCACCGAAACTGGCGAGGTGGTGCAGCGCGCCGGTCTGCGTGTGCGGCACGTGGTGGTGGCGAGCGTGGCCGTTGTCGCCGCGGGCCTGGCGTATGTCGGCTATGCGCTATTGAGCGAGAGCCGCGACCTGCATGGCAACGGCGACCAGGCTTTGGAATCCGCGCAGGACGCGAGAACCGCGACGGGCACCATCGCACGGTATTCGCCGGATCAGGCGGCGAACACGAGTGTTGGCGCCGTGCCTGGCAAACCGATTAGCGCCGGCGCCATACGAAGCACCACGCAGGCGTTGCCGGCCGCCGTGCCGATCGCGATACCTTCAACGAAAGCGGCCACGCCGCAATTCCGCGATGCCGGACAGGCGTTGCAGGCAGCGCGGACCGCATTCGCCGCGAACGATCTCAGCGCGGCGCAAGCCGCTCTCGCCGCGGTGCAATTGCTGCAACCGGACAGCAGCGAGGCGCAGACTCTCGCCGCGCGATTGAAGCCGTTGACGGCGCGCCGCGACGCTGCATTGCTCGCCGCGCAAATGTGCGCCGATCAGCAGTCGTGGCCCTGCGCGCGCGAGCATTCAGACGAGGCGCTCGCGCTGGACAGCGGCAGCGACGCCGCGAAAACGATCCTCGAGCGCGTGATCCGCGAAACGGGCTGGGCGCCGCTCAACTCGCAGACGGCGTCCAGTGCAAAAACCGTCCGTCAGACTACCAACTAATCAAACAGATATTTCGGATGCCGAATCGAACGGACGAGGTTGTGCCAACTGACCGATAGGTGCGAACCATGCTACATAAACTTTTGACGGGATGGCTCGGAGCGGCGTTGCTCCTCGCATCTTCGCTGATCAGTGCCGAACCCGCGCACTACAAGATCGTCACCGGCCCCGAACGGGGCACGTATATCCAGATCGGTCAGGACCTGTCGAAATGGGTCGCGCAACCCGTGGGCATCGACCTCGCCGTGGTCGCGTCCAAGGGCTCGGCCGAGAACGTGCAGCGCATGCGCTATGAGCCGGGGGTCAAGCTCGCGCTCGTGCAGTCCGACGTGTATCAGGCGTACATCGACATGGCCAACTCCGGCAATCCCGATGCCGGTACGGCGATTCGTCCGCTGCGTCTCATCATGCCGCTCTATGACGAAGAGATAAACGTCGTGGTGCGCGCGGATTCGCCGCTCAAAACGCTAGGCGACATCAAGGACAAAACCATCAGCGTCGGCCTGCTCGGCAGCGGCACCGCGCAGTCGGCGACCACGCTGTATCGCCTGATGTTCGGCCAGGCGATTCCCGAACAGAACGTCCAGCATCTGAGCAACGAGGACGCACTCGCCGCACTGATCGTGAAAAAAGTGGACGTCGCAATCATCGTCGTCGGGCAGCCCGCGAAACTGTTCAACGACATGAACCCGGAGCTGTTGCAGCAAATCCGTCTGCTAAAGGCCGATTCCGCCGCGCCGGAAACGACCCGCGCGAAGCAAACCTATTTCCCGGCGACGATCCGCGCAACCAGCTATCCGAACTGGCTGAAGGAAGACGTCCCGACGCTGACGGTCAAGGCTTTCCTCGTCACTTACGACTACGGCTTGCGCGATACCGTCGGCAACCTGAATCACTTTGCCGACTCGCTGTGCGCGAACTTCGATAACCTGCAGGAACACGGGCATCCGAAGTGGAAGCAGGTGAAGCTCGAGTTGCCGACGCTCGTACGCGGCTGGAAGTATTACCCGCCGGTCGAGAAGCATCTGCGTGCGTGCCTCGCCAACAGAACCGCGAGCGTCAACGCGGCGGCCGCCGCCGCGCAGGTCGCGCAAAAACCGCGCAGCACGTGTACGAACCAGGAGCGGTTGCTTTTGCTGTGCAAATGAATTGAATTGGGGGCGAGCAAACAGGCGCCCTCATGCACCGTCACGCCCGCTCGCGCTCGCCGCGCGTGGCCGCGCTTTCCATCGCCCGCTGCAAGGTTTCATACACTTTCGGCCGATTGCATTGCGATACGTTAAAGCGCAAATAGCCGCCAGCCGACTGCGAGACGCTAAACACATTGCCCGGCGCGAACACGACATTGGCGCCTAACGCATGACGCGCGACGTCGGCGGCGTCGAGCGAATCGGGCAGACGCGCCCAGACGAACATGCCCGCGCGCGGCCGCGTCCACACATCGAGGCCGGCGTAGCCGAGGCGGCGCATGGTCTCGCCCATCGAGTCCGCGAGCTTCGCGCGCATCGACTCGAGATGACGCCGGTACGTCCCATCCACCAGCAATCGATGCACGACGCTCGCCGTAAGCTGCCCGTTGCCGAACGTCGTGGCGAGCTTCAGGTCGATCAGCGGCTCGATCCACTCGCCGCGCGCAGCGATATAACCGCAACGCGCCGCCGCCGACAGGGTTTTCGAAAAGCTGCCGATCGACACGACGCGCGTGAGCCCGTCGAAGGCCGCGAGACGCGGCGCGGCTTCGTCTTCGAAGTCGGCGAAGATATCGTCCTCCACCACGATCAGATCGTGCTCGCCCGCGAGCTTGAGCAGCCGATGCGCGATCGCCGACGCGAGCGTGGCGCCGGTCGGATTATGAATCGCGGAATTGGTCACATAAAGCCGCGGACGGTGCGTAATCAGCGCCCGCTCGAAGGCCGCGAGATCCGGCCCGGACGGCGTGTAAGGCACGCCGACGATACGCGCGCGATGCGCCCGCAGCAGCGCCTGAAAGTTGAAATAGCACGGGTCGTCGATCAACACCGTGTCGCCCGGTTCGAGCAAAAAGCGGCACACGAGGTCGAGCGCATGCGTGCCGCCGTCGGTCAGCACGATCTGCTCGGGCGGCGCGTCGACGCCGTGCTGCGCGAGCCGCCACGCGAGTTGCTGACGCAACGCGGGCAGACCGTACGGATTCGCGTAATCGGCGAGCGGCGACTGCGGATCGCGCGCTATCGCTCGCAACGCGCGGCGCACGCCGTCCTCGGGCAGCCACGACGCCGGCATCCAGCCGCAACCGGGCTTGAGCACCTTTGAGTCCGATTGCAACGACTGCCGCGTGAGCCACAGCGGATCGACCTCGCGATCGAGACGCGGCCCGAGATCGGCGAGCGCGAGCGGCGGCGCGTGGCCCGACACGAAAAATCCCGAGCCGCGCCGCGCGACGATCACGCCTTCGGCAACGAGCCGGTCATAGGCCTCGACCACCGTCGACTTCGACACGCCGAGCGCGTCCGTCATCACGCGGATCGACGGCACGCGTGCGCCTGGCATCAGCGAGCGGCTGGCAATGCGTTCACGCAGATTGTCCATGACGATGCCAACCCGCGTGCCTTGCGGCTTTTCGCCGTTGGCGTTCTGTCCACTATCGCCCATCTGTACTGCTCCTTCGTCGGTACAGTTTGCATGAATTGTACTGATCCGTAGCTTAACGTTTTCATGCCGGGAGCGGATGCTATAGGCTTCATTTCATTGCGCACGGACTTTTCGAATGGACAAGACGACGAACGGCTGGCTGAGCGGGTTCATAGGCGTGTTGATCTTCAGCGGCTCGCTGCCGGCCACGCGCATTGCCGTGCAAGGGCTCGACCCTGTGTTCCTGACGGTCGCGCGCGCAACCATTGCAGGCACGCTCGGTCTCGCGCTGCTGCTCCTCTTTCGCGAGGCGCGTCCCGCGCGCCGCGACGTGATTCCGCTCGTGGTCGTCGCGCTCGGCGTCGTGGTCGGCTTTCCGCTTTTGACCGCGCTTGCGCTGCGGCACGTCAGCTCGGCGCACGCAATCGTATTCGTCGGGTTGCTGCCGCTTGCCACCGCGATCTTCGGCGTGCTGCGCGGCGGCGAGCGTCCGCAAGCGGCGTTCTGGCTGTTTTCCGCGCTCGGCAGCGGCGCAGTGGTCGCGTTCGCGATGCGCCACGGCATCGACGCGTCTCCGGTAGGCGATGCACTGATGCTCGCGGCGATCGTCGCGTGCGGGCTCGGTTATGCGGAAGGCGCGCGGCTATCGCGGCACCTCGGCGGCTGGCAGGTCATTTCGTGGGCGCTGGTGCTGTCGCTTCCGCTGATGCTTCCGCTTGCTTGGTGGACCCGGCCCGCGTCGTTCGAGGGCGTCAGCCATGCGGCGCTGTGGGGCCTCGCGTACGTGTCGCTGTTCAGCATGCTGATCGGCTTCGTGTTCTGGTATCGCGGCCTCGCGCTTGGCGGCATCGCGGGAGTCGGCCAACTGCAATTGCTGCAGCCGTTCTTCGGACTGCTGCTCGCGGGGCTTCTGCTGCATGAACAGGTGCCGCCCTCGATGATCGCCGTGACCGTCGCGGTGGTTGCGTGCGTGGCCGGCGCGCGGCGCTTTTCGAAGGCGCCGCCTGCACGGCGCACGGCGTGAGCCGCGCGGTGTTCGCGTACTACGATTTTTGAACGGCTTTGAATTTGGCGGCGCGGCGGGCATAGTAAAACGTATCGTCGGAAGAACCGGCACGACAGGCCGTAAGCGCTATGCAAGGCCGCTCCTGGAATACGTTATGAGTACAACCCTCCCCGCCTCCGCTTCGGCATCGGCATCGGCATCGGCATCGGCATCGGCATCGGCATCGGCATCGGCATCGGCATCGGCATCGGCATCGGCATCGGCATCGAGCGCCCCATTGATCCGCGACGCGACAGAAGCCGATCTGCCCGCGATCCAGGCCATTTACGCGCACCATGTATTGACCGGCGTCGCGTCGTTCGAGGAAGTCCCGCCTTCCGTCGACGAGTTGCGCGCGCGTCTCGCGTCCGTGCGCAACCACGGCTTGCCGTACATGGTCGCCGAGATCGACGGCGAAGTTGCGGGCTATTGCTACGCGACGCCGTACCGCCCGCGCGCCGCGTATCGCAACACCATCGAAGATTCGATCTACGTGAGCGACGCCTATCGCGGACGCGGCCTCGGCCGCGTGCTGCTGCAGGCGCTGATCGAACAATGCGAAGCCGGACCGTGGCGCCAGATGGTCGCCGTCATCGCGGACGGCGGCAGCGGCGGCTCGCTGTCGCTGCATCAGCAACTGGGTTTTGAGCTGATCGGCACGTTGAAGGCAGTCGGTTTCAAACATGGCCGCTGGCTCGACAGCACGTTGATGCAAAGGACGTTGGGCGCGGGCGCCACGACGCCACCCGATCAGCAAACGTAGCCGGTTCGCCTTCCGCGCAGCGCGGTAAAATCGCGGGCATGCCAAAACCGCCTCCGTCACCCGCGCCCGACGCCCCGCAGCAGCCCGCCAACATGCCCGCGAGTGCCGCGCCGCGCAACGAATACACCGTCGACGAACTCGCGCGCGTGAGCGACACGACCGTGCGCAACGTGCGCGCGTATCAGGACCGCGGCCTTCTCGCGCCACCTGAGAAGCGCGGCCGGGTCGGCGTGTACGACGACACGCATGTGTCGCGTTTGAAGCTCATCAATCATCTGCTCGCGCGCGGCTACACGCTCGCGAACATCCAGGATCTGATCAAGGCCGTCGACGAAGGACACGATCTTCGCTCGATTCTCGGCCTCGAAACCGCGATCGGCGGACGCTGGTCGCGCGAGCATCCGCGGAAATATTCGTTGATCGAGTTGCTGCAGATGTTCGGCGACAAGGCTTCGCCGGCTGCGCTCGCGAAGGCGGTCGATCTCGGCTTGCTCGAACGCGACGGCCTCTCGTTCGTGTCGGCGAGCCCCACTGCGCTCGCAGCCGGGGCGACGCTCGCGAAAGAAGGCATTCCGCTCGCCGATCTGCTCGAGGCCGTCGGCGCGGTGCGTCCGCATTTCAGCGTGGTCGCGAAGGCCCTGGTGGATCTGGTCGTGCGTCAACTCGACCGCTACGATCCCGACGCGCTTCCGCCGCCCGCCGACGTGCCCGCGCTCGTCGACGCAATCTGGCGCGTGCGGCCGCTCGCGATGGTGCTCGTCGAAAGCGAGATGAATCGTGCGCTGGAAGAAGCGTCCGGCGATTATCTCGGCGATCGCGTCGCCGCGATCATGGCGAAGAAACTCGGCGAATCCGGCGCGAAGCCGAGCATCGCGCGCCCGACGGGCACAAAGAAAACGCGCAAACAGTAAGTCAGCCGATGCGCGAGCTTCGCGCCGCAACGACCATCGCGTCATTGCGCCACCGCCGTTTCACCACTTCCTAGAGTCGCGCGTCTAGCCGCCCTCTTGCATCGTCCGTCTCGACCTCCTATCGTTACATCACTCAATGTAACAGTTATGAGCGTAAAAGGGAGACGACGGGATGAACGCACGAATGCCCCACGACGCCGCGGCGGACCACGCGTCCGCGCCTGCCGAGACCGACATCGCCATTATCGGGACGGGTTTCGCGGGCCTCGGCATGGCGATCCGCTTGCGGCAATCGGGCTTGACCGATTTTCTCGTCGCGGAAAAAGCCGATTCGGTCGGCGGCACCTGGCGCGACAACCACTACCCCGGCTGTGCATGCGACGTGCAATCGCACGTGTACTCCTTTTCGTTCGCGCCGAATCCTCGCTGGTCGCGCATGTTCGCGCGGCAACCGGAAATCCGCGCGTACCTGGACGACTGTGTGCGGCGCTTTGGAGTCGAGCGTCATCTGCGTTTCGGCCATGAACTGACGAGCGCCGTCTACGACGACACGCGCCGCCGCTGGCATCTGCGCTTTGCCAACGGACAGCAGTGGTCGGCGCGCGTGCTGATTTCGGCGATGGGCGGACTCTCGCGCGCGTCGACGCCGAACATTCCCGGCATCGAGACGTTCAAGGGCCGCGCGTTTCACTCGCAGCATTGGGACCACGGCTACCCGCTCGAAGGCAAACGCGTCGCCGTGATCGGCACGGGCGCGAGCGCGATCCAGTTCGTGCCGCAAATCGCGCCGCGCGTCGCGCATCTCGATCTGTTTCAGCGCACGCCGCCGTGGATCATGCCGAAGGCCGACCGCGCCGTGCGGCCCATCGAGCAGTGGCTTTTCAAACATCTGCCGTTCACGCAGAAGGTCATGCGCTCGGCGCTGTACTGCATGCTCGAATCGCGTGCGCTGGGGTTCGCGGTTCATCCGTCGCTGATGAAGACCGCGCAGAAAGTCGCCGAGCGGCATTTGCGCCGCCAGGTGCGCGACCCGCAATTACGCGCGACGCTCACGCCGGATTACACGATGGGCTGCAAGCGCATCCTCATTTCGAACGACTACTTCCCCGCCCTGTCGCGAGCAAACGTGTCGGTGACGACGAGCGCGATTGAGCGCATCGACGAAGACGCCGTCATCACGAGCGACGGTGTGCGTCATCCGGCCGACTGCCTGATCTTCGGCACCGGTTTTCAGGTCGCCGATCCGTTTGCCCGAGGCGTGGTGCGCGGACGCGGCGGCGTCGACATCGTCGATACATGGAGAGACGGCGCGCATGCGTACCTGGGTACGACATTGCCTGGCTATCCGAACTTTTTCATGATCGTGGGTCCGAACACCGGCCTCGGTCACAACTCGATGGTGTTCATGATCGAGTCGCAGGTCGAATACATTCTGCGTGCGTTGAAGGCGATGCAGAACGAAGGCGCAGCGGCGATCGAGGTGCGTCCGCACGTGGAGCGCGCGTACAACGAACAGATTCAGCAGCAGCTCGGCCGCGCGATCTGGTCGACGGGCGGCTGCAAGAGCTGGTATCTGGACCCGAGAACCGGGAAGAACACGACCCTGTGGCCTGGCTTCGCCTACAAGTTCCGCCGGGCCACCAGCACGTTCAGCATGGCCGATTACTTCGCCTATTCGCCCGCGCCTCAGAGCGTCAACGTGAACGTGAGCGCACATGCCGCTGCAACGCAAAGCGCGCATGTGCAAGGCACGGCATCGGCATCGGCATCGGCGGAAGCGACGTGAAATAGCAATAACGACAACGCACCTTCAGAGAGGACAGGAGATAAAACCAATGAAGCACTTCACCGACAAGGTCGCCGCGATCACCGGCGCGGGTTCGGGCATGGGCCGCTCGCTTGCGATTCGCCTCGCGCGCGAAGGTTGCCATCTCGCCCTCGCCGACCGCAACGCGACGAGCCTCGAGGAGACCGCTCGACTCGCACAGGCCGCAGCACCGCATATCGTGGGCGCGCCGCTTCTCATCACGACGGCCGTATTCGATGTGTCGGATCGCAACGCGATGTTCGCGTGGGCGGCGCAAACGGCTGCTGAGCATGGGCGCGTCAATCTGGTGTTCAACAACGCGGGCGTCGCGTTGTCGAGCACCATTGAAGGAATGGAGTACGCGGATCTCGAATGGATCGTCGGCATCAACTTCTGGGGTGTCGTGCACGGCACGAAGGCGTTTCTGCCTTATTTGAAGGCTTCCGGCGAAGGTCACATCGTCAATACGTCGAGCGTATTCGGTCTGTTTTCGCAACCCGGCATGAGCGGCTACAACGCGACCAAGTTCGCGGTGCGCGGCTTCACCGAAGCGCTGCGCCAGGAACTCGACCTGATGAAATGCGGCGTGTCGGCGACGTGTGTGCATCCGGGCGGCATCCGCACCGGCATCGCGCAGTCGAGCCGCATTGCGCCGAATATGGTCGGCTTCATGCTGGAAAACGAACAGCAAGGCAAGGACGACTTCGAGAAGTTCTTTATCACCACCGCCGACGAAGCCGCGCGCGTGATTCTGGACGGCGTGCGCAGGAACAAACGGCGTGTGCTGATCGGCCGCGATGCACGCGCCGCGGACTGGCTCGCGCGCACGCTGCCCGCCGCCTATCAGGCACTCGTCGTGCTGCAAACGCGGCGCATGAAGCGCATCGCGGAGGAACGCGCACGGCGCGCGGCGCAGCTCGCCGGCAGGCGCGCATGATGAAGCGCGCCGCTCGGGAATCGCAAAGCGTCATGAGGAATCACGAGGAATCACACGAATTCAAGGAGAAAAGGCCATGATGCCCGTTCGCCGCGACTTACGTTTCAATCTTCCGCCCGCGCGTGCCTGCGATTGGCATGCACAAGGCTCGCACGTCACGCACTTCTTCAACGCCCTTTCGCTGCTGTTTCCGGCTGGCGAGCGTTTTTTCATTGACAGCGTGCGCCACTATCGCGACGACATCGACGACCCCGTGTTGAAAAAGCAGGTGCTCGGCTTTATCGGCCAGGAAGCCATGCATACGCGCGAGCATGTCGAGTACAACGACCTGTTGCAACAGGCCGGCTTGCCCGCGCATAAACTCGACAAGCGGCTGTGGGCGATCCTCAACTTCGGCCGCAAGGTTCTGCCGCATTCGTATCAGTTGGCCGTCACCGTTTGCCTCGAGCATTACACGGCGATGCTTGCGGGTTTGCTGCTCGAGGACGCGACGCGCATCGACGGATCGGTTCAAGGCTATGCGCAGATGTGGACGTGGCATGCGCTCGAAGAGACCGAACACAAATCCGTTTCCTACGACGTATGGAACGCAGTGCTCAAGCCCGGCCTCGGCCGCTATCTGTTGCGCACGGGCGTCATGCTCGCCACGACGATCACGTTCTGGCTGATCGTGTTCGACTACCACGTGCGTCTGATCATCGCCGATCGAAAACGCGGCGGTCATGTGCGCGGCATGTGGCGCGTGCTGAAGTATCTTTATGGGCCACGTCATGGCGTTTTTCCGCGGATTGCCGGTGAATGGCTGAGTTTTTTCCGGCCAGGTTTCCATCCGTGGGACCACGATAATCGCGCGCAACTTGCGCGCATCGACGGCCTCGTCGCAGCAGTCGATGCCGCCAACGCAGCCGCGCCGAATACGCGCCGCTCAGCGCGCCGCGGCATGCAGGCGGCCGCGTGATACGCGACACGTTGTCGGTGGATGCCGGCGACGTGCGGCTCGCCGTCTACGTCAGCGGACCGCGAGAGGCGCCGCCCATCGTGCTCGTGCACGGCTATCCCGACTCGGCCACGGTGTGGGAACCGGTACGCGCGCAACTCGACGCGCGCTACCGCGTCATCAGCTACGACGTGCGCGGCGCAGGCGCGTCCGGCGCACCGGCCACGCGCAGCGGTTACCGTCTCGAACAGCTTGCCGCCGATCTCACGGCGGTCGTCGATGCGACCTGCGGTGCGCAGCCGTTTCACCTCGTCGGTCACGACTGGGGCTCGATTCAAAGCTGGGAAGCCGTCACCAGTCCGGAATTCAAAGGACGGATTGGGTCGTATACGTCCATCTCGGGGCCGTGCCTTGATCACGCGTCGGTGGACTTGCGCGGCGCGAACGCTGCAGACGAAAAACATAGGATGACAAAACAATTTCCGCGCGGCCGCATCCGGCAAATGATCAGGTCCTGGTACATCTTCTTCTTTCATCTGCCGTGGCTGCCGGAACTCGTATGGCGCCTTGGCGGCGCACGCATGTGGCCGCTGTGGCTGCGCATGACCGAGCGCGTGCGGGCGCCGCGCGACCCCGCGCAACTGCGCAACGCGATCAACGGCCTCGGTCTTTACCGCGCGAATTTCATCGACAAGCTGCTGCATCCGCGCGCGCGCCACGCTCACGCGCCGGTGCAGTTCATCGTGCCGCTACGCGATCGTTACGTCGGGCCAGAATTGTCACTCGGACAGGAAGCGTGGCTTGGTCCCTATGAGCGCATCGAGATTGACGCAGGCCATTGGGTTGTATTGCGCGAGCCGCAAGTGGTCGCCGCGCACATCGAACGCTTCGTTGCGCGGCACCTGTATCGACCGGTCGGCTCGGGTACATCGTCGTTCAACGCGCCGCTCAACGCGCCCTTCAACGCTCGCGCGGCAGGCGACTGAATAGCGTCGGATAGTCGATCACGAGCCCGTCGTCATCCACTTTCATATTCGCCGTGAAATCGCGGAAAATGCCTTCATAGCGATATTCGCGATTCAGCTCGATACACGAATACGCCTGCTCGACTCGCGTGACCTGAAGGTCCGGCGTCGAAATGTAGGCGACCTGCAGAGGCCGGCGCTCGCCTTGCGCGAGTTGCAACCGGCGAATCGGCAGCGTGTTGGTAAACGGCGTGGCTGCGATGTCGATGTCGATGCATCCTTCGATCGCGCTCAGCACGAGGCCGTGACCGTCGCGCCAATGGCCCTCGCCGTCGCCGTGCAACTCCAGTTCTCCCGCGCCGACAATCTTCAGCCAAGCATGACGCGTGCGCCATTGCACATCGCAACGCACTGTGTAGTGCAGCCCATAGCTCTTGCCATAGCGCTGGCCGACGACAACGCTTTCTACTTCGAAGCCGTCGTCGCGCGCATCGAAGGTCAAGTGTTCGATACCGTCGCCCTCTTGCGATGCCCACCGAAGTTCACGCATTGGATCGCCTCCTCGCGACGAAAACCGCGGCACGTGCCGCGTTTCGTATCGTAGCGCGAACGTCTTACTTTCGCCGATGCGCGAATCGCCGCATGATCCGAGGCGTTGCAAATAGCGACTATCAACGCGCCCGCATGCACGCAGCGGCAGCACTGCCCTATGCTCGCGTTTCACCTGTGTCCGCGACGTCGCCGCGATTCCAACGCTCATCGATCCACAACTCATGCACGCCGCCGCGACCGAAGCACACTCCGCAGCACTACGCACGCTGCTGCGCAGTCTTGGCCAGATCGTGCTGCAAGCGAACGCTTTTACGGGCGCATGTCTGCTGGCCGGCTGGCTGCTGTGGGACCCGCGTCTCGCGTGCGCGGCGCTGACCGGCGCGGTCGCGGCCAACGTGAGCGCGGTGCTGGCGGGCTATTCCGACGACGACCTGCACGCGGGACTTTACGGCTTCAACGGCGCGTTGGCCGGACTCGCCGCGTTCAGTTTCATCGCCGACAACGCGACCGCTGCCGCCGTCGCGATTCTCGCCGCAACAGGCACGGCCTGGCTGCTCGCACCGTGGTCGCGATGGCTGTGCTCGCGCGGCCTCTGCTATTTCTCGAGCCCGTGTCTGATCGTCACCTGGCTTTGGCTGCCGATGACCGCAAGCGCGCCGTCATCGTCGACGCTCGCAACGGCGCACGCGCACGCCGACCTCGCCGACGGCCTGCTCGCTGGTCTCGCGCAAACCGCGTTCGCTGGCGGAGCATCAGCCGGCGTGCTGGTGCTGATCGGCATCGCCGTGGCATCTCCGCGCCACGCGCTCTGCGCGCTGACGGGCGCGGCTCTCGCGAGCGCCGAACATCTGCTGCTGGGCGCGACGGCAAGCTCGTTTAACGCAGGCCTGCTAGGATTCAACGGCGCGCTCACCGCATTGGCGCTGACCGAATGCGGGCTTGTATGGATGCTCGGCGGCGTGACGCTCGCGGCGCTGCTGCAAGCGGGCGCTGCGAGCGTTGGCTTGCCCGTGCTGACCGCGCCGTTCGTCGCCGCAACGTGGGGCGTGCAATGGCTGAAGCAGCGTCGCGCGCTAATGCTCTACTCGTAGGCACTCCGTTACGCACCATCAGGAGAAACATATGTCGTTCGCTCATGTACCGAAGGGCCGCGTCGCGCAATCCGGGCCACGCTCCGAAGCGGAGCAGCAGACCCGCGTCGACCTCGCCGCCGCTTACCGGCTCGTCGCGCTCAACGGCTGGGACGATCTCATCTACACGCACATCTCCGCGAGCGTGCCGAACGAGCCGGGCCACTTCCTGATCAATCCGTTCGGCCTCGCATTCGATGAAGTGCGTGCGTCGAATCTCGTGAAGATCGACGTCGACGGCAATATCGTCGGTGCAAGCGAATACACAGTGAACGTGACGGGCTTCGCGATTCATGCCGCCGTGCACGCCGCACGCGCCGACGCTTTCTGCGTGATGCATCTGCACAATACGGCCGGCGTGGCCGTCTCCGCGCAGCCTGCGGGACTGCTGCCCGCGTCGCAACACGCGCTGCGTTTTTATCGCCAGCTTGCGTATCACGACTATGAAGGCCTGGCATTCACACCCGCTGAGAGCGAGCGCCTCGTCGAGCATCTCGCGGACAAGCCGGCCATGCTGCTGCGCAATCACGGCACGCTGACGGTCGGCCGCACGGTCGCCGAAGCGTACGTGCTGATGGCGACGTTGCTCAAGGCTTGCGAGATCCAGTTGCAGGCGCAGGCATGCGGCGCGCCGCTCGTCGTGCCCGACGATGCAATCGCCACTCGCACGGCCGAGCAGCTCTACGATGGCGGCGCAATCGAAGGAATACTTGAATGGCCCGCGCTGCTGCGCAAGCTCGACCGGCTCGATCCGAGCTATCGTGATTAGCGCTTAACGGGTACGCGGCGCAGTACGCCGATCGCTTTATCAACGGAGCCATATACATCATGCCCACGTTTCATATCGAACTGTTTGAAGGCCGCTCACTCGAGCAGAAGCGCCAATTCGTCGAAGCAATCACGAAAGCGACATGCGAGTCGCTCGGCGTCGAACCGAATTCGGTGGACATTATTCTCACCGACGTGAAGCGCGAAAATTGGGCGACGGGAGGACGCTTGTGGTCCGACAGCGAGAGTTGAATTGAACCGCTGCGCGCGCGGTGCGCGCAGCGGTTTTATTGCTCAGCGACGCATGAACAAAATGCGTCGCTGTGGCGGCGTAACAACACGCCGCCGCTACTCCAGAGCCATTAGAAGCGGTGAATGATGCCCACGCCGCCTGCAACCTGGCTGCGCGACGAAGACGGCGCGCTGTTCTGACCGTCGCCGATATCGGCCGTCGCGTTGATGATGCTCACGCCGTTGTTGCCGATCGTCTTGCCGTTCGCACGTTGATACGCTTCCACCGCATACAGACCCGTACGCTTGGAGAGGCTGTAGTACTGCGACAGGTTGAACTGGTGATAGCTGGCTGCGCTCGAAATGCCATTCGATTCCGTCGCACGCGTGTAGCTATAGCCGGCTGCCAGGTCGAGTGCGCCGATCGGCTTGAAGTGCACCACTGCGCCACCCGTGTTGAACGTCGCCTGATGACGGAAACCCGAGTTCACACCCGGAATGTATTGCACGTTCGAGTACGAGAACGACACGTCCCATTGCGAGCTGAACGCGTAGCCGCCGGTAACCGCAAAGCGCTGCTGAGCCTGCGCCGTGCGGTAACCGTTCGTGATGCCCGACAGACCCGGGCCGCTCGTCGCGCCGTTATTCGACGTAGTCGACTCGGGGCCCCACAGACCACCACCAGGCGTCGAGTTGTTGATGCGCTGGAAGCCCGCTGCGATACCGAACGGACCGTTCAGGTACTGCACTGCGGCGCTCCACGTCGAGCCGGCGTTGAAGCTGCCCGGCACGCCGCCCAACGAGTACGAACCGCTCACCGTCACACCGTACATCTTCGGCGACGTGTACACGAGGGAGTTATTCGCGCGATAGATCGTATCCAGCGAATCGAGATCGCCCGGGTGTGCGCCGTAAGCGCCCGTCAGCCACGTAGTCGGGCTATACGGCGACAGCAGCGTGTAGTACGACGTGTACTGACGGCCAGCCGTCAGCGTACCGTACGTGGGGTTCGTCACGCCGATCCAGGCCTGGCGGCTGAAGCCGAGGCCGTTCACGCTCTGCGCGCCGGTTGCGCTGTTAAAGCCCTGCTCCAACTGGAAAATGGCCTTCGTGCCGCCGCCAAGATCCTCGCTACCCTTCAGGCCGAAGCGGCTACCCGCCCAGATGCCGTTGTTCATCTTCACAACCGAGCGGCCGCCCGAATTCGAGCCGAGCGCCGCCGAGCTGCTTTGGTAGCCGATCCCTGTATCGACGATACCGTACAACGTCACGCTGCTCTGAGCGTGTGCGCCAAGGGCGAACAGGCCAAGGGCGGAGGTTGCTAGTGCCTTTTTCATTTATGCTCCTCTTTAAAAAATTGTTCTTGACTACCGGTCATTGTCTGAACCGCGCAACCGGTGAATCGGGATGTCCGGTCAGAAAACCGGGTGTCCATTAATCAGGCTCGGCAACCACGTGGAGAACATCGGGACGTACGTCACAATGTTAATGGCGCTGAAGATAGCGAGGTAATAAGGCCACGCCACCTTGGTAGTTTCCCCAATCGACACATTCCCAATCGCGCAGCCGATGAACTGCACTGAGCCGATCGGCGGATGCACGAGACCCAATGCGCAATTCAGCAGGATCATGATGCCGAACTGCACGGGGCCGACGCCGCTATGCATCGCCATCGGCAGGAACAGCGGCGTGGTGATCAGAATGTGCGCCGCCATATCGACAAACGTGCCGAGGAAGATCTGGATGATGTTGATGTACAGCAGCATCAACCAGGGAATGCTCGTTGCGCCGTCGAGCATGTGCTCGATTGCATCGGGGATCTCCAGATAAGCCATCTGGTAGCGCAGCATGTTCGATACGCCAATCAGAAGCAGCACGACGCCCGTCGTTTTCGCGGCTTTCGACAAGGCGAAAGAGAGCTTCTTCAGCGTCATCGTGCGATACACGACGACTGTCAGCACAAGCGAATAAGCGACTGCAATAGCGGCGGCTTCCGTCGCCGTAGCAATACCCTTTGCCACGCAGACCAGAATGATCGCGATGACCATCAGGCCCGGCAATGCGCCGAGGAACGTGCGCGCGACCGCGAGCCAGCCGGGGAAACGCTGCAGTCCGGTGGAACCGTCGGGACGGCGCGGATAGCCGTAGCGCACCGCTTGCCAGTACGCGGCGATCAGCACGAAGCCCATCACCCACAACACCGGCAAGAGACCCGAGAACAGCAGATCGCCGATCGACACGCCGCTCATCGGCACACCGTTCAGCGTTCCTGTAATGCCCTGCGCGGCGAACGCGTAGATGATCATGTTCGTCGACGTCGGCATCAGCGCGCCCGCCAGCGACGAATGCGTCGTGACATTGACGGCGTACGCGGCGCTATAGCCTTCGCGCTTCATCAATGGAATGATGACGCCGCCCATTGCCGACGTGTCCGCCGTGGGCGAACCCGAGACGCCGCCGAACAACGTGCACGCGACGACATTGGCCATGCCGAGGCCGCCGCGGAAATGACCGACAGTGGCTTGCGCAAAACGCAGGATGCGATCGGCAATCCCGCCGTGGAGCATCAGCTCGCCGGAGAAGATGAAGAACGGTACGGCGAGGAATGAAAACGCATTCATCCCCGAGACCATCGACTGCATGGCGGTGGCCGCGGGCAGTCCCTCGTACAGATACGTCAGCACGCACGAGAGTCCCAGCGCGAACGAAACAGGAACGCCGAGTACCAGAAAAACGATGAAACTGATAGAAAGGAGGGCAAGTTCCATGATTGTTCTATTTGTGTTTCTTTGCGAAAAGCGCGAGCAGGTTCTCGATTGAGAACGACGCGATGCAGACGCTGGCAATAACCGGGATCAGATAACGAAGCGCTTCCGGCAAACCCAGAATTGGAATGTGGTCATGCCGCGTGGTCTCTGCCATCTCCAGAGAGCCGAAGAAGATCGCCACGGCAAGCGCGATCAGGCACAAGTGCTGGAACACGTGCGCGATCAGTTGGCCTTTTACGGGCAGGCTCTTCACGAGCGAATCGAGCCCGATATGGCCGCCTTCGCGAACCTTGAGCGCGGCGCCGAACATCGCGATCACGATTACGAGCAATAGCGCGATGGGTTCGACGAAATCGGGCGCGTCGCTAAATACATAGCGCATCACGACGCCATAGATCACCAGCAGACTCAGCGCAGCAAGGCTGACGGAGGCGATGACGGTTAGCGTGCGAAAGAGAAAATCGTTTGGGCGTTTCATAAATCTCTTGATCCCATTCTTGCCTGCCGACATCAGCGGCGGCGGCATTCAGCATGCGGCATGCAGCGGGAAAGTCCGCAGCTTCCTGCAAGACTTTCCCGCTGCGTAAAACACCATGCGACTCTTACTTGATTGCCTGGATTTCGTCGACGAGCTGCTTCATTTGCGGGGTCTTTTCATACTTCGCCCACACCGGCTGCATCACCTTGACGAATGCCGCGCGATCGATCTGCGACGGTGCGACGATCTGCGCGCCGCCCTTCGTCACGGTCTTGCTTGCGTCGCTTTCGCGTGCGGTCCAAAGCTTCTGGTAGTACGGCACGGAATCAGCCGCGGCCTTCTTGATGATTTCCTGTTCTTGCGGCGAAAGCGTGTCCCAGATCTTCTTCGAGAAGACGAGAACTTCCGGCGTCATCGAGTGCTGGGTTTCCGAATAGACCGGCGCGACTTCGAAGTGCTTGGTCTCTTCGTACGACGGCAGATTGTTTTCCGCTGCATCGACGAGACCCGTCTTCAGGCCCGTATAGACTTCGGCGAACGGCATCGGCGTCGGCGTGCCGCCCATTGCCCTGATTTCGTCGACCATCAGATCGGACGGTTGCACGCGCACTTTCAGGCCCTTCATGTCGGCGGGCGTGCGAATCGGCTTCTTCGTGTAGATGGAGCGCGCGCCGCTTTCATAGAAAGTCAGTGCGATCATGCCCTTCGCCTTGAACGCGTCGAGAATCTTCTGGCCTTCCGGGCCGTACATCACCTTACGGAAATGGTCGATGTCGCGGAACAGGAACGGCAGCGACGGGATCATCGATTCAGGAACGATCTCGTTGAATGCCGCGCCGTTCGCGCGCGCCATGTCGAGCGCGCCGATGCGCACCTGATCGATCGTATCGTTCTCCGAACCAAGTGCGCTGTTGCCGAATACCTTCACCGAGTCCTTGCCGTCGGTTGCCTTCTTGATCTGCTCGCCCATGTACTTGACGGCCATGTTGGTCGGGTACGTGTCGCCATGCACGTCCGACACGCGGAACACGCGCGCCTGCGCCGACATGGCGCCGAAGGCCAGCACGGACGCGGCGACGATCAACGAAACACGGGAAGAGGCAAACTTCTTATTCATCGTGACATTCCTCAAAATTAGACATCCAATCGATGCAAAGAGCCGCTTGCAACAGCCGCTCGCGGACAGCCGGTAGCGAACTGCCGTAACGACGGCCAGTCTCGGATGTGACATGGTTTTGCTGCGTCTCCCGGCGCGGCGCCCGCGGTCTCCTGCGGTGGCGAACGCCCTGCCGTGCTGTCCGTGCAACGTCCCCGGCACAAAGATCAGCACTCCTGTCAGACAACTCGACTTCTTTTACTTCTGCTGCGTCGGCATGCCTGGGCGTGAACCTGTGAACCATCGCGCACGCCAAAGCCGCCACGTACCGTGCGATGCGCTGCTATCTCGAAAAGTACAGAAAGCAATCTGTTTGCGCTTATACGTTGTACGACGACATACGAAGTCTATAAAACGCAGTTTGAGTTGTACAGACGGTATTTACCCGAGGAAACGGGCATCCGGTAGAGATGACCTGAATACGCTGTCAGCATGGACACGCGCGGCAGCGGCGGGATTGGAGATCCACGCGAGCGGAGAAGGCCGGAACGCCGATTTTTCGTAAAACGACGACGCAAATCGTCGTATCGACGCCACAATGTTGTATGACGAGTGATGAATTAACGAGCGTGAAACAATAAGCGCCGGTCGCGTTGCCCGCGCCGGCGCTCTTTCCGACTGCTCTCTTTCGCTTACAGATCGCCGGCGAATTCCGGCTCTGGCAAGCCGCTGACGCCCGGACGCAGCGCGAAGAGATGCCCGTCGTGTTCGCTCGCGCCAGCCGCCGGGCGAATCGACGTGACGAACAGCGTGTCCAGGTCGCGGCCGCCGAATGCGCACATCGCGGGTTTGATCGCGGGCACGTTAATCTGCCGGTCGAGCTTGCCTTGCGGCGTGAAGCGCAGCAGCGCGCCCGCGTCATTTGCGCAGATCCAGTAGCAGCCGTCCGCATCCACCGCCGCGCCGTCGGGCCGCCCCACATAGTGGTTCAGGTCCGCGAACACGCGGCGGTTGCGCGGCTCGCCGGTTTCGACGTCGTAGTCGAAAGCCCATATCTGTCTGCGCAGCGGGTGCGAGTCCGACAGATACATCGTGCTGCCATCGGGCGACCAGCCGAGGCCGTTCTGCGTGATGAGTCCGTCCACGACCGGCGCCGACAGCACGCCGTCCGCGTCGAATCGGTAGAGCGCGCCGGCCGGGTTGGCGGCCGCCATATCCTGCACCATCGTGCCTGCCCAGAAACGGCCTTGCCGGTCGCAGCGGCCGTCGTTGAAACGCATGTCGCCGAACGGGAAGACCGGTGCGGCGAGCTTGCGCCCGCTGACCTTCACGGGCTCGGCTTGCGTCGCAAGAGGCGCCGAAGCGTCGCTCAGCGTCACCGCGAAAAGACCGGTCTCACAGCCCGCGAGCACGTTGCCGCGACAATCGAACGCGATGCACGCGACCTTCTCCGGCAACAGCCATTCAGACCGCTCGCCGCTTTCGAGTCGCAAGCGCACGATTTTTTGCGCCGGAATATCGACCCAGTAAAGCGCCTGTTCGGCCGCGCGCCATACCGGACTCTCGCCCACGGCAGCCGGCGCCGGCCCCGCCGCTTCGACGCGTTCGACCCGTTCGACGCGAGGATTGCCCGCCGCGCTCATCGCTTCGGCTCCATTGGCCCGGCCAGCACGAAGGGACCGCCTTGGAAGCGCTGCGTGGGATCGTCCAGATCGGCGGTCGGCGCGGTGACTGGAAACAGATGCTCGAACTGCACGGAACTGTCCTGCGGACGGAAACCGAGAAACGCCGCTTTGGTGTTATCGACCCACTTGGTGCGGTTATCCGACACGCCGTACACGATCGCGTGCCCGACGCGATTCGTGAACAGCGAACAGCGCACGAGTTCGATGAAGTCGCGATAGCTCAGATACGTGACGAGCATGCGCGGGTTCTTCGGCTGCTCGAACGACGAGCCGATCCGCAGACACACCGTCTCGAGCCCGAAGCGGTCGAAGTAATAGCGCGACAGCGATTCGCCGAAGCATTTCGTCACGCCATACAGGCTGTCGGGGCGCAACGGCGCATCCGTATCAAGCACTTCCGTCACAGGATGAAAACCGACCGCGTGATTCGAGCTTGCGTAGACGATGCGCTTCACGCCCTGCTTCTGCGCCGCCGAATACAGGTTGTAGAGACCGCGAATGTTCGCTTCGAGCAGATCCGCGAACGGCGCTTCGACGGAGATGCCGCCGAGGTGAATCACCGCGTCCACGCCTTCGAGCAGCGCGAGGACCGCGGCTTCGTCGGCGAGGTCGACGATCGACGCTTCTTCGTGCGCAGCCAGCTCGCCGAGCGGCGCGATGTCGGTCACACGCACCACGTCGGCCCACGCGGCCAGCGCGCCGCGCAATTGCTTGCCGAGATTGCCTGCCGCGCCGGTGAGCAGCAGGCGCCGAAACGGTTTTTTCGCGGATGTGCGGTCGGAATTCGAATCAGTCATGTCTTTTTGTTTGAGCCGTCTATGAGGCGAATGAAGCGAATAAGGCAAATGAAGCTAACGAAGCAGTGAAGCCACCACGTAAAACGAGCCGCGAATTTCGCGGCTCGCCAGATGCGGCACTCAGGTCACCGGCGCCGGATTGAACAGCGCCAGCGCATTATGCAGCTTCAGCTTCTCGGCGCAGGTCTTCTTGCGGCCGCTCGCGACGTCGAGCATGAAGCGGAACAGTTCCCAGCCCACCTCTTCGATCGTCGCCGTGCCGGTTGCGATGGTGCCCGCGTTGATGTCCATCAGGTCGTGCCAGCGGCGCGCCAGATCGGAACGCGTCGCGACCTTGATGACCGGCACTTCGGCGAGACTGTACGGCGTGCCGCGGCCCGTCGTGAAGACGTGCAGATTGATGCCGGCCGCCAGTTGAAGCGTGCCGCAGATAAAGTCGCTCGCCGGCGTCGCCGCATAAATCAGCCCTTTCTGGCGCACTTTCTCGCCCGGCGACAGCACGCCCGAAATCGCCGAGTTGCCTGACTTGATGATCGAGCCCATCGCCTTTTCGACGATGTTCGACAGCCCGCCCTTCTTGTTGCCCGGCGTGGTGTTCGCGCTGCGGTCCGCGCCGCCGCGCTTCAGATAATCGTCGTACCACTGCATCTCGCGGATGATCGCCTGCGCGACGTCCGCGTTCGCCGCGCGCGCCGTCAGTTGATCGACGCCGTCGCGCACTTCGGTCACTTCGGAGAACATCACGGTGGCGCCCGCGCGCACCAGCAGGTCGGTCGCGAAGCCCACGGCCGGATTCGCGGTGAGGCCGGAGAACGCGTCGCTGCCGCCGCATTGCACGCCGACCACGAGATCCGCGGCGGAACACGTCTCGCGACGCCGGTTGTTGAGCCGCTTCAGATGACCTTCCGCGGTCCTCATGATCGAATCGATCATCGACTGGAAGCCGACGTGCGATTCGTCCTGCAACACGACGACGTCGCCGTTCTCGTCGGCGCCAAGATCGCCGATATCCGCGATCTCGCTCGGGTTCTGCGCGGCGGCAATCGGAATAGTGCCGGGCGGCATCAGGCGCTCCGGCTGCAATTTCTCGCAACCGAGGCTCACCATCATCACCTCGCCGCCGAAGTTCGGATTCAGCGCGATGTTGCGCACCGTGCGGATCGGCACCATCGCGTCGGGCGCGTCGATCGCGACGCCGCAACCGTAGGTGTGGCCGAGGCCGACCACGTCGTCGACATTCGGGTACTTCGGCAACAACTCAGACTTGATGCGCACGACCGCGTGTTCGACCACATCCGCCACGCATTGCACTGTCGTGGTGATCGCCAGAATGTTGCGCGAGCCCACCGAGCCGTCCGCGTTGCGATAGCCCTCGAAGGTGTAGCCCTCGAGCGGCGGCATGTCCGGCGCCTTGATCGTCGCAATGGGCAAGTCTTCGAGTCCCGGCGGACTCGGCATGCGGATCACGTGCTCGTTGATCCAGCTTCCCTTGGGCAGCGCCTTCAGCGCATAGCCGATCACCACGTTATAGCGGATGACCTCGTCGCCCTCGGCCAGATCAGCCAGCGCGACTTTGTGGCCCTGCGGCACGCGCTCGCGCAGCACCAGGCCGTCGGGGAATACGGCGCCCTCACCCAGTCCGCCGTCGTTCACGACGATCGCGACATTGTCATTGGGGTGAACGCGAATGTAGAGCGGTGAAAGTTCCATTGCATCGATCCTTATGGCGATTTACGCCTTCTGCGCCAGCTTATTCATACGTCATCCTACAACATGCGAATCGCGTGGGATGTTCCGTATTTACCCTAACAGCACCATTATGCCGCGAAAACACCGTTGAGTTAGCCGAATTGTTGTTGTACGATGACGTATAAGAAATCTTCATTTCTATTGATCCAACCTACACCGACGCCTGGATACAGACATCATGACGACACCGCAGGAACTCAAGCAGATCGTTTCAGAAGGCCTCCTCTCCTTCCCGGTCACCGACTTCGACGCACAAGGCGAATTCCGCGCCGACACCTTCGCCGAGCGCCTCGAATGGCTCGCTCCGTACGGCGCTTCGGCGCTGTTCGTCGCCGGCGGCACGGGCGAGTTCTTCTCGCTGACGCACAACGACTATTCGAACGTCGTGCGCACCGCAGCCGAAGTCTGCAAGGGCAAGGTGCCGATCCTGGCCGGCGCGGGCGGCCCGACGCGCGTCGCCATCGAGTATGCGAAAGAAGCCGAACGCCACGGCGCAAACGGCATTCTGCTGATGCCGCACTACCTGACGGAAGCCTGCCAGGAAGGCATCGCCGCGCACGCCGAAGAAGTCTGCAAGTCGGTGCCGAACATGGGCGTGATCATTTACAACCGCGCCAATTCGAAGCTTAACGCCGACATGCTCGAGGGTCTCGCCGAGCGCTGCCCGAACCTGATCGGCTTCAAGGACGGCGTGGGCGAGATCGAAAACATGGTGACGATCCGCCGCCGTCTGGGCGACCGCTTCTCGTACCTCGGCGGCCTGCCGACCGCGGAAGTCTACGCCGCGGCCTACAAGGCGCTGGGCGTGCCGGTGTACTCGTCGGCGGTGTTCAACTTCATTCCGAAGACCGCGATGGACTTCTACCGCGCAATCGCCGCGGACGACCACGCGACCGTCGGCAAACTGATCGACGAATTCTTCCTGCCGTACCTGAAGATTCGCAACCGCCGCGCCGGGTACGCGGTGAGCATCGTCAAGGCGGGCGCGAAGCTCGTCGGCCACAGCGCCGGTCCGGTGCGTGCGCCGCTGACCGATCTGACCGAAGAAGAAATGGCGCAACTCGACGCGCTCATCAAGACGCTCGGCCCGCAGTAACGCAGCGCGCGTGGCCGGCGGATCGACTGCCGGCCGGCCACGCGGACAACTGCCGCAGATGAGAGCCGCATAGACGGCTGCGCAAGGAGCGCCCGGAGACGACCGCGTCGCCGGGCGTTTTTCGCACATGCGGTCGAGGCCACGAGCCCGCTCTCTTGTACAAGAATTAAGGAGATGACCATGGAAATGAGCCGCACGGCGAGTTCCGCCAACGTCGCAAAGCGCACCAAAGTCCGCTACGCGATCCTGCTTCTTATCTTTGTAATCACCACGTTCAATTACGCAGACCGCGCGACGCTGTCGGTCACCGGCTCGGCGATGCGCGCCGAATTCGGCTTCGACGCGATCCGCATGGGCTACATTTTCTCGGCGTTCAGCTGGGCTTACGTGGCCTCGCAATTGCCGGCCGGCTGGCTGCTCGACCGCTTCGGCGCACGGCGCGTGTACGCCGCGAGCATTTTCTTCTGGTCGCTCTTCACGCTGCTGCAAAGCTCGATCGGCTTGCTCGGCAGCGCGGCCGCCGCGGTGACGGGTCTCTTCGTGTTGCGTTTCGCGATGGGCGCGGCGGAATCGCCGGCCTTTCCGGCCAACGCCAAAGTCGTGGCGAGCTGGTTTCCGACCAAGGAACGCGGCACCGCATCGGCGATCTTCAACTCGGCGCAATACTTCGCGGCAGTGATCTTCACGCCGCTGATGGCCTGGCTCACGCACGCGTTCGGCTGGCACATGGTGTACGTCGTGATGGGCGTGGCCGGCTTGCTGCTCGCGCTCACCTGGCTCAAGGTGATGAAGCATCCCGCCGACCATCCGGGCGTGTCGGCTTCGGAACTGGAGTACATCGAACAGGGCGGCGGCGTGATCAACGGTCACCAGAAAACCGGTCCCGCCGACGTCGAAAAGGCCGGCGGCTGGTCGCTCGTGCGCCAGTTGCTGACGAACCGGATGCTGGTCGGCGTCTATCTCGCGCAGTACTGCATCAACGTGCTGACGTACTTCTTCCTGACCTGGTTTCCGATCTACCTCGTGCAGGCGCGTCACATGACGATTCTGCAGGCGGGCCTCGTCGCGTCGTTACCGGCGATCTGCGGATTTTCCGGCGGCGTGCTCGGCGGCATTCTGTCGGACTCGCTGATCCGGCGCGGCCATTCGCTGACCGTCGCGCGCAAGGTGCCGATTGTCGGCGGCATGCTGCTGTCGGTGTCGATCATCGGCTGCAACTACGTTTCGACCGACTGGATCGTCGTCGCCCTGATGTCGCTCGCGTTCTTCGGCAAGGGCATCGGCGCGCTCGGCTGGGCGGTGGTCGCCGACACGTCGCCGAAGGAAGCGCTCGGTTTGTCGGGCGGCATCTTCAACATGTTCGGCAACGTGGCCGGCATCGTCACGCCGATCGTGATCGGCTACCTGGTCGCGCAAAGCGGCTCGTTCAACGGCGCGCTGGTGTTCGTCGGCGCGAACGCGCTGCTGACGGTGTTCAGCTACCTCGTGATCGTGAAGGACATCAAGCGCGTGGAGCTGCGCCCGCGCTAAGCGCGGCGCGAATTACAGCGCCCGGCTTCGGGCCGCGGCCGCGCGCTGCGGCCCGGCCCTCACCTCCCGCTCAAATTGATCCGGCCTTTCTATAATCAGTCGTCAGACGACGGTATAATGGATCGCAGAAAGTATCTGCAACTATCTGATTCAAGGGGCGTTTTCGATGGCTACACCACTGGCATCCGCGGCACCGCCACGACGCGCTCGTAATCTCGCCGAGCTCGTCGTCAATTACGTCACCGAGCAGATCGCGTCCAACGCGCTGAAACCAGGCGACAAGCTGCCGACCGAATCGCAACTCATGGTCACGCTGAGCGTGAGCCGCACGGTCATTCGCGAGGCGATTTCGCGCCTGCAGGCGGGCAAGGTCATCGAGACGCGGCACGGCATCGGCAGCTTCGTGCTCGAGCCGCAGCGCGAAAAGCTCGGTATTGATATGGTGCCGGCCACCACGCTGCGCGACGTGTTGTGCATCCTCGAATTGCGTATCAGCCTCGAAACCGAATGTGCGGGTCTCGCGGCCCAGCGCGCCAAGCCCGAAGACCTCGCTCGCATGCGCGCCGCGCTCGACGCGATCGAAGCGACGCGCCATAACGGGCTCGACAGCGTCGAGGCCGACCTGCAGTTTCATATTTCGGTGGCGCGCGCCACGGGCAACCGCTATTTCGTCGACATCCTCACGCAAATGGGCAGCGCGCTGATTCCGCGTAACCGTCTCGATTCCGCGGGCATTGCGCGCGCCGAGCCGGACGCGTACCTGTCGCTCGTCAACCTCGAGCACGAGAGCATTCTCGAAGCGATCAGCCGCCACGACGCCGACGGCGCGCGCGCGGCCATGCGCATGCATCTGTCGAATAGCCGCGAACGGCTGCGTCGCGCGAACGAAACGTCCGAGGCGAATAGCTGAACACGCCGGTTTTTCCAGCGCCTAGACGTACGACTACGCGCCAACGGTAAAAAGAAAATGGCCGGGGAGTTCACCTCCCCGGCCATTTTTCATTCGATGCCGCCAATCAGGCGCGCTTAGCTGCGCGTGATCTCGCCATCGCGGCGACGCCACAGATTCAGCGGATTGCTGTCAGCCAGCGCCTCGGGCAGCAGATCCGCCGGGAAATCCTGATAGCAGACCGGGCGCAGGAAGCGCTCGATCGCCGTCGTGCCGACCGAGGTCGCGCGGCTGTCCGAGGTCGCCGGGAACGGGCCGCCGTGGACCATCGCGTGGCAGACTTCGACGCCGGTCGGAAAGCCGTTGACCAGCAGACGCCCGGCCTTGCGCTCGAGAATCGGCACGAGCTTCTGGGCCGCGGGCACGTCGGCGGCGTCCATCTGGATCGTGGCCGTCAGTTGCCCGGCAAAGTGCTCGGCAACTTGCAGCAGCTCGGCTTCGTCCTTGCAACGCACGATCGTCGATGCCGGGCCGAACACCTCGTCCTCCAGCGCCGGCGTGGCGACGAACGTCTGCGCGTCAGTCACGAACAGTGCGGCGCGCGCCTGGTTCGGGCCCGTTACGTCGGCGCCGCGCGCCACCGTTTCGACGCCGGCGGTCTTGGCCAGCTTGCCCTCGCCTTCCGTGTAGGCGGAGTGGATGCCCGAAGTCAGCATGGTCTGCGCGGGCTTGGCGGCCAGGGCTTCAGAGGCGGTGGCGACGAAGCTCTTCAGCGCATCGCTGTCGACGGCAATCGCAAGGCCCGGGTTCGTGCAGAACTGGCCGGCGCCGAGTGCGAGCGAATCGACGAAGCCGCGCGCGATGTTCTCGGTGCGCTGCTTGAGCGCGTTCGACAGCAGAAACACCGGGTTGATGCTGCTCATTTCCGCGTAGACCGGAATCGGCTCGGGGCGCGCCGCCGCGACGCGCATCAGCGACAAGCCGCCCGCGCGCGAACCGGTGAAGCCGACCGCCTTGATCGCCGGATGCGCGACGAGCGCCTCGCCGACCGAGTTGCCTGCGCCGACGATCAGCGAGAACACGCCTTCCGGCAGGTCCATTTCCGCTGCGACGCGCTGGATCACACGGCCGACCATCTCCGAGGTCCCGAGGTGCGCGCGATGCGCTTTCACCACGACCGGGCAGCCGGCTGCGAGCGCCGCCGCCGTGTCGCCGCCGGCCACCGAGAACGCGAGCGGGAAATTGCTGGCGCCGAACACGGCAACCGGTCCCACCGGAATCCTTTGCATGCGCAGGTCGGAACGCGGCAGCGGCTTGCGATCCGGCAGCGGCGAATCGAGCGTCGCGGTAAGCCACTGGCCCGAGCGCACTACTTGCGCAAACAGCTTGAGCTGGCCGGTCGTGCGGCCGCGCTCGCCTTCCAGACGCGCCTTCGGCAAGCCGGATTCCTGCTGCGCGCGCTCGACGAGCGCATCGCCCAACGCCGTGATGCCGTCCGCGATACGTTCGAGGAACTCGGCGCGCACGCTGAGCGGCAGTTGGCGGTACGGATCGAATGCCTTGCCCGCCAGTTCGCAGGCGAGGTTGACGTCGCTAGCCGTGCCGCTGCCGAAAACCGGCTCGGCGATGTCCGTGCCGGTGGTGGGATTGAACGCGTGCAGCGCCTGTTCGGCGCCGCGCACGGCCTTGCGGCCGATCAGCATTTCGCCGGTGATCTGGCCGGTGACTTCGCTGGAATGGGACATGTCTCTCTTCCTTGTATTAGAGCGCTAGATATAAGTCATCCTACAACATACGGGCATGCTGATGCAACCGGAACCGCCTACTCGCACATGGGCTTTCAGCGTCATTCCGGGTTAACGTGACCGTTACAACGGCTGAATCGGGTGCTAATCTGGATATAGATATACGACGACCTATAACGTGCGGTTCAGCCATCGTCGGAACTTGACCCGATCCATTTGCCGTTCGAGGAATACGTTCATGCCAGCCGCGCCCTGCCAGCCTTATCAGTCTCTTCCCAACAGCTTCCGCCACGCCGTGCGCAGCGGTGAAACGCTGGTCGGCTGCTGGGCCTCGCTCGCGAGCCCGATTGTCGCCGAACTGCTCGGCGTGATCGGCTTCGACTGGTTGCTGCTCGACGCCGAACACGCGCCCAACGACGTCCTCACGCTGATCCCGCAACTGATGGCGCTCAAGGACAGCCGCAGCGCGCCGGTCGTGCGCCCGCCGGCCAACGAGAGCGTCGTCATCAAGCGGCTGCTGGACAGCGGCTTTTCCAACTTCCTCGTGCCGTTCGTCGATAACGCCGACGACGCGGCGCGCGCGGTCGCCGCCACCCGCTATCCGCCGCAAGGCGTTCGCGGCGTCTCGGTGGGCCACCGCGGCAACCGCTACGCGACGGTACCCGACTATTTTGACATTGCCAACGACAACGTCTGCGTCATCGTGCAGATAGAGAGCCGCCAGGCCGTGAACTCGATCGACGCGATTCTTGCCGTCGACGGCGTCGATGCGGTATTCGTCGGCCCATCCGACCTCGCGGCCGCGTACGGACATCTCGGCAACGCCGCGCATCCCGACGTGCAGCAGGCGATCGCCCATGTGTTCGAACGCGCGCAGGCCGCGGGCAAACCGAGCGGCATTCTTGCGCCGATGCAAGCCGACGCCGAACGCTATCTCGCGATGGGCTGCCGCGTCATCGCCGTGTGCGCCGACCTCGGGCTGTTGCGAAACGCCGCGCAGGCCGTCCATCAACACTTCATCAGGAAACCGGCCGGCCAGAGCTAAGCCACGCGCAGCGCAGGCACAAACCAGGCCGCCATGACATCTCTGGAGCATTCCATGCAAAAAGCAGGCTTTATCGGACTCGGCATCATGGGCAAGCCCATGGCCGCGAATCTTCTCAAGAACGGCGTCACGCTCGCCGCCTTCACGCGCAGCGGCGTGCCCGACGATCTCACCAAGGCCGGCGCACAGGCATGCGACAGCCCCGCCGCCGTCGCCGCGCAGGCCGACATCATCTTCATCATGGTGCCCGACACGCCGGACGTCGAGCGCGTACTGTTCGGCGAGAACGGACTGGCGAGCGCGTTGCATGCGGGTCAAACGGTGGTCGACATGAGTTCGATCTCGCCGATGGCCACCCGCGAGTTCGCCGCTCGCGTGCGCGAAACCGGCGCGGATTATCTCGATGCGCCGGTATCGGGCGGCGAAGTCGGCGCGAAGGCCGGGTCGCTCACCATCATGGTCGGCGGCGAGCAGGCCACCTTCGACAGCGTGAAGCCGCTGTTCGACATGATGGGCAAGAACGTCACGCTGATCGGCGCGGTCGGCGCGGGCCAGGTGTGCAAGGTCGCGAATCAGGTGATCGTCGCGGCCACGATCGAGGCGGTCGGCGAAGCGCTGCTGCTCGCGTCGAAAGCCGGCGTCGATCCGGCGCGCGTGCGCGAAGCGTTGATGGGCGGCTTCGCGTCGTCGCGCATTCTGGAAGTGCACGGCGAGCGCATGACGAAGCGCACCTTCGATCCGGGCTTTCGCATCGAACTGCATCAGAAGGATTTGAATCTCGCGCTGTCGACCGCGCAGACGCTCGGCGTTTCGTTGCCGAATACGGCCACCTGTCAGGCGCTTTTCAATGCGTGCGTCGCGCACGGCGGCAAGGCATGGGATCACTCGGCGATGGTGCGTGCGCTCGAAGTGCTCGCCAATCACGAGATCGGCCAGCAAACAACCTGATCCATCACGCGCGTTCCGCCGCGCCGCTTCGCCCGTTCGACGTCGATGAATGGGTAAAGCGGCGCGTGTTGCGTTCTGGGCCAGAACAAACCGACAAATTCCCTTCGTTTCTTTCAATCATTAAGGATGACTGACTTAACAAGAACAATCGCAATGAACGCCGTACTTTCGAGCATCGACGATTATTTACAACGCCCTGAAGGGCAAGGAGACATTCGTGGCGAGTCACTATAAAAACAGCGGCAAGCGGGCAGCATCAGTGAACGCGGCTCATGCCGAACCTTATTCACCTGGACGCCGGGCGTTCATGGTGTTCGCCGGCACCTCCGCGGGCGCGACGCTGCTCGGCGGCTTGTCCGCGTGCGGCGGCTCGGGCAGTTCGGGGCTCACACCCGAAGATCCGATCTGGGGCAGCTACGGCGCCGCGACGCAGATCGTCGCTTCACTCGCCGGCATCAAACAGTCGATGTTCCCGTCGCGCGACTTCGTCGTTACGCAATACGGCGCGCAGCCGTGCGCGGTGGTCGCGGCAACCAATCCGTACACAGGCTCGTCGTCGCCCGCGAGCCCCGGCTCCAACCAGACCAACGCGGCGTCTTCATTCGACTCGCGCCCGGCGTTCCTCGCCGCGATTCAGGCAGCCAACGCGGCGGGCGGCGGCCGCGTCGTTGTGCCGTCCGGCAACTGGTATTGCGCGGGTCCGATCGTGCTGCTCAGCAACGTCAATTTTCATTTGAGCGCCAATTGCACGATCTATTTCAGCCCGAATCCCGCGGACTATGCGAAGGACGGCCCGGTCAACTGCGGCGCGAACGGCAACCTGTTTTACAGCCGCTGGCAGGCGAACGATTGCCTGAACTTCGGCTCGCCCGTCTACGCGCGCAATCAGTCGAACATCGCGCTGACCGGCGAAGACGCGACCTCGGTGCTCAACGGTCAGGCGATGACGCCGTTCGCCGGCTCGGGCAACACCGCGACGTGCTGGTGGACCTTCAAGGGATCGAACGGGGCCTACGGTTGCGTGAGTTCGTCGACGCCCTCGCAGGTGTACAAGAATCCGAGCAACGTGGATCTGCGAACTGTTGCGCCCGGCATTTCCGACGCGCTCTACACACAGTTGACGAGTCCGACGACGCCCTGGCAAGAGGACCAGAACTACTTGCCCGCGCTCTCGGAAGCGGGCGTGCCGATTGCGAAGCGCATCTTTGGCCTCGGTCACTATCTGCGCCCATGCATGGTCGAGTTCATCGGCTGCACGAATGTGCTGATGGAAAACTACACCACGAACAACACGCCGTTCTGGCAGCATCATCCGACCGATTGCAAGAACGTCGTGATTCGCGGCGTGACGACCAACAGCATCGGTCCGAATAACGACGGCTTCGACCCCGACGCGTGCGACAACGTGCTGTGCGACGGCGTGACCTTCAACACGGGCGACGACTGCATCGCGATCAAGTCGGGCAAGGATCTCGATACGCAATACGGTCCCGCGCAAAATCACGTGATCCAGAACTGCACGATGAATAGCGGCCACGGCGGCATTACGCTCGGCAGCGAAATGGGCGGCGGCGTGCAGAACATTTACGCGCGCAATCTCCAGATGCTGAATCAGAACTGGGCGACCAATCCGCTCAATATCGCGATCCGTATCAAGACCAATATGAATCGCGGCGGCTTCGTGAAGAACTTCTACGTCGACAAGGTCACGTTGCCCAACGGCGTCGCGCTGAAAGGCGGCGGCTACGGCAGCGCGCTGCTCGCCGGCAGCCCGATCAACGGCACGGTGCCGCTTGGCGTGGTGACTGGGACTGCGGCCAATCCGTCCGCGGCTCAGGGCGGCCTGATTACATTCGACTGCGATTATCAGCCGGCCAACGACGCAATCAGAACGCGGCCGGCGGTCGTGCAGAACGTCAACATCTCGAACGTGCAGGCGAGCAACGTCACGCTCAACGGCGTCACGGCTTCGTGCTTTCAGGCGATCGTCGCGCAAGGCCCCGTCGCGTTCGACTACAACGGACCGACGCCCGCGCCGACCGTTCCGCCGATCACCGGCGTGACGATCTCGAACTGCAATCTCGGCACTGCCGTTTGCGCGGGACCGGCCAACGCCACCACGCCGGGGCCGATCTATGCGTACAACGTCAACGGCATTGCGTTGAAGAACGTCGTGATCGGAGGGACGACGTACAACACGAACGTGGTCGATCAGCGGTAAGCCGCGAACACGGCGGAGTTGCTGCTGCGCCGCGTTGTGAAAAAAAAACCGCTCGGGAGAGCGGTTTTTCTACGGTTTTTTCTTGCTAACAGCGCATGACGCGCTGAGCAAAATCAATCTTCCAGCAACGACAGATCGCGCACCGCGCCCTTGTCGGCCGACATCACCAGCTTCGCGTAAGCCTTGAGCGCCGCCGACACCCGGCGCGGACGCGCCTTCGCCGGCTTCCATCCCTTCGCGTTCTGCTCCTCGCGGCGGCTTGCCAGTTCCGCGTCGGACAGCAGCACGTCGATCGTGCGGTTCGGAATGTCGATGCGGATCTTGTCGCCGTCGCGCACGAGGCCGATCGCGCCGCCCGCCGCCGCTTCCGGCGAACAGTGGCCGATCGACAGCCCCGACGTGCCGCCCGAGAAGCGGCCGTCCGTCAGCAGCGCGCACGCTTTGCCGAGACCTTGCGACTTGATGTAGCTCGTCGGGTAAAGCATTTCCTGCATGCCCGGCCCGCCCTTCGGACCTTCGTAACGGACGATCACCACGTCGCCCGCCTTCACCTTGCCCGCGAGAATGTTCTCGACCGCTTCGTCCTGCGATTCGGTGACGTGCGCGGTGCCTTCGAACACCAGAATGCTTTCGTCGACGCCGGCGGTTTTCACCACGCAGCCGTCGAGCGCGATGTTGCCGGTCAGCACCGCAAGGCCGCCTTCCTTCGAGAACGCGTGCTCGTACGAACGGATGCAGCCTTCGGCGCGATCGAGATCGAGACTCGGCCAGCGCGTGTTCTGGCTGAACGCCACCTGCGTCGGAACGCCGGCCGGACCGGCCATGTAGAAAGTCCGGACCGCTTCGTCGTCAGTGCGAACGATGTCCCACTGATCGAGCGCGTCTTTCAGCGTCGGCGCGTGGACCGTGGGCACGTCGGTGTGCAGCTTGCCCGCGCGGTCCAGTTCGCCGAGGATCGCCATGATGCCGCCCGCGCGATGCACGTCTTCGATGTGGTACTTGTTGGTGTTGGGCGCAACCTTGCACAGTTGCGGAACGACGCGCGACAGGCGGTCGATGTCCGTCATCGTGAAGTCGATCTCGGCTTCGCGCGCGATGGCCAGCAAATGCAGAATCGTGTTGGTCGAGCCGCCCATCGCGATGTCGAGCGTCATCGCGTTTTCGAACGCCTTGAAGCCGACCGCGCGCGGCAGCACGCTCGCCTTTTCCTCTTCGTAATACTCGCGGGCCAGTCCGACGATGCGGCGGCCGGCGCGCTTGAAGAGCTGCTCGCGATCCGCGTGCGTGGCGACCACCGTGCCGTTGCCCGGCAACGAAAGACCGAGTGCCTCGGTGAGGCAGTTCATCGAATTGGCCGTGAACATGCCCGAGCACGAGCCGCACGTCGGACATGCGGAACGCTCGACTTCGGCGACGTCGGCGTCGGAATACGCCTTGTCGGCGGCGATCACCATTGCATCCACGAGATCGAGCTTCTTGAACTCGATGGTGCCGGTTTTGGGATTGGCGAGGCGCGTCTTGCCCGCTTCCATCGGGCCGCCCGACACGAAGATCACCGGAATGTTCAGGCGCATCGCGGCCATCAGCATGCCAGGCGTGATCTTGTCGCAGTTGGAGATGCACACCATCGCGTCGGCGCAGTGCGCGTTGACCATGTATTCCACCGAATCCGCGATGATGTCGCGGCTCGGCAGCGAATACAGCATGCCGTCGTGGCCCATCGCGATGCCGTCGTCGACGGCGATGGTGTTGAATTCCTTGGCGACGCCGCCGGCGGCCTCGATCTCGCGCGCGACGAGCTGGCCGAGGTCCTTCAGGTGCACATGGCCGGGCACGAACTGCGTGAACGAATTGACGACCGCGATGATCGGCTTCGAGAAGTCTTCGTCTTTCATGCCGGTGGCGCGCCACAGCGAGCGCGCGCCCGCCATGTTGCGGCCGGCGGTGGAGGTTTTGGAACGGTATGCGGGCATCGGTGGTCGTTGAATGAATATCGCTTGAAAGAAGCGGGCCAAGGGAGTGACGGCCCCTCGAGCGCCCGTGCGAACAACCTCGTGAGCCGCGCCGCGGGCAAAACGCGCAATTATCCCACAGGGTCCGGCGGTGTGCGGGTCGCAAGTGCGGCTGGGCGGCGTTCGCGGCGAGGCTTGCGGCGGTGTGCAACGGACTGACCCGTGAACGAAAACGGCGCCCGCAGGCGCCGCTTTGGCTGAACGTCAGCGCCGCGTGATGCCGGCGCGCACGCTTCGTCGAATGTGTTCGTCGAATCTTCGTCGAATATCTGCGTCGATTACTTGGCCGGCACCGCGCCATTCGCCTGCGACCAGCGCGGCTCAGGCGTCTTGTCCGCGCTCTTCGCGAGCAGGCACACCACGCCGGCCGCGATGATGTCGAACACCGCGAGCACCACGAAGAGCGGGCTGTAGCCGACCTGCGTCACGAGCACGCCGAACAGCGCCGTGAAAGCCGCCGCGCCGAGATAGCCGGCCATGCCGCCCATGCCGGTGGCCGTCGCGACTTCGTTCTTGCCGAACATATCCGACGTGATAGCGTACAGTGCGCCCGACAGCGTCTGGTGCGCAAAGCCGCCCACGCACAACAGCGCAACGGCCACATACGGACTCGCAACGAGGCCCACGCACGCCGGCCCGATCATGCACAGCGCGCCGACCACGAACACCATCTTGCGCGACGTGAACAGCGAAACCTTCGCGTACTTGTGAAACAGCGGGCTCAGATAGCCGCCGAGCACGCAGCCGATATCCGCGGCGAGAAACGGCATCCACGCATACAGCGCGATTTCCTTCAGGTTCATGTGACGCTCGGTCATCATGTAAAGCGGAATCCAGGCGTTGAAGGTCTGCCATGCCGGCTCGGACAAAATGCGCGGAATGCCGATCGCCCAGAAGTCGCGGCTCTTCATCATCGCGAACCAGTTGCGCTTGGGCGCGCCATCGTCGCTATGCTTCGCTTCCTGACCGCTCAGGATGTAGTCGCGCTCCGCGTCGCCGAGCAGCTTCTGCTTGCGCGGATGCTTGTACAGCACCATCCACACGGCGCTCCACACAATCCCCGCCACGCCGACGATCACGAACGCCAGTTGCCACTGCCCATGCAACAGCGCCCAGACCACGAGCGGCGGCGCGAGCAAGGCGCCGATCGACGAACCGATGTTGAACCAGCCGATCGCCACCGAACGCTCCTTGGCCGGAAACCATTCGCTGGTGGCTTTCACGCCGGCCGGAATGCCCGCCGCCTCGGCAATGCCGAGCAGGCCGCGGAAGAAAGCGAGGCTGCGCCATCCCGTCGACCACGCCGCCGCCGCACAGGCGAGCGACCAGGCCAGCGCGAACGCCGCGAAGCCGATCTTGGTGCCGACCGTATCGAGCAGAAAGCCCGCGACCGGCTGCATGAACGCATAGCAAAGCTGCCACGCGACTACGACGTGCGCGTATTGCTCAGTCGTGATGTGCAGGTCTTTCATCAGCGTCGGCGCGGCCACCGACAACGTATTGCGCGCCAGATAATTGATGATGAGCCCGGCTGCGACCAGACTGACCATCCACCAGCGGATGCCCTTGATCTTCATTGCTGCGTCTCCTGGTAATGCTTTAACTTGCTTCAGGCCGGCCGCGCCGCCGAAGCGCTGCCCGCGCCGGTGCCCGCGCCCGTGCCGGCGCCCTCTTCCTCACGCCGCGAATAGTCGATGCCGACAAAGCCGCCGCCCTGGAAGCGCTGGCCCAGCGCATCGAGCGGATTCGGACGGGCCAGGATTTCGTCGGCGTAGTCTTCGGCGTTCTGCTTCGGCGTGTAGCCGAGGCGCGCTGCGCCGCTGTTGTCCCACCAGCTACGCGTATTGGCCGACACGCCCCACACGGTGATGAAGCCGAGATCGTCGGCTTCGATGCAGCGGTCGAGGAAATGCATCAGGTCCGCGTGGCCGAACCAGGTGCTGAGATGGCGCGGCTCGGTCGGACGCTCGAGGCAACTGCCGATGCGCACACACACGCTCTCGATGCCGTGCTTGTCCCAGTACATCCGGGCGAGCGCTTCGCCCCAGACCTTGCTGAGGCCATAAAAACCGTCGGGGCGCAGTTCGCAGTCGAGGCTCAGACGCTCCGTCACCGGATACATGCCGATCGCGTGATTCGAGCTGGCGAACACGATGCGCTTCACGCCGTGACGCCGCGCGCCCTCGTACACCTCAACGAGACCGCGCAAATTGTTTTCGATGATCTCGGGCAGCGGACGCTCGACGCTCGTGCCGGCGAAGTGGATCAGTACATCGACGCCTTCCAGCAGCCGGTCGACGACCGCCGGATCGCGCAGGTCGCCGTGCATCACATCCTCGCCGTCGATGAGCGGCGTGAGCGGCTTCGAGCCGGCCGCCGAACGCAGCGGCGTGCCCCGCGCAATGAACGCGGCGCGCACGACCGAGCCAAGCTGGCCACCGGCGCCACTAAGGGCAATCTTCTTCATAGGGGTTCCTTTACTGCACCGGCTCGTGCGCGGGCTAGTTGTACGATAACGTACTATCAACGATGCGGAATCGGATTTCAACTAGGCATTTACCCGAGGTGTCGGCGTGCCTTTCGATACTTTCAGGCACTGAACGACAAGCCGCAGGCTTAATTTATGGTGCGATGTCGTATGACATTGAAAACAAACCGGCCGCACTCGACACTCACCGCGCCATTGGCCACCGCCGCAAAGCGCATCGCTCTCAACAAGCAGCCCTCGACATAACCCAACTCCCGCGCCCACCGTTTGCTGCGACGCGGTCGATTGCCGCACTCACGCCCCACCTGGCGCAAAACGCGCCCTCGCAAGCAATAAGAAAAAGCTGATACAGATCAGTCATTTGCCACGCGCGAACGGCAAAACCGCACAAAAGAACGCGGTTCTTTGACGCACGTCGCGCCGCAGCATAATTCGCCGCGTTGGCCTAATCTTCGGCCATCTGCGAAACGCAGTGCGCACCGACACCGGTCGACGCGCGTAGTCCGCAACGAGCGGCATCACGCCTTCACGATCATGAACTCCGCAATATCGGCATTCGACCTCGCCCGCATCCAGTTTGCGTTCACCGTTTCGTTTCACATCGTTTTTCCGGCGCTGAGCATCGGCCTCGCGAGTTTCATCGCCGTGCTCGAATGGCGCTGGCTCAAAACCGGCAAGACCTACTACAAGGACTTGTGCCTCTTCTGGTCGAAGATCTTCGCCGTCGCCTTCGGCATGGGCGTCGTCTCCGGCGTCGTGATGAGCTATCAGTTCGGCACCAACTGGTCCGGCTTCTCGAGTTTCGCCGGACCCGTCACCGGACCTTTGCTGATGTACGAGGTCATGACCGCGTTCTTTCTCGAAGCCGGCTTCCTCGGCATCATGCTGTTCGGCTGGCAGCGCGTGAGCCCGCGCGCGCATTTCGGCGCGACGCTGATGGTCGCGATCGGCACGCTCATCTCGACCTTCTGGATTCTCGCGTCGAATAGCTGGATGCAGACGCCGCAAGGCTTCGAGGTGGTGAACGGCCAGGTCGTGCCGCTCGACTGGTTCAAGATCATCTTCAACCCGTCGTTCCCGTACCGGCTCGCGCATATGGCGCTCGCGGCGTTCATCGTCGCGGGGCTCGTGGTCGCCGCGGTCGGCGCGTGGCATCTGCTGCGCGGACGGCGCGATCCGGCCGTCAAGAAAATGTTTTCGATGGCGCTCTGGCTGCTGCTGATTCTCACGCCGATCCAGGCGGTCGTCGGCGATCAGCATGGCTTGAACACGCGCGAATATCAGCCGGCGAAGATCGCGGCAATCGAAGGTTTGTGGGAAACCGAGAAAGGCGGCACCGCGCTGAACCTGTTCGGCATCCCCGACATGCAGGCGGAAACCACGCGCTATGCGGTGTCGATTCCGCACCTGGGCAGCCTGATCCTCACGCATAGCTGGGACGGCGAAATTCGCGGCCTCAAGGAATTCCCGCCGCAAGACCGGCCGAATTCGACCGTGGTGTTCTGGAGCTTTCGCATCATGGCCGGGCTCGGCATGCTGATGATCGCGATGTCGATTGCCGCATGGGTGCTGCGCCGCCGCGGCACGCTGTTCGAGTCGAAGTGGTTCCAGCGCGTCGCAGTGGCGATGGGTCCGAGCGGCTTCATCTCGCTGCTGGCCGGCTGGGTCACGACTGAAGTTGGCCGTCAGCCGTGGGTCGTGTACGGCGTGATGCGCACGTCGCAGGCCGTGTCGCCGCTCACCGCGCAGCAGGTCGGCATTTCGCTGATGGCCTTCGTGGTCGTGTATTTCCTCGTGTTCGGCACGGGCATTTACTACATGCTCAAGCTGATGCGCTCCGGCCCGGCGCTGCCCGGACAGATGCCGCACGACGCGCCTGCCCACACGCCGGACCAGACCGCGCGCCGCCCTTTCTCCGCCGCCGATCAGGCGATCGACGCCGCGTAACCCGATCTCTTCTCTTAGCCGAGTCACAAAATGGACGTAACCGTAGTGTGGGCCGCGATCATCGCGCTAGGTCTTTTCATGTATGTGGTGCTGGACGGCTTCGACCTCGGCATCGGCATCGTGTTTCCGTTTTTCCCCGACGAGAAAGAACGCGACCTGATGATGAACACCGTCGCGCCCGTCTGGGACGGCAACGAAACCTGGCTGGTGCTGGGCGGCGCCGCGCTCTTCGCCGTCTTTCCGATGGTGTATTCGACCGTGCTGTCCGCGCTTTATCTGCCGCTCATTTTCATGCTCGTGTGCCTGATCTTTCGCGGCGTGTCGTTCGAGATTCGCGCGAAGGCGAATCGCACGAAGCACCTGTGGGATCTCGCGTTCATCGGCGGCTCGGCGGGCGCGGCGTTTTTCCAGGGCGTCGCACTGGGCGCGTTTCTGCAAGGCATTCCGGTGATCGACGGCGCGTATGCCGGCGACGCCTTCGGCTGGCTTACGCCGTTCAGCCTGCTGGCGGGCCTCGGACTCGTCGTTACTTACGCGCTGCTCGGCTGCTGCTGGCTCGTCGCGAAGACGGAAGGCGATCTGCAGCGCCGCCTGCATCGCATGGTGTGGCCGCTGACGGTCGTGCTGCTCGGCTTCATCGCGATGGTGAGCCTGTGGACGCCGCTGCAGGACGCGAACATCGCGCAACGCTGGTTCGACGACGGCCTGTTCTACCGGCTGCTGCCCGTGCCGTTCATGGTCGCGGTCTGCGCGTTCTTCATGCGCCGCGCGGTGCGCGAGCGGCATGACAACATGCCGTTCGTGCTCGCGCTGCTGCTCGTGCTGCTCGGTTACGGCGGGCTGCTGGTGAGCCTGTGGCCGTATGCGATTCCGTCGAGCGTGACGTTGTGGGAAGCCGCCGCGCCGCGCTCGAGCCAGACCTTCACGCTGGTCGGCGCGGCGGTGATTCTGCCGATCATCGTCGCCTATACGACGATGGGTTACTGGGTTTTCCGCGGAAAGGTGCGTCATGGCGACCAACATCACTATCACTAGGATCAGATCCGCGCGCAGGCTGCCAGGCTGGCTCTGGTTCATCGCGCTCTGGTGCTTCGGCGTGGGCTCGGCGATGTCGCTCGGTTACGCGTTCAAGCTTCTGATGAATGCGACGCTGTTTGCCGTGAAATAGCCGCTCGCCGCGTGCGCGCGCGGGCAATTCGATCCATGCCGCATAAGCTTTTGCGTCCGCCCGGCGGCGCTTAAAAAACGGCGCGCGCGGCTCGTCTACCTAGCAAGCCGGGGCCGATGCGCGAGAGAGACCTGCCCGCACAGGGCACACAAAAAAACGTGGCGCCGGCGATGCCACAAGCAGAGAATGACCGGCGCGGCGAGCCGCAAGGCCGCCGCGTCAACCGATCGGCTTAGATCACGGGGTAGCCGGCAATGATGCGATTCACGACAATAGAAGTAAAACGGGGCCTGGCAACAGCGGTAGTCCACAACACGCAAGCTCGACTCGTGGAGACATCATGAAGTTTCTTGTGGCGGACGACCATGAACTGATCCGGCAAGGCGTCAAGGGAATGCTGCGCGGGCTGGATGCCGACGCCCAATTCGACGAAGCCGATACCTGGGAAACCCTCGCCGCAGCCGCGCGGCCCGACGCGGATCACGATCTCGCGATCGTCGATCTGCATATGCCGGGCATGAGCGGAGCGTCGTCGCTGGAAATGCTGTTGAAGGCGAATCCGGCGCTGCCGGTGGTCGTCCTTTCCGCCGAGGAGTCGCCAGACGAGATGCGCGCAGTGCTGGCCGCCGGCGCGCTCGGTTTCGTGCCGAAGCGGCAGCCCGCGAGCGTGATGCTGAAGGCGATCGAACTCGTGCTGTCCGGCGGCGCTTATGTGCCGATGGAAGCGCTGAGCCTGCTCGGCTCGCGCGATGCGCAACCGGCGCAGGCATGCGCGGAGCGCGCCGCCGCTTCGCCTCAACAGGTGGCGAGCACCGCAGCGGGCCAAAACCCAGGCACCGCGACGCTCACCGAGCCCATCGTGCAGCTTCAGCCGTTGCAGCCGCATCAGCAACACTTGCTGGAAAACCTGTCGCCGCGTCAGCAGGACATCATGCGGCTCGTGCATCGCGGCTGGACCAACAAGATGATCGCGCGCGAACTCGGCGTGGCCGAGGGCACGGTCAAGGTGCATCTGTCGGTGATCTTCCGGGCGCTCGGCGTGCACAACCGGTCGACGGCAATCGCCGTGATCAACGGCTGGCTTGAAGCGGGGAGAACGCTGTAGCGGGCGGCGGCGTTGGTCCTTTATCGATCTCCGCCTGCTGCCACAGCATGTCGAGCGTGCGCCGCAAGCGCGCCGCCGCCACCGGCTTGTGCAACACCGGAATGCCTTGTGCGGCGAGCGCCGCCAGTTCCGCCGACGCCATATCGCCCGTAATCAGCAGCATCACGACACCTTCGTGGCCCGAGCGCGCCAGTTCGCTGCGCACCGCCGTCAGCGCCTGCGCGCCCGTGCGGTGATTGGCCAACTGGTAATCGCAAAGCACCGCGTCGGGGACGAAACCTTCCTCGAGCGCGGCCAATGCGGCGGTTTCGTCGCGTACGCCCTGCACGATGCAGCCCCAGCGGCCGAGCAGGCTCGAAAGACCTTCGAGAATCGACGGCTCGTCGTCGATGCACAACACGCGGCGCCCTTGCGCCGTCGGTCCGCCCGTCACCGCCTCGTTCAGACTTGCGACGATGCCGCTCGCGTCGCCCGCCTGCACCGGAAAGCGGAACACCGAGCCGCGTCCCGGTGCCGAGCGCAACTGCAATTCGCCGCCCAGCATGCCGACGAGGCGCTTCACCGTCGGCAGGCCGAGGCCGTGCCCCTGGCGCGCGTCGCGCTGCGGATTTGCGACCTGATAGAACTCCTCGAAAATACGCTCGTGCTCCTGCTCCGGAATGCCGATGCCCGAATCGCGCACTTCGATATAGCCGCCATTGGTTCGCCCCGCGCGCCGGAAGCCGAGCCAGATCGCGCCTTCCTCGGTATAGCGGACCGCGTTCGACAGCAGATTGCTCAGCACGCGTTCGAGCAGCACGGGATCGTCGTGGACCACCATCGACGTCGGCGCGATCCGCAGCGCGAGCCCCTTCGCCGCCGCTTGCGGACGATACTGGCTGCCGACGCGCTCGAACAGTTCCGAGAGCCGGAAATGCAAGCGGATCACCTGCGTGACGCCGCTTTCGAGCCGCGCGAGATCGAGCACCTGGTTGAACAACTGGTTCAGCGCCTCGACGTTATGGACGATGTGCTCGGCGGTCTTCGCGTGCTGCGCGGGCGTCGCGGCCGAATCGTTGAGCGACGCCGCCAGCAGCCCGATGGCGTGCAACGGCTGGCGCAAATCATGGCTCGCCGCCGCGAAAAAGCGTGTTTTCGCGAGACTCGCCTCTTCGGCGACATGCTTTTGCGCCGCCAGCGATTCCGCCAGATACTGCTGATCGACGCGCGCCTGCACGACCTGCTGGAACAGTTTGCGGTAACTGAGCGCATACACGTTGATCGCGCAGAAGAAGAACGCGAGCACGATGGCAAGAATCGTGCGATCGAACGTATGCATGCCGAAATGCAGCACGATCGACGGAAACAGCAGAAAGGGAATCGCCGTGGCGAAGTTCAGCAGGTCGAAGCCGTTCGACATGAACACGCCCGCTGCGAGCGTGACGAGCATCACCGTATGCAGCAGCGGCAAGTCGCTCTGCGGACTCTGGAACGCAAACCAGATCGCGATGCCCGGTGCGCTGTACAGCAGCACGCCGCGCACCGCGTGCACGTTGATCCAGCCGCGCGGCGACAGCAGATGCGGATAGCGCCGATTGCAGATCCATAGCGCGAGACCCGCGCAGTTGGCGGCCGCATAGAAGCCGAAGCAGGCAATGAAAAGCGGCGGCGACGGTATCGCGGGCCAGTAAATGGCCACCAGCACGGCGATCGAAAACCAGTGCGAGAAGAAAGCGATCGGGTCTTGCGCGTACAGCACGCGCACCAGGTCTTCGTCGATTGCACGCTGGATCGGGTCAGCCCGCATCGCGCGGTCTCCTTGTCGGGCACGGCAAATTCGGTGAGGGGGCGCGAGAGCCTGGCGCTTGCACGGAGCGCGCTGCGGCGTGTTTGCGCAAGAGCTTGCACGGTTCTACTGCAATGCAGCGGCGCGCGGCCGCCGCTTTCTTATCAGACGAATCAGGGGCGTGCTGCCGGATGGTTTACCCGGCAGTTTACCCATCAGCTAACACTTAATCCATATAGGCGAAGCCGCCGCCGACGACCATACTGGCCTCACTACCTGGCGCGGCCGCAACGATTCTCCCTTCGCCTTTCCCTGCATTCCGGGCTCGCCGCGCTTCTCGCCTTATCCTCGCCTAACCCTAATGGAGGCTTTCATGGGCGCAGTTCCGAGCCACGAGTTCGTCCGCAATCTCGACGACGCGATCCTGCCCGATCTGTGGCGCCGCCGCACGCAGTTGTCCGCCGACGAAATGGTGTCGATGGTCGAACTCGTCAAGCGGGCGTTGCGGACTTACCATCCGCTGGAACTGCAGGCACTCGGCGAAGATAAGGAAGAACTGGTTGCGCAGTTCATTTATTCCAAGGTACTGCGTCTTGCCCCCGGCCACACCGAAACGCATGCGTGCGCCGATAGCGCGCCGTCCAACGGCTACGCATTGTGCGCGTATTTCCGCCGCTATCTGATCGACTGCCTGCGCAGCGCGGGGCATCAACGCAATGTGTCGATGGAAACCGACGGCATGGCGCAGGAAATCGATCTGCACGCCCAGGCATTGGAAGACCCCGTGCAAAGCGTGCTGCTGCAATACGGGCTCGACGAACAACGGGTACGGCACGCGGCGCGCGCTTTTATCGAAAGTCTCGACGAGCCCGAACGGATCGTGCTGGCCGGCAGCCTCGGCTGGTGCTCGGAAGGCAAAGGCGGACTGTCGGCGGTTGCGGCTTCGCATCGGGTGCCCTCGTATCACTATCGCGCCGTCAAACTCGGCGTCACCATGAAAAAGACGGCCACTGCCGACGATTTTTCCAATACGAAGATCGGCCGCTGGCTCACGGACGTGCTCGGGATCGAGATCGACATCGACAATCGCAGTGCGATTCTGCTGGCGCTGAACCTGCTCGCGGCCGAGTCGATCGATAGCGAAATGAATGAAGCGGCCGCATGACAGGCTGCAGCATCGACACAAAAAGAACACGTAAAAAGCCGCATGAGCGGACTCAACAACAACGGGCTCAACAATAGTAATGGGGAAATGACTGAGGCACAGGGGACTCCTTTGGGCGCATCGCACAGATGCGCCTTTTTTTGTCGGCGCGCACCGCCTACGATAAAAAAGCCGCGGCAGCGCGCCGTCTTTCTTCCGACGCCCGGTTCCCTTCCCTGCACCGATTCCTGACGAGGTGGTCGCGTATGAACCGCTTATCGAGCGCCGTGACGGCGATGAAGTCGCATTACGAAGTGGTCGTGATCGGTTCCGGTTATGGCGGTGCGATCGCGGCGAGCCGCATGGCGCGCGCGGGCCGCAGCGTCTGCGTGCTCGAACGCGGACGCGAATTCATGGCCGGCGAATACCCGCGCACGCCGTTTCAGGGCGCGGAGCAGATCCAGTACAACACGCCGCTCGCGCAAATCGGCTCGCCGCTCGCGCTGCTCGAAGTGCATGTGAACGACGACGTCAACGCGGTGGTCGGCTGCGGGCTCGGCGGCACGTCGCTGATCAACGCGAACGTCGCGCTGAAAATCGATTCGCGCCTGTGGGACGACACACGCTGGCCCGCTGCGTTGCGCGGCGATCAGACCGGACGTGACAAGGGTTATCAACGCGCGTGGGACATGTTGCAACCTGCGCCGGTGCCGAGCCGCTTCCGCGAATTGCCGAAGCTGCTCGCGCTCGCCAAATCCGCCGAGGCGCTCGGCATGGGCGACCGCTTCAGCACGCCGCCGATAACCGTCACCTTCGAGGACCGCACGAACGCGGCCGGCGTCGCGCAAAAAGCCTGCACCGGATGCGGCGACTGCAACTCCGGCTGCAACTACGACGCGAAGAACTCGACGCACATGAACTATCTGCCCGACGCCGTCGCTCACGGCGCGCAGATTTTTACGGGCGCCGCGGTTCATTCGGTTGTGCGCAACGTCGATACGCAGAAGTGGCAGGTCGGCTATCAGTTCGTGCGCCTCGGGCGCGAAAGCTATGACGCGCCCGATCTGTTCGTTAGCGCCGACATCGTGATCGTATCGGCGGGAACGATCGGCTCGACCGCGTTGCTATTGCGTTCGCGCAATGAAGGCTTGAGCGTGTCGGACATGCTCGGCCGGCACTTCACCGGCAATGGCGACGTGCTCGCGTTCGCGTACAACACCAATGACACGATCAACGGCGTCGGCTGGGGCGCGCATGTGGACCGCGATATTCCGCCGGTCGGGCCGACCATCACGGGCCTGATCGATCATCGCAATACCGCGGACGTCAGGGACGGTTTCGTGATCGAGGAAGGCTCGCTCGCCGGGCCGGTGGGCGCCGCGCTCGTCGGCATGCTCGGTGCGGCCGCGCCGCTCGCGGGCGTGGACGTTTCGGGGCCGCGCACCGTGGACCAGCAACTCGAATACGACGCGCGCGTGGTCGAAGGCTTCCTGCACGGTCCGTATCGCGGCGCGCTCAATCACACGCAAAGCTATCTCGTGATGGCGCACGACGACGAGAGCGGCCAGATCAGCGTGAACGACAAAGGCCGGCCGCGCATCGCGTGGGAAAACGCCGGCAAGCAGCCGATTTACGAAACCGTCGAGCAGACGCTGAAGCAGGCGACGGCGCCGCTCGGCGGCAAATATCTGCGCGATCCGATTTCGAACGACATTTTCGGCAATCGAACGGTGACCGTGCATCCGCTCGGCGGCTGCGGGATGGGCGAGGATGCGGAGCGCGGCGTAGTCGATCACCTGGGCCGCGTTTTCAGCGGCACGACCGGCACCGGCGTGCATGACGGCCTCTACGTGATGGACGGCGCCGTCATGCCCATGTCGCTCGGCGTCAATCCGTTGTGGACCATCTCCGCGCTCGCCGAGCGCAATTGCGCGCTGCTTGCGGCGTCGCGCGGCTGGAGCATCGACTACGATTCGAAAGGCACCGCCGACACACCGCCCGCGCAAAAGATCGGCTTGCGCTTTACCGAAACGATGGTCGGCCATTACACGCCGACCGGCGCGAGCAAGGACGCCGCGAGCCCGATGGCGTTCACGCTGACGGTTGAATCCGACGACCTCGCGACAATGCTTAGCGATCCCAACCATATGGCAAAGACCGCCGGAACGCTAACCTGCCCCGCCCTTTCCTCGCAACCGATGACGATCACGGACGGCACCTTCAATCTGTTCGTGGCCGACCCGCAGGACGTGGACGAGCGCAACATGAACTATCGAATGACGCTCAACTCGGCGGAAGGCAAAACGTATTATCTGAGCGGGCAGAAGATCATCACGCGCACGTCGCCGCTCGAACTGTGGGAGCAAACGAACACGCTGTACGCGCAGATTTTCGCCGCGCCCCAAGCCGACGCGCCGCCGATCGGCAGCGCGACGCTCATCATCACGCCGGAAAATTTCCTCAAGCAGCAGCGCACGCTCGAAGTCACCAACGCACCCGATCTGAAGACACGTCTCGAATGGACGCTGAAGTTCGGCAAGTTCTTCGCGGGCGTGCTGTTCAGCGAATACGGCGGCGTGGCCGCGCCTTTGCAGTATCACGATCCCGCCGCGGAGCCGCGTATGAAGCGTGCGTTGCGCGCGCCCGCGCCGCAAATGTTCTTCTTCGATACGCCGGACGGTACGCGCTTGCGTCTCACGCGCTATGTCGACCCTGCGCGCAAGAATGCGCGCCCCGTGCTGCTGATTCACGGCTCCGGCGTGTCGAGCCGCATTTATTCGACGGATCTGATCGGCACCAATCTCGTCGAATATCTGTGCGCCGCGAACTACGACGTGTGGCTCGTCGATCTGCGCGTGAGCATCGAAATGCCGAGCGTGCTCGTGCCGACCAACGTCGATAAAGTCGCGCTCGAGGATATTCCCGCGGCCGTCGCAAAGATTCGCGAGGTGACGGGCGCGAGCGGCATCCAGGCGCTCGGTCACTGCATGGGCGGCCTCGCGTTGAGCATGTCGCTGATGGCGGGACTCGAAGGGGTGCGTTCAGCGGTGATTTCGCAGGTCGCCGTGCATCCGGTGCCCGGCACGCTCGCCAGAATCAAGGCGGGTCTGCACATTCCAGACATCATGCAGCATCTCGGCGTGACCGATCTGACCGCCTATACGAAGGACAAAAGGTGGCCGCACAATCTCTACGACGAAGCGCTGCGGCTCTATCCCGTCGATCATGACGAGGGCTGCGGCAACCCGATCTGCCATCGCGCGACCTTCATGTACGGTCTGCTATACGAGCACGCGCAGGTGAGCGAGACGCTTCATTCGAATCTGCAGGAACTGCTCGGCGTGCATGACGTCGGCGTGTTCAAGCATCTGGCCGCGATGGTGCGCGCCGGCAAGGTTGTCGACGCCGACGGAGACGACGTCTATCTGCGCGGCGCGCGCGGCATGAAGGGGCTTGCGGGCATGCGCATTCCGATCGGTTTCATTCATGGCGACTGCAATGAAACCTATGTGCCGCAAAGCACCGCGCTCACCTATGAGATGCTCGTCAACGCGTTTCCCGAGCAACCTTATGAGCGGCATCTGATTGCGGGCTATGGACACATCGACTGCATCTTCGGCAAGAACGCCGCGCGCGATGTTTATCCGACTATCGCGCGCTATCTGAACGCGCACTGAGTTCGCACTGAGTTCGCACTGAGTTCGCGCTCGCTAGAACAGCTTGCCCGGATTCAGGATGCCGTGCGGATCGAGCGCATGCTTGATCGCCCGCATCGCCGCGAGTTCGGCGGGCGAGCGCGAGATCGGCAGGAACTCGCGCTTGAGCAGACCAATGCCGTGTTCCGCCGACACCGAGCCGTGCAGCGGCCCGAGCATTTCATAAACGAACGCGTACACCGCGTGATGATCGACGCCGGGAATCGAATGGCCGTCCACCGTGACGTGCAGGTTCGAATCGCCGATATGGCCGAAAAAATACGATTCGTTTCCGGGCCAGCGTTCGTCGAGCGCCGCGCGGCAACGCTCGACAAAGTCGCCGATCACGCTGATCGGCAGGCTCACATCGAAGTTGATCGCGTCGAGCCGCACAGGAAATTCGGCCGTGCATTCGCGGATCGCCCACAACGCGCGCGCGTCGGCCACCGACTGCGCGATCACCGCGTCGCGGATCCCGCCTTCTTCGAGCGCGCCGGTCAGCGCCTGCGCAAAGCGCTCGCCGTCGTCACTCGAATCGAAGCTCGCGTGTTCGATCAACGCGTAGAGCGGATACGCGCCGTCGAACGGCGAACACGTGCCCGTCAGCTTGACGCCAAAATCGTAGAAGTCCGGCCACATGATTTCGAATGCGCCAATGTCGTTGCCAAAGCGCGTCGACAAACGTCGCAGCAGATTCACGGCGGCATCGTAGCCGTCGAGCGCGACGAGCGCCGTATGACGCGCGGCGCGCTGCGGATGAAGCCGCAACACCGCGCGCGTGATGACGCCAAGCGTGCCCTCCGAACCGATGAACCAGTGTTTCAGGTCGTAGCCGGTGTTGTTCTTGACCATCTTGCCGAGCGAACTTAGCACGTCGCCATTGGCGAGCACGACTTCGAGACCGAGCACCTGGTCACGCGCGGTGCCCGACTGAATCACGCGATTGCCGCCCGCGTTAGTCGCGAGATTGCCGCCGATCTGACACGAGCCGCGCGCGCCGAGATCGAGCGCGAGTTCGAAGCCCGCTTCGGCAGCGGCTTCCTGCGCGCTCTGCAATGCCGTTCCGGCGCGCACGGTCAGCGTGGCCGAAGCCGCATCGATTTCCTCGACGCCGTTCAGCCGTTCCAGCGACAACGCGATGTCCGTCGTGCGTGCAATCGCGCCGCCCGCAAGACCCGTCATGCCGCCTTGCGGCACCACAGGTTGATGCGCCGCGTGGCAAATGGCGAGCGCGCGCGAGACTTCGTCTGTGGTGCGCGGCAGCAGCAACGCTGCGGGACGCGTCGGATCGTGGCGCGTCCAGTCGGTCATCGCGCGTTCGCCGATCTGTTCGCCGACGCGCACCGCATCGTCGCCGAGCGCGGCACGCAGCGCGTCGAGCGTGGCGGCAAGCGGCGCCGTGCAGGGTTGCGGCTGCGTGTCGTGATTCATGTCGTGACTCGTGCCCTGACGCGGGTTATCGTTTTGTGTCATGCAGCGTTTCCTGGTTTTGCTTCTTCCGATAACCCATCGAATCGTTGATGCGCCCGAGAATGTAATCGCCCGCGGCCACCGGCTGATATTTGACGTCGTCCGCACTCGCGCCCAGTTCGCGCGGATCGACCATTGCGCCGTACGTCGGATCGTAGAACGTCGCGATCGAATAACGCTCGCGTCCCGAAGCATTGATCACGCGATGCAGCGTCGAACGAAAACGGTCGTTGGTCCAGCGCGCGAGCAGATCGCCGACGTTCACCACAAAGCTGCCTTCCACAGGAGGCGCATCGATCCAGGTATCGTTGGCAATTTCACGCACCTGCAATCCGCCCACCTGATCCTGCCATAGCAACGTGATGCAGCCGTAATCGGTATGCGGCGCGACGCCGAATTGATCTTCATCGGACTGTGGCGGCTGCGGCGGATAGTAGACCATTTGCGTGCGCTGCATCCGCTTCGTATAACGCGGCGCAAAAAAATGTTCGTCCACACCGAGGCTCACCGCGACCGCACGCAGCAGATCGGCGCCGCATGCGCCCACCGCTTCATAGTAGCCGTACAGCGCGGGACGCAACTCGGGCATGAAGTCGGGCCAATTGTTCGGGCCGCGCAGCGCCTGGCCCGCGAGCACATCGGGATCGTCCTCGGGCAACTCGAGTCCGATGCTGAAAAACTCCTTGTAATCGGGGCGTTTCGCCTGATACATGGTCGCGTCGCCAAGCGCATTGAAACCGCGATGCCGATGATTGACCGCCGCGCGCCGCTTCGTCTCCACCGGAAACGCGAAGAAGGTTCGCGCGGCCTGGGCGGCGGCGTCGATGGTCGCTTGCGGCACGCCGTGATTGACGATGTAGAAGAAGCCGATGGTCGTGCACGCGTCGCGGATTTCGCGCGCCACGCTTTGCAACGCATGCGGGTCGCCCGCGCGAACGCCGGCAAAGTCGATGAGCGGAATGCGGGTCACAGGCATCGCGTTACTCCGTGAGAACGTCCGACGAATTGCGGGGGCGCCATCGCCATTGCAGTGGTATATACCGCCAAAAGCGCACCCGCAAGTGAACTCGCGGCGCTGCGCGTAAGGGCTTTTCTCTACTCGCGCGTTTATTTATTTTGCGCGAAAACTGCGGTATATACTGCCTCGCATGACTTGCGCCGCGCCGATCTTTTGCGGCGCGTTTCGCGTCGCTCGTACGACCCGCGCTGTGCCCACTGGAGAATCTCATGAGCATCCTTGCAGGCTGGAAGTGTCGTCTGGTCATGTTGGCGTTGTGCGCGGCAAGCGTCAGCGCTTATGCGGAAGACCAGCTCGCCAAAGTGAAGAAAGCCGGCGAGCTCGTGGTCGGCACGGAGATGCAGTTCGCGCCTTTCGACTTCCTCGAAAACGGTCAGCAAGCGGGCTTTAACAAGGATCTGTTCGCCGAGGTCGGCAAGGAACTCGGCGTGAAGGTGCGTTTCATCGACCTGCCGTGGCCGAGCGTGTTGCCCGGTCTCGAAGCAGGCAAGTTCGATATGGTCGGCGGTCCGATCACCGTGACCAAGGCGCGCATGGAGCGCTACACGTACACGCTGCCCATCGCGGACGCCACCGACGCGCTGCTCAAGCGCGCGAACGATTCGGCGCTCAAGCAATCGTCGGATATTGCGGGTAAAACCGTGGGCGCGGGCAAGGGCTCGGCGCAACTCGACCAGTTGAAGGCGTACGTCGCCACCTTGCCGAAACCGCCTGAAATCCGCGAGTACGTCGACAACAATCAGGCTTATGCGGACCTCGCCGCCGGCCGCATTGCGGCGGTCGCAAACTCGATGACCAACATCGCGTATGTGGCGAAGCAGCGCCCCGAAACGTTTGCGGTGGTGCAACCGCCGTTCGGCGCGAAAGTGTACTTCGCATACTGCCTGCGCAAGGACGCGGACAGCAAGCCGCTCGCCGATGCCTTCAACGCGGCACTCGTGAAGATGCACGGCGACGGACGCCTCGCCGCGTTGCAGAAGAAATGGTTCGGCGTGGCGATGGATGCGCCGACTACGATGCCGACGCCGAATTATTGACGCGTGCCAGGCAGGCGCGATAAACGCACATTCACCGCACTATTGACCGCACATCAGCGAGGGCGACGCTCATGTTCAGCACGACCGTCTTCGTTCAGGGCATGCCGCTGTTGTTGCATGCGGCGCTCGCGACCATCGGCGTTTCGTTGACGGGGCTTTTCATCGGCTTCTTCGTCGCGGTCGGCGTATGCGCGGCGCGGCTCTCGCCGAATCGCGCCGCGGGCCGCATCGGCGGCGCGTACGTGTTCTTCTTTCGCGGCGTGCCGATGCTCGTGCAACTGCTGCTCGTGTACTACCTGCTGCCGTTCGCGGGCATCAACGTATCGCCGCTCGTGGCCGCGATCAGCGCCGTGTCGCTGTGCTCCGCGTCGTATATCGCTGAAATTCTGCGCGGCGGTTTTCTCAGCATCCCGCCAGGTCATATCGAAGCCGCGCGCATGCTCGGCCTCTCGCCGTTCGACACGCTGCGGCGCATCCTCGTGCCGCAGGCATTCCGCCTGACGTTACCTTCGCTCGTCAACGAAATGGTGCTGCTGATCAAGGCTTCGTCGCTGATCTCGGTGGTCGGCGTCGCGGAGTTGACGCGCACCGCGCAGAACCTCGCGGCGAGCACCTACAGACCGCTCGAAGCGTACGTCGCCGCCGGCCTCATTTACTTCGTGATTTGCGGCGCGCTCGCACTCGTTGCGCATGCCGCCGAGTATCGGCTGAAGCACGCCTGATCGACCGGAGCCCATGCGATGCAACAGTTCGATCCCACCGTCATCACGCACAATCTTCAGCCGATTGCCGCGGGTCTCGCGACGACGCTCGGCACGTGGGCCGCGGGCGTCGTTATCGGCATGCTGATCGGCTTCGTGATCGCGGTGCTGCAACTCTTTTGCGGACGCTGGGTGCGCGCGCTGTTGCGTGTGTATATCGAGCTATTTCGCGGTACGCCGTTTCTCGTGCAACTGTTTCTGCTGTACTACGGCGGCCCGTCGTTCGGCCTCACGCTCGAACCGATGACAGCCGGCGTGCTCGGACTCGGCCTCTATGGCAGCGCCTATTTCGCGGAAGCGTTCCGCTCGGGATTCGAATCGGTGCCGCCGGGTCATCTCGAAGCCGCCTCGTGTCTCGGCTTGACGCGCATGCAAGCGGTGCTGCGCATCCAGATGCCGCAAATGCTGGTGCTGATCGTGCCCGCGCTCACGAATCTCATCATCGTGTTGAGCAAGGAGACCGCGGTGCTGTCGATCGTCACGGTGCCCGAGCTGACCTTCGTGCTGACGGGCATCGGCTCGGCGACCTTTGCTTTCGTCGAAACGCTGCTGATGCTCTGCGTGTGCTATCTCGCGCTCGTCGAACTGACTTCGCGCGCGGGCATGTGGGCCGAAGCCCGCATCGCCCGTTTCATGGCATAAAGGAAACGGACCACATCATGAACGCCATCGCCGACATGCCCTCTTCCGCGTCTACTGTCGCGCAGTCTCAACGCGGCGCACCGTTGATCGAGGTGCGCGATCTGCGCAAACGCTTCGGCGAAGTCGAAGTGCTGCGCGGTGTCGATCTCGAGATTGCGCGCTCGGAAGTGGTGTGCATCATCGGTCCTTCGGGCTCGGGAAAAAGCACGCTGCTGCGCTGCCTCGCCGCGCTCGAAACCTACGATCACGGGGACGTGCGCATCGAAGGCGAACTGCTCGGCTACAGCGAGCGCAACGGCAAGCGTGTGCGCGCGTCGCAAGCGGACATCAACCGCGTGCGGCGCAACGTCGGTATGGTGTTTCAGCAGTTCAATTTATGGCCGCACATGACGGCGCTCGGCAACGTGATGGAAGCACTATTGCGAGTGCAGCGCCTGTCGCACAACGAAGCGCGCCGCCGCGCGAATACGATGCTGGAAACCGTGGGCCTTTCGCACAAAGGCGACGCGTATCCGGCGAAGCTTTCGGGCGGTCAGCAGCAGCGCGTGGCAATCGCACGCGCGCTCGCGATGGAGCCGCACATCATGCTCTTCGACGAGCCCACGTCCGCGCTCGATCCCGAACTGGTCGGCGAGGTACTGCAAGTGATGAAGCAACTCGCGCGCGACGGCATGACGATGGCGGTCGTCACACACGAAATGGGTTTTGCCGCGCAGGTCGCGGACAAAGTCGTGTTCATCGACGAAGGACGCATCGCCGTGCAGGGCAAACCGCGCGAGGTCTTTCACGACGCCGGGCAACCGCGCTTGCGGCAGTTCCTGCAAAACTACTTCGACCGCAACGCTTTCTGGGCGCGCGGCCCCGACGACGCCGACGCTGAAGCGCTATGAGCGCGCGCACTGCGCCAAGCGCATTGCGCGAACCGTGAAAAGGGGCCGCCGATGTCCGCCATGCTTCGCAGCAAGCGTCACCATGCCGATGAGCGGCCGCTAGCCGACGCGGCTAAAAATGCGCGCGCCGCCGAACATGCGCCGGCTGCGCGCTACGAACAGGTCAAGCATCACATTCGCGGCATCATCGAATCGGGCGCGCGTCAGGCCGGCGAACGTCTTCCTTCCGAACTCGATCTCGTCGCGACGCTCGGCGTGTCGCGCATGACGGTGAATCGCGCGCTGCGCGAACTCGCGCACGAAGGGCTCGTCACTCGCGTATCGGGCGTGGGCACCTTCGTCGCACAAGCGAGGCCGCAATCCACGCTGCTGATGATCGCGCATATCGGCGACGAAATTCGTTCGCGCGGACACGAATACAGCTACCGTACCGTGCTTTTGCAACGCGAGACCGCATCCGCCGTGGTATCGAATGCGTTAGGCCTCGCGCCTGGCGCTTCGGTGTTTCATGTGATTTGCGTGCATCGCGAGAACGGTCTGCCGGTGCAGTTGGAGGATCGCTACGTGAACCCGATCATCGCGCCGGATTTTCTGCAACAGGATTTCTCGGCGATCAGGCCGTCGGAATATCTGTACGAAACGGTGCCCGCGCACGACGTCGAACATATTGTCGACGCCGGGCTGCCCACTCCCGCGGAAGCGGAACTGCTCGACATTCGCGCGGAAGAACCGTGCCTCACGCTCGTGCGCCGCACATGGACGAGCGGCGTGGCCGTCACCTTCGCGCGATTCGTGCACCCCGGATCACGTTACCGGCTCGGCTGCCGCTTCTCGCCGAATACGTCGCAACGGCAAGGCTGACGCGATGCAGCTTATAACGCCGCTTGCCGGCTAGACATTCCCCGCGAGATGAAAGCGCGACGCCGGGTGCCACAACTGCACCGACGTCGCGACATCGTCGCCGACCCACGTACGACGCCACAGCAACAGACACGGCTCGCCGATTTCCATCGACAGATGACGCCGCACATACGCGTCCGGCTTTTGCGCGTAGATGCGGAATTCCGCGCGCTGAATCGGCGCGAGGCGCACCATGTAGTGATTGGGCGTCTCGACGCTGAAGTCCTGTTGCAGATATTCGGGGAACACCTTCGGATTGACGTAGCGGTCCTCGTACTGGATCGGCTCGCCCTCCTCGCTATGGACGATGCACGAGTGAAACGCCGGGCCGCTCGTAAGGCCGAGCGCTTCGAGCGCGTGCGGATCGTCGCTCGGTTCGAGCGTCAGCACGCGCGCCGCATGACGATGACCGCGCGCGGCGATTTCGTCGGCGATATTGCGGATTTCCAGCACGGTCGATTCATAACGCTGCGGCGCGACGAACGTGCCTGAACCTTGCACCCGCGTCAGCACGCGTTCGGCGGTCAGCTCGCGCAGCGCGCGCGACACGGTCATACGCGCGACGCCAAACTCTTTCACCAGTTCGGTTTCGGAAGGGATCAACCCGCCCGGCTTCCAGTCGCCCTCGCTGATGCGCCGGATCACATAACGCTTGATCTGTTCGTAGGCGGGCATGGCCTTCGCCGGAGTCTCCTTGCAAGCGGCGCGCTGAGAAGTGCCGCCGCTGTGCGCGCCTGGCTGCGCCGGCTGCCGGCCTTCTTTCTGATTATTCGTGACTGTGTTCACTCCGACCTCGTGAGTGGGTTGGGGGTCGTAGCCGTCGTACCGCTCGTACGTCCGCACGACGTCTCTGGCTCGCCGGCGGGTAAGCCCGCGCGCCAGCGGTTTTTGTGTCAGGCGACGCGTGCTGCGTTCAGTGGGCTGTTCATGCTGTTTATGTTGCTCCCGCTGTTCGCTGCCGCGGGAAATGTGGCCGCCGCGGCGAGGCTCGCAATCGATGCGCCTGCAACGAACTCCGCGCCCCCACCAGGTGTTATGTGGCGCGGCCTCATCTTACCCGGACTCGGCAACGGCGGCGGCGCCTCGCCGGCGATCATGCGGAATGCGACGCTCATGTCGTCGGCGAGAGGACGGTCGTCGCGATACGTCGGCACGATCTGCCGCACGCGTTGCCACAGCGCCTCGGTATGCGGCGCACGCGGCGCGTCGGTGGCTTGCAGATCGTAGGCTTGCGCGGCGGCCAGCAATTCGATGGCGACGATGCGCCCCGCGTTGTCGACGATCTCCAGCGCCTTCAGCGCGGCAGGCGTTGCGTGGCACAGGTGGTCTTCCTGCAAGCCCGACGTGATGCCGCCGTCGAGACTCGCGGGCAACGCAAGGCGCCGGTTCTGCGCGACCAGCGAGGCCGCCGTGTACTGCGCGATCATGAAGCCCGAGCAGGTGCCGCCAGGCTCGGCGAGAAACGCGGGCAAGCCGCTCACGAGCGGATTGACGAGGCGATCGAGCCGCCGTTCCGCCATCGCGGCGACCTGGGCGATGGCGGTGGCGAGGCTGTCCATCGCGAGCGCAATGGATGCGCCCACCGCATGCGCCTGCGAATACACGCGCGGCGCTTCGGGCGTGCCGGCGACGATCGGGTTGTCGGTGATCGACGCGAGTTCGCGATTGACCACGTCGGCGGTCGCGGTCAGCACGTCGCGCGCCGCGCCGTGCACGTGAGGAATGGTGCGCATCGAAAGCGGGTCTTGCGTGCGCTGCCCGACCACCGCCGCCAGAATGCCGCTGTCGGCGAGCGCCGTGCGCATGCGTTCGCCCACCAGGTTGAGCCCCGGCGACACGCGCAACGCAAGCGAGTCTTCGTCGAATGCAACGAGCTGGCCGCGCAGATTCTCGAAGCTCATGGCCGCGACCACATCGGTCCAATCGAGCAGCCGCACCGCGCGTGCGAGCGCCAGCGCCGCCAGTCCCGTCACGCAAGGCGTACCGTTGACGAGGCTAAGCCCCTCTTTCGCTTCGAGCACGAGCGGCTCGCGGCCGAGCAGACGCAGCGCGTCGCGGCCCGTCAAACGCTCGCCGCGATAGCGCACATGACCCTCGCCGATGCACACGAGCGCGATATGCGCCATATGACTCAGATAACCGACCGAGCCGAACGCGGGCACTTCGGGCAAGCAATCGGCGTTGAGCAAGGTCACGAGTTGATCGGCCACTTCAAGGCGAATGCCCGAGTGTCCATGCGCGAAGTTGTTGACCGCGGCGGCCATGATCGCGCGCGTTTCAGCCACGCCGAGCGGCGCGCCGACGCCGACCGCGTGGCTCATCAGAATGTTGCGCGACAGCGTGCGCTGCTCGCTTGGCGACACGATCACGTCGCACAACGCGCCGACTCCGGTATTCACGCCATACGCGCGAATGCCGCGCTCGACGATCTGCTCGACGAGCATGCGCGCCGCCGCGATGCGCGCGCGGGCGTCGGCGGAAAGTTCGAGCGGTTCGCCGGCGGCGACCGCCGCCACCTGGGTCCAGTCGAGAGGACGATCGGAACGGATCACGGCCATGATGTTGCCTTGCGCGATAACTTACGTGTGTGATGCGGATGCCGATGCAGCGACGTGCCGACGATGCGCCGCTCAGTTCGTCGTGCGGTCGTGGTGACTCGACACGAATTGCCGGAAGCGCTCGGACTTGCAGTCGACGAATACTTCGTCGGGCGTACCGTCCGCTTCCACTTGCCCTTGATGCAGGAACATCACGCGGTTCGACACGTGACGCGCAAAACCCATTTCATGCGTGACGACCAGCATCGTGCGGCCTTCCTCGGCAAGCGAGCGCATCACGCGCAACACTTCGCCGACGAGTTCGGGATCGAGCGCCGAAGTCGGTTCGTCGAACAGCATGACCTTCGGATGCATGGCGAGCGCGCGCGCAATCGCCACGCGTTGCTGCTGGCCACCCGACAGATGCGCCGGATAGTGGCCGCGCTTTTCCGCGAGACCGACTTTCGCAAGCAGCGCCTCCGCTTCTTCGACGGATTCCGCGCGGCTGCGCTTGAGTACGCGCATTGGTCCTTCGATCAGGTTTTCGAGCACCGTCATATGCGACCAGAGATTGAAGTTCTGGAACACCATGCCGAGTTGCGAGCGCACGCGATCCACCTGGCGGCGGTCGCTCGGTTGCAGCTTGCCGTCGCCGCGGCGTTTCATTTTCAGTTCTTCGCCGGCGAGCGCGACTGAGCCGTCGTCCGGTGTTTCGAGCAGATTCAGGCAGCGCAGAAACGTGCTTTTACCTGAGCCGCTCGCGCCGAGAATCGAAATCACGTCGCCTTGATGGGCGTCGAGCGAAATGCCTTTGAGCACGTGATGATCGCCGAACGATTTATGAATGTTCTTGACCGACAGTGCAACGGGTGCCGTAGCGTTCATGGAATTCTCCAGGTTCATCCGGAATGGCGGCGCTCAGGGCGCGGCGCGGCGTGCTTCAGTCGTGGCGGACACGGGACGGCTCGGCGCGGCAGACTTCGGCGCCGCGCGCAGATGCCGCGACAGACGCGTCTCAAGCATGCTGAGCGCGCGCACGATGACGAAGTTCAGGAACAGATAGATCAGCGCGGCGCAGATAAACACTTCCGTCGTGCGATACGTTTGCTGAATGATCTGCTGCGCGACGCCGGTCACTTCCCACACGGTGACGAGGCTCGCGAGAGCGGTCGATTTGACGAGCAGCACCGCTTCCGTCGAATACGCCGGCAAACACTGGCGTAATGCAATCGGGCCGATCACGCGGCGCAGCAGTGCGAAACCCGACAGGCCAATCGAATAACCCGCTTCGATCTGCCCAACGGGAACGGCCATCAGGCCGCCGCGAATGATCTCAGCGGTATAGCCCGCCGTGCACAGCGCAAGCGACAACACCGCGCACATATATGGCTCGCGCAGCACCGGCCACAGAAAGCTCTCGCGAATCACGCCGAACTGACCCATGCCGTAGTACACGAGGAACATCTGGATCAGGAGCGGCGAGCCGCGGAACACGAGAATATAAGCGCGTGCAAAACGATTCGGCAGCCAGTGCGGCGACACGCGCATCGTGACGATCACGAGCGAGAGCAGTCCGCCGAGAACCAGCGAGCAGAAGAAAAGCCCGAGCGTGGTCGGCACGGCCGCGAGCAATTGCCGGATCGTGTCGAGCAGAAAGTCGAAGTCGAAATTCATGATGCGGCCGCCGTCAGTTGCGCGCGAAGTTGCGCTTGAAGGACCGGCCCACGCGCGCCTCGGCGCGGTTGAAGACCCGGTTCGAGATGCTGGTCATCAGCAGATACAGCGCGCCGCCCACCACGAAGAACGTGAAGTATTGATGCGTGGAGCCGGCCGCCACCTGACTCGTGCGCAGCAGTTCGGCGAGACCCGTCACCGAGATCAGCGCGGAGTCCTTCAGGCTCAGTTGCCACACATTGCCGATGCCCGGCAACGCGAAACGCAGCACTTGCGGAATGAGGATGCGGCGCGCCATGGTCAGCGTCGGCATGCCGATGGAACGCGCCGCTTCGAGTTCGCCGCGCGACACCGCGAGCACCGCCGAGCGATACACCTCGGCCTGATACGCGCCGGAAATCATGCCGACAGCAAGCGCGCCGATCACAAACGGCGGCACGCCGACGAAGCCTTCCGCGCCGAACCACTGGCCGACCGTGGTCACGAGCGTCGAGCCGCCGAAATAGAACAGATAGATGACGAGCAGTTCGGGCACGCCGCGAAACACCGTCGTATAGGTTTCGCCGATCACGCGCAACACGCGCAGACGCGACAGCTTGGCCGCCGCGATCAACGCACCGAACACGGCGCCGACCGCGAGCGCGGCCAGCGTGAGCGCGACGGTCATCAACGCCGCGAGCAGCAATACGCCGCCCCAGCCTTCCGGCCCGAAGCCGAGCATCTGTATCAGAGCCATTGCCTACCTCTCATTCATGACGGCCGATGCAACAGCCGCACGAAACAGCCGCACGCACGAGCTCGCGCCCGCACGTGCCGCATTCGTTCGACGCCTCGTGAATCAGGGCGTCACGTCGGTCTTGAACCACTTGGCGGAGAGCTTCTTGACCGTGCCGTCGGCGAGCGCCGCGCTGATCGCGGTGTCGAATTTCGCCTTCAGGTCGGCGTCCTGCTTGCGGAACGCGAGGCCTTCGCCCGGGCCCCAGATCGGGCCGCCGATCTTCGGACCGGCCATCGAAATCGACGCGGTTTCTTTCTTGTCGACGTTCGCCGCGTAGTACGTGACGTCGTCGAACGATGCGTCGATGCGGCCGTTCGCCAGATCGAGATCGCGCTCGGGCGAAGTCTTGTACACGCGGATCGTGGCGATGTCCTTGAAGCCTTCGTTGATAAACTTCGTGTAGACGGTGCCGGACTGAATGCCGATCGTCTTGCCCTTCAACTGCTTGCGCAGCGCGTCGACAGTCGGCTGATCGGCTTTAGCATCGCCCGAGAGTTTGACGACGGCGGCGCCAGGCGGGGCCTTTGGCAGCACTTTGGTATCAGCGACGGCGAAGGTTGCGGGCGTGGCCGCATACGGCTTCGAGAACGCGATGATCTTCTCGCGCTCCGGCGTGATCGAGATGGCGTCCATCAGCACGTCGAACTTGCCTGCTTGCAGGCCCGGAATCATGCCGTCCCAGTCTTGCGCGACCAGGTTGCATTGCAGCTTGATGCGCTCGCAAAGATTGGCGACGAGTTCCGGTTCGAAGCCGCCGAGCTTGCCGCCGGGCAACGTCAGGTTCCACGGTGCGTAGCCGCCTTCGAGCGCGATCGTCACCGTCTTCCAGTCTTTGGCCTGCGCCGGTGCCGCGAAAATTGCCGCGGCGCCGAACACGGCGCCGATCAATGCTTTTGCTGCCGTCGTGCGTTTCACTTTCACGTCGAAACTCCTTGATGGGGGGAACCGTCGAGCCGAATGTCTACTGCCGCTGAATTTGTATAGACAAGTCTGCACGAGTCAAAAACCAGTCGCAAGGGGATTCATGCGAAATCGCGCGAATCATCGGGTAAGCCCCTAGGCGCCCTGACAGGACGGGGCTTCTACAGACATGATCGAAGAACGGCGAGCGCGCGACGAGATTAATTCATGCGCGCGTGTGGTGCGTTTTGTCTAGACAGGTTCATGCATGCGCCGCAAATGTGCGGCGGCTTTGCGCGTCTACCAGATGAGAGGAACGAAGCGAAAACGCACGCGCGTCATGTACTCCGTATAGCCGTCGAGTTGTTCGGCGAGCACACGCTCTTCGCGCACCGCGCGCCAGCCGAGCCCGATCGTCATGAGCGGAACGAACGCGAGACCCCACCATGAGCCGAGCAGCAACGGCGTGCCGACGAACAACAGCAGCGCCGCCGAATACATCGGATGACGCACGCGCGCGTAGGGACCGCTGTCGATCACCTTGTGACCGCGGCTCGACTGGATCTTCACGACGGGCGCCGCATAGCTGTTGGCTTCGAACACGAAGCGGCACATGAAAATGCAAAGCGCCACGCAAAGCGAGCCGAGGCTCACCAGCGCGACGGGCAGCGGCGCGGACCAGTGAAAGCGCATCGCGTCGAGTCCTATCACGATCAGCCAGCCGCACCACACGCACGCCACGCCGATCATGAAGAGCCGGTCCCAGCGGCTTTGCTGTTGCTGCACGAACGGCGCGAGGCGCTCGGCGAGCAGGCCGGGATCATGGCGTGCGAGCCACACGCCGATCCACAAGCTCAATACGCCGAGTTCGATCAGATACCACCACGCCGCCGGCCACGCGAGCGTGCCGGCCGCGCCGAACAGCAGCACGCCCATGCCCGCGAGCCACAGCACGGTCTGGACGACGAGGCGCGCAATCATGGCATGGCCTTGTGCCGCGCTCACGCCGAATCGGCCCGAGTGCGCACGCGCTCGAAAATATCTGCGATGTCGATGTCGCCGACATTCAGACCGAAGCGCTCGCGCAAACAGGCCGCGAGTTCGTCCGCGCTCGCAAGGCGCTGGTCGCCGATCAGGCTGCCGTCTGCCGCGCGTTCGTTCACCTGGTCGTTGAGCAGCGTGAGCCGCGTCCCGGACAACACGCGGCATACGATCAGATTGCTCGCGAAGATCGCTTCCGGCGACGTCGACGCGTACCAGTTCGACGTTTCATAATCGATCCACTCTACCGGATGCAAGTCGAAGCGATACGCGCGCGACCAGCTTTCATCGCGTGCCTGCACTTCGAGGTAGAGCGCGTCGCGCGACGCGTCCGCGAGCCGGAAGATGCCGAGGTCCGTGCGCTGCGCGAGACCTGGAGACAGCCGCAGCGGCGACGTCAGCGTGACGCTGCCGAGACCCACGTCCGCGATCCATGCTTCGTTATCCAGATCGATACGCAGCACCATGTGCGTGCGCGGCGTCACCGCGCCGGGCTCGCGGCCCCACAGCACGCGCCCTATCAGCGGCGTCACACGAAAGCCCAGCTCCTGCAGCACATTCGCGAGCAGCGTGTTCTGTTCGAAGCAGTAGCCGCCGCGATGATCGTCGACGAGCTTTGTTTCGACGGATTCGAGGTCGAGCTTCACCGCGCGGCGCGTGAGCGGATTCAGGTTTTCAAACGGAATGGCCCGTGGATGCAGACGGTGAATGGCCTGCAGCACCTCGAGCGTCGGCGCGCGCGGGCCCGCATAGCCGATGCGCGCGAAGTAGTTGTCGAGATTCAATGTGTGTGACATTGGTGATCCGTTCGTGGCTTATGGGGTGTTACTGCGCGCCTCACTGCGCGCTCATTGCCCGCCGAGCGCCGACCTCGCGATCGACGGCACGCTGATTCCCTGGCTCGACGCAAACTGTACCGCGGAACTGAGCGTGGACATCAGCGATTGCAATTGCCCCGGCGCCGACTGCGCGATATACGACGCGCTTTGCATCGTCTGCGGATTCATCCCGGCCTGCAACAGCGACGAAGGGTTCATCTGCCCGATGCTGCCGAGCCCCGACTGCATGCTCGAATACTGGGTCACGCCTTTGGCGAGCGACGATAACCCGTCGGTGAACGCCTGCTTGTTCACCGGCGTTTGCGATGCGCCGCTCGCACCGCCTGCGCGGCTCGCGAAAGCCTGCGTGAGCGTTTGCGACAGCGACTGCTGCGTGCTGCCGACCTGCGTCAACTGACTGACCGACGGCGTGCCACCACTGCTTAGCAAGCCGGCTGCCTGCTGCGCCTGGCCGGCCGCGCCGCTCAGACCCATCGCGGACGCAAGCGTGGACTGTCCGCTCAGCACTTGCTGGTTCGCGCCCACGTAGGTCTGCAACAACTGCGAGAGCCCGCCGGGAGATGCGGCGGCGCCGGCATCCGCGGAGCTGTCTCCGCCGCCAATGCCGAACTGCTTCAGATTCAGTTGTGCGTTCGCGGCGCCGCTTGCGAAAAGGCCAGCACTCGCCAGCAACGAAATCAGGAGGGTGCGCTTCTTCATCATGTAAGTCCTTGTAAGTGGGCTGCGGAAATCTCGTGCGGTTCGACAAACGCTGTCTCCGCGCGTTCGCGCGAATTCATCAATTTGTCAGCTTGCCGTGCGTCGGCCCGTCTCGTTGACGCACCCAGACTGCGTCGGTACGATCACGCCCATTCCGCAAGTCGCGCGAACCGATGCGTCGACGCACGCGTTAAACAGCCATTTAACCGCGCAAAAATGCCCGGCAGTCGATAACAACACTAAAGGCTTTCGATGAAGCTCGCATCCTCCCTTCGACGCGTTGCGCTGCTGCGTGCAGGCCGTGAGTTCGCACGGTCGAGCGGCGCGACCGGCCGGCGCCCGCGCCTTTTTTCGCTGCGCCACGCGGCGTTGTATGTCGCACTCGCCTGGGCTTCCGTTTCAGGCGCGGCAATGGCGCAAACGAGTTCGGACACGGTGCGCGACGCAAGCGAAGCGAGCGGCGCCGACGCAAACAAAACGCCGGCCAACGAAACCGGTCTCTGGAACCGCGACCAGCTATTCGGCGACATGGGCGGCTTGCGTCCGTGGCTCGGCCAATACGGCGTGACGTTCGCGCTCACGGAAACGAGCGAACTGCTCGGCAACCTGCGCGGCGGACTGGCGCGCGGCGTCGCGTACGACGGCCTCACGACCGCGACCGTGCAACTCGACACCGAAAAAGCCTTCGGCCTGCCAGGCGGCCAGTTCAACGTCAGCGCATTGCAGATTCACGGCCGCAATCTCAGCACCGACAAGCTGGGCACTTTGAACACCGCGAGCGGCATCGAAGCGGATGCCAGCACGCGCCTGTGGGAGCTGTGGTATCAGCAGTCGTTCCTGAACAAACGCGTCGACGTGAAAATCGGTCAGCAGAGTATCGATCAGGAATTCATCTCCAGCACGTACTCGGCGCTATTCATCAACACGATGTTCGGGTGGCCCGCACTGCCCTCGTACGACATGCCGTCGGGCGGCCCCGCGTATCCGCTTGCGGCGCTCGGCGTGCGCGTGCGCGGACAGATCACGCCTTCGTTGACGGCGCTCGCCGGCGTGTTCGACGGCGATCCGCTCGGCAACAACCCGAACAACCGCAGCGGCACCAACTTCAATCTGCATAACGGGACGTTGTTCATCGGCGAGCTGCAGTATGCAATCAATCAACCGGCCGATAGCGACGCCGCCGCGGCGCCGGGCGCAACCCGAGGCGGCCTGCCGGGCACCTACAAGATCGGGCTCTGGTACAACAACGGCCCCTTCGCGGACCCGCGCTACGACAGCAACGGAGTGTCGCTCGCGAGTCCTGCGTCCACCGGGGTTGCGGCGAACCATCGCGGCGATTACAGCTTCTATGCGGTGGCCGACCAGACCATCTGGCGGCCGAATCCCGGCGAGGCACGCAGCCTCGGCATATTCGCGCGTGTCATGGGTGCGCCGGGCGACCGCAATCTCGTGAGCCTCGCGGCAAATCTCGGCGTCGTGCTGAAAGCGCCGTTCGCGGGCCGCGACAACGATAGCGCGGGCCTTGCGCTGACGTACATCAAGATCGGCAGCCACACGCGCGGAATCGATCAGGATAACCTGGCATTTAGCGGCGGCCCGTACGGCGTGCGCACCAGCGAAACCGCGCTCGAAGCGACCTACCAGTATCAGATCGCTCCCTGGTGGATGCTGCAGGCGGATGCGCAATACACGTTCAACGCGGGCGCCGGGCAAAATCCGAACGATCCGACGAAGCCGCTGCGCAACACGTTCGTCGTGGGTGTGCGGACGAATATCGCGTTCTGATGTTTTTGATGTTGCCCGCGCCGCCGTTGTCCGCGCCGCCGCGCGCGTGAACGGCGCTGCGCCGTGTCACGAACAGCCGCCGCTTACGCGCGCGGCTGCGCGCGCAGCGACAGATCCTGCACCATCTGCGCCGCCAGATAATCGCAAGTCGGCCGGTCCGACTTCGCGCTGCGCGCCACCACGATTTCGAGCGGCTCGATGTGCGGCAAGCCTTGCGCTTCGCCGAGAATGGCGAGCCGCGACGGCACGCTGCAGCGCGTCAGCGCAACCACCGACAAACCCGCGTCCACGGTGGCGACCAGGCCCATCAGGCTCGCGCTGCTGAAGGCCGCGCGGTAGCGAATCCGCGCGCCGTCGAGCGCGGCCAGCGTATGCTGACGCGCCACGCAGCCTGGCTCGTATAAGCCGACCGGCAATGGCGACGCCGCCAGCACCGGGGTATCGACGGAAGCGCCCACCCACACCATCGGCTCGCTGCGCACGAATTCGCCGCGCAGCTTGCGGTCGCGCGTAACGAAGGCAAGGTCGATCTTGTTGTCCGCCAGCATCGGCGCGAGCGACGTGCTCTGCGCGCAGACAATTTCAATTTCGACGTGCGGGTACAGGTTCGAAAAGCGCCGTAATACCGGCGACAGCAGCGACGACACGTAATCGTCCGGCGCACCGAGCACCACGCGGCCGGTCACCTCGGGCCGCACGATCGCGGACCACGCTTCTTCATGCAACGCGAGCACGCGCCTCGCATATTCGAGCAGCGTATTGCCGGGCCGCGTCAGCGAAAGATTGCGCGTGTTGCGCGCGAAAAGCGTCGTGCCGAGCATGGTTTCGAGCCGCTTGATCTGCATGCTGACGGCGGCCTGCGAGCGATGCACGGTCGTCGATGCCTTCGTGAAGCTGCCCGTATCCACGACTGCAACGAAGGTGCGCAGCAAATCGACGTCGAATTCCGGGTGCATAATTTATCAATGGCGCTTATGGAATTTCTCAATTTAATTCGTTTGTGCGTGGCCCGCAAGCGGCGCAATACTTCAATGCATCACCCAACGGAGATCTAACGGAGACGCGGCGCATGTCCCTCACCCAACGTCAACAAGGCGCGATCACACTGGCCGGCGGCGGGCTGCTGATGGGCACGCTCGGCGTGTTCGTCGAGGAAGCGCGGCTCGGCGCGCTGACACTGGTGTTTTTCCGCTGCCTGTTCGGCTTTCTGTCGCTGGCCGCATATTGCGCGTGGAAAGGCTACTTCACGCGCGCGCATTTCACGCGACGCACGCTCACGCTCGCGCTCATCTCCGGCGTATTGATGGTCACGCAGTGGGTCGGCTTTTTCGATGCGATCCATCGCACCAGCATTGCCGTCGCGACCGTGGTGTTTCATGTGCAGCCGTTCTGGGTCGTGCTGATCGGCGCGGCGCTCTTCAACGAACGGCTCGGCGCGGATCGGCTCGGCTGGATCGCGGCGGCCTTCGGCGGGCTCGTGCTCGCGTCGGGCGTGGCGGCCACGGAAAATCTGCAGGGCCATGCAAGCTACCTGATCGGCATCGGCGAGGCATTGGCCGGCTCGGTACTCTATGCCAGCGTCACGTTGATCGCCAAAGGGCTCGGCAATTTGCGCCCGCACCTGCTGACGCTGATGCAATGTGCGGTGGGCGTGGTGTGCCTGCCGTTCATCGCGCCGCTCGTTGCACCTTTCGACGCCACGCATATCGAGCCGATGCAATGGTTCTGGATTGTCGGCATGGGCGTGCTGCACACGGGGCTTTCGTACGTGCTGATCTATGGCGCGCTGCCGAAGCTGACCACGCCGATCATCGCGGTGCTGCTGTTCGTCTATCCGCTCACCGCTATTGCCGTCGATGCAATCGTGTACGGCCGCGCGCTTTCATTGGCGCAGTGGGCCGGCATGGCGCTGATCGTGATCGCGAGCCTCGGCGTGAATCTCGGCTGGCCGCTCTTTTCGTTGCTGGGTTCGGGCGGGCGCGCGCGGCGACAGGCCGAGTGAATGGCGCGCGTACGGCTGGCGATGTAGCTGGCCGCGCAGTACTCGCTCGGTACTCGCTCACTGGTCATAGTGAAACCGGCACGCGATCACATAGATCTTCCCATCTTTCGGCAGATACACGAGCCGATCGGCAAACGTGATGCGGCGCGACCAGAAACCGCTCAGGCTGCCGACGAGCGGCTCCGGTTTTCCCGTGCCGATAAACGGATCGCGCCGGCACTCCTCCAGCAACGCATTGATCTTGCGGACGACCTTGCGATCGGTCTCCTGCCAATACACGTAGTCGTCCCAGGCGTCGTCGGTAAACATAAAGATGCTGTCAGCCTTTGCGGCGTGTTCGTTGCGGCTTTTGTGTCGGTTCATCGGTCAGCAGTTCGCGCGGGGCCGCACCGCCGGCATTCAACTGGGCAATGGATCGCGCGAGCCGCTGGGCATTCTTCGACGAACTCAGCAGATACAAGGTCTCCTGCATCGCGTTGAAGTCTTCCAGCGACACCATCACCACGTTTTCGCCACTCTGTCTCGTGATGAGCATCGGTGCGTGGTCGCGGCAGACTTCATCCATTGCCTGCTTAAAGCCGGCTCGGGCCTCGCTGTAAGTAAGGACGTTCATGGGTTATCCGGCCTGCGAGGTTGCCCTCCGGCCACTCCTGTCAAAAGTTAGAAAACGCTTCCGCCGCCGTGCGGTTTGCCTGCCCTTGCGGTTGCGGGTCGGGCTGGCGATTTGCGGCTGCCGGTCGAAGCGTGGCGCAAAACAAAAGACTTGGGGCCACGGCGACCATTGTACAGACCGCTGTACAGCGCGGCAAACATCGAACCGCGGACGAACGCACCTTCTAACGAACAGCAGCATGCCTCTCCACGACCGCCTGCGCCAGTCGGCCGAATGGCCAGGGGCCACGCCGAGCGGCCCTTTCGTCTTGCTGGACGGTGCTTTGCGCTTGTCTGTGGCGCGAACAAAATCACAAGCAAACGAGCGACTAGCGCGAGCGCTGTCAGAGCGAGCGGCAAGCCCATCGCATGCACGCGAAAAGACGCCGCGACAATCAGAAAATTCACGCACTCACCGCTGACCGGTCCGAACGATGCCGCCCACGAAACGCCCGCGCCGCCCACGCAAAAAATCTCCGGGTTTGCCGCGTTTAAATACCTAATTTTTGTATATAATATTTGAACCATGAGCGACACAACCACCGACCTTCTTCCCTTGGACACCCCCGCGCGCGCCCCGCTGCTGCGGGCGGCCGCACCGCGCGAAAGCACGTCCCGCGTGATCGCCGACGCGTTGCGCGAAGCGATTATCGACGGCACGCTGGCGCCCGGCGCGCCGCTGCGTCAGGACGCGATCGCGCGGCACTTCTCGGTCAGCGCGATCCCGGTGCGCGAGGCTTTGCGCCTGCTCGAAACCGAAGGCTGGGCGAAGGTCGCGGTGCACAAAGGCGCGACGGTCGCGCCGTTATCGGCGGATGAGGCGCGCGAAATCTACGAGATCCGTTCGGCGCTCGAGAGCCTTGCAATCGGACTCGCCATTCCGAAGCACACGGCCGCCACGCTGCGCGAATGCGCGGCGCTCGGCCGGGCGGCGGAGCGCGAGGCAGACCCGTCGCTCTACGTCGCGCGCAACGCGGCGTTTCACATGAGCCTGTATGCGCCGGCCGCGCGTCCGCAGCTCGAAGATCTGATTCGCGTACTGCATCGGCGGGGCGAGCGTTACTTGCGCCTGAAGTTCGGCTTGCCGTCCTACAAGGGCGAATCCGACGATGAACACACCGAATTGCTCGACGCCGTGCGGCGCCGCGACGTGCCGGCCGCCCAGGCGCTCGTCGTCGCGCATCTGCTCGGCACGGGCGAACTGCTGCACCGTTTCCTGACCGAACGCGCGCAGGCGGAAGCCGCGCTCGCAAGCCAACCCAAGCCGCGCGGCCGTCCGCCGCGCGCTACTACCGGGAGTTGATTGAGCCGATGAACGCACCCGCCGAAGCACCATCCGACGCACGTTCGTGGACCACGCGCCGCGACGAAAAAAAGCGCCGCCTCGCGGCCATCGCGCCGTGGCTCGAAGACGGCGTGCTGCCGTCCACGCGCATCGTCGATGCGCTCGAGACGCTGATCCAGCCCGGCGACCGCGTCGCGCTCGAAGGCGACAACCAGAAGCAGGCCGACTTCCTGTCGCGCTCGCTGGCCAAGGTCGATCCGCAGAAGCTTCACGATCTGCATCTGCTCATCTCGAGCATCAGTCGTCCTGAGCATCTGACGCTGTTCGAGCGCGGCATCGCACATAAAGTGGATTTTGCGTTTGCCGGCCCGCAAAGCCTGCGCGTCGCGCAACTGCTCGAAGACGGGCAACTGGAGATCGGCGCGATTTATACGTACGTCGAACTGTATGCGCGCATGTTCGTCGACCTCACGCCGCATGTCGCGCTGCTGTGCGCGGAAAAAGCCGACCGTCACGGCAATCTCTACACCGGTCCGAATACCGAGGACACGCCCACCATCGCCGAGGCCGCAGCGTTTCGTCATGGCATCGTGATCGTGCAGGTCAATGAGATCGTCGATGAACTGCCGCGCGTCGATATTCCCGGCTCGTGGGTCGACGTGGTCGTGGAGGCGGACCGCCCCTTTGCCGTCGAACCGCTGTTCACGCGCGATCCGCGCCATATCGGCGACCTCCAGGTGCTGACCGCGATGATGGTGATACGCGGCATCTACGCGCCGTACGGCGTCACGTCGCTGAACCACGGCATCGGCTTCGACACCGCGGCCATCGAACTGCTGCTGCCCACTTACGGCGAGTCGCTCGGCCTGAAGGGCAAGATCTGCCGCAACTGGACGCTCAATCCGCATCCCACGATGATTCCCGCGATCGAATCGGGCTGGGTCGACAGCATCCATTGCTTCGGCAGCGAGGTCGGCATGGAGGCGTATATCGAGGCGCGCCCCGACGTGTTCTTCACCGGCAGCGACGGCACGCTGCGCTCGAACCGCGTGCTGTGCCAATTGGCCGGGCAATATGGGGTCGATCTATTCATCGGCTCGACGCTGCAGATCGACGCGGACGCCAATTCGTCGACGGTCACGCGCGGCCGCCTCGCCGGCTTTGGCGGTGCGCCCAACATGGGTCACGATCCGCGCGGCCGGCGTCATTCGAGCGAAGCGTGGCTCAAGCTGCTGAAAGATCAGGGGCCCGTGTCGCGTGGTCAGAAGCTCGTCGTGCAACTGGCCGAGACGTACAAGAAAGGTGGCGAACCGACTTTCGTCGATGAACTCGACGCGGTCGCGGTCGGCGCGAAAAACGGCATGCCGATCGCGCCCGTCATGATCTATGGCGACGACGTGAGCCACGTCGTCACCGAGGAAGGCATCGCGCATCTGCACAAGGCCGAGGGCATCGACGAACGGCGCGCGGCGATTGCCGCGGTCGCCGGCGTGACGCCGATCGGCCTGCGCGCGAAGCCGGAAAAGACGGCGGAGTTGCGCCGGCGCGGCATCGTCGCGTATCCGGAAGATCTCGGCATTCGACGCGGCGAAGCGAAGCGTTCGCTGCTCGCGGCACGCAGCATCGACGATCTCGTCACCTGGTCGGGCGGTTTGTACGCGCCGCCGGCGCGCTTCAGGAGCTGGTGATGAGAGCCGCTGCTTTGTTGGAGCGCGAAGACGTGCCATGCGTGTCCGCGATAGAGATGCCCGAGCCGCTCGCGCGAGCGTGTGCCTGGACCGAGCGCGGGGACGCGCCGTATGGCCGAGCCACGCAAGCTCTGCATCCGGTCACGACAGCGGCCGCTGCTTTTGATGAGCGTGTCGCGAAGCGCGCACAAGACTCATGCCCTGACTCGCAACTTGCCCATTACGCCGTAACCGCGCTGATCGACGAAGCCGAGCTCACGCCGAAGCCCGCGCTCGTCGACCGGCGCGGCAGCGGCGCGCATCGCGATCTCGACCTCGCCATCATGCGACGCTCGGCGCACGCGCTCGAGCCGACCTTCGCCGCACTCGCGCGCACGGCGCGGCGGCGCGGCGAGCCGTCGGCGCTATTGCGCGCCGAACTCGCGCAGATCGGCCGCGCGGGCGAGCAGGACATGCTGCGCGCGACCGGCGGCAGCAACGCGCATCGCGGCGCGATATGGATCGTCGGGCTGCTGGTCGCGGGCGCGTCGTTCGCGGATGCCGCGCTCCGGCTCGACGCCTCGGCGATCTCCCGGCGTGCGGCGCAGATCGCCTGCTTCCCCGATCGCTTCGCAGCCGCCACCGACAGTCACGGCGAACGCGCGCGTCAACGCTATCAGGTCGGCGGCGCGCGCCGCGAGGCGCAGGAAGGCTTCCCGCATGTGATCGCCGTCGGCTTGCCGGCGCTGATCGCGGCACGCGAGCGCGGCATTGCCGAAGATGCCGCGCGCGTCGACGCCCTGCTCTCCATCATGGCCTCGCTCGACGACACCTGCCTGCTGCACCGCGCAGGCCTCGCAGGCTTGCATGCAGGCCAGCACGGCGCGCAGCGCGTGCTGCAAGCCGGCGGCAGTTCGACGCGCGCAGGCCGTGACGCGCTCGCCGCGCTCGAACGCGACTTGCTGTCGCTCAACGCATCGCCCGGCGGCGCAGCCGATCTGCTCGCCGCCACCCTTTTCCTCGACATGCTGGCGCATCACGACGTCAGCGGGAGCTGAGCCTCATGGAACATCTGACCTTCGACTATCCGGCGCAACGCGCCGTCACGGCCCGCGCGCACGTCGGCGTGGTGGGTTCGGGCGATCTGGAAGTGTTGCTCTCGCCCACCGATAATCCGAACGCGCTCGCTGCACATGTCGTCGTGCGCACGAGCGTCGACGGCTACAGCCATATCTGGAAAAGCGTGCTGGATCGCTTTTTCACCCGCTACGACGGCGCCGCGCAAATCGAAATCAATGACTTCGGCGCGACGCCTGGTGTGGTCGCATTGCGGCTCGCGGAAGCGGTCGAGGCCGCGGAACAGGGAGACGACGCATGAGCACGCCCGCGACTGTGCATGCCGCGCCGCTGCTGCGCGAAAGCTTTATCGAGCTGCCCGCGCGTGAGCGCGCCCGCGCGCTGCTCGACCCAGGCAGCTTCCGCGAACTGCTCGGCCCGTTCGACAGGATCGAATCGCCGTGGCTGCCGCTGCAAGGCGTCGTGTGCCAGGCCGACGACGGCTGCGTGATCGCGCGCGGCACGATCGACGGCGAGCCCGCTGTGATTGCCGCGATCGAGTCCGCGTTCCAGGGCGGCAGCATCGGCGAAGTGTCGGGCAGCAAGATCGCCGCCGCGCTCGAGATGGCGTTGCGCGATTGCGAGCGCGGCAAGATCGTACGGCCGGTCGTGCTGTTCGAAACCGGCGGCGTGCGGCTTCAGGAAGCCAATCTGGGCCTCGCCGTGATCGCCGAGATGCAGGCGGCCATCGTCGCGCTGCGCCGGCATGTGCCGGTGGTCGGCGTGATCGCGGGCATGGTGGGCTGCTTCGGCGGCATGTCGCTGGCCGCAGCGTTGTGCTCGTATCTGGTCGTGACGAAGCAGGGACGGCTCGGCATGAACGGACCGGAAGTGATCGAGCAGGAAGCGGGCATCGACGAACTGGATGCGTCCGACCGGCGCCGCGTGTGGCAGTTGATCGGCGGCGAGCAGCGCGTGGTGAGTTCGCTCGCAGACCGGCTCGTGGACGACGACGCCGCGGACGTGCGCGCCGCCGTGCATGCCGCGTTCGTGCAAGGCGTGCCGGCCGCGCATCGCAGCGAACAGGTCGACACGTTCTTGCAGCGGCTCGCGCGGATCGATCCGGCGAGCGTCACGCCGGAGAGCATGCGCGAGGTCTATGCAGCCGAAGCGACCCAAGCGCCACAATCCCAGTCACGCAAGGAGCAAGCATGAGCGACACCTCACTGAGCCGCGGCGCGCGCTGGTTCCATGCGCTCGCCGGCGAATCCCGCAACGCGGCGCCCGTGTGGAGCGCCGACGCGCCGCTCGGCGGCGAAACCGCCCGCTTCATCACCGTCGTGCCCGACGCCGCCAACCGCTTTCCGCGCGCGACCGACAACGTCGTCGGACTCGAACAGGGCTGGCTGCTCGCGCGAGCCGTTCGCGAAGTGATCGCCGACGATGCGGCAAGCGCCACGCGTCGTCCGATCGTCGCGATCGTCGATGTGAAGAGCCAGGCGTACGGCTATCGCGAGGAAATGCTCGGCATTCATCTCGCGTGCGCCGCCGCGGTCGACGCGTATGCGTCCGCTCGCGATGCGGGGCATCCGGTGATTGCGCTGATCGTCGGACCGGCGATGTCGGGCGCGTTCCTCGCGCACGGTTATCAGGCCAATCGCATCGTCGCGCTCGACGCGCCCGGCACGATGGTTCACGCGATGGGCAAGGAAGCCGCCGCGCGCGTCACGCGCCGCACCGTCGAGGCGCTCGACGCGCTCGGCGAAACCATTGTGCCGATGTCCTACTCGATGGCCTCGTTCGCGAAGCTCGGGCTGCTCGATCAATTGATCGAAGGTATCGACGCCGACGCGCCGGACGCCGCGCAGATCGCGCGCGTGCAGCAGGTGTTGTGCGAACAGATCGGCAGTGCGCGCGTCGGCAGCCGCACGCTTGCGCGCCGGCTGGAATCCGCGGCGGCGCAGAAGAACCGCGCGGCGTCCATCGAAGTGCGGCGGCGTCTCGCCGAGCAATGGGATGCCGTGTAATGCCGGTCTGCGCCGCGCCGCCGTTTGCAAGCGAGGCCGCTGCGTCGTGCGACGAACGCTGGCGCGCGCATGACTTGCTGCGCTTGCGGCGCCTCGCTGCATTCGACGGCGAACCCGACTGGGTGCGCGATGCGTTCGAGCGCGCGCCGTATGCGATCGTGCGGCGCGCGCTCGCCGCGCCCGGCTTCGTTGCGATTGGCTTGCGCGGCGCGCAGCGGTCTCAGCGGTACGGCACGTGGGCGGCATCGACGGATATTGTCGAAGCCGTTTCGCCCGAGGCGTTGGTGCGAAACGAGCCCGATGCAACGCGCGCCGCGTTGCCCGCGTTCGTCGCGTTCGCCCGGTTGCAACGGGATGCACAAAGCGCACTCAACGCGCTTGTCTGGGGCCCGACCGGCAGCGTTGGTTTCGAACTCGCCACGCAAACGGCAGCAGTCACGCAATCGAGCGATCTCGATCTATTGATTCGGACACCGGAACGATTGTCGCGTGAATGCGCGGCGGGCTTGCTGAGCTATCTGCAAACGCTCGCGCGCGAAACCGGCATTCGCATCGACGCGCAACTCGAGACACCAGCAGGCGGCGTCGCGCTCGCCGAGTGGGCCGCCGGCAAGCCACGCGTGATGGTGCGTCATGCAAGCGGTCCGCAACTGCTTGCCGATCCGTGGGTCTGCGTTCATCGGACGGAACTCTGATGCTCGCGCTGATCTTCCCAGGCCAGGGCGCGCAGAGCGACGGCTTTCTGCATCGGCTGCCGTCGCATCCCGCCGTGCGCGCAACACTCGATGAAGCGTCCAGCGTGCTAGGCGCCGACGTGCTCACACTCGACACGCCCGATGCGTTGCGCTCGACTGTTGCCGTGCAATGCGGACTGACCGTCGCAGGCGTGGCGATTGCGCGTGCCCTCGCAGATGAAGGAGTGACGCCGGACCTGAGCGCCGGTTTGTCGGTGGGCGCGTACCCGGCGGCGGTGAGCTGCGGCGCGCTCGCTTTCCCCGACGCTTTGAAGATGGTCCGCCGCCGCGCGGAACTGATGGAAGCGGCGTATCCATCGGGCTACGGTCTCGCGGCTGTTTCCGGCTTGACGGAGCATGAACTCGCCGCGCTCGCCGCACGGCACGCCGACGAAGGCGAGCCGCCCGTCTATATCGGCAACGTGAACGCGCCGCGCCAGATCGTGATGGCAGGGGCGAACACCGCGCTCGACAGTTTCATCCACCGCGCTCTGGATGCAGGCGCGCGCAAGGCGACGCGTCTTGCGGTCAGCGTTCCTTCGCATTGCGAACTGCTCACGCAAGCAAGCGACGAACTGAGCGCGTATGCGCGCACGATTCCGTTTCGCGCGCCGCAAAGCGTGTACATCGGCAATCGCGGCGGCCGTCCGCTGTATACAGCCGATGCGATTCGCGACGATCTCGCGACCAACATGCGCTACACGGTGCGCTGGTTCGACGCGCTCACCGTGATGCAGGAAATGGGCGCGCGCGTCGCGATCGAGGCACCGCCTGGGCAAGTGTTGACCGACATCGCGCGCGAGCACTATCCGGAGATGGCCGCGCTTGCAGCGAGCACGCTTCCGTTCGAACGGCTCGCTGCGACGGCGCGGCGGCGCCTCGAACGCGAGTAGCGAGCCGCGCTTCATGCAGCGCTTGATCTAGCGCTTCTCGATCAACTGCCGCCCCATCGCTTTCGCATACTGATCGCACGCATTGCGCGCGACGCGCGCGGCCGCCAGCACGCCGACGTCGGCGTCGTCGCGGTAGTACATCGCCACATTGATCGGCGGCGGCAGCGGGCGCACCTGCAAGTGCCCCAGTTCTCCGCTCGCGAGAAACGGCTCGACAAAAAGCGCGGGCACCGCCGCGATGCCATAGCCGTCGCGCAACAGCTTCACGATGACCGCAACGGAAGGCATGCACGTTACCTGCGTGTCCGCAAACGGCACGCCGGCGCGCCGCGCAAGCGTCTGCACGATAGCCTCGACGGCGATTTGCGGCGCGGTGCCGCGGCCGAACGTCAGCACCGGTTTACTCAACAGCGTGTCGGCATGCTTCGCGCGAGTCGCGGGGATGAGGTCGCTGCGCGCGATCCAGCGCACCGGATAACTCGCGAGTAGCGCGGATACGATCGACGTCTCCAGCTCTCCCACTTCTTCCACCTGAATCACCAGATCGAGTTCGCCCGCGCGCAGACGAGGGCCGAGCACCGCGCTTGAATCCACGGTCAAGTCCACGACGATGCGGTGGTACTCGAGGTTCAGCATGCGAATGTAGTCGGGCAGCCAGCTATGCACGACCGTTTCGATCACACCGAGGCGCAGACGCGTCGCCAATTGCGTTTCGTCCTGCGCGGCGAGTTGCAGCGAGCGCGTGGCCTGCACGACCGAGCGCGCGTGCGCGAGCAGACGCTCGCCGTTTGCCGTGAGCTTGAACTCGGGCGCGTCGCGCTCGATCAATTCGACGCCAAGCTCGGATTCCAGCGTTTTAATACGCAACGAAATCGCGGCGGGCGTGGCGTGCATCGCGGTCGCCGTCGCGCGAAAACTGCCGAGCCGCGCGAGCGTGAGAAACGTTTCGACGAAGCGGGTATTCATTGCATGAGGTCTCGCGATAACGAATGAGGCGCGAATGAGGTGCGAATGAGGCATACGATGATCGCCGGAAAACGGGTCGCGCCGCCGTTAAGTTTAAGTTAACGAATCGCAAGAAAAACTCGCTGGATCGATATTTTTGACGTTACTAATCTGGAACGCATCAGAAGGCCAGTCCCGTCAATTCCAGTCGAGCAGTTCATGCCCTACACGCCATCCGAGTTTCGTCAGCAAGTGCGCAGCGGTCGCCTGTCCGGTCCCACCGCGGGTTATTGCGGCGACTATGCGCAAGCCAATCTCGCCATTCTTCCGCAGCAATACGCTGGCGATTTCCTGCGTTTTTGCACGTTCAATCCGAAGGCGTGTCCGTTGCTCGGCATCGGCGAACCGGGCGCGTGGAGCGTGCCCGCACTCGGCGCGGATCTCGACATTCGCAACGACGTGCCGGCGTTCTATGTGTATCGCCACGGCGAACGCGCGGAGGAAGTGCGCAGCCTCGATGAACTGTGGCGCGACGACCTCGTGGTGTTCGCGATCGGCTGCTCGTTTTCATTCGAGGAAATGCTGCGGCGTGATGGCATCGGTCTGCGTCATATCGAACAGCAGGTCAATGTGCCGATGTATCGAACGCGCGAGCCCAATGTGCGCGCCGGCGTGTTCGGCGGCAATCGCGTTGTTTCCATGCGTCCGATGAAAGCCGCCGACGCCATCCGCGCGATTCAGATCACGAGCCGCTTTCCTGCTGTGCACGGCGCGCCGGTGCATATCGGCGATCCGTCGTTGATCGGCATTCGCGATCTGTCGCGGCCCGATTTCGGCGATGCGGTCGACGTGCGCGACGACGAACTGCCTGTGTTCTGGGCGTGCGGCGTCACACCGCAAGCCGCGATAGAAAGCGCGCGCTTGCCGTTTGCGATCGCGCACAAGCCGGGGCACATGCTCGTCACCGACATCCTCAACACCACGCTCGCCGTGATCTAGCGCGGCGCCATTTCATCCGCAAGCCGCGCGCGAAGACGCGGTCCATCACGACGACCGGAGTTCAAGCATGGAAACCAAAGCGCAGTTGACCGCGGACGCCGAGCGCTACGGCGCGTCCGACGCGGGGAAAGGCCCGTTCGCATGGTATCGGCGGATCTCCGCGGCCGAGAAGCGTGCGTTCTGGAGTTGCAAGATCGGCTACGTGCTCGACGCAATGGACACGCAGTTCCTGAGCTTCGTGATTCCGACGCTGATCGCGACGTGGGGCATCACGCGTGGCGACGCGGGACTGATCGGCACCGTCACGCTGCTGAGTTCCGCGGTGGGCGGATGGGCAGCGGGCGTACTGTCCGATCGTGTTGGACGAGTGAAGACCTTGCAGATCACGATCCTCTGGTTCGCCGTTTTCACGCTGGCGTGCGCGCTCGCGCAGAACTTCTCGCAGTTGCTGTGGGCGCGAGGATTGATGGGGCTCGGCTTCGGCGGCGAATGGACGGCAGGCGCCGTGCTGATCGGCGAAGTGATTCGCGCACGCGACCGCGGCAAGGCGGTCGGGCTCGTGCAGGCCGGATGGGCGATTGGCTGGGGCGTGTCGACGTTGCTCTTCATGGCCGTCTTCTCGCTCGTTCCGGCCGACTACGCGTGGCGCGTGCTGTTCGCGATCGGCATCGCGCCTGCGCCGTTCGTGATCTGGATTCGCCGCTTCGTCGAAGAACCGGAGGTGCATCGGCGGCAGAAAGAGGCGCAGGATGCGGCGCAGGCGCGTCCTGCGCTGCTCGATATTTTCCGCGGCGACATCGTCTGGACGACATTGCGCGCGTCCATTCTCGCGACGGGTGTGCAAGGCGGCTACTACGCGGTGACGACGTGGCTGCCGACGTATCTGAAGACGGAGCGGCACCTGAGCGTGATCGGCACCGGCAGTTATCTTGGCGTCGTGATCGTCGGATCGTATTGCGGGTATCTGACGGGTGCGTATGTGAGCGACCGTATTGGCCGCAAGCGCGCGTTCATTGCGTTCGCCCTCGCTTCGTGCGCGATTGCATCGATCTACACGCAGCTTCCGCTCGATAACTTCTCGATGCTCGTGCTCGGTTTTCCGCTCGGGTTCTGCGCGTCCGGTATTTTTTCAGGCATGGGTGCGTTCCTGACCGAACTGTTTCCTACGCGCATTCGCGGTTCGGGCCAGGGCTTTTGCTACAACTTCGGCCGCGCTGTCGGTGCGACCTTCCCGTTCCTGATCGGCTACGTGTCGCAAACGATGACGCTCGGCCACGCAATCGGCGCATTCGCGGCGGCGGCCTATGGAATCGTGATTCTCGCCGCGCTTACGCTGCCGGAAACGCGAGGCCGGGCGCTCGACGACTAAAAAAGCGCGCCCCTGCCACCCTCTTTAGTGCGAGGCTCAAGCCTGTTCGGGCGCGCGGCCTATCACATGCGAGTCGGTTGCTGCCGACGCTTCTCCATGCGCGCGTTCGCGTCCCGACGTGACGACCGCGCCGGTGCCGCCGGGACGCCGCACCGACTTCGCATGCCGTTCGATCAACCGCTGCAGCAGGCAGAAAGCGCACAGCAGCGCGCCGATCACGATGCGGGTCCACCAGGAACTGAGCGTGCCGTCGAACGTAATCAGCGTCTGGATGGTGCCCAGAATGCCGACGCCGAACAGCGATCCGACCACATAGCCGACGCCACCCGTCAGCAGCGTTCCGCCGATCACGGTCGCGGCAATCGCGTCGAGTTCCATGCCCTGCCCTTGCAAGCCGTAGCCGGACAGCACATAGAACGTGAACACCGCGCCACCGAGCGCCGAGCAGAAGCCGCTCAGTGCATACACGCCGATGCGCGTGTGCGCGACCGGCAAGCCCATCAACAGCGCGGAGCGGGCATTGCCGCCCACCGCGTATACGTTGCGGCCAAAGCGCGTGAAGTGCGCGATGAAAATCGCGCCGACGAGCGCGACGAACGCGATCAGCACGTTCGCGGTCACGGAGCCGACGCCGATGTCCAGACGGAAGGCGGAGATCGCGTGGAAAGTGGGATCGGTGATCGTGATCGACTGCGTGGTGATCAGGAAACACAAGCCGCGCGCGAAGAACATGCCGGCGAGCGTCACGATAAACGCCTGCAAACGAAAGAAGTGAATCAGCGCGCCCTGCACGGCGCCGAACACGGTGCCCATCAGAAGAACGATCGGCAGAATGATCCATACCGACAGATGCAGCCGCTCGGACAATACCGCTTCTACAATCGTAGTGAGCGCAACGACAGAACCGACAGACAGATCGATCCCGCCCGACACGATCACGAACGTCATGCCGATGGCGACAATCAGCAGGAACGCGTTATCCACCAGTAGATCGAGCAGCACCTGCCACGAGAAGAAGCCGGTGTACATGACCGAGCCGAAACCGAACAGCGCACAGAACAGCAGGATCGTAACCGCGATGGGCAAGGTGCGCGGATCGACGATATGCGCCCACGCTGCGAACAATCGTCTCATCGTGCCACCCCGCGTTGCTTGATGATCTGCATCCCGAACGAAACCGCGAGCGCTCGCGCAGCCGGCGACTGAATCACGCTCACCGCCAGCACGACCGCTGCCTTGACGACGAGCGTGGCTTCGGGCGGCACGCCGATCGAATACGTCGTGTACGTTAGCGTCTGAATGATCAGCGCCCCGAGCACCGTGCCTGCGAGACTAAAGCGGCCGCCGAGCAGCGACGTGCCGCCGAGCGTCACCGCGAGAATCGCGTCGAGCTCCAGGAGCAGGCCGGCGTTGTTGCCGTCGGCGCTGCGCACGTTCGAGCTGATGAGAATGCCCGCCATTGCCGCCGTCAATCCCGAGAATCCATACACCGCAAAAACCAGCGCTTTCGAGCGCAAGCCAACAAGGCGAGTCGCCACCGGATTCACACCGATGGCGCGGATAAAGAGCCCCAGCGCCGTTCCCTCGACGAGCGCCGCGGTGGCCAGCACAGCGAGCGTCGCAATCCACACCGAGCATGGCACGCCCAGCCAGTATCCGCCGCCGACAAACAGATAGCCCGGCGCGCCGATCGGAATGATTTGCCCTGCCGTCAGTAGTTGCGCGATGCCGCGGCCCGCGACCATCAGAATCAACGTTGCGATGATCGGCTGCATACCGACAAACGACACGAGCACGCCGTTCCACATGCCGCTCAGCACGCCGACGATCAACGCCGCGAGCAACGCCTGAGCGATCAGGCCGCCCGTCGGCACCGGTTGCGTGGCGAGGATCGTCGCGGCCGCCGCGCCTGCGATAGCCACTACTGCGCCGACCGAAATGTCGATGCCGCGCGTCGCGATGACGAGCGTCATGCCCGTTGCGACGAGCACGAGCGGAGCCGCACGATTCAGCACGTCGATTGGCGCGCCGAACAGATGGCCGTCGAGCATACGCAATGACAGAAAGTGCGGATTGACCCAGAGATTGAGCGCGCACAACAACGCCAACGTCACGCATGGCCAGATCAACGGACGCTCGACGCCGTCACGCGCGAGCCAGTTCGATAGCTTCATTCGCCGCTCCCCGCGATGAGTCGGTAGATATTGTCCTCATTCGATGCCGTGCCTCTGACTTCCGCAATTTTGCGGCGATCGCGCAGCACGGCTACCCGATGACTGACGCGCAGCACTTCACTGATCTCCGACGAAATGAACAGAATGCTCAGACCGTTCCCACACAGCGCGAGCAGGCGATCCATGATGTCGAATTTCGCGGCGACGTCGATGCCGCGTGTGGGCTCGTCGAGAATCAGCAGTTTCGGATCGGTCGCAAGCCAGCGCGCAAGCAGCGCTTTTTGCTGGTTGCCGCCGGACAGCAGACCGATAGGCTGCTCCGCGTCCGAAGCCTTGATGCCGAGCCGCTCGATCCACAGATCGGCCAGCTCGCGCGCGCGCTGACGGTTGATCTTGCGCCACCAGCCACGCCTCGCCTGCAACGCGAGAAGGATGTTCTCGCGGATCGACAGGTCGGCGACGATGCCCTCTTTCTTGCGATCTTCGGCGCAGTACGCAATGCCGTGGCGCACCGCATCGTGCGGGGATCGCAGGCGCACCGGCTTGCCATCCACGAGCATCGTGCCGCTGTCGGCACGGTCTGCGCCGAACAGCAGCCGCGCGGTTTCCGTGCGCCCCGAGCCGAGCAACCCGGCGAGTCCGAGTATCTGACCGCGCTGCACGTCGAGGTCGATTGGCTGCAAAGTGCCGCGTTTGCCGAGGCCGCGTAGTTCGATAAACGGCGGCGCGCTGTGATCGTCTTGCGTGTCGTCGCTGTGATCGCACGCTTCGTGAGCGGCTTCGCGCAGACGCTCGCTCATGCGCTCGTGACCGACCATCTTCGAGACGAGCAGATCGGCGGGCAAATCGCGCGCGAGATATTCCCCCTCGCGTTCGCCGTTGCGCATGACCGTGATGCGGTCGGAAATGGCATACGTCTGCTCGATGAAGTGCGTGACGAACAGTATGGCAATACCCGATTGCTTAAGATGCCGAAGTATTTTGAAGAGCTGCGCGACCTCGCTGTCGTCGAGGCTCGACGTGGGCTCGTCGAGGATCAGCACACGGGCATCGACGGAAAGCGCTCTGGCGATCGCCACCATCTGCTGGACCGCGATCGGATAAGCGTCGAGCGAGCGTGTGACGTCGAGCGTGATGTCGAGGCGCGCAAGCGCGGCTTGCGCGCGGCGCTTGATGTCGGGCCAGTCGATCGCGCCGAAGCGTCGCGGCTGCCGGCCCGCAAAAATGTTTTCCGCGACCGACAGGTTCGGGCACAGATTCACTTCCTGATAAAGCGTGCGCACGCCTGCCGCTTCGGCTTCCTGCGGCGACGCGAAGGCCACGACTTCGCCTGCGAGACGGATCGTGCCGGAGTCGGGCGCGAGGACGCCTGTCAGCACATTGATCAGCGTCGATTTGCCGGCGCCGTTCTGTCCCATCAACGTATGGACTTCGCCAGGGAAAAGCCGGAAATCGACGCCCTGCAGCGCCTTCACGCCAGGGAATGTCTTGGTGACGCCGGTTGTTTCGAGGATCGGCTCGTGCGCGTCGCCGTGGTCGGCGGACGCAGCGGCGGCGGACCTTGTCGTGCTCGTGGCCGGCGGTTTGGGTTCGGAAGCGGGATGCGTCATAGACCTCGCTCGAGCGGCGGTGCGTGGGTGGCTGGTGCCTGCGTGCCGTGGTGCCTGTGTGCCGTGGTGGCTTCATGAGGCACGTTTCGACATCGGGTGAAAAGAGACCGTCCGCTGCCCAAGCAATCGGACGGTCAGGCACCGCTGGAGAAACGTTACGTGCTGGTTTGGCTGTGTGCGTTTGCTGGTTGCGTTTGCTGCTTGTTGCTTGCTGCTGCGTTATTGGCCGCTGACGCAGCTTGCAAGCAAGTGTGTTTGCAAGGATGCCTAACTACCTTTTCCTAGTACTTTCGCGTCGGCAAGGTCTGCGCTGCGACGCTCATCGGGAACACGGTCTCTTCCGTCAGGATGCGCTTCGGCAAAGGTTTGCCGGCTACCACGTCCTTGACCGCCGACATCAGTTGCGGTCCGAGCAGCGGGCTGCACTCCACGTCGACATTCATCTTGCCTGCGGCCATGGCCTGGAAGCCACCCTTGGTTGCATCGAACGAAACGACCACGACGTCCTTGCCCGGATGCATGCCCGCCTCTTCCATCGCTTGGATCGCGCCGAGCGCCATGTCGTCGTTATGCGCATAAACCACGTTGATCTTGTTGCCGTAGCTCTTGATAAACGCTTCCATCACCTGCTTGCCGCCGGCCAAGGTGAAGTCGCCGCTTTGCGACGCAATGATCTTGAACTTCGGATCGCTCTTGATCACTTCGATGAGGCCGGCGTGCCGGTCATTCGCCGGCGCGGAGCCGACCGTTCCCTGCAATTCGGCGATGTTGACGGGACCCTGTGCGTCCTTATAGTGATCGGCGAGCCATTTGCCGCCGCGGCGTCCCTCTTCCAGGAAGTCGGAGCCGATCATCGTCACGTACAACGAGGTATCTTTGACGTCGATGTTGCGGTCCGTCAGGATCACCGGAATCTTCGCGGCCTTCGCCTCACGCAGCACCGGTTCCCAGCCGGACTCGACGACCGGCGAGAAGGCGATCACATCGACTTTTTGCGCGATATACGAGCGGATCGCCTTGATCTGGTTTTCCTGCTTTTGTTGCGCGTCGGAGAATTTGAGTTTGATCTTGGCGTCGGTTGCCGCGGATTTCACCGACTCCGTATTGGCGGTCCGCCATGCGCTTTCCGCACCGACTTGCGCGAAACCCAGCGTGATCTGTTTGTCCTGCGCGTGTGCGCCGGGGGTTGCCAGCGTCAGCGCGCCGACACCCGCGCACAGCGCGAGCGCACCCAACGCACGACATGCGGCGCGTCGTGTATTCGCCATGACTGTCTCCTGATCGTTGTTGTGTAGGCGATCCATCGAATCCGACCGGCCGTTGCGGCCGCCGCGATGCGTGGATCGTGATGTAGCGTAGTGTGCCGGGCGTTAACAGTCCAATCATATGATTCGCGGGAGCAATATCAATTTTGGTATAGACGGGGGGGTGGGGCTGTGCGGGTGTGCGCGGGTGTGCGCGGGTGTGTGCGGTAGTTGACGTGGTGGTTACGGCTTGGGGGTCGGCTGGTCGTTGCTGGTTTTTATGCGCTTACATTGGCGAGTCGAGCCGTGCGTCGCCTGGTTGGCAGGTCGCAGGGTGAAGTTGAGAAGGGTGGTTCGGGTGCTTCGAGTGCCTCCGGTGCATCGGGTGCATCGGGGCGGGGTCTGCGTTGGGTCGCGTTGCCTGGGGTCTGCCGTGGGTCTGCCGTGGGTCTGCCGGTGGGTCTGCCGGTGGGTCTGCCGTGGGTCTGCCGTGGGTCTGCCGTCGGTCTGCCGTCGGTCTGCCGTCGGTCTGCCGTGGGTCTGCCGTCGGTCTGCCGTGGGTCTGCCGTGGGTCTGCCGTCGGTCTGCCGTCGGTCTGCCGGTGGGTCTGCCGTGCGGTCTGCCGTGGGCGTCTGCGGCAAGTCTGCCCTGGGCCTGCCTGCGGCGGGTCCGGTCCCGGCGAAGAACTTTGCAGGCGCACATCGCCGCTGGATTTAGCCGCGCGACGGTCCGCCGGCCCGCGTATGAGGCGCAACCCACCGGAAAGTCAAATTAATGCGCTCGCCGACAACCCGTGGCTCTTTCGGCACCCGATGCCGCCATTCCGCCTGTGTCTTGCCCTTCATGACCAGCAAGCTGCCGCCTTTGAGCGAGAACGACTGGACGGCGCCGGTCTTGTTGTGCCGCAAGTCGAATGTGCGTGCCGCGCCCAAGCTCACCGATGCAATTACCGGTTCCGGTCCCAGTTCCGGCTCGCGGTCGGCATGCCAGCCCATGCTGTCCGCGCCGCTTCGGTAGCGGTTGAGCAGGACGCTGTTGAATCGGGCTCCGCAAGCCGCCTCAGCATCGGCCTTCAGTTCGGCGACGGCTGCTGTCCACGGCTGCGGTTCGTTACGGATACCGGAATAGACATACACAGCGTCGGCGTCGCCCTGCCATGCCGTCAGCCGCGGCAGCGCGACGCGACCGCCGGGCGTGCCCATGGTGTCCTGCCGCCATTCCACTCCGACGATGAGTCGCGCGAGGAACTGCTCGGCCGTTTCGGGCTCCAGCCAGTCGGGATACCAGTCGACGTCGGGAGCCGGAAGATCATCGAAAAGATCCGTCATGTTTGTGTGTGCGAGCGCAGCGCGGCGCGGCGGTAGAACGTTGGCTATTATGGCTGCAATGGCCGTTAGGAGTTTCGCGGCATCGTGGCGGCTTCACGGTAGTCTTGTCGCGGCTTTACTGCAGCTTCGTTGTGGTCTCTTGCCACTTCACCGCAGCTTCGTTGTGGCTTCGTCGCGCTACTGTCGCTGCTCGACTGCGGCCGCCTGTGGCTTCGGTTCCCGCCTGCTGGCGCTATTTAGTGCGCGTTGCGGATGCGTCTATGGCGCCGCCTGCCGAAACTTTCATTCCGCAGAGACTTCTTGCCGCCAACGCGCTTCCAGTATCGGTTCCTTCAGTGGACAACCATCATGACTCTTTCGGATCAAGCACTCGACCAACTTTTCCGCGAAGCGCGCACGCACAACGCCTGGCAGCCGAAACCCGTCGATGACGCGCTGCTCGGTCAACTTCTCGAACTCACGCTGCTCGGCCCCACATCGGCCAACTCGAGCCCGGGCCGTTTCGTCTTTGTGAAAAGCGCGGCGGCCAAGGAGAAGCTGCGGCCGGCATTGTCGGCCGGCAATGTCGATAAAACAATGGCGGCACCGGTTACGGCGATTGTCGCAATGGACATGGCGTTCTATGAGTATCTGCCTAAGCTTTTTCCGCACGCCGACGCTCGGAGCTGGTTCGCTGGTAACGACAAGGCGATCGCCGAGACCGCATTTCGCAACTCGACGCTGCAGGGCGGCTACCTGATTCTGGCGGCCCGCGCGCTCGGCCTCGACACTGGCCCAATGTCAGGCTTTGACGCGGCGAAATTGGACGAGGCGTTTTTCGCGGGCACGACAGTGAGGTCGAACTTCCTGGTCAATCTCGGCTACGGCGATGCGTCGACTCTGTTTCCGCGCAGCCCGCGCTTCAGCTTTGACGAAGCCGCGCGGATAGAGTGAAGCGCTGCTTTAGCTGAAGATCGCGATGTAGAACACCACGACGCCGATCACTGCGCCGACAAAGCAGAAATTCTCTTCTGTGCCGTCGCCATTCGAACGGAGCCACGCGCCGACCACGCCGAAAAGCCCCGCGATACCGAGCGCGACGCATAGCATGACGATGTAGAAGAGCGCGCTCTTGCCTAGTTCGGAGAAGTCGACATTGCGCACGCCGAGATACAAACCCAACGCCATCAACGATATGCCAACGAGAGGGAGCATGACATGGCTGCCCTCATATCCAACGTGATGCGCGCGGTGCGCAGAGTCCCCGTGATGAAAACGATGGCCTGATCCGAGCAGTTTCATGATCGCCTCCCGCCTCGCCGTTCTAGGCGATAACAACAATCGAGCCGGGCCGCTGTTTGGTCAGTCGATTTGGCAGCGGCTCTTGATGCCGACCGGCTCACTTCCAGAATACTCCACCCGCATCGGTAATTCAAAGCCCATTTAATTAGGGCTATCCGGGAACTTGCGGACCGTTTAGACACGCTGGGACCCTGGATTGAGCACGCCCGTTGCATGTCTCAACTGCACTGCTGCGCAGCAATACAAGCTGGCGTCGCTTTGCACGCTCAGTGTTTTTGCGGCCGTCTGCGCACGAGCGCGCATGCCGGTAGAATGGCCTTCGCCCTAGCCTTGGTCGCTCGCCGCGTCGCTACGGCAACTGGCCGCCGCCGTTCAGCTCATGCCCTCCGGCTCTTACCCGCCCTCACCTTCCCTATGCGCCGCTCATCGTTTCTTGTACGCCTCATCTTCATTGGCATTCTGCTGCACATCTATGTGGGTTTCCGCCTGATCCCCGACATGCCGGTGAGCATCACTGTCCGCTGGCTATCGGGGTTGTGGCTTGTGCTGTCCGTCTTTGTGATTCCGCTGGGCATGCTCGCGCGCACCATCGAACAGCAGCCGCTGGGCGATCGGCTAGCGTGGGTCGGCTTGCTGGCGATGGGTTTCTTCTCCTCGCTGCTCGTGCTGACGTTCGTGCGCGACCTGACCCTCGCCTCACTCATGACCGTGGACGCGATGCGGCCTGGCACGTTCCCTCTCGAACGTTGGCGAACCGGCACTGCGGCGGCTGTGCCATTGCTTGCATTACTGTCGACGCTGATCGGCCTCTTTAACGCTCGCCGTCGCGCAAGAGTCGTGACAATCGAGGTCCCGATCGACGACTTGCCCGCTGCCCTCGACGGCTTCACCATCGTTCAGATCAGCGACATTCATGTGGGCCCAACCATCAAACGGCGCTATGTCGACGCTATTGTCGACGCAGTGAATCGTCTGAAGCCTGACCTCATAGCCGTAACGGGCGATGTCGTAGACGGCAGCGTGCCGCAGTTGACTCACCACACACAGCCGCTCTCGCGGTTGACTGCGCGTCACGGCGCATACCTTGTTACAGGCAACCACGAGTACTACGCGGGAGCCAATGCATGGATCGACGAGTTCCGTCGGCTCGGACTCCACGTGCTACTGAACGAGCATGTGGTGGTCGAGCACGACGGCGCCCGCGCCATAATTGCCGGCGTGACCGACTATTCAGCCGGCCATCATGATCCCCTTCATCGCAGTGACCCAATGGCCGCAATCGCGGACGCACCAGGCGACGTGCTAATCAAGGTACTTCTCGCCCACCAGCCACGGTCCGCCGAAGCAGCCGCTGAAGCGGGCTTTACACTGCAGCTCTCAGGTCATACACACGGTGGTCAGTTCTTCCCGTGGAATTTTTTTGTGCGGTTTCAGCAACCGTTTACCGCCGGCCTCGCTCGCCTGAACGGGCTGTGGGTGTACACGAGTCGCGGCACCGGATATTGGGGACCGCCAAAACGGCTCGGCGCACCGTCAGAAATCACACGATTGCGCCTTGTGCCCGGCCAGCCAGACTAAGGCAGGAATCTAGCGCAGATGCCCGTGGCGATGAAAGGACTACGCCTTTTTAGCTTGGACGCCAGTCAATCGTTATAGGCGCAACATGAATATGCGCTTTACTGCACGGGCGCCACGGCGACACTGACTTGCGGCGCGAACGCGACCAACACCTGCATCCCCGGCGTTACATTGACGAGTTTTGCCGGGTCGCGGCCCTGAATGTGGAACACGGCTCCGTTCGGCCCTTTCAATGCCATGACACCGGACGCGTGGTCAATCGCCTGGACTTCTGCACTGACATTCTGTTCCGGCTTCGCTTGCCCGATCGACGCCGCAACAGCGGCCGCACCTTGTCCATCAGCACCGCGCGTAATGCTGATCACGGCATTGCGCATCATGCGGATATGGACTTTGCCGCCTTGAGCTATTCGCGCAAGATCTCGCGTATCCGTAATGTCGAACGACGCCTCGCCACCCTGCGGGTCGCGCACAGTCACTGAATGCCTTGCGTGGTCGACGGATTTCACCACGCCCTCGGCCTGCAACGTGCTGCTCCCTTCAAACGGCGCGGGCAGCCCTGCAGCAAACGACGCAAAGGAAGCTGCGGCGACGAACGCACCAGCAACGATCCCAAGAGCTTTACGTTTCATACATTCCTCATTGACGTGAACGGACTCGAACCGGCGCCGTGGTGCCAACCGGTATCGTGCGCCGAGGCTTAGAACGTTACCGCGCGCGCAGATCCGGGTGTTTCGGATAGTGTGTTTTTAATGATGGCGGACGTCAACGTTTGGACTCCGTATCGTCTTGTCGATTGGTCTGCATCGGCAACCGAAATTTCCCAGAGACGCCGGTACACGTTTGGTCTACAGCTGGCTTACAAGACATTGAGACAATGTTAATTCTGTATCCTGAATATGGACTGCCCAGGAAGCTTCGACTAAGCTCTGTCACCGCGCATTGTTCACTTAACTATGGAGTCTCGATTATGGAACACAGCATCATTGCATGGCTTATCATCGGCGCGATCGCAGGCTGGCTTGCTGGCGTGCTCGTTAAAGGTGGTGGGTTCGGGCTTATCGTCGACATCATCGTCGGGATCGTTGGCGCGTTCGTCGGCGGTTGGCTCGCCCGCGTGCTGCACATCTCGCTCGGGAGCGGCTGGATCGGTTCGATCATCACCGCAGTAATCGGCGCAGTCATTCTGCTGTTTATCATCCGGCTCGTCCGACGAGGCAGCTGAGTTCAGCGTGAGCCTCTCCGGCGTCAGCGGCAATGCCGCCGGCGTCGGTCTCGCGCTCTTTTCACCGGCCTTGCGCTTTTTGTAGCGGTCTCGAGCTTGCACCGCTTTGCGGCCGGTTACACCTTCCCTTCGCTGCGTCGGCAACATTGATTACTGCTTGCCGCAGCCGCCTATGCCAGCGTAAAGCAAGTTGCAGCCGATGCGGGTGGTCCTCCGCTCTCTGCGCATCTTGCAGCACTAACGACATATCTTCCGATATTGCTGATGCGCTCTGTCTTGAATATCGGGCATGACGCGTCTGCGCGGCGCGAGGTTTCGCAGTCGTCGTTGCGATTGAGTCGACGTCGCGTTAGTCATGTCGACGATGCAGAGCCTCCAGCACTAAGTTCAGAATGCGACTGCGTTCGCAAATGACTTCGTCGCAAACATGACGCGTCCCTTATTGCCTTAAAGATCGCGTCGCCCGCGGGGTGTCATTCATCTATGCGTGCCACTCGCACGTGTGGCTTCCGTCCGGTTCTATTGCGACCGGACAAAAGCCACTGAATGACTTGCGAACGATTGTTGAGCTCGTGTGGCGTAGCAGGAAGCGACGGCAGTGACGCTCGAGTTCGCTCAACACTAATGCGTAAAACGCAGCCGGGAAAAGTCTATCGACTCCGGATGGCGAGCTTAAGCTTGCCGACATGCTTGAGTTCAACGGTCTAAGGCGCGCCGCGCTTTTCCAATAGTTCTCGATGGCGCAAAGACGCACGTAGACGATGCACCTATGCTATATCCACCATCGTACTGATCCCCGGCTGGAATCGCTGCAAAAGTCGAGTGGAATTGCGCGAACGTGCAGTCCTGAATTTGTCACTTGCGGCACCGTATCACCGCTTTTGTGAAGCCTCATCGAGGCTGCAGTGCTTTGGGACTATCTGGCCGAGGCCGGCGATTCGCCTCGCGATAATACCGCTATGCAGCGTGGTAGCGGCATACAACCGATATTCACTGAGTTATGAACTCGCGGAAAATCGAAGTCATACTGACAAAGACTGGCGACTCGTGGGCGGCTAACGGCCGCATTCGGTTGGCTGGAGCTGAGTGGTTATGCCGGCGCTCTGCGCATGGGCGGGCCGTGACGGCGCCCCGCATTTTCCCGGCCTTTATTCCGCCCTGTAAACGCAGAAACCCCACCTTTGCGGGGTGGGGTTTCTGACACTGCTGGGGAGCCTGACGATT
>Ga0307412_10000042_pt1 | contig 167950 bp, 266 predicted proteins | sample DK1Cmetagenome_3_FD_203823 | JGI IMG/M metagenome (GOLD analysis project Ga0307412, IMG submission 203823) | Maize rhizosphere microbial communities from greenhouse at UC Davis, California, United States - DK15-C-1 | ecosystem: Host-associated > Plants > Roots > Rhizosphere > Soil | place...
CGGGTGATGATCTTGCCGACGACCGGGGTGACCTCGAAGAAGTCGTTGGTCCTTTGGTCGTAGGCCATGAGCTTGATGTTCCCGGCTACCCGTCGCCGCTCGTACAAGAACTTCTCCATTTCACTGATTCGCATCGCGAACTCCTCATTTGTTGTTGATAGAGCGATTTTTATACGGAAGGCATTGAAATGCAAGGGGTTTGGGCAAAAAGAAAGGGCTGGTTGTTACCTAGCCCTATGCTTTGTGTAATAAGTGGCGTCAGGGGCCTCCTATTGCTTCCTCACCACTGGTCCTGGTTGTCGCAGATCACCTTTACCGATTTCACGGATCGGGATGAACAGATCAAAGCCATTGTCGTCCTCAGGATGATTGATCTCTTCACTGAATCGTTGACCGAACTTGGTTCTGATGTAGTAGAAGCGCTGACGCTCGGCGTTCCAGCTGGCGACACTGGAATTGCGGCAGGAGCCTTCGTACATCCAACCATCTTTCAGGTCAGCCTTGCGCAGCATGCCGTTTGCCACGGCAGACTCAATATCAACGTTGCCTGGACTTAAGAAGTTTCGGCGGATTTGTTGAGGCGTCATAGAAATTGATCTCTCCAGAAAAATTGACAGAGTTGATTCCGAGTCCACACCCGGAGCTCAATTGTATTGCTATTTGCACCGCCTGTACAGAGTCGCGTCCGCACAACATAGCAGCCATGGCAAAGTCCCTGCCGCCACCGATAGCAAACTGTCGCTGATCAATCCTCACTGGGGTAGGGCAACCGTTCTCGAAGAGCATGGGTCGCTCCCCGGATGGACCGACTGCAATTGCCTCTGCCATGTTGCCCTTGGGGAAGTCGGCCTTGACCATGCCTTCCTCGATCCACTCAAGCAACTCTCGGCACCTTCCACTCTCGCCGGCCGCACCAGCCAGGAGACCGTTCTTGAGCTTCCTGATCTTGACCGTCGGTACAGTCAACCCGTAGAATGTCGATTGACGGTCAGCCGCTAGGGTATGACCGTCCCATGCCACTACGGTCATTCGCCTAGCTCAAGGTTGTACTTGAGGAAGCCCTTCACGGCCACCGGAATGAAGATGTTGACGCTGTCCGTCTGTGCAGGGTGGAAGACGTTGACGAATCGACTGTCACCACCCTGCACGATACGAACGATGAAGCACTGACGACGGAAGTCCCAATGTGCAAGGGTGATCTTGCGCGGGCTCCAGCCAAGGTAGATGGCCCCGTCGATCATCTCACCGAGACGGATCATGCCGGCATCGTAGGCACCGTCAATGTCGGCTTGTTTGACATCCTCTGAATCGAGGTATGCCAGGTAAATCTGTTGACCGAGGATGCTCGGTTCTTCGATATCTTCACTCATATATGATCTGCTCCACGTTGTTGAGGATGCCATCGAGTTCTTTGATGCGAGCATCGGATTCTCGAATGGATTCTTTGAGGTCGTCAATCTCGGAATCCTTTTCCTCGATCTGATCCTCAAGTGTCTTTATTCTAGCCTCAAGGTCTTCAATTTTCGACTCATAAGGATCAACACGGGTGCGGAGCTGTTCATTGATGGTGCGGATTTCTTCCATCCTTGACGAGCCGTAGCGACCGGCCGGATGAATGCCGTCCAACTCTGCCTCAATGTTCCTTCTTGCGAAGTCGTCCAAGGGCTCATCGGATGGGACGCTGTCTAGAATGCTTCTTGTCTTATCGACAGCATCAATCACTTTGTCGATCAAGGGACATGAGTAGGGAATGTAAGGCATGGAAATGGGTGACCTTTTGAGGGATCACCCATTTTATTAGACCGAGTGCTTCAACAGCTTGTCGATAAGGACCTTGATCCCGCCGTGGTGGCTGAACCAGTTGGCGCCTTCTTTGATGTACTTGATCAGCATGTTCTCGGTGTCATGACCAATGAAGTTTGCCATCGTCACCGTCAGATCGGCCTGCCGCACAGCATCACGGGCTTCGGTAGCCTTGTCTGCAGTGAAGTGCTTGATCTTGAACTTGTGACCGACCGCAGCATTGACGATATGGACCTGTGCCCCGAGCAGGCCGCAGATCACCAGCTTGGGCAACTTCTCTTTGACCTGAATGAGTTCGAAGATTTCGTTCTCGATTTCGGCCTTGGTGATGTCCGGCGAAGTCATCAGATCGAGCAGCTTGTTCAGCTTCAGGTTCTGCTCTTCGAGGATTTCGTCACGAAGGGTGCGGGCCGCCAAGATCAGGTAGGTCTCGAAGGTCGGCTTTTCGTCCTCGTCGTCTGCCGGTTCGACCGGTGGAACCCAAGGAGTCGGCTGCGTCTGATCCTGCGGCTTGACGTGATAGAAGCCAGACACCGCCGGTGGCCGTTGGATTTCGTCCGCGATGACCTTCAGTCGATCTTGGAAGACCTCTTCGGCCCTCGTGAAGATTGCCAAGACGCCATCATTGACGCCCAAGGTCTTCACTGTGCTGTCGTTATAGCGACGGCTAGGTGCAACAGAGTGGTTCTGTGCCTTGATCCGGGCCGCTACCCGTCCCATCCCGTTGGTACGCTGAAGACAGTAGTAGTCGATGAATTCCTCTGCTTCTGCCGCTGTCCAGTTCTTTGTTGATGCTTGACCCATATTGCTTTCTCCAAAGTGTTGAGGAGCCTACAGTATACGTGACACTGAGGCTCCTTTCAACAAAATGTTGAAGAATTATCGTCGGCTGGGCGACGAATACGACCGGCTCGGGGCCGAGTAGGAACGGCTTGGGGATGGGACCGAAGGCTTGTAGTTCGACGTCGGTGCCTTGTATGCGTTGGAGCTGTAGCTCGGGGCAGGCTTCGGAGCCGGTGCAGGTGCAGGGGCGGCCACGACCTTGGGAGGCTCAACCTTCGAAGCAACCACCGCGGGCTTCGGGGTGCTCGGCTTGAACCAGCTGCTGCGAGCAGGCTCACGTGGAACTTCACGCACGACCTGACGTTCGATGATTTGCGGGGCCGGTGCCGCCTGACGATTGCCAGAACTGCCAAGCATGTAGCCGATGGCACCACCGAGCAGCATGTCACCTACGCCGGAGTCCTTTTGTTGAACAACGACTGGAGCCGCACCGGTTGGAGCAGGGGCACCGGCAGGAGCATCTTGAGGCTGAGCTACCTGCTCGGTCCCGATCCTTGGAACGTCACTGTGATCTGAACCGCCGCAGGCAGTCAGGATGGATGCTACGGCGAGCACGATCAGGGTCTTCTTCATGGACTTCTCCAGTTGATGTAAACCCTGATTGTACAGGTGATCACTCAAACTTCGATGCGATTTTGTCGAGACATTTTCTTTTGATCTTGAAACTGTCAGTATCGAATCCACCGAACAGGACGGCCGCATTGGCATGTAGCTCTGCGTAAGCCGTGAGGATGAGGGTAGGACCAAGGGGATGCTTGGCAATGTGTTCTCGGTCCTCTGCCTTGGCCGTATGGCACCACATATCGAGCCTCATGAGTTCGATTGTGGTGTGATCCTCCGGGTACAGACTCGCCCATGTGCTGGAGCTGATCTGTGCGTGTCCGGGGAAGTGACGGCGGCCATCCTCATCGACCTGTAGACAGTAGGGCTTTCCACAGTCATGGAACACATGATAGTCATGTGCTGCATCCGGGCGGATTGCCTTCTCCTGTATGCTCTTGAGCTTCTCGAGAATGTCTGGCTTGAAGGACCATTCCATTCTCCCATTGCCCTTGAGCGTAGCCCAGAGGTCGGCATACCGGTCAGCCACATCGGTCCCATGCTTGTAGATAGAATACCCGGGTGCTTGCTCACAATAGGTCATTGCTTTGATAAGATCGACGCGGCTCATGTCGGCCCCATTTCTGAGTCAAATTCTTGACTCGTGAGCATCAGATGGAATCCGTCTCCGCGATGGAAGACTAGCTTGCCGTTGCTGAGGGTGCCGATGTATGAGTAGCTACAACGATCCTTGCGGTTCACCCAGCACCCACCGACGTTCAGAATCCAATTACGATTTGAAACCATTATGCTCTCCAGAGGTTGTACTTCTTGAAATGGTGCCGAAGGTCTTCCGTGATAGGAAGGGTGGCAAAGGACGTGTAGCCCGGTGGGTAACCGAGGTGCTCGTCTGGTTCGTAGAAGATTTCGGAATCGATCCCAGCGGCCGTGATCAGATCGCGCGCCTTGAGGAGCTGGTATTCGTTCTTGACTCTGAGGACAATGATCGAAGAGGTCTGAGCGTATCGTAGTCCGGATTGCCCGGCCTTGAGCCCTGCTTCGAGTGCCGCGTGATTGGACTGTGCCAATTGTTGGGCGAGTGGGATGTCGGTCCTGATGAAGACATAGCAATACGTCTTATCGAGGATCAGATTGAGGTTCTACAGTTGCTTGGTCATTTGATGCTCCGGTCGATGATGAAATAAAAACACAGTTTGGATTGTATAACAGGTCTATTTAAAGACCTAGTGAATTCCGCACTTCTTTTTGTGCGTCCAGTTTGCCTTGCTTGTAGGCTCGGTCAATGATGTCGGCAAGCAGATCGACGTCTTCCTTGGTCAAATCCTTGACCTTGACTACGTCACTATCGAGTCCGAGCCCATCGACGAACAGGAGGTTGGTCCAGGTCTCTTCTTGAGTGACCTCGTCAATGTCCATCAGGATACTGTGAGTCCATGCTCTCATTGTGTTGCCTTTGTGGGGAAGGTCCACTTGACGTCGAGCACTTCACGTGCTTTCTTCTTGCGCTTCAGCTGAATGACTGCGTCTGCATTGGGATGCGTACCCAAGACCAGATCACGGTAGGCATTGTGCTTGCGACGGAGCTTGAGCATCTTCTCGTGCATCCCACGGAAGAACTCTTGATGTTCGATCGGTAAGGCATCGATGCGAGCCTCGAACTCATTGTGCTCGGTGCAGACCTTACAGGCGCAGTCATTCTTCATCATGTCTCCAATGCGTGTTCATGGACCCATGCCATCCGCTTGGGGTTGTGATGCTTGGCTGCCTCAGAAGCGTAATCATCACAGTTTTCGTTGAATGGATATTCTTCGTCGAGGCCATCCATCACAAACTGCTGAATAAGTTCATCTCTTAGGCCTTCATGACCGAAGCTGAATGCATTGCTGCAGAGCCCAGCGTGTCGACCAAAGTGGTGTTCGTTATGGACCGGGGCACCATCTTCGGCCCACTTGAGGTAAGCCTTGTAGAAGTCGGTCAGCTTCTCTGATTGATTAGCAATTGACATGTTCACCACCCCGCGTTTTCTGCCGACATGTAGACCTGTACCTGCTTGCGTACCTCGTTGCTTCGATTGCCGAATCGCTTCTTGACGTTGCCGTCAGTGTCCCAGTAGCGGCTTGCTCGGATGAAGAAGCGCCACCCGTTGCCGGTTGCTGCGACACCACGGTGCCACGTCCGGTCATCGAACTTGATCAGCGTCTTGTCCGGGGCTTGGATGACGTCGAGGGCCTTGTCCGACACCATGTCGGTTACGTCCTGATGCCACTTCTCGTAGATCGTCTCACCCAGTGCCGGAACCTTAAAGGATTGCTTGCCAAGGGCAAACTCGGTCGGGGCAAGGTGGGAGTTGACCAGCATCATGATGTGCTCGGCACGGTCAGTCGGCTTCTCGTATTCGGGTTGACCGTCGGAGCGGGTACGGGGAACGTCGTCGTGGTGCCAGCCGGGGATGCAAGGGAACCAGCCCGGCATGAGCATGTGAACCCGGCTGTCGATCACCAACGGCACATTCTGCCATGCCTTGGGCAGGTGGTCCAGGAAGACCCGGGTGATGACGTCACCGTTGTCCCATGCGCCGTCGAGGTCATTGTTGAAGAGCATTGGCTCATTCTTGATGCGCTCGGTATTGAAGTCGCGCTGGAGGTAGGTGACGAAACTGGCTTTGCTGTCGATGCTGATCATACGAGTTCCTTGAGTTGATCGATGATCTTGTCGGCCAGATCATAGCGGGCTGCCGTCAGAGCATCTTCTGGTGCGTTGGTCACCACATCCTCGTCCAAATCCAAGAGGTAGCCCGTCAGGGTGTAGGTGCCACCGAGTGCGGAGTCGATGATGAGGCAAACGTATGCGGCCTCGGTTTCATCGGCACAGCTTGCCGCAACCGCATGACACAGGTAGTAGTGGGAATCGATTTGCAATTTTGCATCGAGCAGAATTTCGATTGCCCGGGATGCACTGATTCTCTCAGGCACACGGATAGGCTGGATGTCAAATTTCATATCAATCCCTTATGGTAAGTTCAAAGGCCGGGCAGCTATAGACAGTGCCCGTGATGTCCCAGCAATCGCCCCTGCGGCCACATGCCTTGTCGACGATTTTACGCTCTTTCAAGACGCATCCGCGCTGAAGAGCATTGACGTGTTGGGTGTCAACCGGACTGCGCCCACAGGCAGCAAGTAGAAGGACCAGAGAGAGGATGAGGTATTTCATTTCTGTTCGTCCTTGTAGAAGCACTTGTACCAATCGAACTTGGAGCCGAGGTCCTTCTTCATCGCTGCGCCCATCTCGTGGCACGCTTGGACAGAAGGCATTGAGATCATTGCTGGACCACCGGTGGCTCCCGTACCGAAGCCGGAGCTGATGTAGATGAGGAGGATGACGGTGTTCACATTTTCTCCAGTTGGTCGATGATTTTGTTGGCGAGCATCACCCGTGCTTCCTTTGACTGTTCGACGGTGTCAAAGATACCGATGCAAGAGATACCAAAGAGGGTGCCAAGATAGCCACCGAGTGATGTGCTCGGATAGATTGCCGATAGGATGATCTTCTTGGTGTAGAAGCGATCATCATAGTAGGCATCTACTTCTTCGACTGCATGGCACAGATAGATCTGTTCATCCAGATGCAGCCTCACAGCATCTTTCAAAATCCGGATGGCTGTAGACGGCTCGATGTACTCGACGTGGACGGGCCTGATTTGGAAGTCTGTCAGTGTCATGCGAGGCTCCCGAGGTGTGCGATCATCTTGTCGATCAGATCGTAACGGGCCTGATAGGACTTTTCCGGGCCATCGTACAGGTCTGAAAGCTCAAAATCGTAATGTTCACGGAGGTAGCCGGTGAGTGTATATTCTCCGCCGATGGCCTGACGGATCATCTTCTGGATGTCCGAGACCTCAGCCGGCGTTGCGTTGGTTTCTTCAATCGCATGGCAGACATAGAATCTGCGTGGGATGAACACCTTGGCCATGTTGAGGATTTCGATGGCTCGTTCTGGCGACGTGTCCCGGCGAAGATCGAAGGGGATGATGACAAATGATTTCATTCAATTTTCTCCAAAATAAAAATGGTGGCCCCGATCGGATTCGAACCGACAACCCGGGAGTTTAGAAGTCCACGCTCTACCGTTGAGCTACAGGGCCATTTTTGTTTACACGCCGTAGACTGCCTTGGTTGCAGCCAACCCATTGTTGAGGATGGTCGTAAGGGCCATCTTTGCCTTTTCGCGAGCCGGGGCCGTCTTGCCGGGCATTTCCTTGACTTCCAACACACAGGGCCAAACGGTGCCGTTGTCGTTGATCGCATCGACCATCAAACGGCCTTGGACCACATCGCTCTTTTTACCGTAGCGTTCTGCGAGTTCCGAAGACCAAGAATCGTGGAAAGTGATTCGGGCCGTAGCAAGATCGACTTTGTAACCGATGTTCAGGGTAACGATTTGTTGGGCCATTTTCACTTCTCCAAGTGGTTTACAGTGCCTCTAGTATAACCGTTTGAAAGACACCGTCAACAAATATTTCAAGAATATTTGATCTCCGTCTTCAACTCGACCTTCACCTTCTTGCAGATGTATGCCTGAAACTTCTGACGACCATACGACCGGGTCATGTTGTCCTTGATCCATGCCTCGAACTGGGCACGGTCCTTGAACTCCTTGAAGACCTGATTCTCGACTGTGTGCTCAGGGTAGCCATGACCCGGATGGGTACGACTACGCTCGTCCCCGGGGATCGTCGTCGATTCAGTGATGACGACAGCAAGTACCTCATCTGGATCGTACTGATCGACATCGGGGCGCTTGAAATCATCCATGTCTGTTCCGTAGATTGGTCCCATAGATCACCAACGTGGTTGACGGTAGTAGTAGCCACCATAGCGGTAGCCGGGAGGGTGATGGTAGTAGCCCGGGGTCGGGTGGACCACCACGGCAGGGGCTCGAGACACGCCGATTCCGATGTTGACCGGAGTGGCATAGACCTGCCCCGTTGGACTGACGGCACACCCTGTGAGGGTTGCACCCAAGATGATTGCTAGGATTTGTTTCTTCATGGCTTGAGTTTACCCCTCATGTTTTCAATGTCAAGGGAAGAAGTCGTCCTTGACATTCAATTCGGTGACACGGTGACCGAGTCGCTCCAAGAGCTGGACGACCATGTACCGTGAGATGCTGTGGCCTTCCTCAAAGAGGACGCCGTCGATCTTGATCTGGACCCAGTCTCCTGAGCCCATGCTGTTAGCTATGATCTCGACGTTTCCACGGGTTTCGAGTTGGTTCGGAGGGAGGTAATGCTGACTCATTTGCGGGTCCTGGACAGAAGCGGGTATCGAATTGAACTGCCATCGCCATCCCATCAATGGTCGGGGAGTTTTGCATGTAGGCACTCGGCTGACCGAATGCCGGGATGTGACCATGCTTGATCGTTTCCGGCCATTGCTTGCCGGTGTTGACCAAGGTCAGTAGGTAGTGAGAGTTCACTTCTTGAGCATCTCGGTCAGGATTTGGTCACGCCCCAAATCACCTTCCCATGCCCAGTCGAAGCGGTTGGTGAAGAGGAACTCGACGTCGGTGCGATCGAGCATCTCGTCCATGTCACCATACGACGACCATGCACAGATTCCACCCAGTTGTTCGACCCGCTCCCACGTCCATTTGACGTTGCAGCCCATCAAATGCCTGAGCTTCCGGTAACGGGCAGCATCACGCCAGATGCGCCACGGAGTGAACCACGGTGCCCACATCTTGATCTTGAGGAGCAGGGTCTTCAGCTTGACCTTGCGGGTCTCACGCTTGGTTCGGCGAATCTCACGTTTGAGGGATTGGTTGACGGTAAGGGTCATTGAGTGCTCCATTGAATGTATGCCACCAGCATGGCCGGTGGGTAGAAAAAGATGTCAACGACGATCGCCCATTTGGACGGACGGTCTCGCCATGTGCGCTTGAATACGACCAGACCGTACCATAGCAGGCTTCCGATCACGTAGGCCAGCAAGACCAGCAAAATGAATAGGAGTTCCATTACTTTTGCTTGATGAATGGAGCCGTCAACCAGCCCACGACGAACCAGAAGACCAAGAAGCTGAACCAATAGGCCACGATGCCGGGGAAGGCAATGCGATTCGCCAGCTTCTCGAGCCTGCTCAAACCACGTTCACCGACCTTGGCGGTATGCCAACTGGACTTGTTCCTCGTCACGCAGAAGCATGCATAGAGGCAGAGCACGACGAGCAGGTAGATCAGGATCATTCGATAGCTCCGAACAGGTGGGTCTGGTAGCTCAGGCGCAGGCCATGCAGCAGAGCATACTGGGCGGCGTATCGGTAGTTCTCACCGGTTGCCTGGAAGTCGATCTCGTCCGTGTGCCAGATCGAACTGATGCGACCCTCGGGGTACGACTTGAGGTAGACCGCCATGCCCGAGACGTACAGCACGGTGCCGGTTTCCTTGCAACGTTCGATGACGCTGGACGGAATCGTGTGGTAAGGAGACTCGGGGTCCGAACTCACCACGTACTTGAGGAACGTCTCGTACTCAAGGCGCCCACCCTTTGGAGTGAACCATGTGTCCTTTGCCTTGGGGTATGCGTTCTTCGTGGCCGCAACCTTGGGGCTGATCACGATCATTGGCGCCTTAGCGTAGACGCTGACGCCGGTGAAGGTGTCTTCACGTACGAAGTAGCCGTTGGTCTCGATCTGGAACTGGAAGTTCATGCCGAAATAGACCATCTGGTTGATCAGGGCAGTGATGGCGTCCTGTTGGAGCAGGGGCTCACCGCCGGTGACGACGACGTGTTCTGCCTTGCCTCCTGCCGCCGTGATGATGCGACGTGCAAGGTCATCGATCTTGTAGACCCGGCCCTTGTCGAAGTCGAACTTCGTGTCGCAGAACGGGCAATCTTCCTTGGCCCCAAGGTTACACCCCGCAAGGCGCACGAAAACCGTTGGAATACCCCCTAGCGGGCCTTCTCCTTGGATTGTGTAGAAGGGGGCCCCGGTAAGGAGAATCTCGTCGTCTTCAAGGACGCGCCGATAGTCCGCGAAGCTCACGTTCCGGTCGATATTGATGGGGATGATTTTTTGGGTCATAGTTTCCTTGTTGTATGACGAGTTCTGGGCCTCGAGCTACGATTGTAACCCGTTTTGAAGGATCATTGGTTGAAGTTCGTGTGTAATCACGTCCTCCGTCGATGCTGACTGATCCGTCCTGTGAAGTTACATAGTCGTGTCGGAATCGACTGTAGATAACTTCACCGTTGTCGGCTTCAAGGCCGTCGATGGGTTCACAGAAGGCGCTCTCACCATTGACGATCGAGACCTTGTCACCGTATGCACCCTTGATGAAGGCAAAGTAGTGGCTGTGGCCGACACTGGGCACAGGTTGATAGAAGACCGGGCTGGCAAAGTCTTGCCATTCGTAGTCGTTCTTCTTCAGGCAGTGGAAGCCCATGAACTTCACATGACCATCGGAACGACTGTAGACCCTGCTCACCTTGCGGCAGAGATCAGGAGACCACCCAAAGGCCAGGAAGTCGGTGTTGTTCATGAGGTACATGGTCAGCCCTCCCAGATATCGTTGTACCAAGTCTTGAGTTCTTCCATGCTCACGATCAATTGGTCACCCCTGCATTTGTGAACCACAGGCTTGTCGCACTCGATGACAAGGGTCGCGAATGCTCGCATCGAGATTGGAATGTCTTCGATTTCTGCCTCTACGAAGAGAACACTGGAGATGCCATGATGGAGAAATTGAATGACGATCATGCTTTGCCTTTGATGTCCCGGTGGGCCAGACAGTAGAGACTGTCGGTGTTGTCGGCTGTGACGTGATAACCCGCCACGTCGATCATCTTGATCTGGAGTTGCTTGATCATCTCCTGACCTTTGGCGGTGATGGACTCCCGCAGCTTCTCTTGAGCCGGTCCCCAGAGGACGACTACATCGTTAACGCGATACATTCAAACGCCTTTCCGGTAGGGTGTTCGTAGGAGGCTTCCAGGTCATCGAGCATGTCGATCACGGTCGTACGTTCCTGGACGCAGAAAATCTTCGTGTTGAAGGCCACCAGCATCATCGGGACATTGGCCAATTCACGTGCTCGAATCGCTTCGACAGCCACATGAATGAACTCGGTGTTGTCCTTTGCCTCAACAAAGATGACCATTTCTTTGTTGAGTTCGTAACTCTCGAAATTCTCAAGGTGAAGGTATTTCATGATTTATGCCGTTTCCGTCAAAAGAACCTGATAATGTTTTTCGAGCATGCGGCTCACTTCGACGGGCAGGTGTCCGGCAAAGAAGCACTCGACGAGCAGAGCGCCAATGGAGATTTCTTGCTTGAGTGGCTTGTCTTCCTTTCGGAAATGATTGCCTGTGAGCTTCGCCATGATGGAATAAAGGCGTTGAGTCGAGCCATGGCCATTGAAGGGGTCTTCAAGGAACATATCTTCATCAACAGGAAGGTCGCAGAGCTTGTAGCACAGGAATTTCTCGATGCAGTCAAGGCAAATACCGCATTGTTCTTCTTCGATCTCACGGTGAGCACAATCACCGTTATTCAGCTTATGATCCGGCTTATCCTTGACGACGTCAATAAGCTGGAGTTTGGCAAAGGGGAAGTAAAAGCGCACATCAATTCCTTGCTCCAGGAATTTGGCTTTGAGTGTCTTGACTTGAGAGTTCCAGTACGGCGATTCCACCTCGGTGGCTTCCCACAGAGTGGGCACGTAAAGGTCAATGACCGTGTCTTCAAAGATGATGCCGTCGAGGCTATTGGTCAGGTCGGTGTTCGCGAGAATACGAACGATATCCCGGTTCAAAACTCCACGTTCGGCTTTGATCCAGCCTTGGAGCATTTGAGAAGCATCATCACCACGGTCGAGCATATAAATCATATCAACTAATCCCAAAAATTATTCACAGTTCTATCTTACCTGAGGGGTTTTCAATCAATGGGATTTAATCGATATCTGCTAACTCGTATGACAATCTCAGCCGACAACTGACGTTGAAAGTTGTGCTTGATTGAGGATATTGTTGATTTGGTCTTTCCAGATCCAAACCTTTGACAACGGGCAAAGGAGAACGGCTCCTTTGATTGTTTTGCGCACCTCAATTACGGTATTGCTCGTGTTACGAACAAGGGTAGTAATTTTGTGGAGGTCCTCTGTTTTGAGGATCGCGAGAGGCAGCAGGGGTTCTGTAATTTCCGTCGGCATGGTCATACTGTAACCGAATCCTATACGTTCCCACGAGGGAGACAGACAAAAATTAAAGTGAAAATACTACAGACAAGTAACCAGACTGTGTATATAATCTCGCTCCCTGACTGTCAGACTGGCCTCAGTACAGGGATGTTAACGACGTAACTGTAGTGCTTTTCTATGCGATTCACCGAAGGCGAGTGAGTTGAATCGTCTCTGTGAAGGGTGTTTCTTGGTCTAGTGCGTAAAAAACAACAGAAACGAACACAGATTGACGATCCGTGGAGTTGTACACGTTGACCTCCTTGACTCTCACTCTGGGCTCATGGTTCTTAATCGTTTCGCTAATCTTACTCTGCAGCGTGTATGCCAGAAGAGGCGTGTTGTTCTTGAACAACAATTTGAATACGCCACCCCCGATGTTCAAGTCTCCGACGAACTCTCCCTCTGCAGTCATGACCAGATTCCGGATGGACTGAAGGAGTGCATCTACCCCTCGCTTCTTGGTCAGGTCACCCGTTACCGGGTGTGCAGTGAACCGTAGGTCGATGTCGGTGTACGCGTTTTGTAGTTCTTTTCTCATGGTGTTTCCTCATCTGGTTCGAACACGGAGTCATCCTTGACTCGATACCAGTTGCCTTCTCCTGTGTCTGGGTCGATTGTCTGCCAGTAACAGAGGGCCGGTGGCTCCCCTGTCTTGTCCATGACCTGGAATCGAGTACCGTTGATGATCACTTCTTTCTCGAAGGTGACGTTTTCCTTGTTCTCGACTGGCTCTTTCATCTTGATATTGTCGCCACTGAGGTCGATGGAGTCGCTAAAGGACTTGTCACCACCGCCACCGGCCGCACCGATGAAGAGCATACCGACCAGAGCGATACCCGCAGTCAGGGTTCCTGCTGTAGCCGTCGTCATCGTTGCAGTGGTCATGGTCGCCGTCGTGGCGGTCATGTCGGTAAAGGTTGCTGTCGGTCCCTGCAGTTCCTCTTCAAATGACAATAGGGGCGTGTTCGCCTGCACCCGGTCCGGGGACTCCAGCGTCATGCTTCCACCCGTCTTAAGGACGATATCGCCCTCGACGTTCTTATAGGACTGGCCCGACACACTAATAGTCTCGTCGCCCTCTGTCTGCTGCTTCTTGTCGCCCTTGGTAATCTCCATGTGGTCGAGAGCCGACTTAATGGTCAGATTCCCAGTCGAGTCAACCTGATAGTAAGTTCCGGCTCGGTGGTAGATGTGGATTCGCTCGTTGCCGGGAGTGTCGTCGATCTCAATGATGTGGCCTGACTTGCTTTCGTAGGTGCGATTGTCAGGATACGAAGACTTGTTCCCGGTGTAGGCCGGCTCAGACATGGACGTAGTCTTGGCAATCGGAGTCGGCTCTTTCGAGATAGTCGTCGTCTTGTCCGGCTCTACCTCTGCGGCCTTGTCCTTGTCGGTGTCTGGACTCTCGTCATCCAATACCTTCAGGGCTCTCTGATACAGGGCATTACGGTCAGCAGCACCGTTCATTCCACCGTTGATACGACGAGTGATCGTGTCGAACTCTTTACGGTCGGCATAGTTGTTCAGGCCTTTGCTGCCCCAGAACCAGCCTGCCGACATTGCAGCGTTTGAATCGGTCAGCAATGCATCTGGTTCTTTGATCAGATTCAGGTCCAATGCCTTGGAACATGCCGTGTAATTCTCTTTACCGGTGACCTGAATAAGGCCACGGCCACGGTATTTGTAGCCCTCTCCTGAGGCCTCATTACCGTTGCCCATGCGATTGGCGTATACACGTGAGCCAATACGTTCAGGCTGACGAGCATAGTCCTCGGCTTGTTGGGCATTGAAATACTTCCCGAACGTCTTCGTCAGGCCATCGGCCGAGTAGTTCAGGTTCTCTTCCTTCAGCCTGAGGCGACCGGATTCATGACCAACCTGAGCGATCCAAGCCGCAATGCGCAGTTTGGAATTGATGGTGTATTTTTCCATCGCCGCATCGAGGTGAGGCATCCACTGCCCAGCAACGGATTCGGTGATCGAGAGGATTTTGGCCAGCTTGGCCGTGGTGAGGATGGTGCCCATTTACTTCTTCTGTGTGGGGAAGCGGATCGCTACGATCTTGGACTTGCTGAAGGTTCCACGGGTGACCTGTCCACCGGTGTCGAATTTCTTCCCGTCACCGACCGTCTGGTTCCCGCCAACACATTCGAACTTGTCGCCAAGGTCTTTAGTAAAGAAGACGACGTGCCCGCTGGAGGGACCTCTGGTTCCTGACATTACAACGACGGAACCGTAGGGTACGTTCTTGGGGTCCACAGCCTGCCCGAAGTTGCTATAACTGCGCGCTAGGGCACTTCTCGTCCCCTTGTACGCTGCCTGATCCAGACACCAGCCGATAAACGATGCGCACCAAGGCACCGATTCGGACATAGCCGAGCCGCCTCCGACCTTGTGGTACTCCTTGACCCGGGTCGGATTCTTCTCTTCGTTGGTGCCGATTTCACCGATAGCGAATGGCATCCATGGGGCCTTGGTCGTGTCTACAGGTGCATCTGGCTCCTTGAAGACGTCCTTGTCCACCGTAGCAGGAGGGGCGGCATTGTTGGCGCGGTCTGCTAGGAACGGCGTGTTGGTCGGAGTAGCACCACCATCAGAGCCACCGACCAGAGGATTGATGTCTGAGGTACGATCCGAACGTGGGTAGGTTCCACTCGGGTCATTGAAGCCGGTAGAGCTGTTCTTGTTGACGGCTCTACGACCAGGAATCGAGAAGAGGGCAATGGGTTGTTGCTTTGCTTCTCCGTCCAGGAAGATGCCTGCCAGCATGGTTCCCGGTAGAGCCCCGTTAGGGCTCAGGCCAAGACCACTGATCGAGGCGTTGTCTGCACCTTGGGCGACTTGGCACCAAGGGAGGTCTTCTGTGGGGATGAGGCTCTTGTCTTCGGTATGGGCACCGTGGATGCGAATACGGAGACGACCCTGTTGAGCGGGGTCTTTATTGTCCTCGCATACGCCGAACCAGAAGTAATTGTCTTTGAATGGGATCATACGAGGTATTTAACCCGTATGACGCTCCCAGATTTTGTACTTGAGGATGACTGCGAGGCAGGTCAGGTTTAGGAAGTAGTTCACGAGCAATGGCATGTCTTGCTTCGGCCACACGTAGCAGATGGTGAGAATCTCACCAAACAACCACATCAAAAGGAAAGCCCAGCTCAGGCCACGACCGTGACCCTGCTTGTAGCTCTGCCATGATTGAGGGATGGCACAGAGCGAGAACATGCCCGCTCCGATCCAACCGAGAGCCTCGTTCACTTCTTCTGCTCTACCGGGACGGTCTGAACAGGAACTTGTTGCTTGATACGGTCACCCGTCAAGGCTGCAAACATATTGATCATCGTATTTTCAATTCTTGAAGTCGAACTTACCGAGACTGACGCCAAAGGCAGCATGTGCAACTTTGATCATCTTTTCTTCTGCCGCATCGATTTTCTCGCGGGATTCCTGACCTTCGCCCTTGGCACTTCCAATGTCAACGGCAACGACGCCTTGACCACCATCCAGTTCGGCATAGATTTGATACTTGGTGTTCGAGCCGTTACGAAGACGATTCTTAACGTCGTACATCGTAGTCGAGAAGAACTTCAGCTTCCAAGCTGTTCCGTCTGCCGCTGTAGCATGGTATTCGCCACGAGCAGCATGTTTCCACTCACCATACAAGAAGCTAAACTTTCCAGTCTTGAGTTGCTTGGCTGCTTCCTTCTTGTTGTCCCAAGTAATGCTTTCAATAGGAGTAGCGGTAGATTCTGTCAATGGCAGTTCTTTTGCGGTGTTGACTGCTTCATGCAATTCTGAGAATTTCATCATGATTGAATTGTACCTTACTTCTTTGCGGCAGGCTTTGCGTCCGCCACCTTGGTGACAACACCGGTCTTCGTATTCACCCAGGCAACCTCGTGGCCTTCCTGAGCACCAGCACCGCCATAGTAGTCAGCGAGCCATGCCGTCTTGTGTTCCATCGTCTCGCCCTTCTTTGGCTTGTCGATGACCTTGTTACCCTTCATGTTGATGATGGCCCAGCCTTCTTCATCACTCTTCGACGGGTCTTCCGGATTGACGGTAGGGAGCTCTGCCAATGCAGCGGCTTCTGTGAATACTACTGCGTCTTCGTCTTCACCCATGTCGTATTCAATCTCTTCATCCCCGATGCGTTCACCGGTGACGACGTCGTAGTTCTCTTCGATGTACTTCTTGGCGTCGTGGATGATTTCAATCGTCACATCGTTGAGACCGAGCGAGTCTGAACCTGCCTTGACCTCTGTGACAGCTGCGTTGAAAAGACTGTCGATTGTGGCAGCCTCGTCGTCAGAAGTGTAGAGATTGTCAAAGAAGCAAGCCACGATTTGACCAAACACATCGGATTCGTCATCTGTTTTCCCCATGTCCTCAAAGTAGTAGCCATATGCCTGGATGTACTCTTCATCCTCATCGGCATCAAATTCGTACAGTTCACCTGCCTCGACGATCAGGGGCATGACCTGAGACTCGTCGAAGACGGTGAAGTCCTCGATGCTCTCGTCTTCTTGCTCAGTCGATTCGTAAGCCATCATCGTCGCATCGATATCCTGAGCCTTTTGAGCACGGCGTTGGATCGCATGCTTCAGTACGACAGAGAGGCCGGTCTTGGCGTTGGTGATCAGGCAGCAACCATCACGATAGAGTGACTTCTGGACAGCGGCCTTGATGTCCGGGTTCGGTAGGTGGGTCTTCCACTTGGCGAGACGCTCACGACCATTGCGGATGGTCATGTAGTGGTCTTCAGGCACGACGTGATCGTCCCAACCGCCAAAGCGACGGGTAGAGAACAGGGGCACGTCCGGGGTCGCCATTGCAGCAACAGAGTTGACCGATGCGTCGGTCTCGAGAATTTGGTTGAGTGATTTCATGCGAGTTCGCTCTTGAGTAGGTTCGTCGTATTTACACAAACCTCGTGATCAGGCAAATAGTTGAACGGAGCCCGGTTCAGCACGAACAGAAGAGCCTTGAGTCGCCCGTAGTTCTTCTCTTCGACCACATGCACCAGTAACTCACGGGCAAAGAGGTAGTCGAAGCAGTTGAACAACGTGACGACGTAGTTCATCAGGAGCCGAGGGTTGGCCTTTGAGTCTCCCCGCTCTAGCTTGTTGAGTTGCTGGGAGATTTTCCTTGACAGGTCAAGGTCTTTCTCAAATTCGGCCTCGCCGGTGCAGCCGATGCTCATGTAGTATTGAGCGGCTACTTCCTTCAGGTTGTCTTCAGTCAGATGCATATGGGGCAGTGTTTGTTCTCTTTGCTTACCTACCACTTAGGTGAAGCCAAAAAACGTGCCCACGGGCCTCTGCTAGCTCTTCTTAACCCCTTTGAGGAAGGTGACGGCCGCGTTATACCACTTGGCTACGAGCTCTTTGTTGTTTTTGTACCAAGCAAAGGCTTGGATGGCTGTGATGATGTTTGAAATCCATGTGAACATGCTTTGTCTCCGTTGTCATGTATTTACATCGGAGGAGCAAAAAGAAAGAGGCCGAAGCCCCTTTCCTTGTAACCCGGTGTTAGGTTACTCACCGTGACCGTCACTGTCGTTCCACGCCTCGTCGATGACGTCGTCTTCCATTATGCCCTCACTTCGCCTTCGATCATGAAGGCCGAACGGTCCAACTGCAAGCCGATCGGGTCGTCGGCTTCGATTTCCTTCTTGCCCAGGATCTTGAGGCCGTTGTCGGTGACGTCTGCCAGCACATCGTACTTGCAAACACGGGCCTTGCGGTTACCGTAGTCACGCGGCACGGCCACGAAGTCAGCAGGATCAACCCGGCACAGCACGATACGGTTGCCACCCGAGCTGTAGCCGAAGGCCGTCAGGTAACCAATCGAACACACGTGCAATCCGTAGGAGCAGGTTTGATCGACGTTCGGGTCAACCTTCTTGCGATCGATCTGCACCGTGACGCCGGGGCTGTTGTCGAACGTACCGCTGTGGATGTCCTTGTAGTTGCCGCGCACCGACTTGTAGGTCAGCACATAGCCGTCCTTGTCGATCTTGATGTCGTTGAACTGGCAGAACGCAAACAGGCGCTCGACCATGTTGTCATCTGGGTTGCTGTACACCCGGACCAGGAAGTTCGAGAACGCCTCGGCCGCGTCTTCACGACCTTCTGCAGCCATGGCGACGATCTTCTTGCCGATATCAGAGTTGATCTGGACACCGTTGTAGATGCAGGCACCCTCGAAGATTTCGACCTTGCCACCACCGAAGGTCTTGACCCCTGACTTGTCGTTGATCAGGTCGTAGGCCTCGGCATACTGCTTCTTGTCACAGAGCTTGCGAATCTGCTCGTAGTGGCGGTGGGCCTTGTCGGCAGTGGCAGGTTTGCCGTTGCGGATCAGGGTGATGGTCTTGTTGGTCAGCACCATCTGGAACTTGGCGGTGGCGTCACCCTTCTTGGCAACCTGTTCGTCACCAGTGAGGAACCGGAGTTTCTCGGTGTCGAAGTAGGACTTGACCTTGCCGGCCTTGCCGTCGTAGAAGTCGGTCAGCATACGGCCGGCGGTGCGGTCGGAGACTTCCAAGATCACTGCGATCTCTTTGATCGTCAGGTCACTGTTCTTGCGGAGCCATTGTGCTACCGCTACTTTGTGGTCACGTGTGATTTCCATTCTTCTCTCCAGTTAAACGGGTTAGTCCGTGTGTGAACTATACCCGTTAGTGATCAGCACATCAAGTGTTCAATGCGAAATTTTCATCGATGTACTTGACGATCTTTGTCTTGTCATCCTCGTCGACTTGCCAAGCGTTCAGGTTGTCGATCATGACCATCAGCGGGTGTTGGCGCATCACCTTCGACTTCCGCTTCAGTTCATTTAGTTGCTTGATGAACGCCACCGACTTGGGGCTGGTCCGGTAGTTGAACGCGGTCGGCTCCTGCCCATTGTAGTACGAATGGATTTCAATGAAGGGCTGGATTTCCTTCTTTTCAATCAACTTCTGGAACTTGGCGGCAACGCTCGTCAGAGACGCCTTCTTTTCCATGAAGTCCAGAATGTCCTTGTTCGTGGTGTCCTCAAGGAACGTATGGGTCTGCATGAGGCTGACACCAGCCATGGCACGGGCAACGAACACCCGGTAGCGCCATGCATCGACACGGGCCTCGATCCAAGCTTCCAGTGAAGGGTGGCCGTTCTGTACGAGCAGGTTGATGTCCCGGGTTGCCGACTTGTTGACCATGATGATCTTGGTCTTACCCGATGCCTTCATCAGGGAGTGCTTCAGGGATTCATCCACCGTGCTGCGCTCGCTGATCACGAACGGGGCGCCCGGGGGCAGATCGGCAACCGTCTTCACCCGGTGGTAGGACAGGCTACCACGGCTCACCAAGAAGGTACTACCGAGGGCTTCCTTGGCACGTTCCACACGTTCCCGGGCAACCTTGGGTACAACCACCGCACTGATCATTTTGACGCGTGCCTTGATCTCTTCGTAGGTGCCGGCAATACCGACGAAACGCTTGATGAAAGAGTCAAGATCGTTGAGGCTCTTGTCGATCACCGACGGGTTCGGGTAGATGGCGTAGGTATGACCCTGCGTGTTCGTTGTTGCGACGTGACGAATCTTGGCCATTGCCTTCTCGGTGTCGTCGATCCAGAGCAACTGGGTGTGCGGCTCGCACAGCATCGTCTTGATGGCATCACCACCAAAGCGATGAACGATATCGGGGGTCTTCTTGACGGTCGTGTTCCGGCTGCTCATCGACTGCATCAGATACGGGTAGTAACTGAAGACAGTATCGACCATCTCAACCCCGGTCGTTTCGATGCCGGTCAGTTCGTCGATCCGGTGGAAGACCTTCGGCTTCTTTTCTTCCTGGCGGATCGCTTCGATCTTCACGAGGTTGTGAAAGGCGCTGCCGTAGATCAGTTGACCGATATCACCGTCGTACAGCTTCGGGGCGACAAACTTGATCGTCTTGGTGTAGCTGGTCAGCGCGTGTTGGTTACGCACCCAGTCCATCGCCTGAATCAGGGTTTCTTGGTTGTCGGCGAAGTCCTTGACGAGGTTCGCGTCGTACTCTTCGAACATCTCGGTGAAGTATTCATTGAGGGCGTCCTTGGTCTGGGGGATGTACGACAGACCTTCACGGCTGGGCTGGATGTCCAGAGCGCCCATCGGGAACTCGGTGATCGTCAGAGTGTTGAAGACCTCGAGGCCAGAGAACTTCTGTTGCAGCTCACTGCTCAGTTCACTGACCAGCAGCGGGTAGGAGACCGGGCCCATACGCACGCGGTGACCGCTCCAGACCGGGTTCTTCTCGAGGTAGGTGTTCTTTGCCAGCAGTTCCTGCTTGTGGGGCTTGGGCCACAGGTAGTCCGAGCTGTGACCTTCGACCGTTGGCTTGTTCGGGAAGAAGTACAGTTGGCGCTTCAGGGCACGTTGGATGGCGTAGGTGTCTTCTGGCTTGACCGGGATCGTCACCGTCACGCCGTTTGGCTGGTCAGTTTCCTCTTCGGCAAGGTCCAAAATCTGGGGGCACCCCGAGCTGTCCTTGTAGACCAGGAAGGTGAAGACCATTCCGTTGAAGCGGGATTCAACTTGGAACTGATCGGTGATGGCAAACGGGCTCTTGGAACCCAAGCCGAAAGCACCGATTGCGTCGTTGCTTTGGTCCTTCGTCGATTCAAAGATCGTCGAGAACAGGTGACGCGCAGTGGCCTTGCTCAGACCCGTACCGTAGTCACGGACGACAAGATTGGGCACCAGCGCATTGGGAAGGGTGATGTCGAAAGGCTTCGTCGGGCAACCGGCCGCAACGTGGGCATCCCATGCATTCGAGCAGATTTCACGTACGACCGAGTCATGTTTCTCGGAGTACAGGCCGGCAATCAGTACCTGAAAGGCCTTACCGTTTGCCTTGATGGTGAAGCCCTTTGCTTCGTCGTCGGCGATGCCATCGGTTTTGAGGCTGTTGTCATTTGCAAGTTGCATGTTTACTTTCTCCAAAGTGTTAAACGGTATGGGGCAATTATAACCCCATCCGTCAACACTACTCAACAAAAATTTGAAAGAATTTCAGTTCCCGAGGGTGCCGTCAAAGATCAGCGATACCGGAGCCGGGATGGCAGGATATATCGGCTTCAGCGCACCGTAGGTGTCAAAAAAGGCCGCGGTCCATTGCTTCAGGGCGAATACCTCAAGCTCGGTCTCTGCCTTGATCGTCAGACGGCCCGTCGAGTCAATGTCGGCCTTCATGATCAGGCGTCGCTGTCTTCACCGAACAGGATGTCGTAGGCGGCCTCTGCGCTGGTCACCTCGATGGCCTGCTTGCGAGCGGCATTGTTGCCCTTGAACTTCCAGTTGGCAAACTTGGCGATCTTGCCGCGAGGGATGCCGACCTTCTTTGCCAGATTCTTGAGTGCTTCGGACTGGAAGTCACGTTCACCCTGAGCACGGATCTTGCTGTTGACGATCTCATCGATACCGTCCTTCAGTTCCTTGCGGAGAGCCGGATCACCGGGGAGTTCGAGATCGGGGTTGATCTCACGGCCGTCTTCTTCGGTGGTGTTCACGTTGTCGAGCATTTTTGAGTTCCTTTATGGAGGTTGTTGAAATTGGTTTGTGTGGCCTTCTGGAAAGCCAGTTCTACAAAGGCGCGATCCATGATTTCCCACAGTTCGGCCTTGGCGGATTCACGGGCATCAGTGATTCGCTCTTCGACGACGTCAAGCTGTTCGAGAACGTCAATGTCCTTCTTGATGATGTCAATCAGGCACCGGGTCGCCATCGTGTTCCGGTACTTGAGCTTGACCTCTTCGACAGTATGAATGTCGTTTCTCACTGTACTTCCCACGTCTTCACTTCGTACATGAGTATGATCTGCATGTGCTTGCCGGAAAGGTAGTCCATGATCTCTCGGAAGTCCGGCTTCTCGTCGGCTCCCGGGCACACATAGACGCGACCCTTGGTGATGCCTTCGCACGATGCAAAGGTATGAATGCACTCCCAGAACCCTGCCGTCGTCACCCCGATCTCGTCGAGGAACGCAAGAGCCGAGTTGTAGTCTCGGCCCATGAAGTAGACCTTGCCCCGTGGGGAATCGGACTGAGACTTCTGGGTCTGGTTGCGTGGGGTGCCTCCGAAGAGGCCAGGACGAATAGCGAGGTTCATATCAAAATTTCCATTCACCTACGGTTTGTGATGTGGTTTGGGTCACTGTGCTGTGTAGTGTACTAACCTCATCTTCACTCATCACGGTCTGTTGTTCTTTCAAATCAACGTCGTAGAAGATTTGAAGGTCTGGGTCACTTCCCATGATGAACTTGCCGATCTTGTGCTTCCCGGCGTACCGGTTCTTCAAAATCTTGCAGATGATCTTGTTCTGCGGGGCCATTTCCTCTGGCTGCATACAGGCCATCATGAAGTCGGCAGTGGCAGGAATACCAATCGCCAGACCGGTGTCATCGATGCCGATGTTCTCGGACCTTTGACCAGCACGGGTGAACTGCGATGCGGACCATACCGGCAGATCGAACTCCTTGCCCAGAGCCCGTAGTTCCTCGGCAACACTCGTGTAGTACAGGTTGCTATTGGACGCCGCAGAGGACGGCAAACGGCTGGATGCTACGAGCGTCAGGTGGTCTACGCAGACCATGTCGATCTTGATCCCCTTCTTGAGCTTGATCTCGTTCAGCACGTGTCTGAAGTGACCAGCATGGGCCGTGTTGGCAGCAAACTCCTTGATGATCAAGGTGCCTTGGGTCTTCTCCCGCAGCTTGTCTACCCGGTTGAAGTATTGCTGTTTCTCAAGAGCATGGAGCTGGTCAAAGGTGATCCCCATGAGGCCGACGTCGGTACGCTCACGGATCACCTCCTCGGCAACTTCCATGGTGAAGTACACCACGTTCTTGCCCTGCATCAGCATCATCCGAGCCAACTGAATCAGGAATGTCGTCTTGCCGACGTTGATGCCCATCTGGACCACGTTCAGGGTCTTCTTCTTGAAGCCACCCTTGGTCACACGATTCAAGATGTCAATGTCGAATTTGATACGCTCACCGGGGTCAGCGTAGTATTCCCATTGGTCTTCGGTGTTGTCGAAGTAGTCATGTCCAATACGACTATCAAAGCTGACGCTCAGCGCATTGGTCATCAATTCGGGAATAGCATTCTTGTCCAATGACTTGTCTTCACCATTGAGAATGCCAATAGACTTCATGATGGCAAGGAACAGTTCACGGTCCTTGGCCCATTTCTCGGTCTGGTCGTACAGGAATTGGGGGTCCTGTTTTGTATCGGACGTGCCAAAGTCATTGATGATTGTGGCTGCCTCGATATACATCTGTTCCGGCATCTTCTCTTCTGAGAGCATGACGGCAAGAGCTTCCTTGGTCGGAAGGTTTTGGTATTTCCCTACATATTTCCTGATCAGCTTGAACACTTCACGTGCTGACTGATCTTCAAAGTATTCATCTTTCAGGTAGACCGCAACCTTTCGACTATAGGAGTCAACGTTGATCAGTGCGTCTAGCGCGATTTTCTCGAAACTCACTTGCAGGCTTTCTGGACAATTTCCAATAGGATTTCAAAGATCAGGTCTCTGAATTCCTTCGTATCGGTGTCAATTTTACTGGGGTTCTCGAACACCTCATATTGAAAGGATACGTTCACTCCGTCATCTGTGAGGGTCGGTTTAACCAAACCGTATTGATAGATGATCCCCTCATAGGGATCACCCTTGAGCATGACTTTCGTCATGCTCTCAATACCATCTGGCAGAGGTAGCATTACATACTTCTCTGCCATGATGATTACTCTTCCAGCTTGATGATCACGCCGTCGCTGTCCGGAGCACTGAATTCCGACTTGACGATGCCCGAATTCATTTCACCTTCACCCAGACGATACTTCTTCTCTGCAAGCTCTTGGAATGGCTTGCTCAACACAATCCGGCTCAGGAACTCAGGGGTCTCGAGGTCGGCCTTACGGAACTTCTCGTTCGGATTGATGTCTGTGAAGCCCAGTGTCTCGCTGACTGTGTACCAAGCATTGCTAGGCATACGCACCAGCTCAAACTCACGGGCCAAGTCCCAGATACCCGAGTACTGATCGATGCCGCCCTCGAAGGTCACCTTGATAGGGAACTTGGTGCCTTCCTTGACGAAGCGAGACTTCATCGGTGTGTAGTTGAAGGTGAAGCCATTGAGGCCGTCTTCGTCCTTCTCCTTGGAGCGAGTCACGAACCACACAGCATCAGAGGACAGGAAACCCTGCTTGCCGCCCTTGATGTGGCGCTCTGCGTACTTGTTGGTCATGTCGTCGTAGAAGCTGTTGATGGCGAACATGGGGATGCCACGTAGGTTCAGCTTCGGTGTGACGATACGCCAGAAGGAGTTGAGGGTACGAGCACGGGTCATGTCCGTGGTGCCCTTACCGTCCAGCGCGTCCTGAGCTTCCTTCTTCGAAGACACCTGACTGATAGAGTCGATGAAGAAGAAGACGTTCTCGCCCTTGGTGACGGCTTCAAGAATCTGGACGATCTCAAAGGTCATCTGTTCGATGTTCTCGACGGGGATGTGGACCACACGGTCGGTGTCGATGCCGAAAGTCTTGAAGTACGAGCTGGCTGCACCGAACTCGGAATCGACGAACACCATGACGGCCTCAGGATACTTGCGCATGTATTGCCCGGCCAGGAACAGACACATATTGGTCTTGAAGGTGCGGGAGTCACCTACGACCATCGTAATCCCGGGGGTGATGCCACCCTTGACGAAACCACTCATGAGCAGGTTTGCCATCGGGATGCTCGTGGTACAGACGACTTCCTTGTCAAAGAACTTGGAGTCGGTCAGGATGGAGGCACGGGATTCCTTGCCTGTTGCTTGGATAAGACGTTTTGCTAGTGAGCTCATTTGTTTCCTTAATGGATTTTGATGACTTCAAACGGGGCTTCTTCAAATAGGTCATCAAACTTGCGTTTGAGCTTTTCATCACCGACCGCCTCCACAATAGCTACCATGAATTGTGGCAGTTTGTGGAATTGGTTATAGTCAAAGTTCATTACTTTGACCGATCGCAGGTTGTCAGTGAGGGCCTTGATTTCCTCTTTCTGAGCCTGCACAACAGATTCCAGATTTGCTACTCGGCGGAGCAACAATACTGACCTGATGTGGTGGTCATATACGTTCGAGATCAGGTGTGATTGTACTGAATCGAATTCATCATTGGCGCCATCGACGCTTTGATGAGTGTTCGGCAGCAACTCAGATTGAACCCCTTTAAACGTGGAACCCGCAGGGAATCCATATTTGCCGGCGTCAAGTGCAAGGTCGGCTCCAATTTCCTGGAAGATCGTTTGAGCTTCTGAGAACTTTGCCGACGGCACGAAACTTGTGTAGGTGAACCAGATTTTGGTATGCTCGTCGTCAATAGGAATTGACTCGGCGGCCACCGCACCGTTCACCTCAATGCTATTTAGGGTCTGCTTGCAGAGCCCCTTCATCTTTTCGACTTGGTCCTGGCTGTCGAGCAGCACATGGAACTTGACAAAGGAGAGATTCTCTGCGAGATTGACTTGGGTCATCAGAATTCGTCCGAGTATTGTTCCAGGATACGACGAACGCATTCGCCGACGTTGAAGCCATCTTCACCAGTGTCGATGACGTCGATCTGCACATTGTTCTTCAACAGGTGCGTCATCACGTCATAGTTGTTCTTGTAGTCGTTGGTCAGGCGAGCAACGGCCAATTCCAGATCGGGGCCGGGTTTGCGTCCAGCACGGGCACGTTCTTCACGGATGTTGTGACCTGCATGGATCAGGAGGAAGACATTACGATGAGACTTCCAGCTGTTGAGCATTTCCTCGGCCTGCTCGACGTCACGGGGTTGGCCGTCGATGATGATGATCTCTGTGCCTCGTTCGAGGGATTCAGAAATCAGGCTCCGGTACATGTCAATTGCCTCTTGACGAGTCTTCTCGGGGGCGGCTTGGCCTTGGAAGTAGGCTTCACCGTACTTGGCTCGGAGGGCTTTGCCGATCTGGACTGCCTCTACGTTCTCGGGGGCAGCATCGACGAGTGCGTTGATGATGGTGGACTTGCCAGCACAGGTCGGTCCCATTGCATGGATGATTACAGACATTCTCTCATTTCCTTCGTAAGAAATCTTCGTTTCAATACATGGTTCCCCATGGACCAAAACGAAGATATTCAAATGGGTTAACAGGTTTGTATTTTAGTTGACCTGTTATCAATCGTTGTACGCAGTGAAGTGGAACACTCCATTGATTTGATCGAAGTAGGTGAAGGTGCCACCGAAGGTCCCATCGATCTTCAGACGGACTTCCTTGCTGGTCATACCCGGGGTGAAGGTCCCCTTCAGGTAGGAGTTGGCATGACCGTGGCGGATTTCGGTAACGACCACTTTCTTTTCTGGCTCTGTTGTCATATCAGTTTCCGGGTTTGAGGAGGTACTCATTCGAGATACCCTTGAAAGAGAAGTCGTTGTCCGAAGACAGGAGCTTGAAGACCTTGCCTTCACCGATCTTGTTGCGGATCGATGGGCCTACGACCTTGGCCAGCAGTTCTTCACGGTCCTTGGCGTAGTCCTTGAGCAGGATCGATTCATGGACGATCGGCACATGGTTGAGGCCAAACTCATCGCACAGTGACTTGGTCCACATCGGGTGCAGGTAGCGCTGCTGCTCAATGTCGAACATGTCATAGACGTAGAACTCGTTGCCGTTCTCGCACTTCTCGTGGTTGTCCTGGATCGACGGGCCGACCATCTCACCCTGAATAGCCAGAGCCTTGAGCCCGTACAGGGACATCAGATGCAGGAGCTTCTCGTGGATCTGTTCCTTCTTGACGATGGCCCAGAATGCATTGCCTTCGGTATCGACCAGATCAAGGTTACGACTGCAGACACCGTAGTTTGAGAACAAGCCCGGCACTTCGACACCGGCTTCATCGAGCTTCGGTTCGTAGTATTTGCTGTCGTGGCTCACGACGTAGGCGGTGAGTGACGACCCATCCAGCTTCTGACTGACTTGGAACGCCTCGTGGCCATATTCCACGAACACGTTCGGCAGATTCTGAACACGTTCCTGGTCCGTCTTGCGGAGGAAGTGAGGCCAGTTGCTCTTGCTGACCATGCCGGTCGAAGCGTCAATCTTCTCCCACTTTTCGACGCCGAACGTTGTCGCAAGGTCCATGCGGTCGTTGATCTCTTCAAGAGTTTCGCCATAGACAGCCATGCATGTCGTCACGTGGTCTTCGAGCCCTTGACTCTCTGCGGTGTCGGGCCATGCGATCATCGGGAGCAGGAGGCCTTGGGACAGTTGGCCCTTCATCTTCATCGTCTTGATGCGGACACCCTCTTTGCCGTTCCACTTGACGGCCCGTGGTGCGAGGAAGGCGAACTGCGGTTCGGTGTGATCGAGGAAAGAGTCAATCTCGAAGTAGACGCCGATGCCGCCGACTTGGAACTCGCCCTTCTTGGCGATGCATTGCCAGCCATCGATTTTGACCAGCTCGATCAGGTCGGCTCCTTCGATGGGGAGGATTTCCGTCACTCGACGGAGTGTCACCAGTTTACGCATTAGAAAACCCCTTGTTGTTGAAGGGGTTAGTCTAAGGGGTGGCGCCTTCAATGGCGCGTCAGTTACTCAGGTTTGATGCGGAATTGAGTGTGAGGGTCCCAAGATGGATTTTCAGCATCACACCATTGATCTCGCATACCGGGATCACGTAGGTACTCGATCTTAGCCCCGTAGGCCCATGCCGTCTGGAGGTCGGTGTGATCGAAGGTTCGACCGGCAGGAATCTTGTCACCAAGCAGGCGACGGGCCTTCACCCACGGGCAACCCTTGTTATGGTCTTCGAGGAATCGACCGGCATAGCCGTAGGGGCGCCCGGGTGGATGCCCACCACAATGGATGCAGCAACCCATTTCGTCCCCGTTGATGGGATCACGGGGAGCCAGTATGGCAAGGAGTTTGCGCGGAATCATGTCATTCCTTTGGGTAGTTTCCTACGACTTCACGATAGCGACGGATCATGATGGTCCGGGCTTCACTTTTGTAGACGCAAGAAGGCCACGTCCCAAGTTCTATCGAGAATAGGCGGAATGCCTCTTTGAATCCATCAATCGGCAAGTTGAGGAATCGCCACGTGAAGTCAGAATAGATCGGGAGCATGACTTGATCGAGCTCCATCTCCAGTTGATTCATCTGCCCGACAATCTCTTTGGCTCGTTCCAGTGTCATGATCAATCCTCCTGGTCAAATTCGTCTGTGAAATCACCAACGTCCGGGTCGGTGATGAGGCCACTGTCTTCCAGCTCCCAGTTGTCGATGTGGTCGTCGACTGCATACTTCGTCTCGGCCTTGTCTTCCTCGGGAACATGCTTCTCGACCCATGCGTGGGCCAGGATCGTCACGTCCTCGACGAGAGCGCCTGCCATAAGCAGGTCATCGAGGTACTCGATCAGGTCTGCTGTGAGATGGATCATTTCAGACTCTTGAAGAAGTTGACAACATCCAAGACTGCCGTCCGGTTGGTGACCTTGGGCAACGGCTCTACGGGGGCAGGTGCGGGCGGAGGGGCCGTAGGGCCAACCGTAACGCCGTCGATGGTGTACCGGGTAATGCTCGGACCCATTGCACACCACCGCTGGGCGGACTTCTCGTCTTCGCAGCAGTGGCCGTAGATTTCTTCCCACTTACCGGCCGTCAGGATTTCAATTTTGACTTGCTTCATGACTTACTCCGCCTTGGGGATGCTGACAGTAAACACGCCGGGGTAAGCCTTGCCGTCGATGATGACGGGACAGCCGGTGGCAATGGTATGACCAAAAGGCATCGGCCTCTCTGCACGCTTCGCCAAGGTGTCCATGATGTTTGAAACCAAACGCATTGCTTCGGCGTCGGTCATGGACAGCTCAATCCGTGTTCCTTCGATATCGATGTTCATTGCAGTTCTCCCAGTTGGCTGTGATCTACGTCAAATTCGTCTTCGGGGAAGGCTAGACCAAAGTCCGGTTCGTTGTTGGTAAACATTTGCACTCTCCAGTGTGTTTGTGTGCCTCAATTATATGAAGCCCACGACACACTGTCAACGATTTTCTTCAATCTGTTGTTTTCTGCAGGCTTTCCACCCGTCGAACCATCGGCACCAGTCGCCCTGCGTCTCTCGATTGAGGTAGCCTACCCAGAAATAATCACGCCTTGGCCGGGAACTACGTTGGTCGGTCTCGCCGCAATACACAGGGGTCAGGCTGTATGCTGGGAGTTTGGAGTGGTGGGCCTCGAACTTCTGGCGGCAGAGCTCGTGGTCTGCCTCCGTCAGTTCCCCGTCCTTGTCAAAGTAGATGGGCATTTTGAAATTATTTGTAGTCAACGGCTTTGCAGACGTCGGGGAAGACCCGTTGGGCAGTACCGGGGCCGTTGCGCTTGTCGAGTGCAGCCAGTTCACCACGGACATACTCGGCACCTTGGAAGGTTTCGCCGCTGTCGCTGATACTGTTTTCTTCACCGGCGAGTTCAAAGCACAGATCACACAGTTGAACACCTGCACCATCACCGCCGGTGTCACGGGTGTTGTGTTTGCAGGAACGGCAGATGTAAACACCCGAGCCGCGTTGGAAGTGGGAGTTACGAGCGGTTTTGTTGGTTGCCATTTTCACTTCTCCAAGTGGTTGTTGATGTTCCTATTGTAGGTGTGCTTTTGGTGCTCGTCAACAACTAAATTGAAGAAATTTTCAATTCTTTTTGACGAAGTCCCAGAAGTCCTTCGAGATGCGACCTTTGACGACCCCGTGTGGCGTGAGGGTGATCCATTGGAACGGGGTGCGCTCCACGTAGAGGGCGGTGTACAGGGCTTCGAGCATGTCACTCACCAATGTTGACCGGAGCATTGCACTGCACGAACTTGACGTCCTGGAAGAACCGACCAGACATCCCACTGTATTGATAGTGGACGCCTTGGTAGATCACCAAGCTGGCCTCGGCGATGGTTTCCTGGTCTACGTCGACGACCTTGACGAGTTCGTTGTTCTTGTCAAGAAGGCTGATTTTGATCATGTTGGGCATTTGGACTCTCCAGTGGTTGAAGCCGGAGTGTACACCCGCAAATTGGGAAACTCAATACCCTCGATCAGACCACGGAGGCAGAGGTACGGTCTTCCCTGCTAGCTCATGGGTGCAATCATCTAGGAACTGAACCATACCGTCGGTGATGAACGTATGGCAGACGACACACTTGAAGACCGGTTCCTCGTCGGGGTTCTCTGCAGCATGGACGCACCAGCAACGGTCACCCGGTTTGAAGTACGACGAATGATGACCACTACGCACAAGGACCGATGGCGTGAATGTCGGGTTGTCCATGTCCCCATTCCAGCCCCAGCGAGGACCGGGACCCTCACCGACGCTGATCGAGTGCATCTCTTTGCACCCGGGACACCAGTAGGAGAGGCCGCCACCCTCTACCCGCCTGAGATATTCGCTATGACTCATAGTTTGATCGCCACGTAGATTAGGAAGGCCAGACTACCGATGAGGGATGAAGCGACGATAGTCCCTTCAATCCAGTCCCAGACGGTGGGCTTGGTGATCATGATCGACTCATTCTGATCATCGGTGTCGTCTTGATAGACTTCATGATGCGCATTTGGAACTCAGTGATGGGCCTGTGCTCAATTCGTTCGTGGTCATCACGACCCGGGAGATAGGGAGCAAAGAAGAATCCTTGATCGATGCTCATTTGTCCTTTGTATCCAATGGGATGGCTCATCGTCTGGGTGTCAGTGTAGATCCTGATCATACAAGCACCGATTGAATGACGACCGTGCTCTTGTCCAGCCCACCCTTCGTAGCGTAGCTCTTCAGCTGCTGATCGAACGGGTAGCCTTCGATGCCGTCGGTGTTCTGGAGGTCAACTTTGACGCCGTCGATGGACTTGTCCTGCCACACGAGGTACAGGTTCTGTGACGCCTTGCCGTTCAGGTTCAGGGCTCGTTCGCTGTAGGCATTGTTGCCGGGCATGCCAGACGAGCGAGCGAAGTTATCACTGATGTAGGCGGAGTGAATGTGTCCGCAGATGACGTAGTCGACGTTGACGCCTCGGCTTCCGTACTTGGCCTTGATGGCGATAACTTCGCGTTCAAGATTGCCGGTAGCAGCGAGACCCCGGTGGGCGTGTCCATGGACCAGAAGGAAGTTAACACCATTGAGATTGACTACCTGTTCGAGTGGGTTGGTCACCGGGATGAACGTCACACGGGGCACACCCTTGAAGACATAGGTGAGCATGTTGTGAATGACGACGTCATAGGAGTCGCCAGCCAGGAAGTTCGAGTAGTGGACGAACTCACCGACGCGGGACTCATTGCCTGTGATCGATGCCACGGTCACGTTGAACTTGCTGCTCAGTTCCAGGATGGCCTGTTGCAGAATGTCGACAGCCAGGAAGATGGCCTTGCTGCGGTTCTCTGCTGCATTGGTGATTTCGTCGAGGCGACGATCAGAATTAAGCAAGTCCCCTGTACAAAACACCGCAACATCGGTTATATTGAAGGCTGTAAAGTAGGAGATCGCACGGCTCACATGCTTACGCACTCGTTGAGAAGCAATCTCGAAGTTGTATTGATTGCCATCGAGGTCGTCAATGAGCTCGTTGAAGTGGATGTCGGAGAACTGAACAACACCGACCGGGGCCACCTTGCTGGACTCGACGCGCTTCAGCTTCGACTTGGTGAGGCTGTTGGCCTCCAGTGTGTCGATGATGGCCTGCTGCATGGCAAGGATCAGGTTGTCCTTGCGAGCGTGTTCACGGAACACCTTACGCTCTACACGGGTACGATCCTGATAGCCTTGGATGCGCTTTTGCAGACGGGCGCTGTGATGCAGAGCCTGATCCAGCGTCACCGGTTGTTCCAGAGACTCACCGTCGTCTGTCGCCAGCAGGTAGGCGAACTTCTTCTGATTCGACTCGTTACTGAGGATGCCTCGAACGGTGCGCTGTGGCACCCCTAGCAACGCCTCGATCTCAGGGCTGCTCAGGCCCTCGACGTATGCTTGATTGAAAATTTGAGCTACGGTCGTGTCAGACCACTGAGTTGCCTTGGACTTTGCCATACACCACTTCCTTTGATTGTTTGATTCATGATGTATTGCATTTCAAGCCTTCCTCAATTGTGAGAAGATATTCATAGCCTTGAGACCACTGTGGGCATTCTGGGCTATAAGTCGGAGCAGTTGCCCCTTAGTCATCCCACCCTTCACGACCATGTCGTTCAAGTCTTTCCACTGAATCGAGTCCGGGAACAGCACTACCTTTTTCCCGGCTTCGATGATTTTTTCGATCTGCTTGCATACCTGAGCATTCCTGTACTGATGGTCCGGGATGTAGAGATCACCCCATTCGACAGACATGAGATTCGAGTCTGCCGTCGCTACACAATTTGGCACAAACAGACTGTCAAACGGTCCTTCGACGACGCTGACAGTAGACTGTCTATTTACCCGTTCGAGTCCATAGACCTTACTGGATGTATCGTCTCGTTTGAAAGTCAGATAGCGCTGGCTCTGGGGGCACTCTGGGTCCATGCTCCGGCCCTGAAAGGTCATCAACTCTTTCTTCTCATCGAAGAATGGAATGACGATCCGTGGCTCATTCCCGGCCTTGTCTTCGAGGTCAGGCCTGAAGGCTGCCACCGTCGCTTGGAAGTTCTCACTGAAGTACAAGAGGTCGAGTTGCTCGATCTTCCGATCCTCGATGTAGCGTCGAGCCGGGTGATCCGAATCGAGGCGATCCAAGGGGGTCGAATGCGGGGGATGGGTAAAGGGTAGTCTCTGCTCCTCGGGGGCCGCAAACAGAGGTTTCGGTGCTTCCTTCGGGGTGTTCTTCTTGTTGTCGATGAACTGTCGCCATGCCGAGTTCTCAGAGTAGGTTTCCAGGCGGTACTCGTTGTAGAGGCTCTGGTCAAACTCCTTGAGGAAGGCACCGAAGGGCTTGCTGTAGTTACAGTTGTGACAGAAGCAACTCATCTTGTTCGGGTCTGCACCCTGACGATGAGTCTGGTAGATGTAGAACCGACGCTTCTTCACCGTGTCATTGCAGAACGGGCACTTTGACCGTCCAAGGTTCGGACGCTCCCACTTGAACCCCTCTAGACGAGAGGAGCAAAAGGCGGCAAACTTCCGGTCGGTAAGATAGCTCATGCTGCCCGGGTTGTATCGACGTTGACGTTCTCGAGAAGCGCAAACACGTGCGTAGGCACAGGATGTGTCTTGGCAGGCAGTTCTTCTGCAAAGACGACCTTGAGGGCATCCTCGGTGACCCACTCAGGATCAAACTCACGTGGATCGACCAGAGACTCGGCATCGACGCGGCCGATCATCTTCTTGTTCTCGTCGAAGGCGAACATCGCCATCTTGATCATCTTCGTCATGGCTTCAATCCAAGTGCTTTTTCAATGTAGGGCCAGTAGATTTCGGGGTTCTTACTGTACAGGGAAAAATTCGAGAGATCGAACCTCAACTGGTGGTCAAAACGCATGTCTTTGCGTTGCCATTCGATCCACAGTTTGAAGTGCTCATAGTCGATGATGGTTTCGACCGCATCGAGAGAGGTAATGACCTCTTCGACAATCTCATTGATGACAGGTGTCATTCGGTTTTCTCGCGATACCCTACAGAGGAAAAGTTGAAGTTGTGAAAGGATTTTGTGTTCAGATCAACCTGAACTCCGTCGCCGAGTGGGTACACCCGGGCAAAGAACTTGTACTCGTCAGGATGAGTCTCAAGACGGGTCGTCGTGAGGAACTCCAGCTCACCCATGAGCCATCCGTCCTCGACCCACATGCGGGTGCACATGAATTCGAGCGCATCGTCGGCAACCGTTGGTTCGATACCACCCATCATCCCTTTCAAGGGATGATTGATCTCACGGTACTGGATGGCCATCACCGGGAACTCTGTCTTGGCGATGGCATCCAGGATGGCCGTTTCGGTAAAACGATACCCCTGCGCTGTCAGGGGCTCATCGAGTTGAATCAGTTTCGCTTTCATGTCCCTATTCTAAGGGTGAAACCATCAAAGAACAACAGTGAAGTCGTCCTTGAGCATCAATTCAACCACGTTATCGAAGTACTCACCGAACTCTGCATTGCGCTGAGTGATGACGAACAGGGTCGTTCCCTCTGGGTACTTGGATTCAAAGAACTCAACGAAGTCGCTGACGCCCTGAGCACTCAGGTTCTCGAGCACCTCATCCATGATGATCAGGTTGGTATCGACCGAGCTCTTGATGCGAGCCACCTCACGCCATGCCAGCAGCATAGCCAAGTCGATACGACGCATCTGCCCGGTGCTCAGGTCGCTGATGGACTGACCCTTGCGATCCGGTGCGAACATCGTCATGCCGAACTCTGTGTCGACGGTGATATTGACCCAGAGGTTCATCGCATCCAGGAACTCGTTCACCTTCTGGTTGAGCACGGGGATGTAGAGCTTGGTGATCTCTGCCTTGAAGGCATCGTCCTTGAGGAAGGACAGCAGCACGGTCAGATCGGACTTCTTCTTGAGCAGTGCCTTCTCTTCGTCTTGCTGATCACGGAGCTCCTGCTCGAGAGTGGCAAGGGTTGCCCGTTCGACGACGATCTTGTCTCTCTCTTCCCCGGCGTCATTGATGACAGACAGGGACTTGATCCGGTTCTCGGCACTGGCTACCTGCGCGCGCAACTGGGACAGGCCATTGCGGGCCAGCGACAGCTTGTTGTTGATCTCGATCAAGGCACGCTCTTCGGCCCGGAAGTCATTGATCTTGCGGGATTCCTCTTCGATCTTGTCACTGATCTTTTGGACGCCACCGACCAGAGTCTGGAGCTCTGGGTCCAGCTTGGCCTTGACCTCTTCCTTGCGCGCCTCACTTACCTCCTGCTCACAGGTAGGGCAGGCGGTCATGTTCACAAGACGGTTGCGTGTGTTTTCGATGCCACCATGCTTTGTCATGAGTTGAGTGCGCATGGTACTCATCTTCCCATGCAACTCTACGGCCTCGGCCATCCCGACGATCTTCTTACTCTGCTCCAGTGCCTGATCATTGAGGGTGACGATCAGGGCCTCAGCGATCTCTACCTTGCGGATTGCTTCGTCACGCTCTGACTTGGCGGCGTCTACGAGGCCGGCATTGTCTGCCTGCTTCGACCGTACCGCGGCCTCAAGCACGTCGATCACCCGCTTTGAGGATGCGATGTTCGAGTCGGTCTTCCCGATGGCATAGTTCAGGTCAGACAGTTGACGCGTGACCTCCTTGACGTCATCCTTGGTGATCTCGTTCATCCGGCTGAAGACTTGCTGGTCCAGCATCATCTCTGCGTAGTTGCGGAGGTCACCGGCAGACATCTCGTTGAAGGGAACGAACTTGTCACGACCGAGCACGACGGTGTTGAAGAACACCTTGTCATCCATGCCGATCACATCGATCAGATACTTCTGGTAGTCACCACGGGCGGCCTCATCAGTGACACGTACCCCGTCCTTGACAATGTCGAACAGGTTGGGCTTGATGCCACGACGGACGAGCCATTGGGAGCCCTTGGTCTCGAACTCGATTTCAACGACACAGTCCTTGCCGTTCTTGGAGTTGAGTAGAGAGGTCTTCTTCTGTCCCTTTTGGTAGGCCTTGTCAAAGAAGCCGAAGGTCAGGGCGTGGGTGAGGCCAGTCGATTTACCGGCCCCGTTGTCGTTGGAGCAGACGAGGGTCCGTGGGCCATCGAGTTTGAACTCAATGAACTGGTTGCCGAATGAACGGAAGTTCTTGGCTCGTACTGCTTTGAATGTGAGTTTGGCTGTCATAGTCCGGTGATGTCCAAAGGCTTGGAGAGCCCTTCAAGGTAATGCTCAAGAATGACGCATATCCACAATGATACAGAGGTCGTCGTCATACCGACTGCCAACGGGTCGAGACAGAAGTGGATGTCCCTGACCCCACGTTCGATCAGTTGATCTTGCAGCCCCTTGAGGCGCTCATTGATGTTGTCGTTGGTCGTCATAGTTCTTCAATTTTGGTCGAGACCAATTTGTTCGAGAGGTGCCTTTGCTTGTGGGTCTCAATTGCCTCCACAGCATATCCACGATCCGAGAACCATGCCTCTTGATACAGGGACCACCAGATAAAAAGGAACTTGACCTGCGGACCGAACCGCTTTGATCCATCGGCGAATGTGTGCTCTACGATTCGATATTTTCTCATGTCACTTCTCTGACAATGATGGTCATTTCGACCTCAACGATGCAATAAAACCCGTCGATTCCCACTGCCTTCATGTAGTACATGGCACCTTCTTTGTTATCGAAGGTGTCGGCGTCCTCGATGCGGACCGGCTGGCGCCAGCTCGTATAGTAGAGCTCCGGGTTATCGATGCTCTGAAGAGCAAAGAACTTGCTCGCTTTGTTCAGTGGGGTCATGGTGTTTCTGCCAGTGCACGGGCCAAGATGTCGTCTTTCAACAGTTTAACTGCCGCCTTGTCAAACAGACCGTCCTCTTGTCCGTCGATGTATGAGTCAAAGGCCTCACGGGTGTTGACTGTCAGGTCTTCTTCCTTGATCGAAACCGACTGGGTTTGTACGACGGTCTCGTCAATGATCCGGTGCTCGATGAGGTCGACCTGATTTAGGGCCTTGACGAAGTTCTTGTAGTGCTTCTCGTTCGGCTTCTCGCGGACGATGACCTTGACGATCTTGCCAGCCAGTTGCTTGGACAGGCTCACCACATTCTCTTCGGCGTTCGGATCGTACTCGAAAACCGAGAACATGCTCATCCAGTCTTCGTTGGCTACGAACTCCTGTTGTTCGGTATCAGTGTCAAATATGAAGAATCCCCGATTCGTCCCATCTGGAACGTCGCCCCATGTAAGGTGATAGGGGCTTCCAAGATACTGGATGTTTTGTCGTTCTGAGATCGTGTGATAGTGCCCAGACCAGACACGTTTGAACTTCTTGAAGGGCTCAATCGAAAGTCCGTGAGGTGCGACACTTCCTGCGTACATCGGAAAACCAGCAAACTCGAAATGGCCGAAGCAATAGTCGGCTCGGCTGGAGGCGATGTGTTTTTCAAGGTCTGGTCCAATCTGCTCGTCGAGCCATGGCATCATGAGGAAGGTCTTGCCACCGATCATCACATCGGTCGGCTGCTCATAGAGAACCACGTTCTCATTGCTGTCGAAAAGGCGGCATGCAGTCAGTGCATTGCTCGACCGCAGGAAGATGTCATGGTTGCCCGGGGTGGCGTACCATGTGATGTCCGTCGATTCCAGCTTCTTCTTGAAGCGACCCAAGACGTAGTCCACGACGCGGGTGTTCGTTGACTTGCGTACGTCGAAGAAGTCACCCGGATTGACGATGTGCTCAACCCCAAGGGCTACGCACTTGTCAATGAAGTGGTCGATGTAGTCGGCTTGGAACTCAAAGAAGCTCTCGTTGCCGTTGCGGACCCCGAAGTGGAGGTCACCGATGATTGCGATCTTGGTCATTATCTTGTTGGCTTGACGAACCATGCGATACAGGCAACGCCCACACCGACCTTCCAGCCGTATTGATAGCCAAGGGCTACAGAGCCCCCGACCAATGTGAGCAAATTCAATGCTGCTTCAAAAATCCATGTCATTCCAAAAACTCCAGTAGTCCACCCGGTTCCTGAACAGGCTCGTCGGTGGTTTTCTTTTTACGACCCTTCGACTTCTTCAGATGCTTGGCCTCATAGGTCGAGACCTTTGAATTGAAGTCGTTGTACATCTCCTGAATCGAGGCGTTGCCCGACTCTTGAAGATCGCTCAAGTCCTCGTCACCGAGCATATCTGACATGCTGCCCAGTAGCTCAAAAGCCTTGTATTTGTAGTATTGTTGTCGTGCTTCACGTTCAATGCACTTCGTAAAAGTGTTATGACACGTCAACGAGATGTACCAGAATGGATTTGGCTCCCCTGATCTGGTCGGTGCATCTGGATTGAAGTTGTGCAGGTACGTCAGTGCATTGATGCAAGCATCACCGACCATGTCATCCTTGAAGGAATAGCCACGGAAGTTGAACTTATTGGACATGTTCTTGGCAATGTCCAAAATGCATTTGCCGATGTACTCACTCACACGAGGAGGCTCAGTACCGTTGGCCTCTGCCTCGGCGATCTGAGCCTTCCAATCTCGAAGAGCCTGTGTGAGCTGCTTCTTGTCGATGTAGTAGCGTTCCTTTTTGGTGACCGCCTCGACAGTTGATTCTTCTGGTTCTGGGGGTGTCCCCGGGAAAGTCAGGGTATCGATCTGACTTTCTGAAATGACTTCTCGACTGTGCATCTAAATTCCTCGTCCGAAATGAATCGGATATCTGCTGTTGAGGAACTCTTACTCCAATCGACCTGACGACAGCCCCTATCGGCCCACTCGTCTGCGATCTCATTTCCACGGACACCTGAGTGTCCCTTTACCCATTCAATAGTTGAATTTCCATGGGCATCCCACAATGTATAAAGCGGTTCCAGTAAATCTCGGTTTTTTATACCGTTGAACGCATATTTTACATGCTTGTGACGCCACTCATTAATTGATTTAATGACATATTGGGCGTCAGAAATGAACTTCAATTGAAGGTTCGGATTCTGGTAGAAAAGAGCCAGTGCATATAGCACCCCTCCAATCTCTCCCCTTCCGTTTGTCGAGGTAGGCTTGAAGTGCCCGTACCTCACAAATAGCTTCTCAGGACTCATGTGGACCATTGCCCACCCTGCGTATCCATCGGGTTTGCCGTTCTTCTGGACAGACCCGTCGGTGTAGATTTCAAACATTGAATATTTCCACTTCATCGAACCTGTAGCGGGTGTAATTGGCACAGACCGGATAGACGTGGTTGTCAATCCTATTGAGCCTGAACACTTGCCCGGTCGCCTTGATTCTGACCAGCTTACACATTGAGCGGCACCCCATTCTGAATGAGACGTCGACCCAATGCAAAGGTCAGTTCACGGAGCTGCTCGTTCTTTTCCTTGACGAACTGACGGAGGCCTTCGAGCTCACGGGTCGTCGAAACCGGAAGCTCATGCTTCATTAGGAACTCGTCAAATGCGGCATCCACCAACGGGCAAGTCTCTCCGACCTGCTTGAAGGAATACTTAACTGCTTGGTACTCGGTATCTGTCATGGAACGGACTTTACCGTTCCAATCTATCACAGCTTCTTGAATATGCTCAGATCAACGTTGTCGATGATGATTTGACCATTGCCTGGCAAGACGGCGGCACCATGCGATGCAGACTTGAGGCGGATCGTGAAGACATGCTTGCTATCGACGACGGCATGTACGACCTCCAGAGACGGCTGGGTGTCAGGGGCCGGCCCAAGCAAGTAGACCGCACTTTGAGCCGAGTATTCTGAATCGTAAACCCCTGAGCTTACCCCGGCAACGGCAAGCGCAAACGGGATCGTAGCAAAGGAGAGGAAGCCACCGACGTCGCAGGTGTATTCGATGCGTCCAGACAATGACGAGCCCATGGCGAAACTGGCCGACACTGGGATCACTGCCTCAAGGATGTTCTTTGGGCCGGCAGCAATGTCTGACTCAGTGAACTTGACCACCAGACGGTTCAGAGGATTGGGCAGACGATCATTGAGATCGAACAGGTCCGCATAGTCCACCTTGACCATGCCGAGGTTCGTCTTCTGGTAGATGCCGATGTTGTCTGTATTGGAGTCGTAGAGGACACGGCCAAGTTGACCTTCTTCCAAGTCGGCAGACGCACCATCCAACAGGGCACTGAGCGTCGGGTAGTCAACCACGTGAACCGTGTAGTTGAGTTCCTCAAGCTGCTTGATCAGCCCCGCCATCGTCTTGAGCGGGCCGCTGGTGGTCTGGATCAGGGTTCCTTCGCTGCCGTTGACGAAGGCGTCCACCTTGGCAACAAGGGCTGCTAGTTTTTCGGTTGATTCTGTGATTGTCGGTGTCATGGGTTGTCCTCTGTGTGGTATTTAAGTATATGAAGTAGAGGACTCACCATGTCAACAGTACCGACAAAATACCGCTCATCATACACCGGACAACAGATTGACCGACTGCTCGGCTCGATCTCAAGCAAGCTCGATGCGACGGCCATCAAGAACGACTTCCTTGGAGGTGAAGGTCAAGTCGCATCGGCTGAGCTTGCAAAGATTCTCAACGATCAGTTCCAACAGTTCCTGGACCCGAACTTCTTCCGAGACCTGATCCAGAACATCCCCGACAACAACCTGTTCACGGACGAGGACAAGGCCAAGCTCGATGCGGTTGACAACACGACATATAAGGGCGTGTTCCTGAACTCGGCTGACCGATCTGCAAACCTCTCCACCTCTGGCTTCACCGGCAAGGAAATCACCTTCCTGCTCGATGACGGTGAGGGCCTTCAGGCTTGGGACTACTGGGACACATCGACTTCATCGTGGGAGAAAGCCAAGCTGGTCACTGCCGATGAACTGGCTAACCTGACCTTCCCTACGGTCGGCACCGGTGTCCTCGCAACCTTCGACAAGACAGAGCGTCGGGTCGGCAAGTTCGTCGTCTACGGCACCAAGGTGCTTGACTTCCAGAGCTTTGAGTTCCTCGTCGGTACGAATGGCACAGACACTTTCATCTCGGCCTTCGGTGAGGTCGGCAATGCTCAACTCTTCGACGTAGACGCTCAGGTGTCTGGTGACACGATCAACGTCCGGGTGACTACCCTCACCTCTGGGGTTACGGTCTCAGGTCGTCGTCTGACTAACTTCTAACCTTTAAAAATCCTTCAAAAATCGACATGTCTACCTGATGTGTCGATTCCATCAACAGGCATTCGGGTGAATGCCTTTCGCCATACAGAATCCATGCCACATCCACTCCACGTGCTCCTCTAAGTAGTAGCCGTTCGTAGACTTGCTTACGCTGTACTTCTTCATCGCGATGGCTTCAAACTGTTCTCTTGGCGTCATCTTCTTCCTTTTGTTCATGATCTTCTTACTTTCCCAATCCTTGGGTAGAAGATTTTAACAATCAACTACTTTAAGGACCATCCGCAGGTCGGATGCTCACTGGTACTCGTTTCACTCAAGGCTACTGTGCTCCGTCACACCGCCTACAGACCTCAGGACGTTGCCTGGACATACGGTCTTCCCATCGTCGACACCTCTTTAGGGACTGTTCGACACCTTCACGAGCCACCTGATGTCTGCTCGTGTTGGCCTTGCTGGTCCATCCAATATGTATAGTCCACCCCTGAAGGTGCCCTTAGTCGCGGCTTCGCAAATCGGAGCAAGCTCACCGCACGTTCCACTACTATAACACGGGTTGAGAGTCATGTCAAACTTGAGTTGAATTCATTGATGTGTTATAATCCACGTATGCCCATTGATCTTTCAAAGTACAAAAAACTTAACGAGATTGACCACGTCCTTCTGCGGCCCGGTCGATACCTCGGAACAGTAGCACCCCAAAGTCAGCACACATATGTCTTCCGGGACAGCAAGGTGGTCTGGCGAGACGTGGTGTACTCACCGGCCTTCCTCAAGCTGTTCGATGAAATCATCAGTAACTCGGTGGACTTCTCGAAGAAGCCAGAAGGCAAACACCTTAACAGGATCGAGATCACTGCGTCAATGTTGACCGGTGAAATCAGCATCTATGACAACGGGGGAATCCCGGTCGTGATGCACCCTGAGCACAATCAGTGGTTGCCGGACATGCTGCTTGGCGAACTGCGCTCAGGGTCGAACTTCAATGACGATGAGGCCAATGAGACGACTGGGCAGAACGGTGAGGGCGCATCCCTTGCAGGTATCTTCTCGACGAGCTTCCATGTACAGACGGCCGACCGGAAGCAGTCGTTCGATCGCAAGTACCTGAGCAACTTCAAGGAACGCACCAACATCACCGTCAAGCCGAGCAAGGAAGGGTTCACGCGCATTACCTACATGCCTGACTATGACCGGCTCGGCATCACGATGGACCAGGACCACTTCGACATGATCGAACGTCGGGCCTATGAGGTGGCGGCCTGTAACCCTCACCTCAAGGTGTTCTTCAACAGCCACCGGATCAACCTGAACAACTTCAAGGATTTTGCCCTGCTGTTCGATCCCGATGTGATCTACACCGAGAGCGACAAGTGGCAGATTGCCGTCGGCTTGAGCCAAGACGGTTTCAAGCAGGTTAGCTTCGTGAACAGCACCCTGACTAGCAGTGGCGGCACTCACATTGACTACATCAACGACAAGATCGTAGCGGGCATCCGGGAGAAGATTCAAAAGAAGACGAAGCAGCAGGTGCGGCCGTCAGACATCAACAGTCACTTCTTCCTGTTCGTTAATGCTCGGATCGACAAACCCCGTTACTCAAGCCAGACCAAGGAAGACCTCAAGTCGGATTGGAAGACTTGGGGCAGCGTACCCGACATTGACGACAAGTTCCTGAAGAAGATTCTGAGCAGCAAGATCGTCGAAGAGGTCATCGAGTGGGCCCTTCGGAAGAAGGCCATGGAGGATGCCAAGGCCGTCAAGGACAAGACGACCAAGAAGAAGTCCTTCAATGATATTCTCAAATACGAGCCGGCTGGCGAGAAGGTTGATCGGTCCAAGTGCATACTGATTGTGTGTGAGGGGGATTCTGCCTCGGGACCATTGCTCGAAGCACGTAACCCGAACCTGCATGGGGTCTACCCACTGCGAGGCAAATCGATGAACGTGCGGGATACCGACATTGCCACTGTCAAGAAGAATGATGAGCTCATTAACCTGATGCGGATCATCGGGTTGGAGATTGGTAAGGTGCCTGTGCGTAGTGAGCTACGATATCATCACTTGCTGGTCGCCACTGACCAAGACTGGGACGGCCACCACATCCGGGGCCTCGTCATCAATCTGTTCCAAACCTTCTGGCCGTCATTGCTGTCAGAAGGCTTCGTACTGGGTCTGCAGACGCCGATCGTCCGAGTCGAGCAGAGCAAGAAGATGCTTGAGTTCTTCACCGAGGATGACTACCTTGCTTGGCAGGCCTCACAATCGAAGCCGTTCACCAGCACCTACCTGAAGGGTCTGGGTGGCAACACAGCGGAGCACTTCAAGAAGTTTTTGGCTTCTGACGAATTCTTCGTACAATACACTTTTGATGGACCAGAGGACTTTGCCGCCATGGACATTGCATATCAACACGGTAGCGGAAGCGCCGATCAACGGAAGGTTTGGCTGTATGGCGATCAAGAAGATTCCGGCTCGTGAATTTGTTGCCCGTGAGCTAAGAGGAGCCGGGGACTACTTCAACCGACGTTCCCTCCCCCACTTGATGGACGGCCTCAAGACTGGTCAACGCAAGGTGATCAGTGCGGCCTTGGACATGTCTGCCGCCGACAAGATCAAGGTGAGCAGCCTCGGGGCACGTGCCGTAGAGACGAAGGCATACCACCACGGTGACGCCTCATTGCAGGACACCATTGTCAGATTGGCACAACAGTTTCCGGGCAGCAACAACGTGAGCCTGCTGGAGCCGCTGGGTAGCTTCGGCACCGCCAAGAACAAGCAGGGTAGTGCTCCACGGTACATCTCGACCCGGTTGAGCAAGGCGTTCTGGCAATACTTTGACAAGCGTGACCAGAAGATCGTGACGCCCCTGTACGACGACGGTGAAGAGATTGAGCCGGCCTTCTTCATCCCCATGTTGCCGATGATCTTGATCAACGGTGCATCAGGCCCCGGTACGGGCTACTCTTCCAACATCCTCCAGTATCAGCCCAAGGAACTGAAGCGCGCGATCCTCGAACTGTGCAAGGACGGCGCAATAGGAAAGCCCCTGACGCCTTGGCTGAACGGGTGGAAGGGTAAGGTAGTAAAGGACCAGACGACCGGGCAGGTGGCGTTCTATGGGGTCGTGGAGGTACAGACAAAGACCAAGCTCGTCGTTACAGAGATTCCACACAGCATGGACCTGATCAAGTACAAGACACACTTGAACAAGCTCATCGAGAAGGAAATCATCAAGGACTACACGAACGCGTCTGGCACCGGTGAGTGGAGGATCGAGATTCAGGTCGCCAGAGACTTCACCGAGAAGAACAGCCCTGAGAAAATCCTTGACATCCTTGGCTTGATCCATCGGACGACCGAGACAATCGTCTGTTGGGGGGTTGACAGCACGAAGCCTCGGGTGTTTAATACGGCCGAGGAACTTCTGGTAGAGTGGTTCACCGAGCGGATCAAGCTGTCTGGTGTAGCCCTCAACAACCTCATCGAGGAAGAAGAAGACGCCCTGATCTGGTTGCGCATCAAACGTGCATTCCTGGCATGGTGGGCAGACAACAACGATGAGGTGGTCAAGCTCTCGAAGAAAGAAATTCAAGAAAAAATCGTGCAAGAGATCGTTTTGCTAAACGAACACCCTAAGTATCTCACACGATTGATGGATATCAAAGTTTTTAACCTAGCCTCAGACGAGATAGAAATGCTCAACCACCAGATTATTGCTAAAGAGAATGACGTCGCCAAGCTGCGCGGCTTCTCACCGGCATCGTGGTATCAGACCAACCTCGAAGGAGTAGGGCTGGCCTAAGGAACAGGAACGATCTACGTTCATCCTCAAGGCCACCCTTAAACCGGTGGCCTTCGTTGTTTTTGTATGCCTCGTGACATTGAATGTCATACTAAAGTCAAGGGTCATACAAAAACATTGAATTTGAAGTGTTATACTTTGGACATGATGCAAAACAACGTAACCCGTTAGTTTTGCCGCCAAGGGAAACTGGAAGGCAGGTGATCGAACCTACTTCCCTAGATGTTCATTAACAAACTAGAAACAAAACGGATGGTCCGGTGGAACACACAGGTGGCGATAACGTCTACCTGCCACCGGAACCATTTCTAAGCCTCTGTCAGGTGACGTGCGCTGGCAGGCGGAAAGCATATCGAAAGATCACTGCAACCCATAGCTACCCGGAAACACAGGCCGGGTCTAGTGACAGATGCTTAGAAATGGGGTGTGTTGGGTGCTGGAATACCCAAGGGATTGTAAATCCCCCGTCTCTGACATGTTGGTTCGAGTCCAACCATACCCACCAAGTATATTGCGTGTCGCTTTTCGATGTAGAAGCGACACGGAAGGCGCCTCTAGCTCAGTGAATAGAGCAACGGACTTCTACCCCGTGGGTCGGGGGTTTGAATCCCTCGAGGCGCACCAAGTTTAATGTCCGTTCGTAGCTCAGTCTGGTCAGAGTTCTCGCCCTGGAAGCGAGGGGTCCGTGGTTCGAATCCACGCGGGCGGACCAATTTTTGTGGGTTAGTTGATATGTTGGGAAGTGATCGCCTCTCACCTATGAGAGGGGAAATCGGGAGTTCGAGTCTCCTCTGATCCACCAAAAGATTCCATGAGCCTAGCCAGCATCGCCTGTGTCCATTGAAGCTCCGATGAGGGGTGGAGGACATTCTCAACGGGCCAGGAAGCGTGAGGAAGATGGCTGCTCCCTCTTCTCCTTACACGGGAGTGACAACCGATACCATCGTGTAGTGTCTAGATGGTTAGAGTCCAAGTGGTGCACCGCTGAAGACCGACTCGGATTGCTGGGGTGTACACCACGTGACAACCTACGTTAGTGGATTGGGCCAGTCGATGGTGGCCTCGTGATTTGAAGCTTTCGATCAGTACACGACCTCTGCTGATCACCCTGCTCGGGTAACTCAGTTGGTAGAGTAATCGCTTGATAAGCGATAAGTCGCTGGTTCGAACCCAGCTCTGAGCACCAAGATTTTGACTGACTGGGTACAAGGCCCAGCTAGGATTCGGTATCCTAGAGCCTCAAGAGGAAGCTACAGTCTTTGCCCCGGTGGTGGAATCGGTAGACACACCCGCCTCAGAAGCGGTTCGCTGAGAGTTCGAGTCTCTCCTAGGGCACCAAGTTTTGATGAAGATCGTGGTTCAAAGCCACGGCAATGACCATATCGAAAGTGCTGGTAGCTAGCTCAACTGGTAAGAGCGTCGTCGAATTAATGAGCCGATCCTCACCGGCAATAGCGATGGAGTAATGTCCGGCTGCAGAATGAGGAAGATTGAAGCAGGCGAGTGGAACGGATACATAACCATCTTGGTCTCATAAGCCAAGGATACCGGGTTCGACTCCCGGGCACTGCAACCAAACAAGCCCCGGCGGCTTATCGTCCGGCGGGGCGGTCCCAGATTGGGTAGGTCTGGGTTATCAAAAGACCCCTGTGCCCTTGTAGTTTAACTGGTTTAGAACAGTGGACTTTCACTCCACCGATTCGGGTTCGATCCCCGATGAGGGCACCAAGTTTTTAGAGGTTTTCCGGAAATGGGTAGCTCCCACTCCGGGATTGGGCTAGTACGCGACTGGCCTTGGACGAAGTGATGGAAATGGTAGACATAGGCCCTTTACCGGGCCGGAGGATGCAAAGCACCTCGTGTGGGTTCGAGCCCCACCTTCAATGTCCAGCAAGATTCTTGCAAGAAGAAAGCGCATAGACCCTGCAAATCGCCGCACACCGGCAGGGGTATTGACTATGCGGGGTATGAGCCCCAAGAGTGCGGCTACAATTCCAAGGGCGGAACGTCATCAGACCGTCTAAAAAATTCGATGACCTTTGATAATTATTCCCCGGAAGCAAACTAGGTGTGGGCAACGGACTGTTAATCCGCGAAGCGAGGTTCGAATCCTCGGCGGGGAGCCATTATCAAAGAATTGTGTGTCGGTGGCTGAATGGTTTAGGCGGTGGATTGCAAATCCATCTCATGTAGGTTCGAGTCCTATCCGGCATTCCAAGTTTCTGTCAGTTGTCAAAAGGTGCCCTTGATCAGGGTGGCTGAGTAGGCAGCAAGGGTAGATTGATCATCTACTGATATACCGGATACGTCATCTGGGTAGTGGCGAATTATTTCAACGATTTATGTGCGTGTGTAGTTCCAATTGGTAGAACGCTATCCTTCCAAGTTAGATGTTGCAGGTTCGAATCCTGTCGCCCGCACCAGTTTTTATCAGCAGTCATCTGTCCGTGCTCTGGATGAGACGTCGAATTCCTCTTGGTTCTCAACGAGAGGTTAGTAGTGCCAGAGCACGGGGTCAAATGATTGTTGGGGAGTCGCCTAGTTGGCCTAAGGCACGTGACTTTGACTCATGCATCGCTGGTTCGAATCCAGCCTCCTCTGCCAGTTTATGTCAAGGTAGTTCAAACAGCAAGAACACCGGCTCGTCAATACCAGCCGGAAATGTGGTCGACTGGCAGCACACCCTTGACACCAGATATATCCCGCGGTAGCTCAGTCGGTAGAGCGGTCCATGATGTACAGCATGGATGCGTCGGTGGTTCAATTCCATCCCAAGGGGCCAGATTAAGTGTGTTTGTTCAATGTGTCCCAAAACCTTATCAGAGCGAAATTGCCGTCCCCTGCAAAGGGCGCGCTGACTGTACCTACCTTCTTAGGTTCTTTAGGAGCCCTATCGCTGGCCCAGATAGGCAAACATAGAAGGACATTGAACAAACACTCGTATCAGTGACTTGATCACTGTGAAAAGCGAAGTGGATAGATGGAACACGGGGGTTCAACTCCCCCCACCTCCACCAAAAGAGCCCTCTGCCCGAGCGGTTAGGTCGAAAGACTATAGCGTCGGATCGGCAGAGACAATAACCCGGCAAAGGCTGCTAAGCGGGTTCTTTTGATGGGGGTGACCCGGCTATCGACTCCGTCATTGAAACAGAGCTTACGAGTAGAGGAAAGCATATCACAGCCTCTTAAAAATCGGTATGCAAAAGAGTAAGTGCAAACGACGCTCAAATGCGTATTGCGGCCTAAAAACCTGCAACGCTGAGGGGTAAAGCCCTTATCACCAAAACCAATCCTTGAGCCCGGCAATTGCAGGGTGACTTTGAGAACCATCAGAAATGATGGGGGTCAGGGACTGGGCCGTATAAAGTAGCGGTCCACCAATTTAAGTAGAGCACAGGCAAAACACTGCTCTACTAAGTAACCATGAAGGAACAAAATCATGGTTACCATAGAAGAATACATCGAGAAACCAATCGCTGAACGTCAGTCCCATCTGAGGTTGGATGAACCCTGTATGGAGCGTAGCTCGTCTGGTAAGAGCACCTCGACGTTCTGCAAGGGTTTGCTGGCTCACATTTTTGATACGACTATCCCAAAGGGTATGTCAATTCATGTTTGCCATGCTTGCAACAATGAAATCTGTTCAAATCCGGATCATCTCTATTGGGGTACGGCAAAAGAAAACAGGCTGGATCAGGTCAAAGACCGCAGCATTTGGGAACGTAATGTTCATAAAAACGGACTCGAGACTGCGATAGAAGTTCAACGTGCTGCATCAAGTAAAGGCGGTAGAGCCAATGCAGGCAAACCGAAGTCTCCTGAGCATCGGGCCAAACTGGCTCTAGCAATGATGGGGAAACGGAACAGATCAAAGGGTATCTAGCTCAACTGGCAGAGCAGGCGCCTCCAAAGCGTCAGGTTGTAGGTTCAACTCCTACGGTGCCCGCCAAAATACAGGTCAGAGCCAATATCAACCAGATACATGCTCTGACCAATAAAGTGAATAAACTCACTTTTAAGCCGGTTAATCACCAGTTTATTAACTGAATTCGTTGATGTTTGAGGCTTTACAATAGTGACGTCAAACAAACATAAACGGAGTTCATTATGACAGACAAGGTAAGCGGAATCCTCCACGTGCGGCCGATCAACATCACAGAAGGCGCGTACTCGAACTATGGCGGCATTTCGCTGGCCTACTCGGTGAAGGAAAGTGGTGATGTGAAGGTAAGTCTCGCGATCTGCTCGCACCAAGATCGGTTCAACCGTAAGCGCGGACGTCAGATCGCTCTGGGACGCCTGAACAGCGAACGTGCTCAAGAGCTCGTGTCGACGTTCGATTCTTCGGCCCTCGAATTCATGGCAGCTGAATACTTCGGCGTCAAGATGAAGATCGAACCGAAGGTGGGTAGCACCGGTGAGTTCTACGTGGAACGTGAGAAGTTCCCACTGAGCGCAGTGCTCCTGTTGATGGTGCGCCCGATGGTCCTGGACCTGCTCCATCGTGAAGCAGCTGACCACGCTGTTCAGTTCCTGGAAGAATACACGATCGAGGACGTTGCGATCGTCAGCTACCGGAATGGTCTGGGTTGGCACTTCGGTGCTAAGACCAATGAAGTCGGAATCGGCGTCCGCGTGGTCTAAAGGTTTTGCCAGTTTATCAAAACTGGCTGGTGGAAGTTGAATCGAGTAAAACCGGTTCAGCCCTAGTTTTCTCCCAAGGTTTTCACAAAACGTTGGATCTGCCCCTGTAGCTCTTAACTGGTAGAGCGACTGCCTTGTAAGCAGAGGGTTGGCGGTTCGAGTCCGTCCGGGGGCACCAGATTTTTGATAAAGGAAAAGAAGATGGTTGCAAAGCGTTTTGAGGTTCGTCACAACAATGACATCTATCACGTGTTTGACACACGTCTCTACATCGTGATTGATGCATACCGTGACAAGCAATCGGCTGACGAGCATGTCGATCAGCTGAACGGCAAGAAGTAAGAAGGCGGAGGCTTCAATGCCTCCCATTAGGCCAGGATGTTTGTAAGGCGTTATTGTGGGTGCCTCCCACTAGCTGTCGGTGGAAAGGGACACGGCAACCCGGTTCCCCTGATTAAGCATCCTGGCCTAATGGGCATCTTAGCCGAGCTGGCCTAGCGGCAACGGTCTTGAAAACCGAAGGCTCCGAAAGGGGTGTGTGAGTTCGAGTCTCACGGTGCCCGCCAAATTTGTGTGAGATTGAAATGTGAAGGAAAACGGTTAAGTCTGCAGGCGCTTGCCGTTAGTAGGTCACAAAGTAGTTGCTCAGGCTACCTGCACTTTTGATGTTGTCGCGAGTACGCCAACGGGTCAATGCAAACAGTACCGAACTCAAAAGATGCCGCCGGCGTCGGAACCGGCCACAAACCACATCTCTCGTTAACTCAGTGGAATAAAAGAGTACTGCGCTACGAACGCAGGAGTCGGAGGTTCGAATCCTTCACGAGGGACCATTATTTCTGCCTTGGGTTCGAATCCCACGGCGCGAGGGCTGAAGTGGACAGCAGGCAGAAATAATGGCCTAGATAGCTCAGACGGTAGAGCGGCAGCTTGAAAAGCTGTGCGTCACTGGTTCGATCCCAGTTCCGGGCACCAAGATTGTTCATTGACGACTGGGTAATGTCGTGGATGTTCATGTGAAAGTCGTGTCCAGGAGGCTCTTGAGAAGATGGCACCGCCCTCCAGCAATGGAGTCCACCGGGAGTGGATGTAAAGAGATTAGAGTCGTGCGGTTGGTGGTTCGCCATCAACTGTCAAGGATCGGTGGTGACATCGGTCCACCCGGGCTCGTAGCTCAGCCGGGAGAGCAACTGCTTTGCAAGCAGAAGGTTGCAGGTTCGATTCCTGTCGGGTCCACCAGTTTTGTTGATCGTCATGGGCAAGTCGTGACACGTGGGGAACGTAGACCATACACCGATGATCAACGCATTTTATTCGCCGAAGCTGTAGGTTCAGAGCCGTGATGCAGTACTCCACTCTAATGAGGGAGCGTTTGTGAGGTCAATACTCACCGGCAAATGGTTTGGAGAGTAGTTAGGATGTCGGGGTGAAATCCCATCATTTAAAGAGTCGTATGGCATTACCCTGATCCCCCACTGCAAGGATCGGAATGTTGTGCCCGGGGAAAGAACAAGCACAGTTCATGTGGTTATCGACTATTCGTGCTCTAGAGCTCAGGGCATGAGGTTGAACGTTCAAGGGCGAAGCCTTGGACTAAATCGGCGGGTGTAATGACGGAAAGACCCAAAGAGATGCCACGTTGAGACCCGTAGATCGTTTGGCTGTCGAAAGCACACTACCTACTCCCAATTCAACATTAGACCCGCCCACGTTATGGGTAGAAGATCGGTCGTTTATTAGGGCCTACATGGATCGTCCTCCGGACCGCATGCACCGGAGTAAGGCCTCTTTCGAGAGGCCGATGGGTGGGTTCGATTCCCATCAGGTCCACCAGTTTCAATGCGTGCTTAGCTCAGTTGGTAGAGCAGTTGAGTGCCACTCAACAGGTCGCAGGTTCGAACCCTGTAGCCCGCACCAGTTTCAATGATTGATGACTCAATGCAGTGTATAATGACTGCTTTTGGGACATGAACATGAAACCTATTCGCCTCATCTTCAACATCTACCGGACGCTTCGGAAGAAGCCAATCGTCCAGTCGGTTGAAATCTACATGAAGTCCGGCAACGTGATTGTCATCGACAATGTGATCGGAGATATCACTTACACGTATCAGGGCAACCAGATCACCTATCTGAAGGTCAAGCAGGCCCCGGGACACAATGTAGCGATTGAATCCATCGACTTGAGCCAGATCGAGGGCTTCAAGAGCAAAGCATACTAGAAAGAGCATTATGATCGACGACAACTTCCGCAAAGCATTCCTGACCGGCACCGATGACACCGGGCGTCACATCGTGACTTCGGCTCGCACAGGTCGTACCTACTTCGTAGAGGCGATCATCACCGAGAAGACCCCTTCGTGGGGTTCGGTGGACCCGGCAACCGGGAACCTGATGCACAAGAAGGGCGACGGGAAACATCTGGGTGGCGTGAAGCCGGCTCAGTCCATGATCACTCTCGAGAACGGTTTCGATAAGGTCCATGAACTGGGCCACGGAACGTCACCGTATGCGAAGATCGAAGAACTCGACGCTCAGTACCCCGACAAGGAAGCTGTAGCGGCGTAAGGAATTGAAGTATCGTCGGGGTTGTTCCGGCTTCCGCTTCGATGGGCAGTTTTCATCCGGTTCTGCGCCTTGTAAAAACCGGCTCCTATTCTGTGTGGACCGTCGCCAAGCTGGTTAAGGCCGGGGATTGTGATTCCCCTATGCGTGGGTTCGAATCCCATCGGTCCAACCACACAATTTCGGGGTCGCTAGCTCAATCGGTTTAGAGCACCGGGCTTTTAACCCGGGGGTTCTGAGTTCGAGTCTCAGGCGGCCCACCAAGGTTTTCGGATTGCTAACTCAACTGGTTTAGAGTACCCGCCTCTTAAGCGGGAGGTTCTGTGTTCGACTCACAGGCAATCCACCACTACAGGAGAAGATGATGAGCAGAACAGTCAAAGGCGGTAAGGGACCGGGATTTGAATACTGGGGCAAGCGTCCCTTCTCGGGTGTCAGTCCCAGCAAAGAGAACAAGCAGATCACCCACAAGATCGAACGCCAGCGCAACAAGAAGCTGGACAAAGCCGAGAAAGACTAAGTAGATACGTTACGCAGGTATTGCTCGACTGAGGGTGAAAACCCCTCCCGGGACTGCGCCCGCTATAACCGGAGATGAGTACCGGTTTACAACATTTTGGGACGTTAGCTCAGCTGGTAGAGCAGCGGATTGTCTATCCGCATGTCAGGGGTTCGAATCCCCTACGTCCCGCCAGTTTTTATTGACCACATGGGGCTAGAGTTTTGAAAGCCGAAGTGTCGTCAATACAGCCGATTAGCTCAGAGGCAGAGCGGCTCCCTTACAAGGAGAAGGTCGACGTTTCAAAATCGTCATTGGCTACCATACAGAGGTGCTGTAGCTCAGTTGGTTAGAGCGCAGGATTCATAACCCTGAGGCCGGTGGATCATTCCCACCTAGCACCACCAGAACAAGACCCTTCGGGGTCTTTTCTTTTGCCCTTTCTTTCATCGAAGTGTTGACGGTCGTCATGAACCTCCCTACAATAGGACATCAACAACCACTTGGAGAAGTGAAATGCGCAAATTCAAAATGACTATCCTCTGTTCTGTCCAGGTCGAGGTTCTTGCAGAACTGACCGAAGACGGCACCTTCGTCAGACATGTGGTTGGCGTCAAACATCCGACTGCCGAAGAGGTCATGGCGGCACTAGAAACCCATCCCGGTGTCGGTGGCTTAGAAGAGCTCGACTCCCACTACGCCAACGCAAAGGATTTCCAATGAAAACCATGTACTTGGTCCTTGACGGCCTGACCCCGGAAGACTTCATCCTTCAGCACGTCATACAGACATACGAATTGGATGAGGATCAGGCCAAGGCCATCATCCAAGGACTGAAGGACAACGGGAGTTACCAAGACCTTTACAATAGGGCGGTCGAGGTAATCGACGGATTTAAAAAGATGATGGAGGTAAAGTGATGAGCAAGACCAAACTTCGCCGAGGAATCGGCCACATGGGCCGTGTCTTCCAATACGGCACCGCAGTCGGCCCGAATGGTGCATCTCTTAGCATCCGGGCTTCTGTAAAGATGCAGGAGGATAACGCCCGAAAGCTGAACAAGCTGCCAGAGTTCAAACGTGCTGCAAAGAAGCGCCAACGTCGTGATGACTTCCGGATGGCATCATGAACTCCTGTGAAGAACTAGTCCGTGGCATGGAAGCCGTGGCTGGACCGGGTAATGTGCCCATCTCGTATCGCATCATGGCCCAGTACGGCCGTGAGTACAAGATCAAGACCAACCACCTGACCGGCAAAGGCCGCAAGCAGGAATGCTACCGGAACTCCGAGAACCTCGTGACGTTCCAGAGCCTCGATGACCGATACGTCTACGTCGAAGGCTACGCCATGAAGCCGGGGTTGATTCCCTTGTCCCATGCGTGGGTCGTAGACCTGAACGATGGCAAGGCAATCGATCCTACGTGGCCTGAGGGCGATGGCATCTACTTCGGGGTGCCATTCGACAACGAGTTCGTCAACGACTTCTCGATCAGTGTCGGCTGCTACGGAATCTTCGAGAACCTCTACAAGTTGCACCGTGCTCGCAACATCAAGCGGCTCGAAGACGTCATCAAATACCTCGAGTCAGGTATCGTCAAGTAAGTAAACCACGGGTCATTGAAGGCCCGTCATTTACCATACAGGTTCAAGGGCGGTTGGCAGAGAGGCCGATTGCAGGGGGTTGCTAACCCCTAGGCTCCGCAAGGGGTCCACAGGTTCAAATCCTGTACCGCCCGCCAACTCTACGGAACCTGTATGTCAGCACTCTACAATCACATCCGAGCCGAATGGGTCGCTGCCCGACAAGGCAGAATCGAGCTCAAGGCGACTGCTCTCGGCACCATCATTTCTGATCTGGACCGCATTGCCAAGGACGAGCAACGTGAGGTCCGAGACTCAGACGTCTTCAATCTGGCACTGAAGTACATCAAGGGCATCAACGAGACCTTGGATGCTCTGCTGAAGAACGCACCGTCGGACGTGCGCATCCCCCGAATTCAGTTCGAGAAGACGATCTACCAAGAGCTCCTGCCGTCTCAATTGACGCCAGACGAGATCAAGAAGATCATCCAGCAAAACCACCTGACCGGTGTCAAGGACATCATGACGTACTTCAAGCACCACTACGTTGGCCGGTACGATGGAAAGGTACTCTCAGAAATCGCCAGGACAGCATGAAATCAGCCATTATCTACACGCAGGCCGGAGACCGTACCTACCGGTTCATCTGGTACGAAGACCTGCTTAAACGGGCGCAAATCGGCTTCCGTGTAGTAGAGCTCCCACGTCTCGAGAACCAGTGTCAGGGGTGCATCCTGAAGTGGGACTTCTCGGTCAGAGGCAACCACATGGATGACTACGGTAATCGCATGGGTTGCACCGCTGACCAGTACCGAGACTTGACATACGTCATTGGATGGGATCACAGCTGCGGAACAACTGAAATCAGATCAGAGAAGCAACTCAAAGAATGGATCGAATCATGAAGCAAATCTACGTCGCAGGCTTCGCCTTCAATGGTGATCGTGTCCTGCTCATCGAGAAGACGAAGCCTGAATGGCAGGCAGGGAAGCTCAACGGTATTGGTGGCAAGGTCGAGAAGTACGACCACGACGAATACGCCGCCCAATGCCGTGAGTTCTGGGAAGAGACTGGCATCAGCACCAATGCCCTCAATTGGACCAAGTTCGACGTCGAACGATTCGATCATGCCGAAGTCCATTGGTTCTTCAACCCGGTTGTCAACATTGACTCATTCATCAAGACTACCGAGGAGCAACCGGTGATTGTTCGAGTCAGTGACGTCATCGGTGAAGGATTCAATCCATACGACGATGGCAAGATGTGTCTCTATAACTTGCCCTATCTGCTACTAAAAGCATGGACTTTCGTCTTCAATGGTGGTCCTCACCATCAGATTCCCAATCTTAAGGCCTCATACTACACTGCGTAGCAATTGTAAAGTGTAAGTAAGCAGGGAGATACCAATATGAAACTAATCAACAAACTGGTGTTCGCTGCTATTATGCTTGTCACTTGCACTGCCGTGACTACACAGCAACTGCAGCAGACCGAGAAGATCATTGAGACGGAGCAGTCTACGATTGCTGTCGTTCGTGACAAGATTGACAAGTCCATCACCGGTGACAAGCTGGTGTTCGGCAGTGTGGTTCACCTGAAGAAGCAGGTCGGCGTAGACAACATCCGGATCATCCAGCGCAAGGGTGCGTACAACTGTGCCCGGGGTGAGTTCATCATCAAGGAAGTTACCGCCTTTGACAAGTCCGGTAACGAGGTCAAGGATGAAAACATCAAGACCGATGTGATCATGACGCCGAACATCGACACCGTCAAGCGAGAGTTCAAGTTCATGTGTGCCGATCCTACACCGGCTCCTGTAGTAGAACCACCTGCACCGCCGCCTCAGATCATCACGGTTCCGATCCCTGTGATCATTGAAGCCGTCGAGGAAGCACCGAAGAAGGCCCGTCCGAAGCCAGCAGTGAAGAAGCCTGAACCGGCACCGAAGCCAATCGCCAAAGCCCCTGAGGCACCCAAGGTCAAGGCTCCTGTTGTTCAAAAACAACCACTCAACGCCGGACAACGTACTGATCTGGTAGACTAATGCACATGGGGGAGTGACGGGAATCCTTGGTATACCTCGGGGCCTCAAAAGCTCTGGTCTGTGGGTTCAAGTCCCACCTCCCCTACCAAGATATGAAATAGACGCTCCGGCGTCTATTTCGTTGATGAATCGGTGTTAAAGTCTGCTCATGCCACTGACAAAAGTACCCGCCAAGATTCGCAAGAAGGTTGAGGCTCGTATCCAATGGACCCTCGATTCGCTGGCCTTCCTGGCTCCTCGGAGCATCCCCCGCTACAAGATCACCGCCACCTATGACATAGAAGGTACGGCCGCAGGCTATGCCATCGACAAGACCGGTGTCGTCGAGCTCAACCCGATCCTGCTCATAGAGAATGTCGATGAGTTCATCAAGCAGATCGTTCCGCACGAGGTCGTCCATATCATCGTCGGTAGGCTGTGGAAGGATGCCGCCTTTCATGGTCCCCAGTTCACGCGACTCATGCAGATTCTGGGTCTGCCAGTCTCATGCTTCCATACCTTTGATACCGACCGCTGTAAGCAGGCCGACCCCGACGTCTTCGTCTACCGTTGCATGTGTCAGCACACCACCAGACACGAGGTGACCGAGCGTACTCACAATATGAGGCAAAAGAGGCCCATCACTTGTAAACTCTGTCAACATCCACTACAATACAGCCACACACGTCAACTGAGGAAAAATCATGGAACTATTTGAGATCATCAAAACTCTGCAGGAAACCAAGGGCACCAACGCCAAGATCGATGTGTTCAAGACACACGAGAAGAACCTGCTCCTCGTCGAATTCCTCAAGGCCACCTACGAGCCACGGATCAACTACTTCCTGCGGCCTGACTTTCTGGCCAAGATGGATGCCGACTGGTATGCACAGGCCACGGCCCCTGCCGCCCAGAAGTTTGATATGTTCTTGATCGACACGATTCAAGACCTGCTCTGCAATCGTCGACTGACCGGCAATGCGGCCCGTGAGTACATCATGAACATCTACCTCGGCCTCAGTCCAGAAGAGCGTCCCCTGCTGATCATCATGTTGGCTGGTGATCTCCGTGCCGGCGTCAGTACCACGGCGATCAACAAGGTCTGGCCGAACCTGATCAGCACAACCCCGTACATGCGTTGCGGCCTTCCCAAGCATACCGACCTTGAGGAATGGTTCAAGAGCGGAGAAGTGATCTACGCCCAGACCAAGGCCGACGGCACCTTCACCAACTTCGAGGTCAGCCTCGGGGCCTACTCGGTCTACTCCCGTCAGGGCAAGGTGTACCCGAACGTCTTCGATGACATCTTCAACCAGCTGAAGCAACACATCAACGGACCGACCGTCTTCCTCGGCGAGTTCCTGGTCAACAAGGATGGGGTGATCCTTCCTCGTCAAGAAGGCAACGGCCTCCTGAACAGCTTGGCACAGGGCGAAGACCTCCCGAAAGGCCACACGGTCGAGTACCACGTCTGGGACGCAGTGCCCAAGATCTACTTCAAGAAGAAGGGCGAATACGACTGCCCGTACAAGGACCGTCTGGAGTACGTCCGTCAATGTGTCGGTCCTGCTGGCACTGGTCCGGTCTTTGTCTCCGACACCGAGATCATCAAGTCATGGGCAGAGGCAAAGGCCCACTTCAAGAAGATGCTCAAGGCAGGCCAAGAAGGCAGCATCATCAAGCTCGGTTCGATGAAGTGGGAAGACGGCGACTCTGTCGGGCAGATCAAGCTGAAGCAGGAAACGGTCGTCGAGCTCAAGGTCGTCGGCTTCCGTGAAGGCCGTGGGAAGAATGCCTCCCTGTTCGGATCGATCATCGGCCAGACCGAGGACGGATTGCTGGAAGTCGGCGTCTCTGGCATCAAGGACGCGCTCCGCAAACACATCAGCGAGAACCGTGAGCTGTACCTCGGCAAGATCATGGCGGTCAAGGGCAACGGGGTGATGTCCCCGCAACCGGACACCGACGGCAAGTACTCCATGTACCTGCCCCGCCTTGTCGAGTTCCGTGACGACAAGATGGTGGCCGACACCCTGCAACAGGTGATCGACCAGTTCGAAGCAGCGATGGAGGACTGATCCATGATGGACCAATTTGTGGTCGGGGAACAGGTAGTTCACGGGCGCCGGGCGCTCTACGTGAGGCGGTTTCGCTATATGAGCAGTGATGGCCGTGTCACTCTCGAATTCGCTATTCAACCACCGGCATCGGCTGGGTTCACATCAACATGGCTCAAATGGGTGAAATACATATGAATCGCAAACTGATGAAGGTCCTCATCCTCGTGACCATCCCGATTTGGGTTGTCCCTGCTGGCGTGATTCTTCTTGGCAGGATGGCATGGGAAGACATCAGTGAATGGGTCGATTCTTTCTAAGAAACACTTGACGGTGCCTTTCAATTCGTTATAATTGAGGCACCATAAACCACTTGGAGAAGTGAAATGAAAGTCATCTACACACTCAAGCGCCCCGGCGCACCTGTCTCCAAAGTCTTCCGTAGCACGTGCCGCTTCGAGACTTTTCTGTTCACGGCACTTGGCTACACGGTTCGCAAGACCGAAGTCCTTCACAAGGAGTTTTGACATGGTCCATTTCATGCCGCAACTGGCCATGTCTCACGGCTTTGACGAACATGCTTTCGTCGAGTGGGCAGAACGTGAAGGTCAACGCCACGGCGCCTTCCTCGATACCGTCACCCTGCAAACTGCGGTGACCACGTGGAACGTCGACGAGCTCATCCTTGCCGCCCGTGAGGCCGGCTTCTTCCGCATCAACAACCCGATGGCAACACCTGTAGGAGTCTGACATGGCAAACCATTTCATCTTTCGCGTCAGTGGCCGTGGCGAGTTCCCTGTGGACATGCTGCGCCGTGACGAGTGCTACCCCTACCGTACCGAAGACGCCATGATCATCCTTGGCGGCGCAACTGCCCCCAAGCGTGTCGGGGTTTTCGTCTCCCCACGTCCTCCCCTGATCGACCGATGGGACAGCTTCGGTTGGAACGTCGAACAGGTCATCACCGTATGAAAAAACTCCTCGTTCTGCTGCTGGCCTCGTTGGCCGTCGTCTCTCATGCTGCTACGCATATCGTCTATCAACCGGTTGCGATACCGATGGACAAACCGTGCTTCGTGTCTCTGAGTCCTACCTTCGTCCTCAACGCATCGATGGTGATCCGGATTGAGTATGGTGAGTTCAACGACTTCGGGAAAGAGCCTGTTACCATCTTCTGGCACCCTGCCAGTCGCAGGGCCATGAAGGGCGACCATGTCAAGACATTCCTTGACGGCGCAAAACAGTGCAAAGGAAACTGACATGACGAAAGTCTGGAAAATCACCACACCGAGCCGCAGCCGCTCTTGGTTCACCAAGGACCGAGCAGAGGTTGATCGGTTCTCCGATCAGGGCCATGAGATCGAACTGTTCCTCAAGAAGGAAGAGGCTCCTCTGAGCATCCATGAACAGAAGGCTGTGCTGGCCGACCTGCAGGGCATAGACTGCCTGATCAACTACCACGATTGCAAAGAAGTCGAGGCCGACGCCATCGAACCGGGATGGGGCGCCGCCAACGGCAAACGCTCTCTGGAGCTCCTGGCGCTTGGTCGAGAGATCATCGCTCGTGATCCTGAAATCTGGACCGAGAGCCAGAAGAAGCCCTTTGAGCTCCGCTACAGCGAGAAGGTGGCAAAGAAATGAAGCTGGACACCCTCATCCCCATCGGAGCCCTGCTCTCGATTATCGGCGTTGCCGGCATTGTGTACCTCGAGAAGGAACACCCGATCCAATGCCTCGACATGGCAAAGGTCAAGAGCATCAACCGGGTCATCCATCGGTCAGCTGAGATCGAGTTCACTGATGGCAGAATCGTGACGCTCCAACAGCCGTCCATTCGTCCGGGTGACAACTACTGCGTCAAACATGCAAGGCGGTGGGATTGATGACTACGAAGATCGAATCATTCTCAGGTGAGTACGCTTTCCTCTCGAACTTCTGGGACGTTCGGGTGGAGTACGATGGCGGGTGGTTCAGTAGCGTAGAACATGCCTATCAGGCAGCGAAATACCCGAAAGAGGCCCGTTCCGTGTTCCGGAATGGTATTACCCCGGGACAGGCGAAACGCCTTGGTGGTGCCGCAGAGTTGCCGTGGGATTGGGAACACAAGAAGATCGAGATCATGACCCGGTTGGTCCTACAGAAGTTCAGGAACAACAACCCGCTCAAATTCTTGCTTTTGTCTACCGGCGATGCCACCCTCATCGAGGGCAACCACTGGGGAGACCGGTTCTGGGGCCAGTGTGGCGGAACCGGTAAGAACCATCTTGGTCGCATCCTGATGTACGTCAGGACGGTGCTCCGAAACGAAGAGACCCTCAGCTACTTCTTTACTGAGGAATCCCCCGTTGAAGACTAGCCTGATTGCGTTTGGCTTCTTGGTCTTTGCGCATTAGTTGCAATTCAACGTCAAGGGTCCATGGCAACATCGCATTGAATTCTGTAATGCTGATGTTGCCACTTTTCTTGAGTAGGTGCTGGAGCTCGAAATATTCCATCAAGCTCCTACCTTCAAACATCAGCCGAAAAAATCGGTAAGCTCCGTGAATTGAAGCTTGTGCTTCGTTCCACAGCTCTTGCACGTGAGCTCCTGCTCATGGAAGATATGCGGTGCCGACAACAAGAAGACCTTGTGGATTTTGACCTTCTCTTTCATGTCGAGGTTCTTATACCACTTGATCAAGTCTTCCGGCTTCTGGTCCTTGGCATAGTGGATGTCGTCGCCATCGAAGATGAAGTCGATGCACGAGACAATCGTATCCACCTCGGTCATCCCTTCTTCCATGTTCATGAGCATGTCGAAGTCCGGGTACTTGAACTTGATTCCGATGGTGTCGGTGATCATGACCTTTGTCTCGTGGCCGTCGATTTCACGCATGTCCACTTTGCGCAGATCGATTGAGACGTCAATTGGAGTGTTGCACTCCTTCGTCTCGCCGGCCTCACCCTCGACCTTGTGCTTGCAGATGTAATTGAATTCCATCATTTCACCGACCGATTTTTCACGGAGGCGAATGAAGATCAATTCAAGCACAAATACAGGAATTGAATCGACGTCGTAATTCGGAGTCGTAATACACTCCTTAATGATCTGACGGATCGCGTTGACCTGTTCCTTTTTCTCTTTGGTGTCCTGCACGGCGAGGAGAACACTCTCCTGACCGACTGTGAACGGGACGTAGTCAAATGGTCCGGCAGGAAGGAATTTGCTCTTAAAACGACTGACGTTTTTAGGGATGACTGGAAGCATTGATGAACCTCATTGATGTATCTTCCATTACACTTAGTTGATCAGAAACATTCGTTATTGCAGTCGTTCTGGGTAAGTATCACCTAAACGAATTTGAAATTTGGCTACCCGGAAGAAAGAAAGATGCTCGACTGCACCATTAAACTCAAACCAGACAATGACAAGCTATTCGACGACCATGGACTAACCCGGCTCAAGACCGGCTACATGCGAGAAGATGAACAATCACCTCAACAACGATTCGCTTACGTCGCCCGATCCTTTGGATCAAACCCAGAACATGCTCAACGAATCTACGGATACGCCAGTGACTTCTGGCTCAGCTTCTCGACCCCGCTAGCCGCATTCGGCAAGCACAAGAAGGGTCTACCTGTCAGCTGTTTCCTTTCACCCATCCATGATACGACGGACTCACTGATCGAGACGTCAACCGAAACCCGCCGCATGACAGTCGGTGGCGGTGGTGTCGGTCTCTACATGGGGATGCGCGAGAAGGACGACAAGTCAACTGGTATCTTGGCCCACGCCAAGACCTACAACGCTGACACCCGTGCCTATAAGCAAGCAAAGACCCGCCGTGGTGCGTATGCGATGTATGTCGATGACAGTCACCCCGAGATCATGGAAGTGCTCGACGCCCGGAACCCGACCGGTGGCGATGCCAACCAGAAGGTCCTGGACATGCACGTCGGCGTCAACTACAGTGACGACTTCATGAAGCGTGTGCTGGAGCTCTCGACCAACCCGAACCTGACCAAGGCCGAACAGGACGCACTGGACAATTGGCCCTTGATCTCCCCGAAGGAACGACGTATCGTCGGTCATGAGTCGGTGAAGAAAATCTGGATGAAGCACATCGAGAACCGTGTGTCTATCGGTGGTGAGCCGTACATGCACTTCATCGATACGACGAATCGCTTCCTGCCTGAGTACCAGAAGGCTCTCGGCCTCCGTGCCTATCAATCGAACCTGTGTACCGAGATCACCCTGCCCGTAGGCAAGGACATCTTGGGCGGTGACCGTGCTGCCATCTGCTGCCTGAGCTCGCTCAATCTGAGCAAGTGGAATGAGTGGAAGGATCACCCGACCTTCATCGCAGACGTCGTTGAGTTCCTCGACAACGTGATTCAGTATTTCATCGACGAAGCCAGCAAGCAAAAGGGCTACGAGCGTGCTGTCTACTCTGCTACCCGTGAGCGTGCTATTGGTATCGGTGGCCTCGGCTGGCATGATCTGCTTCAACAGATGAACCTGCCGTTCGCATCCCCGATGGCTGTCGGTCTGAACATGCAGATTTGGAAGCACATCAAGGAACAGGCGATGGCGGCCAATATCCGTCTCGCTGAGGAACGCGGACCGTGCCCGGATAGTAAGGGTAGTGCAACCCCCGTCCGTTGCTCCCACCTGCTTGCCATTGCTCCGAATGCATCGTCATCGATCATCTTGGGCACATCGCCGAGCATCGAGCCGTTCAACGCCAATGCCTACGGTGAAAAGGGTCTCAACGGTTACTTCGTCGCCAAGAACCACAACCTCGAGAAGCTGCTTGAGACCAAGGGTTTCAACGACGAAAAGACGTGGAAGTCCATCGTCGCCAATGACGGATCAGTACAGCACCTCGATTGCCTCGACGACTGGGAGAAGGACGTCTACAAGACCTTCCTGGAGATTGACCAACGTTGGGTCGTGCAACAAGCGGCAGATCGTCAAGTCCACATCTGTCAAGCACAATCGGTGAATCTGGCATTCCGTCCGACTGCCCGCATTGAAGAGATTTCAATGATTCACTTGATGGCATGGAGACTGGGCCTCAAGAGCCTGTACTATGCCCGTTCCGCTTCTGGTTCCAAAGCCAAGGTAGGTAAGAAGACTGAGAGAGCAGAAATGATTGACTTGGAAGCATTGAAGAATGCCATCCAGGAAGACAGCGTCTGCGTTGCGTGCGAATAAGGAATTAGAGAGAATGGCAACCAAGAAAGCAAAGCTAGACATTTTCGGAACCCGGGACGGGTACAGACCGTTCCACTTCCCGAAATACTTCGAGATGTACAAGGCCCACCGGGCCGCAGACTGGACCCCAGAGGAAGCCCCTCTGAATGACGACATCTATCAATGGCAGAAGGTCCTGGACGAGGGCGAAAAGAACTTCCTGACCCATATCTTCCGGTTCTTCACACAGGCCGACGTCGATGTGGCTGGTGCGTACGCAACCCACTACCTCCCACGGTTCAAGCACCCTGAAATCCGCATGATGATGCTGGACTTCGCTGCCCGTGAGGCTGTCCACATCGATGCCTACTCGGGCCTTGTGGATCAACTGGGGATGCCGGAGACCACCTATCAAGCCTTCCTCGAATACGAGGCGATGGCGGAGAAACACGACTACATCTCGAAGTTTGGTGGCGACACCATCGAGGACTTGATCAAGCAGATGTTCGTCTTCTCGGTGTTCACCGAAGGGATGGCCCTGTTCAGCTCCTTTGTGATGCTGCTCAACTTCCAACGTTTCGGCAAGATGCCAGGCATGTGCACCCGAGTCGAGTGGTCCATCCGTGACGAGAACCTACACTTCAACGGCATGGTCGAACTCTTCAAGGACGTCGTCCGCCAGAACAAGGAAGTCTGGACCGACGAACTGAAGGCCGAGCTCTACGATATTGCCGAGAAGATGATCGAACTTGAAGACAAGTTCATTGATCTGGCCTTTGAGCTTGGTCCACGTGAAGGACTGACCGTTGATGAAATGAAGCAGTACATTAGATACATCGGCAATAGTCGACTTCACATGGCTGGCCTCAAGAACGTTCTCAAGTGGAACGGTAAGGTCGTCAGGGAGAACCCGATGCCATGGGTCGAAGAAATGCTGAACCTTCCTATCCACACTAACTTCTTTGAAGCCCGTGTGACGGAATACTCTAAGGGAACCCTGACCGGTTCGTGGGACAACTTTTGGGCTAAGCCCGTGGAAAGCAACTGATGGCAAAATTGAAGACAGCAGAGAAGGCAATCGTTCTGGGCGGCATTCTCGAGAAGTTCGACTACAAGGTCGACATCAAACACGATGCCGAGAAGATCAAATACTTCGTCGAATGCCCGGACTTTGTGTTCATGCTCGGCATCCACGGTCAACAAGACGGCTACGCTGTCCATGTGATGGCCGATGCAGCCATTGCCATCTATGTGATGGAGACCGTCAACCGTTCGGTCCCGGGTCTGGTTGGCTACGGCCCATTTGCCCGTGATCCCGATGCCGGTGGCCGCTTTGCTCAGGGTGAACGTGCTCTGGAGATCAAGGAGTCGCTGATCATGTACGTGGCGAATCAGATCATCCAGAAGCGCCTTCAGGCCGAGAAGAACAAGGATGCAATCGAAGGCGAAGTGAAGACGGTTGCTACCGAGCCTATCCCGGTCGGGATCGTGGGTGCCGACGGCAATGTGATCCGTGACAAGGCAGTAACCGCCGACGAACGTGGTTCGATCATCATCGCAGCCTGACCATGAACATCAAGTCAATCATCGCTGACTTGGTCGCCGATCTTATTTTTCGGCGCACCGTCCGCATCATCAACGGATCAAACCGCAACAGCGGGGACATTGCATGGTTGAGTGACCACTGCACCATGTGGCTGAACGCCGGTCGTAGTGCAGGTCATACGACTGCTGTCTATGAATTGTTCAACAAGGAACAGGACATTGCGATCGTCGGCAACAGCATGTGGAAGCGTGAGTATGAGTCCAATCAGATTCCTGCAGAACGTGTCTTCGACAAGACTTTCAACGGAGCATTGGGAGCACGTCAGAAGGCCCTACTCTCAAGGGATTCGATTGTCTGGGTCGATGCCGCCAGCTGGTGGTGCAAGCCCAAGGAACTCGAAGACCTCTACTTTGCCATCATCGGTGAAGTCGGCTACCGTCATGCAGAAGATCGGTGGGACCACTACCCCGTCATCGTCCTCTTGGGCTAAGGAGCTCGTATGTTCCCAATCTATGTCGTCAGTGCCTACAAATACGGCAAGAACGATGACCATTCGTACTTGGTCGGTCTTACTTCAGACCCGGTGCAGGCCATCCGGTTTGCTGACGTCGAGGAAGATCGACGTGGCAACAAGTACGAATGTGAGATCGTCTGTTTCGATACTCCGACGACCTACAGCGTGATCAGAGCCCTGAAACGAGAGGGCAACTACCCGACGCCCGGTAGGCAGAGCAGCTTCTCCGCTGACGTCGATCACGCACTGGTCTAAGTAGACACCTGAAATTGAGCCTGTTAACTATCCCGTATATCAAACACGGGATAGTTAGACATGACAACAAAATCTCTCCTGAGACACGACCTAACGTGTTTCAACTGCCAAGAAAACTACATCGTCCTCCTCAGCGTTGACTCCGAGGCCGAACCGACCAATTGCCCGATCTGTGGAAGCACTGAGATCGGAGCATATGGCTCGGAACGCCCGGTTGATCCAGACGAGGAAATTGGATGATCTTCGCAGGCATCGACTATTCCTACACGTCACCGGGCATTTGCATCTATGACGATGTGCTGGACCCGACGTTCGACAACCTCCTGTTCTTCAATCTGATGGAAGATGCCAACCGCAATTCCATCAAGAAGGCAGGCGTCTATGGCAACATCAGGATCGACCTTCGCAAGAAGTGGACCTGTGCAGAGGAACGCTACTTTTACAACGCCGAGTGGACGTGCAAGATTCTTGCCGATCACAAGGTAGAACAGGTTGCGATTGAAGGCTATGCCATGGGTGCCCGTGCTGGTCTGGTCTTCAACATTGCCGAGAACACGTCGCTTGTCAAGCAGTATATGTTCCACAATGGAATCGCCTTTGAGACGCCTGCGCCTACCTCGGTCAAGAAGTCCTTCACCGGGAAGGGCAATGCCAAGAAGGAACAGATGGTAGATCGATTCCATGAAATCTTCCCTCATATACAGTTGGATAAGGTATTGGGTACGAAGGAATATGCGAAACCAATCGATGACCTCGTAGACGGCTTTGCCAACATGACGACACACAGTAAGCTAGAGAGGAAATTTGCATGACCGACCTTATGTTGATCAACATCATCGCTGCCATCGGCACAGCCGCAGGGTTCATCCATCTCTGCACCGATTTGACCAACCGCTTGATGTGGACGCTGGCGATGGCAGGAAACAAGATGGGTGACGACCAAGCCGAAGCCGAAGAGTCTGGCTACCCGCTGGTCCTCGTCAGGGACTATTGGTGGTTCGCCCTCAGCCTCGGATACGTGATTTACGCTGGAGTTTTTAAGTGATCAATGAAGTAGACAAAAAATTCAACCGGTTGACGACGCTCGTAGAGCTACTCGACTATGCTGCCGTCCCCGATCTGATCGAGGAACGGGTGGTCCGTCTCAAGGAGATTGCGGAGGTGTTCCCCACCTTCAAGACCTTCCTGAAGATGGCCCACAGCCAACTGAACGGCCTGGAGTACCTTACCCCTTACTACCAGAACAAGCCCGTTACGAAGACCGCAAACCGCCAAGAGATTGGCTTCGAAGAGTTCTTCAAGCGCCACCTGAGCCACCTGTTGCCTTCGGCAGGAGGCACCCCGGACATTCGTAGGTCCAAGTTCGCGAGGATTGCCGACTTCCTGGAACCACGGGACTTTGAGCTGATTGCCCCTGCGCTGCAAGGTCAGTTCGCATACAATAACCCCAAGATCAACGCACTGGCGCTGAAGCTGGCCTTCCCGAATCTCTTCCCAAACGCATAAAGCTGCACCTGACCTTGAGAATCAGGGAAGCTATGTGGAACCGCTCTTGGAAGATGCTTCTATAATGCCCCTGAGCTCAACCGGGGCATTTTCATTTAGATGTTGACAGACCTTCAAACCTCTATACACTACGGACTTGTTACTTGAACTTGTTTTAATTTTTAAGGAGTTTGAAAATGTCCAATGTCATTCTGAGTCTCGTGTCTCCCGAAGGTACTGTGCGCGTCGATTTCATCGAGGGTGAAAACTCCGGTGACATGCTGCAGAAGGTCGAACAGGCCCTGACCGAACATCCCCTGATCCCCAAGCTGGGTCGTGGATCGGTCAAGGACATGATCTACGGTCGCAAGACCACGGTCAGCGGCTGGCACGTCGAGAAGGACGGCAAGAACCTCGCAGACGGCAGCAAGTCGGTGCCCAATTCGATCCCGGTGACGGTGATCGGTGCGGTTGCTGATGGTACGGTGGCAACGACCCCCGATGCAGGCAAGGAAGCAACGAAGCCGGCCGACACGCTGCCTTCGAGCCCCGAGGCCTCCACCGTGAAGCACGCTGCCAAGAAGACCCGCAAGCCGCGTACCGCCAAGACGACTGCTGCTCCGGCCGCTGTCAAGACGGGTCGCCGCGAGAAGGTCTACAAGCTCGGTCCCAAGGTGGCCGAAATGACCAGCCGTGGAATGATCGCCAAGATCGTCGAACTGGTCAAGCAGGGCAAGAACACGAAGTCGCAGATCATCGCGGCCCTGCCCGGCATGAACAAGTCGACCATCCAACACGAAATCTGCATGGCTGGTCCGGCTTTCCGCAACTACATCGCCATCGACGAAGAAGCGACGGCGAAGGCGGCCCAAGAAAGCCAGACCGTCTGATCCCGGGGTAACCCGGTGTTAGAAGCAGGGGACGATTAAGTCCCCTTCTTTTTGCCCTGAGTTGTAAAGTAACAACAATCTTACTGAATGTTTAAAATTGTTGTTGCGGACTCAAAAAGATCATACAATAGTGACACCACAAACCATGTGGCAATCAACAAACCCTGGAGGTATTCATCATGAAGCGTAATCTTTCTTTCCTCGTGGCAGTGGCCACACTGGCAATCTCGTCTGCAGCCTTTGCCACTCCCGGCAACAACGGCAATGGCGGTGGTGGTTGCGGCAACGGCCAAACGACAAACGGTTGCCCAGGCAATCAGCCCGGCCCTCAAGGCCCGCAGGGTCCACAAGGTCCAGTCGGTCCACAAGGTCCAGTCGGTCCACAAGGTCCGCAGGGTCCGGTAGGTGCAACTGGTCCCCAAGGCCCGCAAGGAGCAACGGGAGCAACTGGCGCCACCGGCGCTACGGGTGCCCAAGGCGTTGCTGGTCGTGACGGAACCAACGGTACGAACGGCCGTGATGGTGTCAATGGAACCAATGGCGTCAACGGTACGAACGGGACCAATGGTCGAGACGGTGCGGCCGGACGTGATGGAGCCGATGGTGTTGCTGGTGCCACTGGCGCTACCGGTGCTCAGGGCGTCCAAGGCGAACGCGGCCTGCAGGGTGAAAACGCCCCGGATGCTGTGACCGTCCAACAGATGACCAGCACGGTGGCAGCGGCTCAAGCCCAAACCCAGATGCAGATCAACGGGCTCCGTGACGAAATCCAAGGCGTTGCCAAGGCTGCCTATTCGGGTGTTGCCGCAGCGATGGCCCTGCAGATGCCTTCGATCAATCCGAACAAGCCGGATGCACTGGTGATGCGCATGGGCGTGGGCACCTACAAGGGCCAGTCGGCGGTGGGCATCAGCTTCCGTCGAAGCAACAAGGCCGGTGACTGGTCGGTGACGGGTGGCGTGTCCCATACTTCCCACGGTACGGCGGCTGCTCTGGGCATTGAACACTCCTTCTAAACCAGATCGTTGATCCTAGAGGGTCACTACAATGTGACCTTTTAGGAGTCAAACAAAATGGTTCGTCAGGTAGTTTTGTTCATTCTGTTGTGGGCCCTGCTTTGGGCGGGACTCTCAACGTGGCGCAAGTGGAAGGTCAAGTCGGCCTTCAACTGGTCCAAAACACTGGGTCTTAGCGGGTTGGCCGCCGTCTTGACCTTCATTCTTCTGGCTGTGTTCGTACAAGTATTCTAAGGAACTTCCAATGAAACGTCTCTCGATCCTCTTCGCAGCCCTCGTGCTGATGGTCCTCTCGGCATGTACCCGAATCGAAACCGGTGAAGTCGGCGTCCGTACCGATTTTCGCAAACAGGTTGTGATGGAAGAGTTGCCCGCTGGCTCCATGAACCAGACCATCATCGGCGACGTTCACACGTTCCCGGTGCGTGACCTGTCCCTGCATCGCAAGATCAACCCCCAAGCCGGTGACAACAGCACCCTCAAGAACTTCGAGTACACCGTCGTCTACAGCATCAGTGCTGGCGCAGCGGCCGAACTCTGGGCCAACAAGTCCCGTCAATTCCATGGCCGTGAGCAAGACGGTGACGTGCTGCTGATGTGGAACTACGTGCAGAACATTGCCGACAACTCTGCCCAGAAGGCTGTTCGCAAGCATCGCTCCCTCGTCCTCAACGACAACCGTGCGCAGATCGAGCAGGACATCAAGACCTTCATGACCGAGAAGCTGGTTGAAGAAAAGCTCCAGAACTCGATCATCATTTCGCAGGTTCAGATGAACGCCGCTCTGGCAGCCGATGACATCGTCGAGTCCGCCAACCGTGCGATCCGAGCCGAGAACGACCTGAAGACCAAGATGACCGAGGTCCAGACGGCCGAGCAGGAAGCCAAGCGCATTGCCATGCTCAACAGCAACGCCAAGGCGATCGAGTACATGAATGCTCAGTCGATGATGACCATTGCCGAGGCAGTGAAGGCCGGCAAGGTGAGCACCATCGTCATCCCCTACGACTTCAAGGGCATGGTCAACATCACCAAGTAAGAGGCCACCATGGAACACCCGATTCAACACCCTCTGTGCCTCGAAATCCTGAAGACCGGCCTTACCTTCGAAGCCTACAGTGACAGCATCGGGATTCACGGGTTCAGTAAGGCTGGCCAAGCGAGGCTCTACCTTGATCCTGCAGACCCAAGTCGCCTCGTAGCCCATACCCGCTACGGGGAGACAGAGCTGATCTACACGGTCAGGGACCTCGTGGAGTTGTCGTTGAAGTGGTGGAGGAGGTATGCAGATTGGGGATATGAATGCCCTCCAAACTTCAAACCGCTGTTCGTAAGTCTGGGGTTGGTCAAGATCGAGACGATAACGACAGAGAAGACGGTCTTCATTTAATCGTCAACTTTACAAAAGAAAAGCCACCTTCGGGTGGTTTCTTGTTGCGTGCCGTTATCAATGAACATATAATTGTGACATCGAAACCCACTTGGAGAAGTGAAGATGATTACCCTTAACGCACAAAACAGGTTCAACAACCACACGGTCACCGGTGCTACCGAACTTGAATGTATCAAGGCGATGGGTGATCTCATGGACCTTGCTTTTTCTCATCGTAAGGTCTGGTCTTCTTACAACAAGATTTTCACCAGTGTTCGCCGATTCCACAATTGGATGACCAAGGCAAACTGGACCGTCACCTGGAGTTAAATCATGGCAACCAGAAACCAACAAAGCCAAGAGCTAGCAAAGGCTCTGAAGGCGATAGAGGCCGTCGATGTACTGCCCCCATACGTTACCCCTCCCACGGAGCCGGAGGCTGCTGTAGCACCGTTTACCGAGGCGCAGGAAACCCGTATAAAGGAGCTGTTCGAAGAGGTTCTGCGCGAGAAGCTCAGCATCTACCTCGAGACCCGCCGCGGCTCGTGGGGTGACAGCCCAAGTGTCTCGGTTTCCCTCAAGTTCGACGATCAGGAGTTTAGCTCCTCCAAAGACTCCATCATCACCGACTGAAAGGAAAGACCATGACCGAAGAGCAAGAAATCAAGATGTACGGCAGCACCGTCGTCGACATGCAAAACTCAGTCGAGAACTCCCTGTCGGTCAAGATCGATGGGGCTGGCGGCTACCCAATGGTCGTTGCATCTATGATGTCTGACGCACAGGAGCTCATTGCCATGGGCCAAAGCGAAGAAGCCCGCCAGATGCTCAATTGCGCCAAGTGGGTGCTGTTCACCTACATCATGAAGAGGCGCTGAGATGGGATACGTCAACGATCTCTCTGCCGCCGACTTCAAGTCTTTGCTTGCAGGCATGGTGGAATCCAACGACCGGCATCACAGACCGACGGCATCGGCAATCCATCTGAGCAAGTACCTCCAACTCCTGGATGGGAAGCTGACGCTAGAGGACTTCAAGGCAAAGGCGAACCTCTACTCTATCGTCGACCTTCGCCGGTTGAAGAAGGATGGTCTTTTCATCGACGTTTACCTGCGCATGGTCAAAGAATTGAAGAAAGTTGTTGACGACCGTTGATATCGTCAATACAATAAGACATCAACAACCACTTGGAGAAGTGTAATGTCAATGACTTTCGCGGCGGCGTACGCAATGGTGATGGGCACGGCCTCAATTTCTACGGCCCAGATCGACACCCAGCAACATCACTGCCTTGCTGAGGCAATCTACTTCGAAGCCGGCAATCAAAGCTACTTCGGGAAGATTGCAGTGGCAAACGTGATCATGAACCGGGCCAAGTCCTCGGGAAAGACGGTCTGTGAGGTCATCAAGCGGCCCAAGCAGTTCAGCTACCGTCAGATGACGGCCTTCAAGAAGCAGAACATCAAGGTCGATCAGCCCAAGGTGAAGATTGCGGTGGTAAATTCTATCACGGTAGCAAAGGCAGCGCTGAAGAAAAACCTGCCAGACCTGACCCGTGGGGCACGGTTCTATTTGAACCCGGCCGCAGCGACTGACTTCTCATGGTCTTCCAAGTTCACGAAGACTGTAGTGATCGGTGATCATCACTTCTACATTGATCCCAAGGCAAAGAACGGCAACGCATGAATTCCTTCATTCTCGGACTCATCACCTGTTTCAACGTGATCTGTCTGATTCTATACGTGCCGATCCTCTGTAAGGAGGTCTACGACTGGGCATGGTGCTGGTACACCAAGAGCACATGGCCTCTGATCTCTCCGGTGGCGGGCTCGGCGTTGATTGTTTTCACCAATACGCTCTGCCTGTTGATTCCGTCCAAATAATTGAAAAGAGTTGTTGACTCCTCCGGTGGTTGTCCCTACAATAGGAACATCAACAACCACTTGGAGAAGTGAACATGGCCCACTACAGCAAACTAGTTTTCGTCTACGGCAACTGGACCTCGACCGACAAGCAAAGCGCCGAGATGGACGTGCTGGCTGCCAAATACAACGGCAAGCACACGGGTGGGATGCGTGGATGCTACGGCACAATCGATTTCAAGACCAAGAAAGAGGCAGAAGATGCGGTTCACGCAATCAACAATGGTCGCAAGTTCACTGCCATTGGTGCCTTTGACCGCTCGGTGAAGATGCACCAAGAAATGTACGACGGCATGGTTGCACGTAATGGTGCTGACTACGCCAACGAAAAGATGGACATGTTCGCAAAGAGCACCTACCCGGGCGTCGGTGCCCTGATCAAGCGGGTCAAGTGAGCTAACCCATTTCAACAATTGATTGAGGTGCTTGTCACCTAGAATTGGAGCCTTATTAACAAGGGCTCCAATTCATGGCAGGCTTTAAAACCCGAACAATCAAGGCCATCCTCCGGGGGAAGGTCAACGCATGGCTCAATACGATTGACAACGAGGAAGTTGTCAAGGCACTCCGCAAGGACGTACTGATCACCGGGGGCAGCATCGCCTCCATGCTCATCGGCGAGAGCGTCAAGGACTTTGACATCTATCTCCGCACCAAGGAGACGGCAAAGCTCGTTGCCAACTACTACCTCAAGATTTTCAGTGACGAGTACTCAAAGGCTCATGCCGGTGAGCAATTGCATGCCGTCGTCGCCGAGGTCTACCGGATGAATCTGAAGGGTGAGGGCGAGATGGTCGTCACCATCAAGAACGAAGGCCGCAACCGCAATGCCGTACAGATGCGGGGCGTCGCCGACACCACACAGAGTCCGGATGACATGGCCGAGGAAATGGTCGAAGAGCTCAACGATGAGGCACTCCAAGACTCCTTCGAGAAGCGCACCTCCAAGCGCTATCACCCGGTGTTCATCAGTGACAATGCGATCACCCTGTCGAACAAGATTCAGATCGTCATGCGGTTCGTCGGTGAGCCCGAGGTCATCCACGAGAACTACGACTTCGCTCACTGTAAGAACTACTACGACTTTGCCAAGGATGATCTGGTCCTCAATCAACTGGCACTCGAATGCCTGATGAGCAAGACCCTGCGCTACACCGGCTCCCTGTATCCGCTGTGCTCTGTCTTCCGTGCCAAGAAGTTCATCGAACGTGGTTGGCGCATCTCGGCTGGTGAGCTGCTCAAAATCTGCTATCAGGTCTCGAAGATCGACTTCGGCGACATGGAAATGTTGCGTGAACAACTGGTCGGCGTCGATGCCCTCTACTTCTTCAACCTGATGTCGAAGATCAAGGACCACGTCGATTCCGGCAAGACCCTTGACAACGACTCGCTCGTCAACCTGATCGATGAGGTGTTCAACGCATGACCGTCGAAGAACTCGTCCAATACTGTGAGGCCAACGGCATCAGCCTCAAGACTCCGATTGCCCTGCGCGCAAAGGATGACTACCTCCTTGTCGAGGAAAACATTGAGACCGGAGATCACCCTTACTTCGGCAACTGCGACAATGGTGGAGACTGGCTCAGGGAGAACGCACCGAAGACGCCAGACGGTGATATCGACTTCGACAATCTGCCTTTGTTCCTCATCCTCGACACGGGACGATAACCATGAAATTCCTCAAAGACGTTCTCTTCACTGCGTTGACTGACATGGGTGACAGCGATCATCCCGACGTCGACAAGATCAACACCGTCGTCGACCGGCAGATCGGTAAGCGCCGCTGGGTGGCCGTCAACGAGTGGATCTTCGAGTTCGAGGGCAAGTTCTACCGGACGACCTACGAAAGCGGCCTGACCGAGAAACAGGACACTGAGCCATTCGAGTACGCACCAGCCGAGATCGAATGCGATGAGGTCTTCCCGGTGGAAGTCAAGGTCATCAAGTACATGAACGAAGCAGAGAAAGTGAAGCATGAAGCGACTGTTTGACATCATCGAGAAGGTGGCCCTGATCGCCACCGCTGGGCCCAATTCACTGACTCCGGAGGAAAGGAAGTCACTGGGTCAGGACATCTTGAAGAGACTAAATGTCCTTGAAACACGCCCGATTTACCTCAGGCACAAAGACAACAACGTCATTCTCTACGCATCAGAATCCGAGATTGCGTTCGAGGATGAGATTTACGAGAAACTCGTCAAAGATGCCAACCTATAGCTTCAAATGTTCAAATTGTTCAGAGACCTTTGATGTCATGAACAATATCATTAACCGTGATGCACCAGTTACCGAACCATGTCCAGCATGTGGCAAAGAAGGTGGTGTGTCAAGGAAACTTGATGCGCCGATGACAACATCGGGTACGCCGGATCATATTGGATCAAAGGTGCCTGCGGGCTTCCGTGATCGACTCAAACAGATCAAGAAGTCATCAGGCAAACATTGCACAATTGACGTTTAACCAATATGGCCAAAATCTACACAGCCGAATCATTCTCGATTGAGGTCGAGCAGGAATATCTCAAGGCGGGTGGCAAGTACACCTATCTTGAAATCGCTTCGGAATTGATGACCGCAAATGGCATCGATCCCGAAGACGGTGGAACCCTGATCTCGTCGACTCTCAAGGAAAAAATCAGGGCCGAAAGCCGTGATAGAAACTTGCTGAAAGAGCGCTCTACGACCCGCAAATTGGTCTGAGCCTACTAAATACGAAGTCGGAGGAATGTTCTGAGCCTACCGCCAAATTCGTTAATAGACAGACACACACTTTACTGAAAGATAAGCAAAATGGTTGATTTCGCAGCACTACGTCAACGCAAGGGTACAAACTTCGATGCCCTGCAAAAGTCACTGGAAAAATCGAGCTCCGGTGGTGGCTTCAAGAAAGATGAACGCATCTGGAAGCCAAAGGAAAACAAGGACGGCAAGTCGTCCAGCATCATTCGATTCCTCCCCATCCCCGCAGTTGACTTCGATCTGGTCGCACAGGGCAAGTTCCCCGAGACTGACCTGACGCCCCTGATCAAGGTGGTCCGTCACCAGTTCCAAGGCCCGAACGGCTGGTACGTTGAGAACTCACTGCAGACCTTCGGTGAAGCCTGCCCGGTCCGTGAACACGATGGCCCGATCTGGGGTGACGCCAAGAAGCGCAACGACAAGCCTCTGCAGGAAGTGCTCAAGAAGCGTCTCCCGAAGCAGGACGAGTACGTCGGCATCTACGTCATCAAGGACGGCACCAGCCCCGAGAACAACGGTGGCGTGTTCCTGTACCAAGTACCGGCAACGATCAAGAAGATGATCGACCTTGCGAACAAGCCAGAGTTCGAGAACCAAGTCGCATTCGACCCGTTCGATATCTGGGAAGGCAAGGACCTGATCCTGAACATCACCTACGAAACGAAGGCGATCAACGGCAAGGACGCTCGCGTACCGAACTGGACCAACGTGGCGTGGGCACCGGCTCCGAGCGCTTTCCTGAACGGCAACGAAAAGGAAATCGAAGCCGTGTGGCGCAAGCAATACTCGCTGCTTGAGTTCCATGATCGCAGCCCGGAAGCCAAGAAGTTCAAGACCTACGACGAGCTCAAGGAAAAGTTCTGCAAGGTGATGAACCTTGACGAGAACTACAATCCCCTGAAGGGTTCTGCGGCTCGTGCTGGTACTACAGCTGGTGACTTCGTCGGTGGGCAAGAGTCTGCTCCTGCAGCAAGCGCACCTGCGGCCCCTGCACCGGCCCCGAGCGCACCTCCTGCGGCTACCCCTAGTGCTGCACCTTCAGCAGCCCCTGCGGCCGCTCCTGTAGCTTCGGCGGATGACTCAATGGCTGAGTTTGAACGTCTGTTGAACGGCGGCAACTAAAATAGTTGCATACGAGGGGGCTTCGGCCCCCTCACTAACTTTTGGGAAATCAAATGATTGCTGAAATTCGTAAGAAGACAATCGCCATCGACGTTGATCTGACGGTCGTCGATACCCTGACCCCGTGGCTCAACTGGATCGAACAAACGCAGGGTGAGAAGTTCCCCTTGCAAGACTTCGCCGGTCACCGGGCCTACTCGAACAAGTACGTGCCGCCGTGGATCGAGCACTATGGCAACATGCCCGGCTTCATGAAGCAAGGGATGCTTCCACTGGAGGTCGACGAGATCACGTTCATGGCCTACTGGAGTCAACCGACTCTCTACCAGAACCTCAAGCCTCTTGATGGTGTCGTGGAACAGATCAAGCGACTGTCTGGCAAGTACAACATCGTCTTCGTGAGCCATTGCATTGCTCCGCACCGTGAGTCGAAGAAGAAATTCCTGGAGTATCACTTCAAGGACGTCCCGTTTCAGTTCCTCGACGTCGCTGGGAAGCAAAAGCACATGGTGCGATACGATTGGCTCATCGATGACACCGTCTCGGTGATTTCGGATGCAGCAAAGGCCAACCCGAGGAGTGAGCACATCCTGTTCGCCGGGGTCTTCGAGAGCATCGTGCTGGCTCCCTATGACATCGTGGCCAAGGACGTCCTCCGCAAGTTCTTGCCAGAGGGTGTCAAGGTCAGTAGCGATTGGGTCTCCATCACCAATCACATCTTGGAACAGGCATGAACCAAGTCAATCCTGATGCTTACTACGTCGCCGAGTACATCGGAGTGACTGACGAATATGTCATCAAGAAAGAGTTTGCCTCCTTCGAGGGTGCCATGCAGCACGCCAAGACATTGGACTTGAATCAGCGGAACATCCTCACCGGTGCCCGTCTCATCGAAATGGGTGTCACTGAGTACTGACACTAAGTTCGCTGCTTAAATATCCTCGTAGGCGCATTGTCTACGAGGATTTCTTACATGGCAACTACTGAAGAACAATATGCCCGTCTAAACGGGGAGACCGATTCAAGATCGACACAGTTGATCTATCCAATTGATTTGGTCAATGACGAGACCTACGTCCCGCACGTGGTTGTCTTTGAGCCGAACATCATTTCGGGACATGCAGTCGATTACACCGACAAGCTGATCAAAGCAGACAACCAGATCACCGGAGTCTACGGATCAGAAGTCGCCATCAACACGGAGGTCGGCGGAAATGGATCTTTGCGTCGTAAGAAGGGCATCGCTGATTTCAAGGATGGGAAGACAAACGCTACGTATGTCAAGAGTGATGAGAAGATCGTTCTTCCGATGCCAAACGTCCTGAACTTCAATTACTCGGCACAGTGGCAATCGTCTGACATCGGGGCATTGGGTCGGGGTATCGACTTCGTCAATTCCATGAAGGACCACAATTGGGGCCTGATGATGGACCAAGCGGGTGAGGCCACGAAGCGCTCATTGGCTGGTGCTGTCCAATCACTGGGTATCGCCAATGTGAAGGATTACATGGAATTGACCAGCGGTGTGTCGGTCAACAATTACACTGAGGTGCTGTTCAAGGGCATGGGCAATCGAATGATCCCGTTCTCGTACACCTTTACACCAAGAAATCTCAAGGAAGCCGAAGTAATTCGTGCAATCATCCATCGATTCAAATACCACCAAGCACCGGAGTTCAAGTTCGATGGCGGGAACAATTCGTACATGCTGCACCCTTCGACCTTCGACATCAGCTTCCTGGACCTCCGCAAGGGCAATGGGAAGCAGAACTCTTGGCTCTACCGGGTATCGACCTGTGCTCTGACCAACATCTCGATCAACGGCACACCGAACGGTGAGTACAGCGTCCTGACCGATGGTGCCCTGACGGCCATCACCGTGGACTTGATCTTTACCGAAATGGTCACCCTGAGCAAGGAAATGATGCGCAACCCAGAGGAGAGCTTCTAATGAGCTACTTCAAAAACTTCGGCTCGGTCTGGTATCAGATCGAAGAGGGCAACTTTGTCCTCCTGAACGACATTACGAAGTTCGCAGGCTTCACCTCACGTTATCGTGATCAGCCCGGGTTCTTCCTCGTCTACAAAATTCGTGAGGGTGAACGCCCTGAGCAGATCAGTCAACGACTCTACGGGGATGGACGCTTTGCGTGGACCATCATCCTGTTCAACGGCCTGTGCGACTACGACAACCAATGGCCACTGACACAGGACAACCTCGAGAAGCTCATTGCTGCCAAGTATCCGGGCCAGGACTATGCCGACGTCCATCACTATGTAGATGAGAACGGAGACATTGCCGATCCACGTGCCTTGCGCATCCTCAATGGCCTGAAGACTGACGCCGATGCCATCGGTACTTTCAAGCTCTCACCGGTGACGATTGGTGACTACGAGAACGCGGTCAATGAATCCAAACGCAGTATCAAACTGATCAACGCAAACCAGATTGCCAAGGTCGAGAAAGACCTGAAAGACTTGTTCAATGGCTGATGCTTCTAAGACTCAACGCTACTCTCGTGAGCACCAGTATGAACTGCTGGAGCTCACCTTCTACCGACTGACGGATAGCGGCGACGTGCCCGACAAGACCAAGTGGATTGACATGGCCTCGATGATGGAGGAACTCGATATCTACGAGGACATCATGTCCAACTCCGTCACCGGGCAGATGCTGGTCGTAGACGGATTCAACATGCCTGACCGCCTCCCTATCGTCGGTGGAGAGCGTCTGAAGGTCCGCTTCCGTACTGCCTCCTTTGAGAAAGAGATCAACCAGACGATGGTGATCTACAAGGTCGGCGAGCGCATGTTCTCGAACAACCCGGACAAGGCCCAGATGTACTGGCTGTTCCTGTGTACCGAGGACGCATGGAACAATGCCCAACTGGACGTGAGCTTCTCGAGCCGTGGCACCTACGACTCCCTCATCAAGAAGTCTCTCGAGAAGTTGAACTCGAAGAAGACCCAAGACCTGCAAGCGACCAACGGCATCGCCAGCTTCATTGCCCCTTACTGGAGCCCTCTGAAGATTTGCTCCTATGCAGCAACCCGCTCCGTCACGGATGATGGTGGGCCGATGTTCTTCTGGGAGACGACTGACGCCTACATGCTCAAGTCATTGGACACGATGTTCAAGCAGGCCCCACAGAAGAAAATCTTCATTGAGGACCGTAAGGGCAACTCTATCCTTGAGCACGCTGACAAGCTGTTCAACACGGTCATGAGCTGGAACTATGCCGCCTCTGATGACAAGCTCACTCAGAACCGCAACGGCGACTTCGGTACCGACGTCTACATCATGGACACCGTCAACTGGAACATCAGTCGTCAGGAAGTGACGAAGGACTCCATCGACATCATCCGTATCGACAAATTCCCTATCACCGATAGCAAGTGGAGTGGCCGCTCCAAGACTGAGTCCGTCCTGAGCAAGCCAGATGGATCGGAACAGTCGGAAGTCCGCAAGCGCCTGATTCTGGACAAGATAGATAATAAGAGGATCGTAGTTGAATTGCCCGGGGATTCATCAGTCCATGCAGGTCAACTCATTGATCTGGATGTGCCCAGTATGACCGGACAACTTGCCTACGCCACCGAAAAGGTCGCAAGTGGAAACTTCCTGGCCGCTTCCGTGAGACACATCCTCGTCCGTGATCGATACAAGATGAACATTGAGCTCCTCAAGAACGCGACAGAAAAGCAAGTGGTGTAATAAATGGCAGACGAAAATAACAAGCCGCAAGGCTCACCGACACGTAAGACGATTGCGCCTCAACCTCATTCCAATGAGCGGAAGACGCCTACCGAGTCTACACTTGAATTGATCTCGAAGCGAATCAAGGAACAGAACGAGCACAGCAACGGAGACACGAAGGAACTGGTCGATACGATCAAGAAGTCCCTGTCGACGATCATTGTCGATCTCAAGTCAGAGAACAAGCTGGTCCGCCGCCAGAACCTCTTTGCCTTGAAGGAGACCCGTGCTCAGATCATGACGCTGGAAGAAGGCATCTTCACTGACAAGCAAGTCGTGATTGATGGGATCGATGCTGTTGTGCAAGCGGCAGAACATAACACGACTTCTCTCACAGCACTGACCGAGAAGCTGGACAAGAGCCTGTTCAAGAATTTGATGAAGAGCCTGCCGACGGCCAAGGGCTTCGTCAACGCATTCATCAAGAACTCGAACCCACTGCTTCAGGTAGCAGTCAACATCGTCGATGACGTCGCCAATCTGGTGTCTGCCTCCAAGAAGGAAGCCGAGGACGCCCGCAAGAAGGACATTGACGCAAAGGCCAAGCAACTCGACTCCATCAAGGCCGTGGCTGCTGCCTCCAAGAAGACTGCCGACCAGACGACAGAGCTCGTCAAAACCGAAGTCAAGGAACGTAAGAAGTACACACGCAAGGGTGAAGGCCCGGTGGTGTCCCGTCTCGAGAAGCTGAAGGGCTCTACCGACATCCAAACCCGCCTGCTTCAAGCCATCTACGAAGACCTGAGCGGCAAGAAGTTCGACGTCGAGGAACTGATCCGTCAGGACTCGGAGATGCTCAAGGAGTTCGTCGAAGGTGTCAAGGAAGGCATTGCTCAGGAAGGCAAGGCCAAGGGTGCAGACCCAGAGCTGGTCCGTGGGTTGATCGAAGGCGTCCACGAGGAAGCTGCCCCACTGGTCAAAGCCATGCAGGACCAGGAAGCAGAGCTCAAGAAGGTCAACACCAACCTGAAGGCCCAGACAGAACTGCAGAAGAAGGCAGACGCCGACCGCCGTGACAACGAGTTCAAGGAGAAGACTCCTGAGCCGGTACAGTCAGGCCAGACCAAAGCGGGCTCGATGTTCAAGAAGGAAAAGAGCTTCCTGGAAAACATGATCGGTGGCATCGCAGGTGCCGTCGGAAGTCTGTTCGCATCCGTAGGCAAGATGTTCACTGGAGCCTTCGGGACCGTGGGTCGCTCTGTCCTCGGGATCGTGACAAAGGCTGGTGCGTTCCTCAAGCTCATCGGTAAGGCAAGCGGTATCTTCACCATCATCTTGGCGGTGTTCGACTTCCTGAGCGGATTCAATAACGCAGACAAAATACTTGGCAAGGCCGAGGGTGCGCTCACGCTGTGGGACAAGGTCAGTGCCGGCCTCGGCATGGTCGTAGAAGGGTTTGCGAGCCTGTTCGACTTCCTCGGCGGTTTCGTCGGGATCAACCGTGGATGGTCCAAGGGCATTGCCGAGAAGGTAGGCAAGTTCCTATCAAACATCGGTGAGACCGTGACCGCCCTGTTCAATGACGTGTGGAGCTCTATCCAAACCGGTTGGGATACTGTCCGCTCTACGATCAGCGAGATCATCGATCCGAAGTTCTGGAAGCAAAAAGCGGAGAACGCTCTTAGCTTTGTAAGCGATATCAGCGACGTGATCCTAGACTTCGTCAAGGGCATCATCCGCTTCCACCTGAAGTTCCTCCCGAGCTCGGTCGTACCTGACTGGTTGGAGAAGGCATTGGAGCCCACCAGCAAGGGGGCGAAAGCGCCTACAGGTGGCTCTTCTCTAGAACCTGCACCTACGGGTGCAAAAGAGACTCTGTCGCCTTCAGGCGAGGCTCAGCCACCTACAGAAAAGCGTGGCTTTGCCGAGCAATATGAAAAGGCAGATCAGGAGATTGAGATGCTCAGGAAGAAGTCAGAGGCAGCGAAAGTGCCTTCGATGAACCAGCAATCGAACAATACGGTCAACGCCAACACGACGAACTACTACCCTTCACCGTTGAAGACACGCAACGATGATGACAGTATCAGAGGTGTCAATTTCAACTGGGGATAGCATCACTTGCTGTCCTCAAGGTCGTCCCAAACTGAGGGCGGCTCACGGTGAGCGACGACCCTCGGGACGTTATCTGCAAGAGCGCCGCTGACGATCAAAACGTCGCGGCCGTTCTTTTGCCAGCCCTTCTGCTGTGCTGAATGAACACGACTCCCAAAGAGCGCACGCTCAAGCAGAACCTGAAAGACTCCGGGGCGCTTGGGCTTACCGGGCTTCCAATCGGGTTGAAGTGGTTTGTGCTCCACTGGATCCAACATGATTGCACCAAAACGGTAGTTGATTTACGATTCTTATGGTAACGAATCCGAAGTAATTACGCAAACAGTTTGTAGTAATTTCGTAAACATCTCCCGTGTAAGACTTCCTACATCCTCACCGTAAGGAAGGAAGATGCTCGTCCTCGTAGAATACTTCGCTAGTGACATTGATGCCTTGTCACCCTGAACGCAAGCAATGAACTCGAATGGCATGATGCCCAGCCACTGCTCAAGGTGAGCCGGATCATTGCCCAGAACCGAGAGGGCTTGGAGCCCGTACCAATGAAGACGGCTGGCATCGAAGATTCCCTCGCAAAGGAACACCGGCTTGGTCCGGTCGACAAGGGTTTCTAAGCCCCACACGGCAAGTTCTTTGGTTGCCCCGTACTTGGACACATGCGTGTAGTAACGCATTTCCTTCGGGTTCTCCTTGCGTTCCTTACCCCTTAGCGGTGAGTACTGCTGATACCCGACCATCTTCCCCGACAGATTCCACAGGGGAACCGTCAGGATGAAGTCCTTCTCATTCAGTGTTACCGAAGGGTAGATCGCGGGGTTGAAGAACCGGCTCAGTAGATGGTTCAGAAGGGTCATCGTGTGACCAGCCGCAACCGTCACATGACCAACCGGAGACCCAGCGAGTTCCGACGATGGTGGCAAAGGGGTGCATTGCAATGTCGCATTCTTCACAGATAGGTCTTTCAGTCATGAGTTATCCACGAAATTGAAGTGCTTGAAGGCCATGCGCTCTTGAGCCGTTGGTTTGAAGCCCTTGCCGACGTAGATGTTGTGATGTGAGACACTGCTGAGCCAGAAGCCCATGTGCTCGTTGACGTATCCCTCGTCAATCCCGTCGTAGTCCTTGCCCTTGCGCAGCAGGTAAATCCACGTGGCGGTGATCTCGTGATAGCACTTGATCTCCAGCAAAGTTTCGGTCGGACGGTCGTAGAGCCAGTGCGAGTCGGCAATGATTTCCCGGGCCAAGGGTGTGCCCAGCTTGTGGCCCTTTTGCCAGCCGAGGTACTCGACCAGCTGCATCTTCTTGAATCCGTCGGGGAATTGATCGACCCAAGGGTCTGGCCAGTTTGTGCTCATTTCGTTTCCCCTTACCAGTAGCGGCCCTTGGCGATGCATTTATCGAGCTTGTCCTTGTAATTCCGCATGTGGACAAGGTCGTCCTCCGTGATTCCTTCCTTGGCGCCACCGGCAATGGTCACAGCCAGAGCGTTACTGCTGTAGACAAAGTTGAACTTTGCATTGACTTTGGAGGCGCCTTCTTCGAGGGCAATCTTTTCGGCTTCTTTTGCGGTAAGGGTTTTGGGCATTTCACTTCTCCAAGTGGGTTTCGTTGTCCCAATTATACATGCGGGGGTGAGGCCGTCAACATAAATATGATATGGCCTCAAGATATCTTCAAGGGAAGTACAATCCCTCGTACCCAAACAAATACCGTGGCGATCTCAAAGACATTGTCTTCCGGTCGTCGTGGGAACTCGTTGCGTTCAAGTTCTGTGATTTTGCACCGGACGTAATCGCATGGTCATCTGAAGGTGTTGTCATTCCCTACCGGGGAGTCGATGGCCGCATGCACCGCTACTTCGTTGATCTCTGGATCATGTGTAGGCAGGGCGATGGTACGACCAAGAAGTTCCTCGTCGAGATCAAGCCAGCCTCAAAGAAGCTGCCACCTCGTAAGGGGATCACCAAGCGGGATGACGTCTTCCTACGTGAAGTCATTGAGTATCAGACCAACCAGCTGAAGTGGGAGGCCGCAGAGGCCTACTGCAAGAAGAATGATTGGGGCTGGATCATCTGGACCGAGGAACAGTTGCTGCCCCCGCTGCAGAAGTTCAAGGCGTCCAGACCAAAGAAGCTGGCGCCTCGTAGGGTCAAACGTTGACCTTGATGATCTCTGTACGGAAGATCGCGTCCTTCTTGAGCAACACCTCATTGGCTGCCCTGAAGTAAGCCTTCTTCTCGTCGGTCAGGTCTGGGAAGTTCTTCTCGGCCCCACGGCTGTCGAACATGACCTGTGAGCCATCACACATGATCTTGTAGACGAAACCGACTTTGCGGCCACCGGCATAGCCTTCGGCAACCGCTCGGTCAAGGCTCGTATGGATGCAGATCGGGGCATCCTGTGGACGCTCAAACTTTACTGGGCATGGTTGCCCGAGTCGTATGTCCTCGTCAGGCAGATTGTCAAGTGACAGACCCCGGAAGAGCACATAAGGACCACTCTTTGCTGTCGCACGAAGGAACGACATGGTGGCACGATCAGGTTGAACACCCAGTCGAGAGCTTTGCGTGATGTTGTCAAGAAACTGGATAGCTTTTTCATAGGCATCCTGAAATTGTTCAGAAAAGAGGTGCATGTTCACTTTTTGTTCCGCTGACGTTCTTTTTCTACCAGTTCGTTATAGAACTCGTTCCACCCCTTGACTTTAACACCACACAGGATCAACTCTTGATTGTTGGCGGTGCCGGCCCTCAGGGCGTCAGTCTTTGTTGCCTTTAGCGGGTCGCCCGGAATCTGCTCCGGTTCCTTGCACTCCACTGTCAAGTTTGCAGGCGCCGTCGGCAATTGGTTCACCCCGGGCGGACGCATTGAAAAGGCACACCCACTCAGCGCCAATAGGACTGTCAGCGTCAGGATTAGTTTTTTCATATTGACCTACTTGTCTATCAATCTTCTTGAACGTTTGTCGGACTTCTTCCTGTTTGGCCTCGACCTTTTTACCGGTGCTGTCCGCTACACCTTGATTCTCATCCTTGCTCTCGACCTCTTCGACGATGGCCTCGACGACCTTCTTGGCCTCTTGCCCATCACGGTATTGGTAGCCGGTGTAGACACCGCTTGCAAAGACGACTGCTGCGATGCCTGCATACATGAGGAGCTTACGCCACCCGTTTACGATCCAATCAATGATTCCCATATCAACTCCTGTTCAACGTATTGAGGATGTCATCGACATAGCCGGTAAGGGCACCATGCTCGAATGACGAGAACGTTTCAATGGTATCTAGTTGCCTCAAGACGCCACGGAACAAGACCTCTGCCGCCCGTGGGCTCATGCCCTGCTGTACCTGTTCCTTAATGGCCTCGATGTTTCTGAAAGCATCGACGGCACCAACCGACATACCGGATGTGTCCGGGAACAGGGGCAGGGTCAGTGTGAACTCACCGAGCGGCTGGAGTGGAATCCCGTTGAAGCTGTAGGAGTCGACTCGCTGGCTTCTAATTAGACCAAACTCGTCTTCAAGTCTCTTCGGTTTGGTGAAGTGAAAGGAGGCCGCAAAGGTCTGGTATTGATTGACGACACTGCGGTCCAGAGTCAGGGGATTGACTGCAGACGGGTAGGCCTCAATCAGCTTGTAGGTGTAGACGACTTGATCGGCCTCATTGAGAACCTCTACCAGAATGTCTACGACGTAGTCATCGAAGTACGCAACCGTGTGGTCCTTGTTGAAGATGGCCCCGATCCATGCATCGAATACCTTACGCTCGATCATGTTGCCAGACGACATGAAGGTGCATTCAAAGTCGCTGTAGGACTTGTCAAACGGCATTTTGCGGGTGCTATTCTGGTGCACCATGTCTTGGGTGTTGACTGTCGTTCCGGGCAGCGTAACGGCCTGTGCCATGATCGAGAGGGCATAGCTCCCGACCGATGGACTGAACAGTTTGTTCGCAGTCTCATTGAAACCCTGACGGACGACCATCGAGTCAAGACCCAGTGCCGTTCCGAGCTCTTGGCTCATACGGTCGATGACGACACTTGGCAGATTCATCGTCAGGCGGAAACGATTCAGCCTGGCAATGCCGTTGCCCTTGACAAATGCGATGAACTCGTAGACGGATGACATGTGTTTAAGTACCTGAGTAGACCCTCTATTTACCATGGCAACGACCCCTCCATCAAAGAAACCCAAAGTCCCGGTGAAGAAGCCGACCGACTTCAATGACGAAACATTCGTCAGTCCTGCTGTCGTCCAGCGTTTCAAGGAGAAGTTCTGGAAGGTGTACCCGCGGGATGCAGACCGTCTCTCGGAAGAATCCTTGAACTGGTTCCGTACTCGGGTCGTCAAGGACATCAAGGTCAAACAGTCATCCATCCTGGACACGAACCTGTACGGGAAGAAGTCGGGGACCGAGAAGAATCAGCTGGTCGGGAAGCTCTACTTCTACGAGTATGCGGCCGAGATGGCCGGTGACTCTGAGCACGGCATCTATGACCGTTACCCGCTCTGCTTCTTCTTCAATGCAGGTAAGAGCAAGTCCGGGAAGACGATGCTCTGGGGCCTGAATCTCCACTACTTGGCCCCCAAGGAGCGGATGATCCTGTTGATGAATCTGCTCCAACTGAGAAGCTCCAAGGCAACCCGCCCCGGGATGCGTCTGAAGCTCTCGTGGGACATGATCAAGGCGGTGTCAAAGCACAACCTGTACGACAAGGCTGTGCATAGCTACCGGGTTGATCGTATTCAATCTCGACTGATCGAGATTCCCGCCGTTGACTGGTCGGTCGTCGTGTTCCTGCAACTGCAGAAGTGGACTGCTATCGATCCGAACAATCAACTGTACCCAAGTGACTACCGCAACATCACCCGTAAACGCACACGGGATCACATGAGGAAGAACAAATGAACATCACTGCTGAACAACTAGCAAAGATCATGGGGTCCAGCGTGGCCGCCATGTCCCAATGGGTCGGGCCTCTGAATCAGGCTCTGCCCCTTTTCAAGATCGACACCAAGGAGCGTCTCGCGATGTTCTTGGCTCAGGTCGGACACGAGTCTGCACACATGACCGTGACGAAGGAAAACCTGAACTATGGCGTCGATGGTCTGCTCAAGACGTTCCCGAAGTATTTCAAGGGTGCTGCAGTCGCTGCTCAGTATGCCCGCAAGCCACAGGCAATTGCCTCACGCGTCTATGCCAACCGCATGGACAATGGGGACGAGGCGTCTGGTGACGGTTGGAAGTACCGTGGTCGTGGGCTGATTCAGGTCACCGGCAAGCGGAACTACACTGCCTGCGGTGAGGCTCTGGGGCTAGACCTCGTCAATCAGCCCGAGCTGCTGGAGTCATGCTTCAACGCTGTACTGTCCGCAGGATGGTACTGGGACACGAATGGACTGAACGCCCTCGCTGACGCAAGAGACGTTCAAGGTGCTACCCGCCGTATCAACGGGGGGCTGCATGGTCTGGCTGAACGGCAAGCACTCTACGCAAAAGCGCTTGCCGTTCTTTGAGGACCTTTTTCGATTCCAGCCAATGGTGGACGGTGATCTCGATGTTTGCGTAGAGGAATAGCAGGATCGAGCCTGCACCAATGAACGTCAGGACGAGACCACCGAAGTGAGGAAAGCCAATCATCATGCCCACGAGCGTGATGAGGCCAATCAGGATAGCCACAGACAGGATTCTGGTTTTCATTTCGGTTCCTTCACGAAGACCGTGTATTGACCGGGGCGGTCAAAAGAGAACTCCTGTCCTCCGACACTCACCGTCTTCATGTTGGTGATTATAGTGTAGGAAGTGCCACCCTGTGACGTCTCTGAAGAGATTATCTTGAGGGTAGGCAACACCGTAATGCCGACGCCGAAGGTTGCGGCCTGTGCTCCCATGGCTGAAGCAAGGAGCAGGGAAACAAGAAGGTGTTTCATGGGATTGGATCGGTGTGACGTTGGCCGCACTTACGGCACATGGGAATCAGCCCTTCTTCAGTCAGAGGCTTGAAGTTTATGTAGCCACAGGGTCGAAGGTTCAGCTCTTGCTGTACCGGCTGAGAGGGGACTTCCGGATACGCAGTCTGGAACACCCGGGCACAGTCGATCACGCTCTCGACCGGGTAGGACCGTCCATCAGGAGCAATCAGCAACCACTTCTGCGGGAGCTTTTCCTTGAGCTCTTCGCTGGCCTTGTTGATCGTGGCGAGCAAGTCTTCCAGCGTGATTGATTGACCTCCGGGGTACGAGGTGTATCCGGTATGCGGACCGAACACGATAGAGCCTAAAGGCATGGATGTCATTTGTTCTCCGGAAATTGCATGATGTTGGGATCGAACATCAGGTAAGGAAAGCTGGCAAGAATGCTGCCGCAATCCCAATCGTGATCAACGAAACCACCATCAAGAGCAATAGTGCCACGGGCTCGTTGTCGTTCTGTTCCATCCTTGTACTCCTTGAAATAGAGTTCCTTAATCAGGAAGACTGATGTTGGGCGAGACCTTTTGTCTTTCCATATTTGTCCGGTCTTGAATTCTGGGGTCAACGTAGCCTCTGAATGTAAGCGAGATTCTCGGTCCGCAGTTGTGCTTGCTGGACTTCGGAATTCGGTGTTGGTGGGTGTCCTGCATCCCCGGTTGCATCAGACACAGACTCCCGTGACCAAGGGTCAGCTTGGTCACCTCCACTGACTGCCTGGCAAGCTCTTCGTGTTGCTTTTCATCAAAGAACTCGGCTTGCTTGGCAATGAGCTCGACGTACTCTTTTCGAGACCTGAACCAGATTTCACGCTCTTCGCCAAGCGTGACGATAGCGATGGGCCGGTCATCGTCCATTTCGGGGCTGTCATCGGAGTGCCAGCCGAGTTGGTCTTTTCCGTCCACGTAGCCGTTGAGGAAACATACTTCGAACCGCTCATTGGTGATCTCCTCAAGCAATACCCTGATGCCACGGATGATGAGAGTCATCGGCTGAGGCCAATACACATGAGCATCTGGCCCCTTGTCGTATACATAGGGTGCCTTGACGTCGTTGCAGTAGTACTCACGACGAGGCTTCCCGGTCTTCACCCAGTCGAGTTTGTCCCAAAGCTCTTTGAAAGCAATGTCGGCATCCTCCTGGCCAAGCCAGTTAGGGATGTAGTTGATCGGTGGGTAGAATGGGTTCATGGTCGGTCGGTTCTCCGTTATCCCCGTTGCGGTACAGTGTACCAGAGTTCATGTCGAGTCCTTGGTGTTTTGCCCCATGGCAGAGACCGACACAGACATGGTCGTGTGAGTGGCATCCCCAGTTGCGGTTCTTGAGGATTTTCATTTGCATGATCTCTCCTGCGCTGGGCAAGCAACCATAGTCCTGAGCCTTTGCTGCATGCTCGTTCAGGGGCTCATTGAAGGGGCAGGTTTCGCATGTGCCCTTCAGGCCGCCGTGTACAGGATCGGTAGGCACCAGAAACACCGTATCCGTCCACGAAAGGGGCTTTCTAGGCAGGTTCGTGACGAGGTGGATGGGGTACTGCTTCGCAAGCTCCCGCACGGTCTGGTAGAGTTCTTCGTCGAGGAGCATTTCATTCCTTGGCTGCGATCTTGCAGCGAGTGACGTAGGTCTGATTATGGTCGCGACCAGCACGGTCAGTCCACGTCTTGTGGAACTTGACTGTACCAGAAAGGAGAACCTCGTCTCCGGCTTCAAGGTTGAACTTGCCGCCGGTAGACCAGACGAACTCGTGGTTCGCTCCGTCCCTGAAGGTGTAGAGATATTGGCTACCGTAGGCACCGTCGAAGGCAGCGACGCGCAGGAACTTCACCGGTACGAGCTTCAGTCGATCCTTCGGCTCACCATAGAACTCCGAGGGCACGAACTCCTTGACTTCCTTGGTGTCTCTGATCCACATGTTCACGGCCGCACAGAGGATGCCCAGTTTGCGGGGCCGTACACCGATACCGGCAGAAATCGTCTGCTTGACGTTGTAGATGAAGTCGCTGGCGTTCTCGTCCTTCTTCTCGAAGTAGGCAAAGAACTCATCGATCTGCTTCTTGTCCTCGTCGGTCACCTCGAGGTGTTTGCCCCGTGGGGAGTGACTGGCGTACAGTACGTCAGACACCTTGCTGGAAGTGGTGTCGTAGTATTCGAGCTCACCGTTGCTCTCTTCGACCTTCTTGCGGCTGATGAAGCCCTTGTTCCTGATCTGATCGATGATTGCCTTGAAGGACTCGTCGAAGTAGAAAAGGAAGGTCGGTCGCGGTCCCTTCTCGAATTCGTCCTCGTCCTTGGTGAAGACGACGATGCCGCTGACCATCTCAAACCATGCGGCCAGCGTCTCGGGGTTCTTGTGGCCGAGGAAGTCCTTGACGCACGAGGAGCCGACTTGTTTGAGACCGCCTTGCGTCTCGTGCTGGACGAAAAAGTAGCGGTTGCGCTTGCGACTGTGGCCGCAGTGATCGCAGATGTCACGGGTGCGGTATTCGGGAGGAAGATCAAACCCGGGGACCGAGCGAATCTCGTCGCCGTCTTCCTGGATGTCCCGCTTGGCTTTGAAGTGCCAGTCGGCCAGCTTGGGAGTGACGCCCTCGATGATGAAGTGATGGTAGACCTCAATCCAGCGATAAATCTCGCCATCTTCGAGTTGCCTCGACTTCTCTTCTTGGGTGATCTCCCAGAGGTTGAAGGTGGGAGCCGGGAGGTCGAGTCGCTTGCAGACCTTGGCAAGCTGCGCAAGGTGGGCCTCGAGGGACGGCACATTGCGCTCGGGAATCTTGAACATGGGCATGTCACTTCTCCAAGTGGTTGTTGACAGGGCCAGTATATGACCTTGTCAACAGGGTGTCAACGACTCATTTGATGCCGTGGTGTTGCTCGATTGCTTCGGCGAACCCCTTGGCGACGAGGAAGATTGGAGTCCCCCGCTTTGCACCGGTGGCTTGCTCGATCTGCCAATCATCCATCGGCGTAGACAGGAGTTTGAAGTTTCCCATCAATCGTTCGATGGCCACGCCGGCCTGATATTTTGCCAGTGAATCCGGCCAGCCTTTGATGATTGACTGCAGCAGGTCAAGGTCGTCTTTGCTGTTGAGCATCGTCGCGCCCAGATGCTGATTACCGAGAACCCTCAACTTCAGCCTTTGCATTGCTGCCAGTGCTTCATGCGGTGAGTCCGAGGCCTGTGCGTAGGCGCGAACGATGTTCCCGATCCACTGGAGGTCAGCATCGACCATGCTCTGCTGCATGTCGGCTTCGATGGCCTGACGCAATTGTTGAGCACACTGACGCAGGAATCCTGCTTGGTAGCCCATGTCTCCGATGTAGGATGCGTTCTCCCAATCATGGAGCAAGATGTCCATCTTCGATTCTGTTTTCATTTCAGCACCTTTTTCTTTCCGTCATACCACTCAATCGGGCGGTGGATTTTGCCCATACGGTGAACCTTCCGGCAACGTGGGCAGGTGCCGTACAGGGTAGCATGCTCGCGGCCGATGCCATCGATCGGCCCGACACTGATCGTCATGTACTCGCCACCGGTAAAGACCTTCTCATTGGTCTTGTGCCCGAAGATCGAACAGAACAATTTCTTGAACCAGACGGTGTCCATGACGAAGATCAGTGTGACCAGGAAGGCCAGAATAACCATGATGAAAATCATTTCAGTTTCCGATCAGGATTGGCTTGGTGCCGGTGGGGGCGTTGACGCCACGAACATTGATGTCGACGTTGCGGCCGTCTTCTTGGCCTGCAGCATAGGCTTCTGCATTGCGGTGCGGGGTCGACTTCTTCTTGGGATAGTCGAACTTGCCGTACTTCACGGTGATCGCGTTCTGCTTCACGACCATCAGGCTCGTACCGGTGGGCGACGCTGCCTTGGCTGCTTCCTGCTCGGCCAGCTTCTCCTGCACCTTCTCTTCGAGCACAGAGGTAATACCAAGGGCGCAACCCCGACGATACGACGCGACGGCGCCATCCTTAGTGGCCTTGGCGGTGTGGGCCTTGGCGAACTGCTTGGTCAGTTGGCGCACCTGAGTCAGCAGGTAGTCGAACATCCAGCCGGCGACCATGACGTCTTGCTTCATGCCGTAGAAGCGAATCCGCATTCCGTACTTGGGAACCTCGGTCATCCGGCAGCCGACGTCCATTAGGGCCGCAACCTGTGCGCCGATCCAACGGCACCAGACCGGGATGGTCTTAGCCTTGTGGTCTTCGGAGACGCCCTCGGTGTGCGTGTATGCCTTGTGGTCGGAAGTGCAGAGATTGTCGCCAGCCTTCAGCGAGTTGACCAGAATGTCCTGATGGTCAAGCTGGTACTTCCGCATGATCTTTTCGGCCATCGCAGCGGCCGATGTTGCTTCATTGATGTCGCCGCGTCCGTCTTGGGCCATTGCCAAGAGCTTCTGCACACGACGCATTACACCTTCAAGATCATCAATTGCCATTTTACTTCTCCAAGTGGTTGATGGTTTAGTTTAACCGAAATAGAACGTGTCGCATTGCTTTTTGACACAGATTCTGATGGGGTCGATTTCGGCCTTGGTGCGATCACGAAGCATGTTGATCAGCTCTTGGGCTGCTTCAATGACGTTCAGGGAGTCAATTCCGACTGCCGAGTTCACCGGGCACTCCAACACTTCCTTGGAGAGTACCGAGAGCCACTGTTCTGCTGTCTGGAGGCCGAGGTCTTCTTCGAGCCATGCTGCAAGGGTTGTCATTTCACTTCTCCAAGTGGTTGTTGATGTACGTATTTTATTGATGCTTGTTTGCCTTGTCAACCTTTTCTTTCAGTTTATCGAGCAACGCAAGTTTGATGAACTGAACGAGGTCATGGACGTCTTCCGGATCGGTGAGCCACGTCGTGAACTTCAGGTTGTCGTTGATGTGGGTCGTGTAGCAATCTAGGTTCATGGCGCCACCGGGGTCCTGGAACCGCTCGATGACTTCCTTGCAGTCCTTCTCGGTCAGGCCAGCATTGTTGAACTCCTCCAAGGAGAGGAAGACTTCTGTGCGGACGTAGTATTGAAGTGGTGCGTGGATCAAGTGCTTGTAACTCATGATGAAGAAAGTTGTTCAAGAGCATAGTCAGAGACTATGCTCTTAGCAATGTTCATGGTTTCCACAAAGGGGTAGCCCTCTTGAGAAAGAAGCAGCCTGAACCCGCCAACCGCAGGAATGTGCATGGGCCAGAGGCCGGTCCTGTTAAGACAGACCATCTCCTTGGCTGCCTGCTTCCAGAGCTCTTCGGTGAAATACTCTGCCGCCAGTTCCTTGACCTGCCTCATGCGAAGTAGACACGCCAACGATGCGGTGCGCCCTCCGGGTTGGCACGGTCGGCAAGTTCGAGTTCCTGTTTCGGATTCGGCATACTGAACGGGTTGATTTCGGTAATGGCAAGCCAACCGACACGGCTGCCCTTTTTGTCGACGACGCCCCATGCACTGGGCACGATATCGATCTTCCGATCATTGATGATCTCGACTTCCAGTTGGTCAGGCAGAGTCTGTTCGAGGTTGGACATGTGCTCGACGACCTTCAGGGCGAATTCTTCCCGGGCAGGGTCGAGCGAAGAGTCCTTGATGTCCTTGCGCATTTTGTCTGCATGGAATTTGATCAGGCGTTCGTGTTGATCCTCGGTGATGTAGATCATCTTGGTCAACTCGGTCACGAGGGGGATGTCGTCCTCGAACGTAATTGTAGCAAGTTCTGCTTCGGTGTCGATATCAATCTTCGTGATGACGAGCCAGCCACCCTCCTTGTTGCTCTTCGAGAAGGCCCGCTCGCTCTGCATGTACTCGGGGCGCTGTGCCCATGTCCCGATCGGAATCATCCGATTGCCAGTCATCGGGTCTGGGTCTTGCATAAGGGTGACGATGTATTCCATTGGCTATTCCGTTCTGGTTTGGGTTGTGCGTTGATCCTCTCGGATGCCAGCGATGCGGAAGACATCTAGCATGGACTGGGCCATGTCGCAAAGTTCGGTAGCCACCTTTGTCCCATCGGGAGTGTCGTAGGTAGCCGTCGCATCGTTGTATGTGACCCAGCTGCTCTCTGTCTTCCTGCTCATTGTTTATCCTTTTGGCCAGACCCGGGTGATGGCTCTGACCTTGTAGTCCTTGCCGCCGATTTCCTGGACCTCGTAGGCCGTTTGGAAATTGTAACCTACATCAATGTGACGTTGGTTGAGATTCGCATAGGGACTTTCGACCCCGGGAGCCATGTGGATGCGACCCTTCATCTGGGTCGGCACCATGACCTGACAGCTGATGGTCGAAGAGCTCAGGTCTCGTAGGGACACCCGGCCGATCTGGTACTGGGTGTCTACCTGTACGAGCTTCTCCGCCTGCCCACTTTTGTAGACGGCCTCGAGCTTGCGGTACATCCAGCGCTCGTTGTCCTTGCGGGTGTACTCGGGGGAGTCGTTTGCCACGTTCAGAGGCTCGACTTTGTCCATGATCTTGTCTCGGAGCAGTGCTTGCACCTTGGGGACGCTCATGATGCCGATGCACCGATTGGCCGCAGCATCTGCCTGCTCCTTGGTCACCTGCTCGTGGGCACCGGGGTAAGCATGCCTTACGACGTCAGAGTCGATCCCGACTTCCTTTGCCAGTCTGGCACGCAGGGGGTCCATCGACTTGATGATCCCGGTGACGTCTTCGACCAGCGGGTTATTCTGTTGCGCTGACACTGCCCCCGCGAGCAGCATGGCGCTTACAAGCACCGCAATCTTCTTCATGACATATATCTCCAAAAAGTGTTGAAACTGTTTGGGAATATATGCCCTTAGAATTCAAATGTCAACAATTAAATGAAGTTTGTTACGGTATTCGGTTTGACGATCTTTTCACCCTCGATCTTCAGCGTGTATTCCTTTACGGGGTGCTGCTCTGCATCGTAATAGCCCTTGCGGACCTCAGCATGTTGCAGCGTCGTATTTTCTTTCCCACGGGTCGAGAAGTCGTCGAAGATGTCATAGATATTGGCTACGTCCTTACTCTTGTGCAGACGGAGCATACGGCCAATCGATTGGAGCACCCGGATGATCGACTTCACCGGGTGACAGAACACCAGATTGTGGAGGTGCTTGATCGACACGCCTGTAGACATGGTGCCGTACGAACCGAGAATAATGATGTCTCCCTCGGCCTCTGTGATCTTTTGGATGGTCACACGGTCGTCACCGCTTACGTCGCCATTGATGACGAACACCTTCTTGTCACCCAGCCCCTCTTCCAGCATCTGGGCCAGGATCATCAATTGGTGCTTGTCTTTACGGTCGAACAGGAATAGTGAATTCCCTTTCAGCGTCTTGGCGAGAGTCTTGATCACCCGGTTTCTTGCAGGGTGACCAATGATGTATTCCAGCTCCTGTTGGTAGGTCATCTTGTAGACGGCCTCACGTTGGTCGGACGGATATTCCAGTCGCATGCGAATGACCTGCGTCTTGGCAGCACGACCGGCATCTTGCAACTGTTTGGTTGTCACCACACGTTGGACAGGACCGAAATTGCCCTGCACCATCAGTGGGTGCAGCTCGTTGTTCTGCAGCGTACCGGTGAGGCCGACCTTTTGGTATGCATTGATAGAACATTCGCAGATCATCTTGATGCACTTCGCCTTGGCAAGGTGGCACTCGTCGACAAGGATTTGTCCAAACTGTTCGTAGTAATCAGGCTCCATATCTTGGATAGACTGCCACGTAGCAATGTAGACGGACCTCTTGGATACCTTTACCGCACCTTCTGAAATAACGTGGCAATTTGCGTGTACGTCCCATCCGTTCTTCTGGCTGTATGCCTTGAAGTCGTTGAACATCTGGTGGGTCAGGTGGATCGACGGCACGAGCAATAGCGTCTTGTGAACAGATTCACCGGCCTGACGGAGCATGTCGTAATAGCGAATCAGGATGTATTGGATCAATGACTTACCGGCAGACGTGGCGGCCAGCAGGGTCATGCGGTTGTATTTGATGGCGAGATAGACGGCCTCAAGCTGATAGTCGTAGGGGATCAGTGGGTCACCGTGTTCATCGGTGCATTCCAGCGTGTCGATCCACTTCGCCAATTCCTCTTTGGTGATCTTGGTGATGTCGTTCTTGAAACGCTTGTCCATCTCAAATGTGTATCCACGCATTTTGCAGAACTGGAGGACGATCTGGAGCAGGCCATACGGGAGCTTGCCCGTAGCCTTGTTGAACATGCGCACTTCACCGTCCCAAGTAGATTTGGAATAACGGTTCTTCTGAAAGGTCGGTTCCTTGAATCTGAAGAACTGATACAGGTCTTCCGAAACTCCAAGGTCGTCGGTCAGGAGGCGAATGTAGCTCGCGTTGAATCTGTCAATGTAAATGTCCGCCATGTCGTACTTCCTTCGAGGTACTTACCTGCGGACATTACATCAATTCTTCTTGTGTTTCCTGACCAAGTCCAGGACCTTTGGCATCCACTTTGCCCGGTCCTGAATGAAGACTGAGGCCTTTTGCTCACCGTCCGTGCCAATGACGACGACCAATTGCTCTGCCTTGATGCCGGTGCGCTCCTGCAACATCATTGAGTAAATACAGGTTTGAAGGAAATATCCTTCAATGTACTCAAGACGCTTGAGCTTTCTGGAGGACTTCCAATCGATGATCGAGAGCTTCCCCTTCCACTCTGCCAAGAGGTCGGCAGTCCCAGCAAGATTCATGTAGTTGGAGTAGAGGGCGAACTCCTGACCATGGATCTTCCCAAGGCACATATCGGCCACCCGCTTCAGCTGAGGAAAGAGTGAAATCTTCTTGTTCCTCTCCTGCCACCCCGGGGAGTCTGTCAGGTAGTCCTCCATCGACTTGTGGAGGGCACTGCCTCTGATGCTGGCTTCGTTCTTGATCCTCTCGGCCTCTTCATGACCGACCTCGTCGTACCAGCGCTCCAGAGCAGCCTTGTCACCGACCTGACCGAGGAATGTCGTGACCGACGTCATAATGACCCCGTCAGGGCTGACATAGTGCCTGCCGTTGACGGGGTGATTGACCTGTACGGGTTCTACGAGGTCTTTGAGGCTATCGGTCCATTCAAATGAACGTTGTTGAGGTTTGAGTATCACCTACGATTTAGGTTGCAGCCCGGACCTGAAGATCGCGAGCGGCACGCCATTCATCGAGGACCGCATCGGCTTCACCCAAAACCTTTGTCCGATCTTCCGATTGGGTGCTCACCGCGTTGTGCAGGTTCTGGAACTGGACCCGCAGATCGAAAGGAGCATCGGCAATGTTGAACTTCTGGTCCTTCGAGAAGATGGTCTCGGCAGTCCGTAGGGCTCGTGGCACGGTGCAACGTCCTTGGAGGGCATCGATCAGCCGACGATATGCCGGTATGAACTGACGCAGCATCCACTCTTGGTAGGCCGGGTCATCACGTTGACCAAAGATTTTCTTGATAAGGCGAATCATGGTTGTTCCTTCTTGCTTTTGAGCAATTTCACTGCTAATTCTACATGGCCATATTGGCTCAACGTGTTGACCATAACATTGATTTCATGATGTGTCAACAAGGCATCGATCTTGAAGGCCACGAGCTTTGGCTCAAGAGATCGGTTGTACTCTACCAGATGGGTGCCGTATTGACTCGGGCCGACGTATTCGATTTTGAGCTTGTGCTTTTTGGCCAGATCGATGATCGACTTGGTGAAGTTGTACGAGCCATTGTGAGTCTTCAAGTCAAGTGGGAACTTGGCGTTGAACCACGAGTCCTCCAGATCATGACCAAAGGATGTCAAGACGAATCGTTCGCCTTGATTCAGCCGTTCGATATGGCGGTTGTATTGGGTGACAATGTCATCGATGCCTTCGATGAATTTGTATTTCTCTGGTGCCACCATAAAGCCTTTGGGATCACGCATATCATCTTCTCCTTAACAGACCGTTCCTCAAATCCTCGAGGTCCTGGTCGGTGGCTAGTTGTAGTCCACCCTTGTTGTAGAGTGGTATCGCACGCGATGAAAGTATCCGTTTCGCCTCGGAAAGATCGGGGTCGAAGGGAATCGTGCCTCCTTTGCCCATCGGAACTGATCTTCCGACTCTGGCGACTTCTCGCCGGGACGGAAGGGTCGGTGATGGTCCCACCATCCCTGAAAGCTCAGCCTTGACAGGGGGTTGACGATGATTCTTGTTCCTGGACGAAAACTTCGGTAGCGACGCATATTTGTTTTGCAGTTCATCCCATGACTTCTGGAGTTCACGGGCTTTTTGCACCTTGTTCAATTTGGTTGGCCTCAAGAAAGATTTTGCGATACTTGGAAATGGCACCGATCATGTTCTTGTGGGGAGGCGGAGGAGCATCCCGGTCGGCACCCTTGAGAGGGTCTTCGGTCCTCAGCTTCTCTTCGAAGCGAGCCCACATTTCCGCTGGGGTCGGCATCACCATTCACCCATGTAGATCATTGCGAAACCACATGCCAGAACGGGAACCCAGAAGGGTGCGGTAGCAAAGAACAGGGTCATTTGTTTCTCCAAACAGTTTCGATGTCCAAGTATAACCGAGAAACTCAAACCTGCAAGGATGTCGTCGCAATCAATTCATCGCTGTAGACTCGCTTGACCAGCTTGTACTTTGGTAAGAGAATGATCTCTCTGAAAATCTGCTCAGAATACCAGCGGCAGATGATCTTCGTGTCGAGGTCGACATGATAGAAGTTGCAACCCTGTTGGACGTACTTCAGCATGTGGTCCATGAGCCTGTACTCACGGAGGTAGAAGACGTCACGGACGCCTGCGTTGAACAGGTCATCCATGCAGTCCGGGCAGGGGCTGTCGGTGACGAACAGGACAGCTTCCTTAGCGGTCTCACGACTGCCCCAGAGCTTGTTTAAGGCATTAATCTCGGCATGACGTACACCGGGCTTCGTGTTGCCGTTTTCGTCCTCACAGCAGTTGCATTCCCCCGGGCGGGTGCCGTTGTAGCCGATGGCGATCGGGGTTCCACCCTTCACCAGCAGAGCACCGACCTTGCGGCGAACACAGCTGCTCAGTTGAGCATAGACCTTGGCTGCCTCAAGGTGTGCAAAGACAAATTTTCTTTTGATCATTGTGCTCTTCGTTATTCAGTGGAGGCGGCCGTTTGACCTCCGGGTTAGCATATTCCGGCTCTTATCAAGGAGGTGGGGCCAGACATCGAAACTTCCTCCCACAGTCTGGCGGAATGCCCGTTGGCATTCCTCGTCACCCTACGCATATGCAAGACGTCATGAATTGTGGGCAGTACCCGCACCCTAGCCTTTCGGCTGAGATTCGTTGTTGGGCATCAAGCCTTGACGTCCAGAGGACTCACGGTCGTCGGTGCGCGCTTGGATTTGATTTGACGGGTATCACCATCACGAATCCATTGCTGGATCATCGGGCTCACACCGCCATAACCGGCATTGCGAGCGTCATGGAGGACACGACGACGGACCTGATGCAGGTTCAGGTCTACACCCTCGGCCTTTGCCAGATTCACAAGGAACTGGGCCAGGACGGTGGTGTTGTTGTTGCGGACGATACCGTCCTTCTTCACATTGGCGATCTTAGTCATTTTGACTTTACCTTTCATTAAACACGGGTTGCGTTGCGGAGGTTCTCGTAGACGTCAGATGCTCGGTAGCGCTCTGGACCAACATCGCATTCGGCGAAGTAGGCATGGGCTGCCTGCTCTGCGGCTCGAATCTTGGTGTCACGATCCTGCTTGAGAATCTTGATCTTTTCAGTCTGGCTCAACGGTTCAGACGATGTTACTACGGCCATTTTCAATTCCTTCAGACGAGTTTGCCACCATGCTTGTGGGAGCGGGTTGAGTTGTACTTCAGCTTTGCCACGACGGCTTCTGCCAGACGGAGGTCTTCCTTCTCGGCGTAGTCCATGCTTCGGATCACGACGTCGGCCAGTTCTTCCTCTTCACAGGTGAATTCAGGAATCTTCTCTGATGGCTTCATCGGCTTGCGACAGGCCTCGGTCATCTCTGCGACTTCCGAGACGATGAGCATCTGCTTGCTCAGCTTCTTGTCGACGCTCGACGGTCCACGATCTTGGCTTTCATGCCAGCCCTTGGAGGTGTTGACATTGAATACCTCCAGTTGCTTGCGCTTGAAGCCAAAGATAAAGGAGGCGTCAATCTCTCGTTGGACTGACGGCGGCATGATGTTTTCGATGCTCACTTGAAATCTCCGGTGAAAATGGTCATGTTGGCGTAGGCGTCAATGAGGTCGCACATCATGCGTTCCTCAAAGTCTGGGTTCGGAATGGTCTTGTAGCCTCGCATCAGGTCCATGCTGTACTCGTTGAGTGGGCTCAGTGGGCTCACCCCGACGTAGTCTTCGTAGATGTCGAAGTTGCGCAGGATCAGGGCTCGCTTGACGCACTGGAGGCACTTGCCACAGGGTTGGCCGTGATTGTGCCAGCAACTGGTCGTCGCCTTGAGTTCTTCACGAGTGACGAGGTTGTTGTCGAGGCAGTACCGCACGGCGTCAAACTTGGTCCAACCCAGACGGGAGAAGGGGAAGACGACTTCGACGTTGTCAACGAATGGGCTCAAGACGTAGTTGAGGGTGTCACTCATCTTCGACCGGAACATCTCGTTCTTGTCGGTCGCACGATCATTGTCCTCATCGAAGAGAACACCGAGCCAGATTTCGTTCGGCAGGTAATAGCTGGCGGCCATGGCAGCAAACACCATGTTGCGACCGGGGATGTAGATCGGGCCTGCAAGGGGCATCGACTTCTTGGCAACCGGTTTGATCTCGTCACCGAGCCAATCGATCTTCTTGATCTTGATGTCGGCGGGCAGCCCGCTCATCTCTTGCTCAAGGGCTTCTTGACCATGATCGATGAACATGGTGATGACCTCGGCCTGCGGGTATGCGTGTTTCGCAAACCGCTGCATGAGCAGGGAGTCAAGTCCCCCGCTGTACAGGATAACGATTCGGTTCGTTGGGTTTGGTGTGTTCATGTGTCTATTCTAAGGGGTCAATCTTCAATCAAAGAACGCAGACAGTGACGTCTCTGGTCCCTTGATGGTGTGCTGTTTGCCGGTCGTTGACAGGAACGTTCCGGCCTTCAACTGTTGGCGCTTGTAGTGGGTCTTGGCCTTGTGGGCACCATGGACGTCTTCAATCGACGGCTTGCGTCCAAGACCCTCCATGTAAGAACCGTATAGGAAGTCGTCATTCGCAGTGAACAGGGTCTTGGTAGGGGTATGAGGGTGATCCTCCGAAAGCAGCTCCAACCATGCTTTCCGTGCGCGCTGGTCGTACTCCTGTCCCTCTTTCAGTTGTCCGAATCCTTCTACCGGTTGCTCGTGGATGAACTTGGCGTATTTGGCCCGGTTTTCCTTCGTCGTCTTGATGAGAGCGAAGCCCTCGGACTCAAAGTTCTTGTGCCAGTAGCAATCACCGTCTACGATGACCGGACACTGGGCCATACCCTCAAGGCAAGAGAAGCTGAAGTTCTCGTGACGTGATGGATGGTAGACCAGCTTGGCCGAGGAAATGAAGTCAACCTTCTCCTGACCGAAGATGCCTGACTTGATCTCGTAGTCCGTGATCCCTGCTTCCTTGAAAGCCTTCTCGAACTTGGCGACACCACGGGGGCCGGTCATGACCTTTGCGGGGAGGCCAGACTCCTTGATCAGTGCGACGAATTCCTCTGGGCGCTTGCGTGGTTCCCAACGGCCATTGAAAAGGACGCCTCGCTTGTTCGTATTGACGACCGTCAGCAGGGCATTCTCTGGGAGCAGCATCGGCAGGACACGTACTTCCCACACGTCATCGAAATTCTCTTTGATGCTCTCGGCATTGTAGGCAGACTGCGTGCCCATGATGAAGTCTTTGGCCCCGATCAATCGCCCGTAGTGAGCAATGAAATCTCTCGAGAACGGGGTGAGCCGGTGATCCATCAGTCCAATCGAGAACTCGACGTGGGTGTAGCACACGACCTTGACGAATCGTTGAATCCCGGTCAGGTGTACAGGACTGATGCCCTCGATGCTGTTGATGATGATCGTGTCGTAGATGTTCTCGCTCAGGGCTTGGAACAGGGCGTCACGGAGGTTGATCTCTTTCTCAAGGTTGGCCGAGTCCGAGAAGCTGAACATGCTCACGTGCTTGCTGTACGGCAGGGGGTTCTTGGGGTAGTAGACCGTACCGCTCAGATCGAGAGCCTTGAGGAACTCCATGTCGGCAGGTTCCTTGTCGCATATCAGGTCTACGATGGCACCCTCTGGCTTCAGTACTTGTTCATAGAGTCCCTTGATGAATTGACCTGCACCGCCAAAGGCGATGAAGTGTGATGCCGTCGAGATGATCCCGACACGGCGGTTAGAAAGTTTCATGGCGGACGTTTTCCTTCTCGACGAGGTCGTGTTGCAGAAGTACCACACTGATGTCTGGGTTCTGCTCTTGGATGATTTTGGCCTGAATCGGATCATCCTCGAAGTGAATGTCGATCTTGGTCAACTGTTGACGCTTGTTGAACATCTTGATCGTGATGGCCTTGTGGTGACCACTACTCTCCCGGGTCTTCAGGTCGAAGATGATCGGGTTGAAGTAGACCTGATTGAAGATGCCTCGCTCACCGAGCATCGCCTTGGTCTCCTTCTCTTCTTCGAAGGACCGACCGGTGATGATCACATCACGTTGACCGGGGTAGACACCTCGACGGCCAGGACCCATGAAGATCACGCCATCAATATCGTACGAGTTTATTGTGTGGGGCCAGGGCATTTTGAATATCCTACGATCTTGCTGATCATGTCGATCTTTTCAGGAGTGTCGGCCTTGTCGATGAAGTATTTTGAGGCCGCCTCGTCAATCTCATCCTGTAGTTTAGGACTGATCTCTTCACCGGGGCCATGACAACCCGGGGTCTTGATGTTTGCTTTGGGCATGCACTTCTACCGGTTGGTTCTCATTCGGAGGAACCGACATTTCTGCCGGTTCCGTTACCGGTTCTTAGTCTCGAGGCAGCTCGGTGACCGAAGTGCCACGTTGCTTCGCAGCAGTGTCGAAGATGGACTGGATGACCCGGTCAGCCATCACCGGAGACATATCACCAATGTCGATGAACTGGATCTTGCGATCGTCCTTCACTTCACGGTTGCCGGTCGTTTCACGGCGGGTCGTGGTGTATGCATCAGGAATCATGCGCAAGGCCAGCAGCTCACATTCATGCTTGGCTTCGGCATACGGCATCTGGTAGGGAGGAGTCTTCTGCGTCCATGCCGATGGGCCGAACAGGGGTCCGAAGATGCCCAGTTCATTGGCGACCTTCAGGTGACGAATCGCATCGATCACGACGCCTGCCGAGTTCTCCGAGTCCTGCACCGAGAGCTTCACGTCAATGTCGATCTGGGCACCACCGAAGCTCTCGAGCTTCATCGTGATATAGGCGACCTTGTTGTCCTTGAGATAAGGAATGAAGCTGGAAGGGCCGGCGAAGATGGAGTCGTCATCCACAGGGATGTCACGAATCACGTTCTGAGCCTTGATCACGTTTTCCTTGCTGATCTTCTTGCTCTTGACGCGGGTGGCGTCCATCATGTTCGCGAAGTCGGTGTTGCCGCCGACGTTCAGCTGTTGGTGGAACTTGACTACCGCACCACGGTCGAACGCCAGTTCCTGCAGCACTTGGCTCAGGACCGATGCACCGACTTGGCTGCGCATGTCGTCACCGATGATCGTCACTTGCTCATCGAGGAAACGTTGAGCCCAGACCGGGTCCGAGGCAATGAACACCGGGATGCAGTTCACGACATTGACCTTGGCGGCCAGTGCGCATTCCATGTAGAACTCGGTGGCCTCTTGGGAGCCGACCGGCAGGTAGTTCAGGATCACGTCGACCTTCTGACCAATCAGCACATCGACCACATCGTTCATGGTGTCCGGCTTGTGATCTTTGTCTTCCTCGAACTTGATCGTGTGATGGAAGTCGTTCATGTGCGGGGCGATGCCGTCGATGGTAGGGCCACGACGAACGATGACGTTGTCGCAGACCCCGGGCATGATCTCTGGCTCGAACACGTTGACGACGTTCGGCTTGGTGTAGATCGCGTTCTTGAGGTAGCTTCCAACCTTGCCTTGGGTCACGTCCCACGCTGCGACGAACTCGATATCAGTCGGGGCATAGCCACCGATGCTGTCGAACATCACTCCGGGGATTTTGCCGCCTTGTTGACGACGGGTGTAATAGCTGACACCCTGAATGAGGGCCGACGCGCAGTTACCGACACCGACGACGGCTACTCGAATTTTCTTTGTCATGTGATTAGCTTTCACTATTTCAGTTTTTCGTCATTGGCTCTTCCCACGAGATTGCAGGTTAGAGAGTAGGACGCCACCGGTTTCCCGGTGGACTGAGGCAATTGCTGCCTACATGACTAATTATATGACTCGGAATCTATCAACGGCAGTGAGGAGCAACTTCACCGATCTTGTTGACGATGCGATCCACCAGACGCTTACTGTAGGTCACGCCCGGGTGGACAGTGTCAGGTACGTCATCTGCACCATTGAACTCGACAGTGTCAAGGTCAGCAAAGGGAACCTTGAGTTCCGCAGCGATTTCCTTGACCTTGGCGTTCCACATCACCCGGTTCATGAGAGACGTGTAGCTAACACCAAATCCCGGCACCTGATGAGAGAAGCCGGTGATGATCGGGGTACGACCTTCGGCTCGCAGCACAGTGATCAAGTCACGGTAGTTCTGTTCGATTGGAAGCCCGTACCAAGAGTCGATCACGCCATGTTCGATGACGACGTACTTTTCGGTGCGTTGCTCATTGTAGGCAACCCCCATGAAATCCTTGAGGCTGCGGCCGGGGACCGACATGTCACGGAACTTCATCTTCGGCAGAGCACGGTTCATCAGGACCACCGGTGAGTGGTCAGGGTCTGTGGCGTAGGTGGTTGCATTGATCTGTTGCCCACGCATGATTGAATCACCGTAGACCACGATCGTGCATTCCTTCTCATTGACTGGTGGCTTGGGGGCAGGCTCCTGAGGTGCTGGTTGCACAGGAGGGGCAGCTACAACCGGTGGAAGCATGATGGGGAAACCACCGCTACTTCCACCTCCACCCCCGCCGCCTCCACAGGCAGTCAATACACTAAGCGCCAATACTGTCAAAACTGTCTTCATAACGAACTCCCTGATTAATTGATGCCCGATATTAACACTTCATTTTCAAAGAAGTCAACAATTATTTTAAGTCAATGAGCTCAGAACCAGATTGTCGATCTTGTCAGTGCCGTCTGTGGCATCTTTACGACCCAGCTGCATGGAAATCTTGTTCATCGGACGTGGGGTATCTGCTGCTTCGCTGATTGCCACTTGATCGCCGACGAAAAGATATTGCTTGCCATCCTTGAATGCCACACGGATATTCACTGGAACATCGGCCGCCGGCTGAGGGATAATGATGATCGATTGTGCGAAGGTGGTGTTCGGGTATGCAGCGAGGTTGAAACTCCAACGGCCATTTTGCCATGGGTTCCAGCTCAGCTTCGCCAGTTGGATTTGATCCGAACCGTCGATAACGGAGAACATGTTCACCTCGAGGGAATCGTGTTCTCCGCCCGGGGCAGTATTGTTGGCCCAATCGAATGACAATTCCCAATCCATCAATTCGGCTGGTGGTGTTACTTGACCCACATCACCGAATAGCCATTGGCCGATTTCGACAGGAGCGCCATTGCTCGTGTCTTCGTTGACGTACTTGCCGCCAGCGGTCACAGCAGTCGGGAACAATGAAGCCCATTCATCGAACACGCTTACCATCGGAGTAGTAGGTACGCGGCTTGCCATCTGACCGTCACCGGTGAAGTCGTCGGCAAACTCTGGTGTAGCAGTCCACGTCACTTCTGCAAAGACATTGACCGTAGCGACCGTCTCAGGAGTACCACCATCCAGAGCCAAGGTCACAGTCTTGGCACCAGCCGTAGTAAAGATGTGCGTCGGGTTCTGCAGCGTCGAAGTGGAGCCGTCACCGAAGTCCCACAGCCAAGCCGTCGGAGCTTCATTCACCAAAGAGATGTCATAGAATTGAATCACTGTCTCATTGGCGAATGCAACTGCCGAGCTAATCTCAGCGGATGGACCGAATGGGCTTGGACCCAGATCTTCAGCGGTAGCAACGTTCAGGGCGTAAGTGCCGGTGCGTCCGGTTCCTACTTCCGTGACGGAGATGGTGTAGCTGCCATCGTCCGGGTATTCGTGGATCAATTCCAAATAGTTGCTAGTCAGTGTGACGATGTTGCCGTCGCCCCAATCAATGGTCGAGCCTTCTTGAACAAACTCGGGATCACCGACGATGTAGCAATCGATCAGGAGCGTGTCCGTATAGCGACCGACCGAGAATGTGAAGTCGCCTCCACCCGATCCTTCGTTGTATTCACGCATCCATGCGGGATTGTTTGGGCGGTAGCCTTCTGTGCCTGCTGCAATAGCAAGGTCTTTTCTCGATACGAGCTGCTCGCCTGTTACCTCATGTGCCCATCCGAGCGGGGTAGCAATGGCAGCAGGTCGCCAGTTAGGTGCGGTCAATGGCATTCTTTTAACTCCGTGTGTTCCTAATACTTAGGTTCACATGAAGTCTAGAAGGCTCGGTGGAGGTGTCTGATCGTCAGGATTTACAATGAAGATGTCAACATTGAGGCCTGCCTTGCGGGCACGCTTGATCATGTCCCGGGTTCCATTGGATTTGCCATCCCAGATAGCTACCAATGCATCGGCATAGTCGGCCATGTCTTGATTGCGTTTGAAGCCTGCTTCAGGGTCGAACCCTCCATTGGGATTCCAATTGGCAGGCATCTCTTTGCAGGGAATGCCGTGGAACTTGGCCCACTCATATCCGAGGAAGTCGATGCCACGAGCCATTCCACTGACGACCTCAGTCACCTCTAGATGGGGGCATTTACTCATGATTGAGCCGACCAGCTCAGGGTCGGTCAAAGTGCGGGAGCCAGCAATGATTACTTTCATTGCTATAGTCTAAACCAGAGGCCATCAAGGCCTCATGGATTAGGCAGGTACTGCTACGCCGTTTGAAGTTGCTGTGACGATACCAGTCGTGTTCGTGGCAGTCACCACGCAACGGATCGTCTTGCCTGCATCATCAGCGACCAGCACATAGGTCAGTGCTGTTTGGCCTGCAATGGCAACACCATCACGGGTCCATTGACGGGTGTAGGTAGGGGCCGGAGTACCGGTCCATGTACCGTTGGTCGTGGTCAGGGTTTGACCCACTGTGGCGGTGCCGGTAACAGCAGGGGCCACCGTGTTCTTCGGACGATTGACCTGATAGGCAGTCATCCAAGCCTTGTCGTTCGGGACGTAGCCAGCAGAACCGGGTTGGTCTGTCAGGTCACGACGAACGGAAAGCTGTTCACCGCTCTTCGGGTGAGCCCAGCCGAGAGGGGTGGCGATAGCATCCTTGCGCCAGTTTGGTGCTGATGTTGACATGTTTGAGTCTCCTTAATCCCTATATTTAGGATTACTCATAAACATCAACAATGTTCGGGAAGGGTGGTGCCTGTTCGTCGTTCGTCATCGATGGCAGGTCAGGGCAAGTTCTGACACAGTATTGACGTTCCCCGGCCATGATCTGGAACAGGTTTTGCGGGTAGCAAACGAGGTGGGTGGACCCACGGGTGCCACATCGGTCACAGACAAGCGCATTTGTGCGTAAGAACGCGGCATTGGCACGGTTCTGGTTGCGCTGCTTCTTGCTCATACCGCCGAGAACGAGTAGCTGCCGTACGTCAGGTTCAGGTCATGCAGAGCACGGGCCTTCAGGACGTTGTCGGGGATGCGAGGGATCGACGCAGGCGATTGACCATTGTAGTCGAGGGCCGTGCGGGGAATCCAGAACTGGCCGATTGGCTGCTTGTGGAGGTAGGTCTCGAATTTGACCAGCACGTTCGCAGCATCACCATAGACGTCAGCCGAGATGTGGATGAACGGGTGGTGGTTCGGGGAAGATTTTGCCATTGCTTTTCCTTTCAGTCGGTTTTCTTGTGGACGTCGAGGTATGCCTTTGCTACGAGCAGCATCCCCTCAGCCTCTTCAACACTACGGGGCAATTGTACATAGCCCGGAGGTATCACTGTTTCTTTCGGCTCCAGCTTCTTGTTGAGGTCGATGTTGTACAGATCGCGCAACATGAAGGCAAAATCTTTTTCCTCGAACGAGAAGTGATGGCGAATCTGCATAGGCATCGACATCAGGTTCTGAGTCTCTACTCGGCCCTTGTACTTGCGTACGAGCCGGATGAGAGCGTTCTCTTGTTCGTTAGCCATGTCTTGTCCTCAGGTCGAGTTTACGGCCCAGCACGGTCGGGACATTCCGTTCGTACTGGAAGGTTGATCCCTTGGCCGCGCAGTATTTCGAGCCCATGCGTTCGGCCATGGCCTTGGCACGCTCTTTGATCTCTGCGTCGGTCAGTTGCGGCTTGGTCGGTGCAGGTGCCTTCTTGAAAATGTTGAACATGATGTATCCTCCCTCAGTTGAAAATGCTTTTGATCAAGCGGAGCGCACGGCCCGGTAGGTGGTGGTAATCGAAGTAGTCCATGATGTGGGCAGGGATTGCCACCTCATGTTCCTTCAGATCGAGCAGCAGACCTCGCATGTGCAGCCATGTCAGGTTGCCATAGAAGTCTGGGCTGGTCCGAGGCCATCCATTCGGCTGGATGACACCATCGATGACCGAGAATCGTTTGATCTCGATGCTGTAACGAAAGAAGCCGGCCCGAGTGACGATCACGTCGCTGTCGTCGGTCAATTTGCAGATGGTGAAAATGCTCATGGTGCAATCAACTCGATGAGGGTTGCGGTGTATTCGATCTCGTCTTCGATGAGAGAGACCATGTTCTTTTGTTGGGCGATCTCCCAGTCAGTGGTTGCCCACGAGTGTGTGGCACGGACCGCCTTGAGACGGCGGCGCAAGAGCTGGTTGCGCCTGACCATCACTTCGACAAGAGCTTTTGCATTTACTGTCATTTCACTTCTCCAAGTGGTTCAAAGTGGTCACAGTATATGTGACCCAGCATGCGGTGTCAACAACTGATTGAATCAGTCGGTGTACGAGCCACGATGAGCAGGAGCAATGACCTCTTCACCCTTCTTAAGGTCGATCTTCGTCTGGTGGCGTGCCGCCCGTTCTTCGGCCTTCATGTTGGTCTTTGCGGCACCACATGACTTGCCGAAGCGGCACATCTTGCAACCGCAAGACTTTACTGTTTCTTTGGGCGGGTTGCTCATGCCTTGCTGCCGTCCGTGAATGACAACAGGGCATTGGTGTGAATCTCGGCGTGTTCTTTGATGAGATGCACAAGGCCGCGCTCAAGCACCCGCTTATCCCAAGAAGTGTTCTGCCATGTCGTCGTTCCGATGTCCCCATACGTGATGTTCGGGATGTAATACAGGGTGCGCATCGCCGGCTCCTTGGTCTCTGGCGCAGGCACATCAAACTCACCGATGCGGATCGTCTTCAGCTTGCGACGGTAGATGTAGCCATTGATCCAAGAAGGGTGATTTCCGATATCTTGCCATTCTTTGGTATGCGCGTGCTTGAATTGCCAGCGCTTCCACGGCTCAACCGTCTCTGCCGCATCCTGCGCATAGAGTGCCATTTCCTTGGCAAAAGGATGTGGTTGATCCTGAGCCGGTTGATCCCTCATGACGAGGCTATCAAGTCTGAACATTCCTTGGGTGGTTGCCATTAAACAAAGTCCATCAAATTGGTTGGTCGGAGGGCAATCTTCTTGCTACGGAAGACTGACCCAAACTCTTGGTCCCACTGATTGTACGACACTGCATCAGTACATTCAAGGAATGATTTGAGACGGTCCCATTCCGATGAGTCGACGTAGGTCTTGAAATACTCATCGAGGTTGCTGTCGCACCGGTGGAGCTCTTCTTGGAAGTTACGCACCGAGGTCATCACGATGGCACAGAAGCTGTCGATGATCCGGTAGTCGGAGCCGACCTTCAGCTTCATCTTTCCTGCGCTCGTCGTCATGTTCTCATGGAAGTCCTTGAGGCTGTACTGGAATGACGGGTAGTGACGTTGAATGTCGTTCAGGATGATCTCGTAGTCCTGATTCAGTTCACGGGTGAAGGTCTTGTTGACGGCACCCTTCATGACGTGGCGGCCCATGTGCGGGGCACTGCTATGGCTCGTTGAGTCGTAGCTGATAGCCACGTCCTTGAGCCAGCCGTTCTTGCGAAGGCACATCGTAGCGAACATCAATCGAACGGAGCCGATCCCCAAAAAGTGGATGTACTGTTCAAGGTGACGATGACGAGAGAGGATGTTCGCAGCAACCGCAGTGCGGAGCACCATCTCCTTCTCAGCCATACCGAATGAGCCACCGCCCATGGCAATCCCGCCAAGGTACTTGTGATCCTCAAAGGGGATGATATCCAACATGATATCGGCCCACTCGTTGGCGTTCTGGAAGTTATTCCCATGGATGATCATCATGGGCTTGGCCTTCGTCTTCTGCTCCTTGAAGACCCTGATCTGGTCGATCAGATTCTGGGCAGACTCGATGGCCTTGTTCTTGTATCCGTCGATATCAAAGAACCGGGTGTTCATGTCATTGCGGGCCGACTTACCCCCGACCGTGATCAGGGGAATCTCGTCAAAGCTCATCGCAATGTCGGAATACTTGGCTTGGTTCAGGTAGATTTTGCGCTTGATCTCGTCATCGACCTGAGCACCCTGCGTGATGATCTGTAGGCCGCCAGAGTCCGCATGGGTCTTGTAGTAACACCCTTTGAAGTTCTCGAACGCGATGGGGAACTTCTTCTCGCAGTATGCGTTGTACAGGAGTGAAAACCGATGGTCGTCAACCCCGTCAGCCTGCTTAAAGTAGTGATGGAGACGCTTGGCTTCCTCCGGGAAATCACGGATCGAGGGGTAGGTGATACGGGAGTACGAGACCCCCGACATCACGTATTCAAAGGAGTGTTTTGTTGTCATCGAGCAATAGACATGAATTCAGCACGGGTCGTGGCATTGTCCAGGAAGGCGCCACCGAGCTTTGAAGTGATAGTATGTGACCCGTGATCTTCAACTCCGCGTGATTTCACACAGTAGTGTTCGGCATCAATGTAGACGGCAACGTTCTTTGTACCCAGAATGTAGCAAAGAGCATGCCAGATTTGATCCGTCAGTCGCTCCTGAATCTGAGGACGGCGAGCAAAGTACTCAACGATTCGATTGAGTTTGCTCAGGCCGAGTACCTTCCCCTCTGGGATGTAGGCAACCGTGGCCTTGCCGTCGATAGTGACGAAGTGGTGCTCACAGGCAGACATGACGGTGATGTCCTTTTCGACGACCATCGAGTCATAGCCCATCTTGTTTTGCACCGTCGTCGCCTTCGGAAAGTTCTCGGGATTCAGTCCCCAGAAGAGTTCCTTGACGTACATCTTGGCAACCCGACGTGGAGTGTCGCACAGGCTGTCATCGGTCAGATCGAGACCCAGAGTCTCCATGATCTCACCGAACAGGCCGGTGATCTTGCGTACCTTCTCGTCATCGCTCAGAGGGGTATTGACAGTCGGGGTATTGACCTTCACTGCCTCCAAGTACGATTGAATTTCGAGGCCGAGTTTCGGGTCAGTTTTTGTAGATTGAAAAGACATCCAGTTTCCTTGTTTTATATGTCGTGGGATACTTACCAATCAAATTATTCGGTAAACCCATGATGCATCTGCTGCTTGACTCCTTCAAGCAACTCTGCTGGTGTCTGTGCTTGCCACCGTGGCTCCTTAATCAGAAGGCTGCTAGCCATGCCGATCAATTCTTCTTCTCGTCCAGCCGTCAGCTGGCGATATGCTTCAACGGTCGGGGCACCGAAGTTTGCCAGAGCAAAGTTGATGGCTTCCCACTGGTCGGCATGGAATGAACAGGCGTTCTTGTCGTGCTCACGGCATTCGACTTCGGTCAGTACGCAACGGCCATTCGTCACGGCAAAGATGTAGTTGTTGACGGCCATGAAGATGAACAGTGCCGACTGCTCCATCGAGACACCAGACGGCATCACACGCAGGTTGAACACCTTATGCACATCGTTGAACTTGACCGTCGCTTCGAGGCGTGGATCGTCTGCAGAGATCAAGGACGTGTGATCGAAGTAGTACTCGAGGAACTTGCGGACTTCCTTGAAGTGGCCGAATGGGAAGACCCATCCGTGTTCATCGATCTCACCCTCAATCTTGAGAGTTACGCTTCGGTCGTAGCCGTGAAACTTGGCGCACGATCCACTGAACTGCTCGTTTGATTCGTCCTTGTCGAACCACTGTTGGTGGGCACAGGGTAGATTCGGAAAGGTTTTGGCGGTCGAGAATTTCATGGGCTTCGATGGTTTGGTCGTTGAAAGTGATCTGCCACGGGATGTTGTGCTGGCGGATTGCGTGGGCTACCTCGTACGAGTAGTCCTGATAGATGGTGATATCACCATGTTCAGAGAGGTAGTATAGCTGGTTGATGATCAACGGATTGATCTCAACGCCGTAGATCTGCCAGTGAATCTTGAAGGGAGCGTCGAAGATTGCCTTGAGCAACTCTCGCTCTACCTTGATGTCAATCTTCTGCCCTTCACCGACCTCGATGAAGAGGGTGCCGATGCTGAGGAAGTCGGGTAGACGCCTGACCAGATGGGTCAGGGCACTGTGCGGGGTGATCGATGGAATCTTGACCAGAACATCGCAGGGCATTGCCCACTGATGATCAGAGTATCGTGTGAGCTCCTTCTCAAGGAAGTGCGCACAGTCAAGATCGATGGTGATTAGGTCGGGTTTAGGTTGTTCCATGCCGGTAATTCTACCGGCCCGACCTTCAATCAACTGAAGATATCATCGCTCCACTTCGGGTGAACCTTCTCGGGTTCGACCTTACCATCGGACACGAACTTGTTGAGTACCAGAGCCTTCTCGGTCTTGTCCTTCAGTTCGTTCTTGGCGTGTTGCTTGGAGAATGTCTTTCTCTCCTGCTCCTTCGGTTGATTGCGCTGCGTCATTTCGTTCACCTCATAGGTAATTGCTCCATCACCCGTGATTGTACAGTAAATCAGGAGAGTCGGGGAACTTTTATATCCTACGAGCTTGATAGGGATATCCGGATCAATTTTCATCCGAGTACCACGGTTGACGACAATTTCACACTCATCTTGGTGGCCGCCCCAATCACCGGGGATTACGCTCAACGTCTTGTCGAGGCCGGTGATCACCAGCATACACGAGAGCTTACGACCATCATCGGTAACTGCCCCTACATCACTCAACTTGATCAGATCGTCGACGCTCTTGATGGTCTGGATGACGCTGGCCGAGGAAGTGACGTGTGCGGCATTGATGGATTCATTCTTGAGGAATCCATTTGCCACCATCATGCTCATCGACGTAGAGACATAGCCGTGCATCACGTACTCTTTGCCCTCCATCAACCCTCTGAGCTCGGAGTCTAGGATGGACTGGCCGCGGAACACGACGAGTGACTTAGGCATAGGCCGGCCATACTGCTTGAAATAGTCGTCGGCCCCCTTGATGAACTGAGGCGTCTTTGTCCAATCGACCTTATTTCCACGGAGGTAACCGTTCATGGCACTGTAAGCCGAGCCGGTGTATCCAGCGATTTCGGAATTCTCAGGGAAGTAGGCGTTTTGGGCCTCTGAAAGCTGAGCCTTGATGCTGTACTTGTCATACAGCAGGGCCGCCTCGACCTTGTTCTTTGCAGCACTGAATTCGGCACTACCCGCACCCAGTACCGTCTCGATGTTACTGAGCTGCTTAAACAGCTTCTCAGGGGTGTCGGTGGAGAACTTAATTGCGAATCCACCAACCTCAATATCGAGTTCATCGAGTGTCGAGAAGATGCTTTTGTACGTCTTCCATTCAATCGGGGTGCGCTCACCCTTATCTGCAGGAGGGTTCTCACTGAGCCACTTGACCGTCTCTGCAGACAGGGGCATACCCGTCTTGCCACGCAGACCATTTGCCATGCCCTTGGGAGCCTTCTTGGCAACCACCGGGGTCGTCTCGGTCGGAGTCGTCTTGGTCGCTGTCTTGGTGCCAGCGTTCACGATGTACTCGGTGTCATTGGCAGCATAGAACTTATAGATGCCATCCAGACCGGTGTTCAGGCCAGAGAGTTCCAAGACAATTGACTCCTCAATTGCATTCTTGAATTCTTGGACAATGAGGTCTTTCTTCGGAAGACCTTTAGGGACAGACCATCCTTGGATGTCATGGATAGCACCGCCGAGACTCTTCTGTACCTTCGCCTTCACAGCGACACGCAAACCCTTGTACCACTCCTGAGACTGCATCCATTTCTCAGCTGAGCTGAAATCCGACTGAGACATGAAGAAATGAGCATCGGCAAGGAACTTCAATGGGTCTGCATCTGCAAGATGGAACCCGTTGGCGTCATAGACCTTACCGGTCAGCCCAATGAACATGAAGTTTTGTGCCGTCTTGAAGCCGGGAACGAAGAAGTATTGGAACTCTGCCTTGACTGGAGCCTTGACCTCTGGCGGCTTGGCTACCGGAGGTGTGACCGGGGCAGGGATATTGCTACCCATGGCAAGAGCCAACTTGGAGATGAAAAGAGCAGTCTTCGGGAACTTCTTCTGATTCGTCGGCTTGTTGACGTCATCCAAAGCCTTGATCATCGCTTTGTAATTACCGGCCAGAGCAGCGGTCTTTGCCTTTGCTGCGTGCGGATTTTTAGGAACAAACCCCGGATCCTTGGGCCAGATACTGGCGGCAATCTTATCGACTTCTTCCTTCGTCAATGCCTTGGCTACAGGCTTCGGAGCAGCCTTGGCCTTTGGTGGTTCTTCGTCAGGGAGAATCTTGAACACACCCTTCAGCTTTGACCCGGCTTCTTTATTCTTAAGATACTGGATCCAATTTGAAATAAGGGCACCCTGACCATCACCGATGACCATGTTCATTTCATAGTTCAGGATGTGATAGAAGTCGGCCGTGGCTCCATAGAAGCTATGGCCCCACTTGTTATAGAGATTATCAAACTCTTCGGTATCACCGGCTCCGGCTGCATCCACCATGTCATCGGTATTACCTGTGATTGGTGCACCAGTGAAGCCATAAAGAGCATCTATTATTTCATACGACACCTGCTTACCGAGAGGTTGATTCGCTTGGTAAGCAACCTTCTTGGTCGGCTCAGGAGCATTGACAGACGTACCGGCAGACATCTTGATGTCGATCTTCTCGCCGGTGAGAACCTGACCGAGATAGCTGTTGAAGACGTTGGCCGTGCTGGCGGCTTTGCGTTTGATCACGATGACGTCGAAATCGCCATCCTTGGGGAACTTGCCGTTCAATTGCTCTGCCGTCGGGATCACCACATTCTGCACGACCTCGAAGTCCGGACGCAGCAGCTTCGTGACGATGGCCTTGAGCGAGCTCATCTTGATGCTGAACTTGTCCTGTTGAATCACGACGATCCAGCCGTTTTTCTTCTTCGTCATGACGTTGGAGCCAAAGGCGTGCTCATATAGGATTTCACGCAGGGCGCCGAAGAATTCCAGAGGCTTGTCGATACGCTGGATCAGGGGCTTGAACTTCTTCTGGTCCGGGGACACTTCACCGATACGCACCACCTGAACGTTCTTGCCGTAGGTGGCAAGGTTGTCGAACTTGGCCTGATACTCGTGGGAGTCGGTTCCGATCTTGTACGTCTGGTACGACCCCGTGACCGTCGGCTCGTCCATGGAGTAGTGCTTGTCGCCGGCGGGTTTGGTATTGAAAAGTTCGTCTATTCTTAGCATTATTCACCTCATTCTCGTTATTTACCTTGACACATCCATCAACCGCATGTACATTAACCCCATTGAAACCTGCTGGAGAGCACCATGAAGTACAATGTAATTTTTGAATCGATGAAGGCACAGGCCCTTGCAGACGCAGTCGGTCGTCCCTTGGAGTTCAATCCGAACCCCACACCGGCCCAGGTCCGTCAGTCCCTGTCCAGCCCTTTCCTACGGATCAGCGATGACACCCAGATGGCGATGTTCACCATGGAGGCCATGCGCGAGATTATGGTTGACTGGCTGCACCACGTCAATCGCAAGGCCGAACACATCTACGCCAAGCACATGGTCGAATGGCTCAACACACAGCACAAGGACGACTTCCCGCAGAACAACACATGGCTCGGCACCCACCGGCGCATGCAATACTCGGCGGCCCCGGGTCATACCTGCATCAATGCCATCGACGACCTCAAGTACGGTGCCGTCCCCAAGAACACTTCGCTGGGCAGTGGAATCGTGATGAAGGCCCTGCCGTTTGCGCTGTCGCTGATTGCCATCGAAAGTGGTGAACTGGAAGACATTGCGAAGCGCCTCTCGGTACTGACCCACAAGTCTAGCCTGACCAACGGCGTCGTCACTGACTACCTGTACGCTGCGTCTCGGTTCATGGCCGACGGTACTTCCGAATACGCAAGGAATGTTGCGAGCAAGGGCACCACCATCGAAAACCACGGCAAGGGCTGGAACGCTCGCGAATGCCTGCAGATGGCCCTGTGGGCTGTCGGTAACGCCGAGTCCTATGAAGAGCTACTCGAACTGAGCATCTGCCACGGTGGTGACTCCGACACAGTCGCGGCCGTTGCCGGTGGCCTGTGGGGTCTGGCCGGTCTACCGATTGGCGACGAAGCCGAAACGGCCTTCAAGCAGGTCTTCGAAGGAGAACTGGTCCGTGAGACCTGCGAGCGTTTCGACCATATCGTTACCCTTGCAAATGCATAGCATTCAAAATACGTCGGTGATCCATAGCTGAGTCGTGCAGGGGGTGATGATGAATCGCCCCCTCAAACGTTGAGGCCGGGGCATTGCCGTACCGATCAAGGCCACCCCATCGCAGGGCGGTCGCAACCTCGTAACGGTTCTGGTAGTTCCAGAAGACTTCCTCCCCGAGCGATTCCTCGAAGATATGTTGGAGCTTGGTCGCATCAAAACAGTTGCGATCGTAGATATCGAATTCCTTGAAGGGTACGCCCATCTTGGTGAGGTACTCCTTCATCAGGCTGGGCAGGTCACGAATCGAGGCACGAGGACGGTTTGTGCCCCATGCAGCCTCACGGGCCTCGGGGGTGACCTTGTCGCTTTTCCACCACTCCAGGACCGACTTCTGGGTCTTGCGCCCCATCTTCAGTTGCTCGACAAAATCGAACTCAATGTAGAGCCCGGTGTCTACGAGCTCCTTGAAAGTGATGTCTTTGGCGTCGTATCGGCTCACGGTCATTCCGAAGCTGAGACAGACGGCATCGTCGTACAGTCCACCAGTCTCGAAGTCGATTGCAGTAAGGAAGTTCATGCTGGAAAGGGGCCTCTGAGGCGTTTTCTGTGTTCAGGAAGGTGTTGGTACGTTGGGAACGATTGTGGGGCTTCTAGGGCTTCACACTCGCGTCACTGTGGTTACGATACTTGACCCGTGGAAAGGTCTGCGCAAGGAGTACCAAGTCCTTGGCGAAGGCATCGACCTTGATAATCTTGATCTTGCTGTAGCGGTCAATGTTGTAGATGGCAACAAACCGATGGGAGCCGTCGATGACGAACCCGTCCTTTGAGACGATGACCGGAGCCCACTTGGCAACCTGACCTGCCCGGTACATGGTCATCAGCTTGAAGACCTTGGCTTTGTTGATCTCGTTCTGGGTCAGCATCAGGCGATCAACCTGAGTCTGCGTGTGCTTGCTCTCGATTCCTTTGGTAGCCAGCCAGTTAACGAACTCGGCCTGATGGGGTCCGTCGATCTGTGGCATCTGGCTTCTCATGATTCCGAGGTTGCCCGTAGGCAACTGCACGTTGTTGATCATCGAGAAGGCATCAAAAAATGTTTGGAATGAGGGGAGCATCTTCGTCTTCTTCTACAGGAAGGTGGGGGCGGTTGCAGAGAATCGCCTCTGCATTCATGTAGTTAGTCCAGCCCATGCCATCGTATTGGTCCGTCTTCACGTAGTGCGTGTAGAGGTCCTCATCCTTGTCATAGCCGGGTGGATGTAGACGGTCGTCATCCAAGATGACATATGCTTCAAGCATCTCATCGTGTGCGGACTCATACCAGTCGATCCACTTCCGAATCTCCAGCTGACGGTTCGTGTAGACATCGGGAGTTTTCCAGTAGTGCTCATGACTGAACAGCAACTGGCCGAACTCAGGAACTACGGCACTCAGGACGTCACCGATCCAGTCCCTGCTACGTCCGTATCTCCACGTCGAACTGACGACGATCTTGGCCCCGGTAGTCAGGGCCAATTTCTTGACAAGGCCACCAGCGGCCGGATCGATCAACGATGACGACCGGTCTCCCATAGCAATGAGGTGTCTCGGGTTGCAAATCACCCCGTCAAAGTCAAGAAAGATGATCTTCATTTAGACCGCCGGGAAGACTGGCTTCTTGTAGTTGACGCTCTTCAGGAACTTGCCCTTGACGTACTCTTCGCCGTCCTTGCCGATCACAGTTTCCTTGACCTTGACGGCAACCATCGGGAACACCCCTTCACTGTAGGTCTCGACCCCGAGGGCTTGGTACTTGTTGAGGGTATGGGCCAGCTCCTCTGTGTTCTTGCACAGGCGACTGAACAGGGAGTCGGTGACGGCCTTCAGGTCTGCATCACCATCGACGCCGAGGTAGAACTGGCCGCCATGGGCGAAGACGATGATGTCGCACAGGGCATCACGGGCCTCTTCGACGTTGTTCTCGGCAATGGCCTTGTAGAGCTCCTTGACCTCACCCTGCAGACCGTTCGATCCGTCACCGGCGATGTTACGGACCAGATTCACGAACCGTTCACTGATGACCGGGGTTCCCTTGGGGTTGCCGAAAGCTGTGTTGACCGTTGCTACGTCTTGAAAAGCACTCATTAGAAATCCTCAGTAAAACCGTAATTCTACTGAGGATCGGTTCAACGAGACGAGATCAATACTCGGCAGGTGCCTTGAGGTTCTCGTCGTAATCCAAGATGAAGGGTTCCTTCTCGATCAGGCCAAGCATGAACTTGAGGCTGTCGGCATCGTACCGGGCACGGTCGTAGTATTCCGAGCGATGGACTTGGAAGCCCTTCTCGAACAGATCGAATCCGGTGGCATCTGCAGGATGGAGGACGACGGTCCAGTTCCGTTTGCCGTTGCTTTCCGGCATGGAGTCGAACCACACGGCCAAGGGCTGTTGCCCTGTGACCTTGATTGCCAAGAGGGTCTCGTCGCCGCGCTCCTGCCGGAACACGACTTTGGCCTGACGCTTGTCGCCTTCTGGCAGTTCAAGAACAATGGTTTTCATGGTTGGTATTCGACGAGAGTGATGTTGATGTCCGGGGTCGCCTTGTTGATAAGGCGGGAGATGTGTTGCCAGTTGCCTCCGGCAATCCCTGCACCGATCATCGGGATGCCGATGTGCGGCGTCTCGGACCAACCCTCGATCTTCTCGGCCAGTTCCTTCAGGTCATCGTTCAGTTCCTGGAAGGCTGCCTCGATGTTCTTGTTCAGCTTGACCGAGTCCTCGCGGCCGGGTAGGAGCTGCGTGTACAGGTTGAAGATGATCCCGTGGGCCACTTCGGCCGCCGAGTACTGACCCGTGACGTTGGCACCGGCGATGTGGTGTTTGATGTCGGCTTCGAGTGCTTCGGGGAACTCGGACGAGACACCGGCTGCAATACCGGCCCCCATCGTATGGCAGCAGTTGCAGCCGTGGGCGATTCCATCGAACCTGCCCTCTTTGAACATCGAAAGCAGGTTACCTTTGACCGTTTGACGAATTGGCATCTTTACTCTCCAGTGTTGACGGCGACATGCAGTCAGGTTGTTGACGTCCACAGTATAACTGTGTTGCGATGGCTTTCAACCTCTTTTCGTCGACGGTCGTAATTGTTTTGTACGCAAAGACGCCTGCGGTGATCCAGATACCAAGAATCAGGACGATCGTACCGACGAACATGCACCAGAAGATTCTGGTGAAGAGACGCATCTGCTTGTGGTGTTGCTCCAGCGATTTCATAGGATTGTCTTTCCGTGGTGTGGTTGCGTTGGCTTGTTGATGAGCAGGGCATGGATTTCCTTCCATGTGTAAGGGGTCATCCCGGGCCGGGTGTCGATGCCGACGTCCATGCTCCGGAACGGCTGGTTCGGCAGATCGCCATGCACATGACCAAACAGGTGGAAGGAGCCACGCTGTGCGTTACGCCATTCCTGAATCGGGTAGTGGAACAGGTAGACGTTGATCCCGTCGATCTGAATCTCCTTGTAGTCCTGCACGCTCTCGAAGTACGGAGTGAACAAGTCCTTCCACTTCTTGATGAACTGGCAGTGATTGCCGGTGATCAGGTGGATCTTCCCCTTGAGCCTCTCGAGAATGGCGACGATCTTGTCGGGATCACGATGGAAGGTGAAGTCGCCAAGACAGTAGACGGTGCTCGTGTCCTTGATGACGGCATTCCACCGCTCGATCATGATCTCATCCATCTCATCTGTGTTGGAGCCCTCTCGGGTCTTGGGACAGAAGTTGAGGATGCCCTTGTGCCCGAAGTGGTTGTCGGACGTGAAGAAGATGTTTTCTGCGAGTGTTGTCATTGTGTGATCATCCGATTTTCAAACCAATTGCGGACGAAGTGTACACGAGCCTGCTCGTCCATTGCCATGAATCCATCAACATTTTGGCGCAGGTGCTCGATCAGGTCGTAGTATTCTTCTTCAACCTTGACGTGACCAAGGTCTTTCCAGTCTGGCTTTGTGAGCAAGTCCTGGAGCTTGGCCTCCGTCTTCCGGGCAAAGAACTTGGTGATCAGGTACTGAGGCGACTTGATCTTGAGGGCCTTATTGTCCCATCCGTAACGTTGCGTGTAGACGACATACCCCTCATGGTCCGCGACCCGGGCCTTCTCGACTACTTCTTTGAACTTACCGATTTCACAAGGCACGTGGAAGACACCAAGTTTACGACACATGTCACTCGGAAGCTCTGGGAAGAACATCGAGTTGAGGTCTTGCTTGTTCCATCCGTCTGGACGCAGGTGAAGAGCTAGACCGTAGGCACCAAACTCTTCTTTGATGATGTGAGGATCGGCCGGGTGGCAAATCTCAAACAGCATCGTCATGTGGCCCATGCCGGTGCCACCTACGTTCTTTAGGTACTCGACCCACTGTGGACCAGCTTTGTTCTTGTAAAGCATATCGGCTGCCAACTTGACATAGTCAGAGTCGGTGGAGCCTGTCGTTGAAACTATCAGATCATCACGTCCGGGGATGTAGGTCACTGCGGCCATGAAGCCGTTGACCTTGCGATAGTAGAGAACGTCCTCTTCAAGGTCGTAGTCGGTGCCTCGTTCGAACCTGTTGTAGATTTTCTTGAACGGTTGAACCACTAGATTCCAATTGGCGTCGACGATCAGGCCACGACACCATTCCAGCTCAGGCGTCCACAGATTGTTGAAGAACACCTTCCGGTGATACTTGAGGACGAACAGTCCCGGATGTGTGGTCGATTCCTTGCGGTATATCAGGCCGGGATTGGCTTCCATGAAAGCCTTGATGTCGAGTGTTGTGATCATTTATGAAAGATGTATGTGATGGTTTCAACGGGGGCAATGCGTTCAGCGTAGAACTCAAGAAATTGCTCAGAGCTCATACGTCGTTCCTTCATCATCGTCAATTTGTACTCCGGAACATCATGGATACTACCATAATCGCCGGTACATTCGATGACAATCAGTTCGACGTCAAAGTCTTTGGCAAGCTGGCAGTACACCTTCATGTCACGCCAGAACAGGTTAGTGTCAGAGACCACGACGTTGAAGCCATGTGCAAGTGCGCTCTCGGTGCTGGAGAAACATTTCCCGTGGGCAGCAGACAGCTTCTCGCCTTCCCACTTGTACTCACCGTTCTCGTACAGGAACTGGTCGGCCTCAAAGTGGTAGTGGAACTTGCCTTCCTCGACAAGCGAACGTGCAAGGGTGGACTTGCCAGACCCAGGCAAGCCTCGGATCAAGCAGAGGGCGTTCCTCATTTGTTTTTCCAAGCGTTCAAGAATTGATGGTAGATGACGTCTTCGACGTATGCGAATTTGCTTGGCCTAATTCCGGACGCATCCATCACGGTGGCGAAGCGAATAGTCTCACCGGCATTCTCAACCATGTCCCGTGGCTGATCCCACCAGTAGAAGCAATTGTTGTCTTGAAAGGCGAGTCGCCAATGCAAGGCGACCTTCCACTCACCTTCCATGGTCGGCGGATAGATCATTTGGACCGAATCAAGATCAATCCAAGGACCGCCGGGGCAAAGCTGATATGCTCTCATGATGTGTCAATAGTTCAAGTAGTCACAAATATACCCGGCAACCCTTCACAGGACGGCCGGGTATCTGGGTTTACTTCTTGGCGTTGATCTCGCCGCTCAGGACTCGCAGTTCAATGTCTGCACGATACTGGATCCATTCACGGAAGTTCGCAAACTTTGTGTCCGGGTCACCACTGGGCCATGCTTGATGTTCTGCAGGACTGGCGTGGATCGGCACCGATGAGACCAGAGCATCATGCAATGCAATGTCCTTCTCGACGTCGGGTGCCTTCTTGTCGTGGGTCAGGTAAGACACACGGGCGCAACGGGCAACCGAGATGGCGATGAGCTTTTCGAGTTGAAGCTCTTCCAGCTCGGCGTCAGTCACATAAGGCAGGTGCCAGCCAGAGGTCGGACGCGGAACGCTCACGAGGTAGGACATGCGCATCATGCGGGCCAGTTCCTGGAACTCTGGTTGAGCATCAGGGTGGCAACGCAAGGTGAAGAAGTTCTCGAACTCCGTAGCACTGACGATGGTGTGCATGTGTTGCCAGGGCTCGAGGATTCGGTTGGCAACCTGCTTGTGGAGGCCTACCTTGGTCATACCCCATGCGACGACGCAAGCCACCTTAGCGGCCGTTCTCCATAGGCTCTTGGCAGCCCTCGCCTTGCGGCCTTCGAGTTCCTGACGTGCCTTCATGCCGGGTTGGTTGGCACCCCAGTGAACCGGCATCGCAGGGTTGTGCCAGACCTGTGCAATCATCTTCTGGACCGGGATGGCTCGGCTCGAAGATGCATTGCGGCTGAAGTCCCGGTGCGTCATCAGTTCACCGTGGATGAACCGTGGGTACTTGAGTTGGAACGTCGTTAGTCGGGTGCCGGCTCCACTGATGCTGTCGGCGATGATCTTGACTTCAAAGTTCGGACTCTTTTCATAGTTGGCGAACCAGTTCCAGGTATCCTTGATATATTTGATCATTTGTTGAATTCCTCTTTGGCCTTACGGCCCAATGCGTACTTTGATTTGAATGTCCACGAGGCCTTTTCGCCATGCTTGACGATACGGATGTTCGCCAACGAGCAGACCGGCTCATTGATCTGCTCTGGACTGATGACCTTGATCAGACCCCACTCTTCGAGCAGCGCAATGATCTTGTTCTGTCGAGCCACGTCCCCATTGGTCAACGTGTTCTCTTTCCCATCAAGAATAAATAGATTCTTGAAATGGCAGATGTAGAACAGGCCACGCTTCTGCAGGATGTGGCAGGTCTGGTACAAGACGTTCTCTTGCTGTCGTGAGCTGATTCCAATACGGGTCAGGGTCTCACGTACCTTCAAGAATGTGTCTTGCTCAGTACCGATCAACTTCACTTCCACCAAGTACGGAATGATCTCGTTCTTGGACAACTTTGAGCCGACCAACTCAATTGCTTTTCTTGCTTCTGCCATTTTTCACACCGCCTATATCTTGCTTCAAACGAATTTCTTTCAACTGCTCTTTTGAGAGGATTCTCAAGGCTGACAGGGCCTTCTCGGTCGAAATCTGAAAGTGCTCTTTGACCAACTCAAGGTCTTCGAGCTTATCATCCGTCTTTTTGACCCATTTACCGTATCGCTTCTTTTTCTTTACAGAGTTCAGAAGGAAGGCATAGTGCATACGACCTTTGATACCCGGTCGTTTGTTTAGCTCAGCCGCAAACATCACAGTGTCGATGTTTTGTGATAGTCCACGGTTGATGGCGAATTCAGGGTATTCCTTCGCCGTCACATTGGGATCGGGCATCAAATCCACCCCCGTCGAGAGGATGGATTCAACCCATTGGATCATGTCAGGCACTGAACTGCACCCTCATCATGATGTGCGTACACATCGCCAAGAAGTGGATGAAGCGGTCAGGCACTTCTCGGTGCTTCGTCTGCCATTCGTCCAGGATCATCACCAGTTCTGGGACCGATGGCTTCTCGCACAACGGCTCAGCCTTGAGGAAGAGCTTCTGGTAGAACTCATCCGTCAATCGGTCTTGGTTGTCGAAGCACCACTGCTTGACCTGATCGAATCGCTTCTCTTTCATCGAGCCGATCACGGCGTCAAGGCTCGCCGATGCCATCTGGGCCAAGATGCCCTCGTCGATGATCCGGTGAGCGACAGCGTACTCCTGGAGCTTCTCGATCAGGCCACGGTTGTCCGGTTGATACTTCTTGACCATCTGGGCGATCACAGGCTTGCTGTAATTGATGCCTTGGTCATCGAGAATCTCACATGCTCGCTTGAACATCTGGGCGCCGATCATCTTCAACTCATCCTGTGAGAATGCGTATTCGATGTTCGTACAACGGGATTGGAGCGGGTCTGTGATCCGGCTCTTCGTATTGGCTGTCAGAATGAACCGGCAGTTCTTTGATACCGTCTCGATCAATCCCTTCAACGAGTCCTGAGCGGCTGGGGTCAGTCGGTCGGCTTCGTCGAGAATAACGATCTTGATCCCAGTTCCCAACAGGCTCACGGTGGTGGCGTATTGGAGAACGTTGGATCGAATTTCGTCAATCGAATTGTTCAGAGAGGCATTGATGAACAGGGGACGAATTCCAAGCTCATTGCAAAGGGCAAAGGCCGTGGTTGTCTTTCCTGTTCCGGGGGAGGCACTTGTTAGGAGCAGGTTTTGAATCTGTCCATCACGCACATATCCTTTGAAACGATCCTTGATCGACGCCGGAATGATGACGTCATCAAGTTTGCTTGGTCGGTACATTTGCGACCAAAGGTATTCACCAACATTTTTTTCCATCATGATCCTCAAAAACCAATTATGGCAGGGCTATTTCAACCCGACCAAAAACAACTCTGCTTCCAATTGATCATTGAAGGGGCCGTAAATGTCTTTTGAACAGACCCCTTCATCAATCGATATCCAATGTGACATCTTGTTGATGTCATACCGGATGTACATGTCAGGCACGTTCGAGGCCGAGGTAGTAGGTGATCTTGCGGGTCGTGTGGCTCAGCTTCATGATGCCTTGCACGCACACCTCGAAGCGATAGTCGCCGGGGAGAATCTTCAGGTTCTCGACCTTCAGCTTGTAGTAGCCGTCAGCAGCGATTGCGCCATCGCCGTCCACTGCATCGCCCAGATCAACGACGTAATCGTTGGAGGTGTCGATTTCTGGGGTCGTGGCCACGAGGCTTGCCTTACCGGCGTCCACACGGAAGGCCAGAATCTTGTGACCCAGTGCCGAGGCAGCCTTCTCGAAACCGTCGAGTGCTTCACCGGTGATGGTCACGGCGAGGTCAACGCTCGGCAGCTTCAGGGTCTTGTTCGGGTGGGTGGTGAAGCTCTGGTCGGTGAAGTAGTACTGCACACGGCTGCTTCCACCGTCGATGGTCACCTTCTTGTCGTCATCGAACACCAGAGCGGCGTCCTTCAGGGTCGGCAAGGTCAGTACGTTCAGGAACTTGCTCAGTTCGTAGATGCTGAACTCTTGTGGGAAGGAGCTGTCGATCACGGCTTCCATCAGGATAGCTTGATCGGGGGACATGGTTTTGATTTCGTTGCCGGCAACAAACTTCAGGGAGTTGTTGATGGAGGCAACGTTACGGAGGACTTCAATCTCTTCCTTGGTCAAATTCACACGGGTAGCTGTCATAGATGTCTTTCTTCAATTCGGGAAATAAAAATGAACGGTCCCTTGCTGGGCACCGTTCATGTCACTTAGGTTGTTTTCAGTCACTTGCGCATTAGGGTTTCTCCGGTTGACTTTGTCTGCGAGGTGTTGCTTAACGTACATGAGCCCCTAGTTTAAGGGGCCGGCTTATCAACGTCGGCGTCACTCTTTTGACCGAAAACCTTTTGAAGAACGAACTTATTGAGTGCTTCGAAGAACTGCTTTGAGAACAGAACTGCTACACCGCCAACGAGGCAGGTCCAGAAGAAGTCCCAGTTCATAGAGGCGGCCATCATGAGCGTGAACACAAAAGCCAGGAAGCCCGACAGAAATGTCTTCATGTATGCGAATACGTGTTCCTTGAAAGTGCGGTCAGCGTCGGCCTTAACGTCGTAGCTTTGGAAGTACGCCACTGTTGAAGCAATCAGTACCAATCCGAAGAAGAAGGCTGCTTGAATGAGCTCACTCGCGCTCGTAAAGAACTTGAGTAGTTTGATGTTTGTTTCCATTTTGTTCTCGCAACCCTTATGCTGTGTTGATCTTCCGATCTCCCCATCCCTCGTCTAGTACAGCAAGAACTACATTGATGATTGACAATGCGAAGAGCCCAAAGGCTAGTGCATTTTCATCGGTCGTACTCAGCAAGATGAACGCTGATGCTCCCCATGCAAGTGAATTTATGAACTGCGACGTAGACGTTACGTGGTATTTACCAAAGCTATTGATGCCTCTGGTCAGAATCCCGAGGATGCCACCAAAGGAACCAATCAGAATTGCGATCTGCCAGTGACTGTACGCTTTGACGTCAATCAATAGCTGTCGTAGCTTGTTGTCAGGGATCGTGAAGACGATCAGGAGCACCAGCAACTCAAAAGCAGCAAAAAACAGGAATGGAATACGCATTGCGTTGTGCCATTGTAGACCTGAGTGCTCCTTCATGTATTTTTCTACGATTGTCATGGGCAGTCTCGTTGATTACGTTGTAAGGGTTTTTATATGTCTTACTTACCCGGAAGCATTACAGGCTCTGGATAGTCATAGGTTTCCTACTTTCCATTCTCGTGGTATCAGTTTCTACAACAATTAATTGTAGAACGGAGGAACCTGAGATGACCCAAGATTGTCAAACCGGGTTCTCCCCGGTCATGTACTCGCTAACTCAAGCCTAACTGGGTCCTGTCCCATGCGGCTTCAGGCCATTTGAAGTAGTGATGTGCGGCCTGCCATTCGAAGACACCTCTTTATTTTCCGGACTGGTCTTCACGTTAATGGAGGACTCTTGGTTCATCACCGCCCTCCAGACGCTCGTCTGGTCCGTGTTGTTTCACCCATTGAAGGGTGCCACTGATCGCCCCTCTCGCAATCAGGATCAGCATAGGGGCACTTGACTATGAGTATATAGTGGAAAAGTCAAAAGGGACGTGGATAAGTATTCCGAGGACTTGAAATGACCACAATCCAAACGACACCCGCCAGCTACGATTTTGATGACCTGATGCAATCGCTCAAGGTCTTCATGCAATCGCAAACCGAATTCAAAGATTACAACTTTGAGGGCTCTGGTATTCGAGAGCTTATGCGCCTGCTGGCCTATGATGCACAGCAACGGGCTCTGCAAAACCAGTTTGCGTTTAGTGAGCTCAACCTAGATTCTGCTCAACTCCGCCAAAACGTCGTCACTCATGCAGCCAACCTCGGGTATTTCTCACGTGGGAATACTGCTGCCAGTGTACCTGCGGATATCGTGGTCACCCCAAAGGACAACCCGGACGAAGGGACTCAACTGATCCTGCGTAAGGACGTTCGCTTCTTCGCTAATCGTGATGGTGGCGCCGTCTTCTTCAGTCCCGACAAGGAATACGTGACGACGCTGGTGGATGGCGTCTACACCTTCTCAAACGTCAGGCTCGTACAGGGCACGTGGAACTTCACTTCGTTCCTGTCCTCTGCCGATGATGCCGTCGAAGCGTTCGTCATCTCTGACCGAAACATCGACGTTGACACCATGCTCGTTCAGGTTCGTGAGAACGAGACGACGAGCGCCTACACGATCTTCAACAAATTCAAAACTGCTTACGATCTTGGCTCTACCCAGACGACCTACTTCGTCAAGGAGAACCGTGACGGCCTGTTCGAGATTGAATTCGGTGACGGCAAGGTGGCGCGCAAGCTCAGCTTCGGTAACGTCATCATCGTTGAGTACCTCTCGACACTGGGCGCGGTAGGCAACGGTATCGGAATCCTGACCCCAGCCAACGGCATCGGCAACTACTTTGACATTCAGGTTGATCTGAAGGGCGAGAAGTCGTTCGGTGGCTCGGACTTCGAGGACATCAACACCATCAAGAAGGCCGCCCCTACGAGCTATGCGGCTCAGGGTAACGCAGTGACGGCTGGCGATTATGCTGCCATCGTCAAGGAAATCATGCCGTCGGCAAAGTCGATCATCGCATGGGGCGGAGAAAATAACAAGCCACTCAAGATCGGCTACACCTTTGTGTCGGTCGTGCTCGAGAACGGCGGCGTCTTGAGTGGCCCACAGAAGACATCATTGAAGAATGATTTGGAAAAATACAACGTCGGTCCTATTGACGTGATCGTCGTTGATCCTGAGTATGTCTATCTCGTCGTGGATACGACCATCGGCTACAACCCGCGCGAGACGGCTCTGGCGGAGGTGCCTTTCACCTCCAAGGTTACGGACTTCATCAAGCGCTTCTCCAAGTCGAAGCTGGAAGCCTTCGATGCCTACTTCAACAAGTCCAAGCTGATCGAGTTCATCAACCGAATCGACCGATCTATCAAGGGCAACAAGACGACTGTCCAATATGAGAAGCGTTTCCTACCGGCTATCAATTTCGTCGGGACGTACAGTTTCGACTTCGATCGTTCGTTGATGAGTGGAACGTTGTTGATCGAGAACTTCATTGTTACCGACACCGACTCGACCAACTTCGTCTACTTCATCAACGACGTCAACGGCATCCTGAAGCTGCAGAAGCGCAACACCGAGACCGACAACGTCGTGTTCATCAAGGATATCGGACAGATCGATTACGAGAACGGCCGGGTTGATATCGTCGGGTTTACCCCCATCACCATCCTGAATGGTTATGTGCGCCTGCGCGTCCGTCCTCAGGGTGATGAATCGTTGCAGGTGTTCGGCAAGGATATTCCAACCATTGAAACTGTGAACGTGAAGCTGGAAGCCGCATATGCCTAATTTCTCCGACCAGATCAAGTTCCACGTTCCGGGTCACTACCTGACGGACTACCCGAAGTTCGTCCTTTTCATTGAAAAATATTACGAGTGGCTGTACCGTCAGGGTGGCTTCACTGCGGCCGAAAAGAGCCTGTTGATCGAGGAACGTGACTGGCTCCAAGCCAACATCGACAAGTTCATTGAAACTGGTCTGATCACCGACATTGCCAACTCGGATGATGAAGTAGAGCAGGCGATCCAGCTCATGTCATCGATGAAGAATCCGGGTTCGGTCAGCCAGGACCTGATCAAGGACTTCATTTTGGAGCGCTCCTTCTCGGTGTTCGACACCAGTGAGGAAGAAGTCTTCGAGACTGCCGACGGCCATGCTCTGGAAGCCAAGGAACTCAATCAGTCAATGATTGACATGTGGATCAATACGCAGGGATTCTTCATTCCCGCTACCGGCTCTGAGGTCGGGCGACTGGATCAGATTTTGCTGGTGCGGTTGATCAAGCACATCAGCCTCGTCAAGGGAACCCAGAAGGCGGCTGAGCTGTTCTTCAGCATGTTCTTCGATGAGGACATCTCGGCAAACAACGGCGGCAACGGTGCCTTCTACAAGCCGAAGTATGACATTTTCACCATCGATGAGATCACGTCACTGATCGATGACAAGAATTCGGTCATCCGCGATGACTATTACTACAATGAGTTCAGCTATGTCATCAAGGTGAAGAACCCTCCTGAGTTCTACAAGCTGGCATTCGAGAGCGTCTATCTCAAGTACATCCATCCCGCTGGATTTATGGTGTTCCTACAACAGGCTGATCCGGATGAGATCGTCCGTGAGCGCCACGAGTTCTACCGTGCGTCTCAAGCCACGTTCATCAACAACCAAGGATTCATGGAATTGGTCGGCTTCGACGTCGCCCGTTTCGAGAAGAACGTCCTGTTGCTGGAACAGGGTGCCGTGAACCTCGCAATCAAGTCAATTGAAGTCGATACGAACGATGGCTGGGTTCTGGGTACGGATACGACGCGGGTGGGTAAGACAACATCCCCCTTCGGCACACAGAACGCAACGCAGTACGCCGCAATTTCAGAAGGAGTGGTAACGGTACGTCAGACCATTTCGGTCGAACAGAACACCGATTACTGCTTCTCGTACTTCATCAACACAGGCTCCGGTTGGTCACGTCTCAATTCGACGTTCAACACTGGATCGTCGGACATGAAGACTATTGAAATCGTCTATGAAGTCTTGGCTGGTGAGCAGGTCTCATTCAGTTGCGCCCAGCTGGAAAAGGGAACCATCCCGACAAGCTATATCCCAACCTTCATTTCTGGTGCCGCAAGAGCTCCTGACATCTTGGTTGATGAAGTATCTTGATGATAAATAAGAAGAATTAGGAAACATCAATGGCACATTACTCACAATCATTTGTCGCGAAGTACGGTCTGTCTGTATCGGCAGCCGAAGACTCGACCACAAATGCCAACTACTTCCCGCTTTTCGGTACGCAGTCGGTCGGTGTGCTGGCGATCAAGGCCAGTTCAACGAAGCTGAGCTTCAACCCTTCATCTGGTCTGTTGTCGGCTACCGCCTTTGCCGGTAACGGTGCGGCCCTGACGAACCTGAACATCTCCAACATCACTGCCGGTGTGCTGCCTATTGCTCGCGGCGGCTCTGGTACGAACCTTGCCACCGGTACAGGCAACAACGTGCTTGCGACTGGCCCTGTGCTGGAATCGACGACACTGAACGTTGCGACTGTTGTCAACGGAGCTTTCTCGGTCAACAACGGCTTCACCGTCAATGGTGGCTCTGTGGTCTTCAACGTCGGCCTCTTGATCCCTGCTGGTGCCATTGAAATTGGACGACAAGATGGCACGGCTCAAGGCGCACTGATCGACTTCCACAGCAGTGGCAATGCCAACGACTATGATTCCCGCATCATCGGTACGGGTGGTTCGGCTGCATCTCAGAACGGTTCGTTGAGCTACTTCGCTAACAGCGGTCACAACTTCACCGGGGCGATCTACTCGACCGGCGACATCACTGCGTTCTCCGACATTACCCTCAAGACAGATATTGAACAGATCAGCAATGCTCTGGCTCGCGTCCTGTCTTGGCAGGGCGTCACGTACCGTCTCAAAGAGAGCGGTGAGTTTCGCCGTGGGGTGATTGCTCAACAAATCCAAGAACAGACGCCAGATCTGGTCATCAAGAACCCGGACAACGGTCTCCTGGCTGTGATGTACCAGAACATGGCTGCCGACTTCATCGAAGCATTCCGTGAACTGAATGCCAAGGTCGAGAAGATGGAAGCTCGGATCAAGGAGCTGGAGGCACGATAATGGCAACCCCCACAACTGGCGCAATCTCGATGAGCCAAGTCAGGGCCGAAGCTGGCCTGACCGGGCAAATCAGCATGAGCAATGCCACTGTTCGTCGGATGGCCGCCACCGCCTATGTTGGAAACACATGGGCCACGGCTCCCATTTCGTTGGGCTCGGCCCGTGCTACCAAAGTCTTCCGCGGAGACAACGTCAACATCACGCTCTCGGATCATTACAACAAGAGTGCGGTGACTACCTACAAGTGCATTGTTGAGCCCGGAGCCCGGATTCTCAATCAATACAACTCTACCGGATGGGCTTTGAACACTGGGGCTTTCCCGGGTGCGTCACAGATCATCATCATGAACTTTGGTCAGTTCCTCGGATTCGGTGGACGCGCCAATGGTGGTGAAGGTGGTCACTGTATTCATGCAAACTTTGCCAACCAATGGACCTCTATCTTCAACAAATCAGGAGGCCTGATTTACGCCGGTGGTGGTGCTGGTGGTTACGGTGGACAGGGTGGTACGGGTGGTCGTGGCGGTGGTGGCTATTACGTGGCTACGCAACAAGAAGGCCCATCGTCTGAGGCGACGACGCACGGTGTCTACCGATACACGACGGGTACGACCTATTGGAAGTGGCATGCAGACGGATGGCCGTACAACAATTACTTCTCAACTGCGGGTGACGGCAACAATCAGGTCAACCACGGGCCTCATCGCTACTATCGTGGCGGTCAAGCAGCCACGCTGTACGATCCGGTCTTCGGCTATTACAACGTCTACGAAATCTATCGTCAATGGGACTACAACGTCTACACTGAAGGCGGATGGGGTGGTGGCGGTGGTGGCGGAGGCACAGGCGGCAATGGTCAAGGTTGGGACATCGGGCAGAATGCTCCGAGTGGTGGTCTTGGCGGTGGCGGTGGAACTCAAGGCGGCGTCAATGCTGGCTGGGGCGGCACAGGCGGCTCGGGTGGTCCCGGTGGCTGGGGTGGTGGCTGGGGCGCATATGGCCAGACTGGCGGTCAGGGCAACACTGGCTTCACGGGTGGCAACGGCAACAACGGTGGTGGCGGTGGTGGATCACCGGGCGCAGGTGGTGGCGGTGGTGGAGCTCCTGGATTTGCTTACTATATAAATGGTCGTGGTGGTGTTAACAATGAAGGCGCCATCCTAGGAAGAGTTCTAAATTAAGGAAATATTGAATGAGTGACCTGAAGGTATTTGAGTATCAAATCACTGAATTCAATGAAGAGGAAAAAGTCCTCAAAGTCCAATTCAATGATGGGGCATGGGCACAGATTCCCCTGATGATGCCATTCCCTGATACTCCTGAAAAGATCGATGCGATCGTCAGGACCTGGACGTTGCCACTTGAATTGATGGAAGCAAAAGCGGCCAAGGCCGATCTGAGCTTCGTCAAAGACATGGTCGGCAAAACCAGACGGGCTGAACGCTTTAGCTTCAAGCAAGCGGCAGTCGATATTGCAAAAGAGCATGAAATCAAAAACGCGGCATTGGGACTTGTTCCTATCGACGCACCACTGGAGTAAATGAAAATGGGATACTTTGTAAAAGCAACAGAAAACGCTCTCGACATCACCTATGTCGGTGACGACGGCAAGCACATCACCAAGACTGTGAAACGTGGTGACACCTTCGAGTTCGAGGGTCAGTTCATCAGCTCAGTCAATACGCCGGGTGAGGCTCTACCCGCAGAAGGTGGCAGTGCAGGTGCTGGTTACGTTCAGCCTCCTGTAGAGGTCGAAATTCCCGGCGAGCCGGTGGTTACAGACGAACCTGCACATGGACCAGAGCCGGAAGAAGGCAAGAAGGAAGACGTGAAGCCAGCCGAAGAGCCGGTCAAGACTCCTGCCAAGCGTGGTCCGAAGCCAAAGCCGAAGGCACAAGACGACACGACTAAATAAACCATGACAGACCAAATCATCCGAGTTAAAGCAGGCACAACAATCGACTGGCAATTGAGCTGGCTCGTAGGTGGGAAGCCGCAAGACTTGGATGATTTTGACATCTTTTGTCAGATCAAAGACACAGCCGGCGTATTGAAGTTGACGATGAGCGTGACCAAAGCAGATCAGGCAATCCGCAAGGGTTCCTTCAGTCTGCATGCCAACGCTTCTGCGACGAGCCTCAGGCCCGGTGTCTATGATTGTGACGTGGTTTATCGGAACATTGCAAGTGGACAGGTTGAGTCCACCGAGACGTTCTACGTAGAATTTTTGAAGAAAGTGTCTGGTGTCACGTAATGGGAGCTAGAACAAACGTCGTGAATACGCAGCCGTATTCAGTCACTGACCTGTCAGATGCACAGCACATGGTCACGGTGATTGGGGTCGGCTCCAATTCCGTCACGACGATCGAGGACTCCGAGAACAAAATCACCGTCATCGGTATTGGGATCAAGGGCGATAAGGGTGAGGCCGGAGACGCTGGTGGTTCTGGTGGTGACAAGAATTATGAACACATCCAAGCAATCCCTGCTTCGACGTGGAATATCATTCACAATCTGGGGAAGTACCCATCGGTGAATGTGATCGACTCTACGGGATCACTCGTAGACGGCGACGTTCTTTATCTTGACATAAACACGGTTCAGGTCGGGTTTGGTGCTGGGTTCTCCGGCAAGGCATTTCTGAACTAAAGGAAAACAAAAATGACACGTAAGTTTCTAGTCTCAATTGACCACACGAACCTTGAATCGCTCAACTTCAAGTTTCAAAACCTGACCAGTGACCCATCGTCTGGTGTCGGTGCAGGTAGCGCATACTTCAACTCCACTGCCGGTAAGCTCCGTATTCACAACGGCACGTCCTACGTGGAGCCCACGGATCGTGCTCAGCACACCGGGACTCAACTCGCTGCCACGATCTCGAATCTGGCAACGACCGTCAAGGCATACCGTCTCGATGAATTCGCATCGCCGATTGCCGACGTCAACTTCAATAACCAGAAGCTGACCGGTGTCGCTCCGGGTGTTGCTGGCACAGACGCCGTCAACCGGAACCAGCTCGACGCACTGCAAAACGGTACGGATTGGAAGGACTCGGTACGTGCTGCGACTTTGGTCAACATCGCACTGACCGGACTCCAGACGATTGATGGCATCAGCCTCTCGGCCGGTCAACGCGTCCTGGTCAAGAACCAGACCACACAGTCTGAGAACGGCATTTATGTCGTAGCCTCTGGTGCATGGACCCGTGCTGCCGATGCAGGTCAGGGTGAACTGACTGCCGCCACTTCGGTAATGATCGAAGAAGGCTCGGATCAGGCATCGACTCAGTGGCGCATTACGACGACCGGAACGATCACCGTTGGAACCACTGCGATCGCGTGGGGCCAGATTGGTGCCGGTACGACGTACACAAGCGGCACAGGTATCGACATCCAAGGCAATGTCATCAACATTGACACTGCCGTCGTTCCCCGCAAATATGCGGCGACGATTGGTACGGGCGCAGCCACCTCTATCCCCGTGACTCACAATCTCGGATCGAGTGATGTGACCTACAGCATCCGTCAGGTGTCTGACAACGTGATCGTCGATTGCGACGTGACCGTGACTTCGGCCAACGTGGTGACCTTTGGGTTCGCAGTCGCTCCTGCCAGCAACTCTCTGCGCGTCGTGATCCTTGCTTAAGTAGATGGAGGGTAATGCCCTCTGTCTATTGGAGATTGATTAATGGCACGTACATATCTTGGGTCAGTTCCCGTCTCGGCGAATGCCCTTGTTCAGAAGCAGCAACTTGACGCTGCCGCTTTCGTCATCACGTTTGACGATGCCGAGCCGACTCCGCTCAAATATGGACATTGGTGGGTCCAACCATCCTCTGGACTAGCCTCCCTGTGGGTTCCTACCTCGACGGGTGATCTTGGAACATGGTTCTCTCCCGTAGGACTCGCAGGAGACCTGAGCGACTACCTCAAGAATACGACCGATACATTCACCGGCACCCTGACGATGGCCGGTCACGTCATTCCTGACGCCGACGTTACCTATGACCTCGGCAGTCCTACGAAGATGTGGCGTGACCTGTATGTGGGTCCGGGCTCGATCTACCTGAACGGTAAGAAAATTCTTGAGGATAACAGTGACACGGTCACTTTCTCCACCGACACCGATCAGAATCTGCGGGTTGAAACATCCGGCAGTGGCAACATCGAACTGAAGGCCACTGGCTCTGGGGCCATCTTGGCTCAGGGCACGGTGATGGTCTCAAGTGGCAAGAAGATCCTGGACTCGGCTGGCATCAAAGTTGAGTTCGGGGATGACATCGACGTGGGTGTCAACAAGGTAACGAGCTCTGCGGTTCCATCCGGAGCAAACGACCTCGTCAACAAAGCATTCCTCGATAGCGTCACCGTCAACGATGCAACCATCGTCCGCACCACTGGAGCCCAGACGGTTGCCGGCGCCAAGACGTTCTCGAATGACGTGGTTGTCAATGGCAACCTGACAGTGACGGGTACGACCACTACGGTCAACAGCGAGACCATTGCTCTTGCTGACAACATCATCGAACTGAACTCGAACTTCACGACCGGTACGCCGACTGAGAATTCTGGCTTCTTGGTTCGTCGTGGTGATCTCGGAACGGTGCAATGGATTTGGGATGAGGCGAACGACCGTTTTACGGCCATTAGCGGGGGTTCTGTACTCCAGAACATCTACGTAGGGGCGATCACGGCAACTGCCTATAATGGCCTAACGAAGGCGTCGGTGGGCCTCCCTAACGTGGATGACACGTCTGACCTTGCAAAGCCCATCAGTACGGCAACTGCTTCTGCGCTGGCTGGTAAGCAGGCCTCATTGGGCTACACTCCTGTTCAGCAAGGCACGGGTGTAGGCCAGACTGGTAATATCATCAAAATCGGCTGGAGTGCAGGCTCACGACTCAAGGCCACTGTAGACTCGACTGACCTCGGCAATCTTGTCTTTGATGGTCACTTGAGCAATTACGTCCACAAGGCGGGCGCGACAATGACGGGTGGTCTGATCGCCACCTACTTGCAAAGCACTGGGACGTCAAGTTTTGTTGGGACGATGACTGCTGCCCTGATTAATGCCTCTCAGGTCGTCTCTTCCACAAGCATCAGTGCCTCTGCCAATAGCGGCTATTACATCAGTGGCTCATTCGCCGAAGGTGGCAACATCGCCGCCAGAGGAATTGAGATTAATCCATCTTGGGAAGTGTGTAGCTTGCAGGCTTACCACGTCCCTGGCAATTGGGCTGGTCTGAGATTCGTTGTCGGTAGCTCGGCAGCCGTGGTGTTTGAGTTCCGCAACAATGGTGTCGGTTATTCAAATGGATGGGGCACACATAGCGATATCCGTCTGAAATATGATCTGGTCAAGGTTTCCGATGCTCTGGAAAGAACAAGGAAGCTCACCGCATTTACGTATCTGCGCAATGACTTCAAGGATGTATTCAAACAAGTCCAGCCACGTCAGTTGGGCCTTATTGCTCAGGATGTTAAGAAGGGCGCACCGGAAGCTGTCAGCGGGGATGATATTTTGTCTGTTGATTATGGCTCTATAAGTGCCCTTAACACACAAGCCATCAACGACCTCCATGATATCGTTATTGCTCAGGCCAAAGAAATTGCTTACCTGAAGGACGTAGTCGCCAATCTCATTGGTCGTGTTGACTCGATTGTTGATTAATGCCAAGCCCTATGACGAAATACTACAGCCCCTCCACAGGTACTTTCTATCCTACGGCTCATGGGGCAGCCCATGACAGCGTCCCGATTAGCGATGAACTCTATGCCAGCCTCATGGGCAAGCCCTGTGAGAATGATGTAAACGGCATGCCACAACTCAAGCTGTCTTGGCGACGTGAGAATATGTGGACCAAGATCAAGGATGAACGTGATCGTCGTAAAGACGGTGGCGTCAAGGTCGGTAATTCGTGGTTCCACAGTGATGCAGACAGTCGCATTCAGCAACTGGCTCTGGTCATGATGGGCGCCAACGTTCCGCCCGTCCAATGGAAGACTTTGTCTGGCTCATATGAAACAATGAGTCCGACATTGGCGATGGGGATTTTCACAGCAATGGCCACCCTAGATATGGTCCTGTTCGCAAGAGCAGAACAATTGAGGGCTCAGGTCTACGCCAGTAGCAATCCCGAGTTGATTAACATAAAAACGGGGTGGCCTCAGAGCTACGAAGACACACTATGATCAAACTGGCAATGTACAAGGGCAAGGGGATGATCGGCAATGCCATCATCCGTTTCTGGACACGTTCACAATACTCCCATTGTGAATTGATCAGCACCAAAGAGGGTGCCAATTACGGGATGTCATCGAGCCTGATGGACGGTGGCGTACGCACCAAAGAGATTGATTTCGCCAGCGGGAACTGGGACATCATTGATCTGCCGTGGGCCGATGAAGACGACGTCAAGCAATACCTCTTCGAGACGATTGACGAGAAGTACAGCTGGCTCGATCTGATCCGGGGTCAATTCTTCAATCGCCCGTACAACGAAGAAGGAGCCTCGTTCTGCTCTGACTGGTGTGCCACGGCACTCGGTATCCCGAACGGTACGATGTACAGCCCACGCAGCCTCTATGAGCAGTGCGTCTTCCTCAACATGATGGACAAGGCCGGGATAAATAACCCTTACTGAGGATAACGAATGGCAACCAGTTTCAACCTTCCAGCGAACCCGACCGTAGGTCAGGAAGAGACACTCTCGAACGGGGTGCGCGTCGTCTGGAATGGTACAGGCTGGATTGCCGACGCAACAGCAGATGAGGACATCCTCGCTAGGCTGCTGCCCGTAGGAGGCACGGCCAATCAACTGCTTCGCAAACTGTCCAGCGGTTATGAATGGTTCACACAAGTCATCACCAAAGCAACGGTCGGCCTATCCAACGTAGACGACACCTCTGACCTTGCGAAGCCTGTCAGTGACGCTACCCAGTCGGCTCTTGATTTGAAGGTGCCTACAAGCGCTCTGGGGGTGTCGGTGGCCACCCTAGAATCGGGTAAGGTTCCGTCCTCACAACTCCCGGCCTATGTCGACGACATTGTTGAGTACGCCAACCTAGCCGCCTTCCCTGCCACTGGCGCAAGAGGTATCATCTACGTTGCCCTTGACACGAACCGTCAATATCGTTGGACCGACACGGTCTACGTTCAGATGGTGTCGTCTCCCGGTACGACCGATGACGTGACGGAAGGTACGACCAATCTGTACTTCACTGCTGCGAGAGTCCTATCATCGGTCATCGCTGGTCTGTCTACTGCCACAAGCACAGTCATCACTGCTGCAGACACGGTGCTGGTCGCCCTTGGGAAATTGCAGGCCCAGATCACTCTTCGTGCTACGCTGGCCTCCCCGACCTTCACCGGTACGCCACAGGCTCCTACTGCGGCAGTCAACACCTCCACAGACCAGATCGCGACAACGGGTTTTGTCCAAGGCCGTCATGCATTCACTGGAGTACAGAGCGTCAACAACTCTGTACTGACAAACAGCGGTGGAACCATTGCTTTTGATGCCTCGTTGTCAAACCATTTCACTCTGAGCCTGACTGCCAATGGGACGCTTCAGAACCCGACCAATGCGATAGCGGGCACATCATACGTCGTTTCCATCATACAATCAACCGGGAATACGAGCCTCTCGTTCGGGTCTAATTACAGATTCCCCGGTGGCGTGATACCTACTGTCTCTCAAGGTGTTGGTCAAAGGGACTTGCTCTGTATGTATTACGACGGAACCGTCTTTTATTGCACCTACGGTAAGGCGTTCTAATGTTTCCTGGTCCGCTGATTCAGATCATGTCTGTCCCTGAGGTCGATCCTCATTGGGCAAGCGTGAGTGCTATTCTTGGATTCGATGAAGAACAATATTCCATCACCGATCCAAAGGGAGTAACATGGGGAATGACCGGGCCTAGCACAAATGCTACGACCACTGGCGCGATGTACGGATCAAGAGCATTGAGCATCACCAGTGCCGGCGACAGGGTCACTACACTTGAAAATCAAACGACTGGCGATTTTGAGAATGGCGACTTCACCGTTGAATTGGCCTTCAAGTTCAGCAGCCCATCATCACAATTCCCGGTGCTCATCGAAGCATATGCGCACGCGAATTATCCGTATGCAGACACCGCCATCGCATGGCAAATCTACCTGAACAATTATGCGGGTGGCGGAGACGACATCTATTGGTACTCTGGTGCGAATACGGAATGGATTGGCGGCAACAATGGTGGAACCATTCATCCTTATGATGGCAACTGGCACACGGTAGCATACAGTAGAGGCGGAAGTATTGGTCGACTGTATTTCGATGGCGTGAATATCGCCACGAATAATGAGGATTATGCGTACTACTTTGATGCGACTCGAATCAACATCGGCTCCAGTGACAACGGTGACAATAGCGCCCGATCTGTTCTGATTGACGAGGTCCGGATCACCAAGGGTGTTGCCCGCTACACCGACTCCAGCTACACGCCAAGAACCATCCCATTCCCACGCGCATAAATACTCCGTTCATAGGAGTGTTCATGACAACAGTTGCGGCCGACCTCAAGTCAATGTCTTGCGACTCCCTCGTATCGTGGGGAGAGCGGTCCTTCTATGTCAAGAAGATCATCAAATACAAGGGCAAAATCTACGGGTTTGCGGGTGACTACGATTCAGTCGTGAAGATGATCGACTGGCTCAAAGGCAACAAGAAGCGCAGACCCAAGGACGTCAAGTGGGGCGATGAGTTTGAAGGGTTGGTTCTGTCCAAGCAGGGACTGTTCTACATCAACCCAGACTTCAAAGAGCATCCCTTCAACCGTGACTGTTTTGCCATTGGTTCTGGCTCTGGTCCTGCCATGGGAGCAATGATGGCGGGTGCAGATTCAGCCAGCGCAGTGTCCATTGCCTGTGAGATTGATCCTAACTCAGGCGGAGAAATCCATACCGAGTTCCTTTGAACAGTTAAATACACCGAATTAAGAAGGTTTTGATAATGACGCTTCAGAAAACAAACGTAAACGTTGCTCCGTTTTTCGACGATTACGATCCAGCAAAGAATTTCCACCGGATCATGTTCCGTCCACGCCCTGTACAGGCCCGTGAACTGAACCAGCTCCAGTCGATCCTCCAAGATCAAATCTCGAGGTTCGGTCAGCACATCTTTAAAGAAGGCTCGATGGTCATCCCGGGTGGTTTCCGTGCCATCCTGGATCAAGACGCAGTCTCGATCACTTCCCTGACGACCGGTACGATCTTTGACATTACGAACCACGTAGGTCAAGTGATGGTCCGCTCGGTGTCGTCCAACCTGATCGCCAAGGTCCAGAAGGTCATCCCTGCTGTCGATACTGATCCGATCGTCCTGTTCGTTGAATACCAGAACTCTGGCTCAGACAACGAGACACGCACCTTCACTGCAACTGAAAACCTCGTCATCTACTTCGAAGACGGCGTCGATCAAGTGACTCTGGCTACTGCCTCCTCTGCTTCGGTGAGCAAAGGCATCTGGGTCAAGTCTCTGGCTGGTGTCTACTTCGTGCGTGGTCACTTCGTGCAGACCACCGATCAAGACTTCGTGGTGTCCAAGCTCACTACGAACAAGAACCTGCGCGTCGGTTTCAAGGTTGTCGAAGACATCATCGACGAACTGACTGACCCGACCCTGAACTCCAATGCTCTGGGTTACTCGAACTTCATGGGTCCGGGTGCATCCCGCCTCCGTATCCGCCTGCAAATGGCTGGTAAGGAGCTTGCTGATGACGCTCCTGACTCCAGCTTCGTGGAAGTGATCCGCATCCGCGACAACCAAGTTCAAAATCAAGTAGACACCTCGGAATATGCCGAGTTGATGAAGACACTCGCAAAGCGCACCTACGAAGAGTCCGGTGACTACACGGTCACACCTTTCGGACTCGATGTACGTGAGCATCTGAAGACCGGTAACGACGGCGTTTTCCCTCCGGAAGAAGGAGGCGACGAGTCGAAGTTCGTGGCTGTTGTGAAGCCCGGTATCGGATACGTGCAAGGCTACCGTACCGAGAACGTAGGCAACCAAAATGTCGTGATCGACAAGGCTCGTGGTTCCACGTTGTCAAACAATGCTGTTACGTCCGCGGACTACGGTAGCTATTTCATCGTCAACACGCTGTCTTCTGCGCCGGATATCGACATCACCAAGGCCGTGCAACTCCGTGACAACACGAACGCACAGGTCGGCACGGTGAGCGTCCGTGGCATCATCAAGGAGAGCGCAACGACTTGGCGCATCTACGTGTTCAACATGGTGTTCAACGCCGGTAAGACACTCAACAACGTTGCCAAGCTCTATTACAACGACGCATCGAACCTGTGGAGCTGCAACCTCGTGTCGTCAGTGCTCTACGAAGGTGCCAAGAACAACCTCGTGTTCCGCCTGCCGGTTGACGTGGTCAAGTCCCTGAAGCCGTCCGGTGTCTCTGACACGACCTACTCGGTACTGCGTTCATTCAATGTGACGACCAATGCCTCGGGCGTTGCATCGATCTCACTGAACGCCAACGAAGTGTTTGACAGTCTCAACGACTGGGAATGGACCATTGCCTACACGGGTGCTGCAAACACTGGTGTCGTGATCGCGAGCCCGTCTGGTGCAATCACCTTCGGTGGTACTCCGGTCGGCAAGAGCATCACGATCAACCTGACTGCGACACACGCAAACAAGGCGATCAAGGTCATCGCTCCTGTCATCAAGTCAACCTTCATCGAGAAGACGAAGACTCTGACGACGAACACCGAATCGCTGGTCCTGTCTGGTGTGAACGGTAAGGTGCTCGCCAAGGCAGACATCTACAAGATCGTCTCGATCATTGATACGAACAACGGTGCAAACCTGTTGAACTACTTCAAGCTCGACAACGGTCAACGTGACTCGTGGTACGAATCTGGCGTCATCTCCACTGTGGACGGTGCTACGATCACCCGCAACCTGACGATCGTCTATCAATACTTCGCCCACTCGACAGGTGACTACTTCAGCGTTGATTCCTACGGTGGTCTCGGACGTAAGAACATTCCGAAGTACCCTGTCGGCGGCAAGCTGATGAACCTCGCAGACTGCGTTGACTTCCGTCCTCTGAAGGATGCGGCCGGCGCGTTCACGTCCCTGACGGTGACTGGTGAAATCGCAAAGCCGGGTGTTGCCATCCGTGCCGACATTGAGTACTACCTGCCGCGTATCGCCTCCGTGTACCTCGACCAGAACAGTGAGTTCGGCGTGGTCAACGGAGTGTCTTCATCGAATCCTGCGATCCCTGAAGTACCGGCAGGCTCAATGCGCCTGTACAACCTGAGCATCCCGGCCTACACCGAGGACATCTCGAAGATCGTTGTTCAGATGATTGACAACCGCCGTTACACGATGCGTGATATCGGCAAGATCGATCAGCGCGTGTCGAACCTTGAGTACTACACGTCCCTGAACATGCTGGAGCAGGCGACCAATCAAGAGCAGATCATTGACCCCGTGACTGGCAACAGCCGTTACAAGAATGGTTTCGCAGTCGATGGCTTCACTGACTTCTCGCTGGGTGACAACGGCAACCTCGAATGGATTGCTGCCCTCGACCCGCTGGCAAAGGTGCTGCGTCCTTCGTTCATCCAGAACGTGATGGACTTGAGCCAAAACAGCCTGACGAACACACAGCGCAAGAAGGACCTCTACACGATCGCATACACCGAAGTGGCTGCGACCGAGCAAATGCTCGCAACGAAGTTCGTCAACATCAACCCTTACGCCGTGTTCACATGGGTGGGGAAGACGACCCTGACTCCTGCGTTCGACTACTGGAAGGACGTTGTCTACAGTGAGCCTCTGATCCTGAATCAGACCATTGACAACACCGGCGGTGCCCAAGCAGGTACGGTCTACGACTACGTCTACAAGTCATGGGACTCGACACAACAGACTGCCATCTTCGCCGTGATCGGACGTTGGGCTGCAGCTGCTGTTCGTACCGATACGACTACGACGACCGAAACGACGACTACGACGACTACGACCTCCATCAACGAGAGTCTGAACTCATCACAGCGCGACAACTTCGTGTCCAGCGCAGTGATCCCGTTCATGCGAGCCATCGACATCACGTTCAGTGTCGAGAAGATGAAGCCTTTCACCCGCATCTACCCGTTCTTCGACGGTGTGGCTGTTGGCAGCCAGTGCAAGCAAACCGGCAAGAACTACAACGACCCGATCATCACGGACGCTGCTGGTGCCGCAACCGGTATCTTCACTGTGCCGAGCTCTGCATCCTTCCGCTTCAAGACGGGTACGAGCCTGTTCCGCTTCACTGACTCTGCGACCGATGGCCGTGGAACCGGTGACTTCGAGTCGGCTTCCCAGACCCTGTTCTACTCGGGCGGTACGCTGGAATCGCGTCAGATCGAGGTGACCAACACACGTACACTGACTGCCAGCGTCGACGTTCAAAGCTCGGTATCGTCTTCACAGACTTCCAGCTCAACACTGGCACTTGCACAGGTGCGTCTGCCAGCCGACCCTATTGCTCAGACCTTCCGTCTGGCTGAAGCCGGTGGCGCGTTTGTGACCAAGGTGGACATCGCCTTCAAGAGCAAGGCTGCTGCTATCCCTGTGATGCTGCAAATCCGTACCGTGATCGCAGGCTTCCCGTCTACCGATGTATTGCCACAGGCCGAGAAGGTGCTCAACCCTGCTGACATCACCACAAGCGATGACGGTTCGGTGATGACGTCCTTCGTGTTCGATGACCCGATCTACCTGCGTGAAAACGTTGAGTACGCGGTCGTCCTGCTCGCAGACACTCAAGAGTACAACGTGTTCGTTGCCCAGATGGGTCAACCGACACTGGTCGGCGAACAAGCGGTGAGCAAGCAACCTCACATCGGTACATTCTTCCAGTCGGCCAACGGTTCGACATGGACAGAGTCACAAGACATTGACATGAAGTTCAAAGTCTGGCGTGCTCAGTTCAACACCGGTACAGCATCGCAACTGGTCCTGCAAGGTAGCACCCCAGTGTTCCTGCCGATCAAGTTCAATGCCTTCTCGGTGACGTCTGCATCGACGACTGTCGTGATGGAAATGCGCAGCCACGGTCTCAGAGTCGGTGACACGTTCACTGTGTCTGGTGCTACCGGTGGCAACAACATCACTGCCGATGATCTGAACAAGACCCACACGGTTACTGCGGTGACCGGTGACCAAGTCAGCTTCGTCGTTGCGACCCCTGCCAATGCGACTCATTACATCGGTGGCGAGAACATCTCGGTCAAGGCAAACAACCCGTTCGGTCTGTTCTACTCGAACCAGACGACGATGGTTCAGCCGGGTACGAGCATCGTGTGGGAGTACTCATACAAGCAACAAAGCAACCGTGCGTTCACACCATGGACCAAGTTCGACCCGAACAATGACACTGCTCTGACCTCTGAGGGTGTTGTTCAGGCCGGTACTGACTTCCTGATCCGTGCGACTCTGGCTTCTTCGGTCTCCAACCTGAGCCCGGTGATCGATTCGGCTGGTATGCAAACCATCCTGATCCATCCGCGCCTGCTGCCTGCTACGAGCCTGTCGGTGTTCAAGTACGTGACGAAGCAGATCAAGTTCAACAACCCATCGACGCAAGCCAAGTTCTTCCTGGCTGCGAAGCTGCCGAACTCTTCGTCAATGAAGTTCTTCTACAAGCTGATCGTGACGGCCGACGAGAACGTTGATGCCAAGCCATGGGTCCAACTGGAACCTCTGACGCCTTACGTGAATGACTCGACTAGATACCTCGAGTACGAATACGCTCTGTCTGGTGTCGGCACCTTCATCGGATACCAACTTCGTGTCGCCTTCTACGGACCCGATGTGACAGATTGCCCTTCGATGAAGAACATCAGAACCATTGCCCTTGCATGATTGAAGTAGCAAAAGTAGCAGATCACCCCAATCTCGTGCGAGACATGAGAACCGGGGTGATCATCAACACAGACAATGAAGGCTTCAAGGCCTACATTGCCAGTCGTCAACGACGTGAATCTCTTGAGCAACGGGTCGATGCCATGGAAAAGAACGTGGAATTGATCCTCAAGCTCCTACAGGAACGCAAATGAGCAACATCTTTGAACTACCAGACGATCCGGCAGAAATGATGTCGGGGCTGAAGAAGAACCGCAACCGTGACGACCTTAAGGCTGACATCCTCGTCGGCCTTGGTGCTCCTACGATCCGGGTCGAACTGACCGATGAGCAACTGGATCAGGCCATCAACTCGGCCTTGCGTCAGTTCTGGACGAACCACCGGGACGGCTCCTTCGAGAACTTCTACTTCGTGGAACTGACGGAGCAGCAAGTCGCACAGGGTTGGATTCAAATCCCAGAGAACATCGATGCAATCATTGAAGTCCTGCCCAAGGGCTTTGGTCGTGGGGATGAAGGATTCGCCAACTGGGAATGGCAAATGGCTGCAGCTGCCCTCCCGGGCGCAAGTGGCTCGTCCGTAGTCGCAGGCTCTTCATATAGCGTTGCTACCCCCGGCACCTCTGGTGGTGTTGCTGGCTCATTCGGTGGCGTACAGAAGCTGAACACCGGGATGCTCAACCAGTTCGGATTCGCTGACTACATGCTCGCCAAACAGGCCATGGACACGGTGCGCTACATGACCGGATCGGATGTGAACTACTTCAACTTCGTCCGCTATCAACGCCGTATGTACCCACGGTTCCCAGTTCGCCCGGGTGAGTTCATCGCATTTCGTTGCTACGAGAACGTTGACCCGGACAAGAACCCTGAGCTCTTCGGTGAACTGTTCGATGACGAGATGTTGAAGAACCTTGCCACCGCCAATGCCAAGATCATCTGGGGCTCAGTGCTCCGCAAGTTCGGTGGCATCCAGCTCCCGGGTGGCGTGACACTGGAAGGTGACTCTCTGATCGCCGAGGGCCGTGAAGACTCGGAGCAGTTGATCAAGGAAATGCAGGACATGGTCCCTGCCGACTTCTTCATCGGGTAAGTAGAACCCATTCGGAGAACTTGATGATCAACGCAACAAAAGATACCTTTTCAACTGAAGTTTTGGACGCCACGGCACCGGTGCTTGTGGACTTCTGGGCTCCTTGGTGTGGACCATGCAAGATGATGGCCCCTGCACTGGAAAGTGATCTTGGCGTCAAGGTCGTGAAGGTCAACATCGATGAAGAGCCCGGTCTCTCGCAGGAATTCAAAGTCCGTGGTTTGCCGACCCTGATGATGTTCAAGGAAGGCAAACCCGTAGCAATGCGCACAGGTGGTGCTACGAAGACTCAGATCCAATCGTTCGTGGACGGACACCTCTAAGTACCTGCTTTGCGGTTCGGGGCCTCGTAGGGCCTAAATACTGCGTAGAAAGGTACTTTCCATGACAGTAAATCGACTCCTAAACCAGCAGCACTCCCCACGGGAGCAAGAAATGGTGGAAAGCCTCGTCATTGAGGCCATCCAAGCCAAAGGTGCTGACGTGAAGTACATGGTCCGTGAGCTGGTCAATCGAGACCCCCTTTTCGGTGAGGCCACGCTCAGTTCCTTTGAGGAATATGCGGAGGTCGAGATGTACCTCGCAGACATCCAGAACTTCAACGGAGACGGTGACATGTTCGGTAAGTTCGGCTTCACGATGACGGACAGTGCGAACTTCGAGGTCTCGGTCAAACGATTCCAGCAAGAGCTCGGCCGCTACGGACTTGATCGCCCACGTGAGGGTGACCTGATCTACTACGGGCTCAACGACTCCCTCTACGAAATTCGCAAAGTGAGCAAAGACTCTCAGTTCAACAAGCTGGGCCGCAATTACGTTCATCGACTCCAGTGCTCCCTGTTCCAGTGGTCCCACGAGAAGCTGCCGAAGCACCCGGACATGGACACCTTCAATGACAAGGAAGATATCGTGCTCTCGTCAGAGGACATGATCGACATTGGCAAGACATTGGGTATCTCTCCGAACTCGCAGAAGGATGAGCGTCCGTCCATCAAGGAAGAAGGCTCCAAGTACATGACCTTCGATCCTGCAAACCCTTTCAAGGTCTGATATGCTGTTTGGAAAATCTGGCTATGCCTACAATGCATCGGTGAGGGGCTACGTGTCCCTGTTCGGTACGCTGTTCTCCGACATCGTCCTCCAACGTAATGGCGATGACAACTGGATTTCAGTACCACTGCGCTTCGGGTCGGGCAATCTCTACGAGAAGGCACCTCAGAATGCGGCCGAACGTGACAATTCCCGTGTTCGTGAGCTCGTACCATCGGCATCGTTCTACATCGTTGACCTTCAACGAGATGGAACCCGACAGACCAATCGCCACCAGCCAATGGACGTCGGCCTCGGTCAGGTCGTCACCTCTCGCGTCCCGTACAACATCACCTTTGAGCTGGCGGTACGAAACAAGAACTATGACGACCATCTCCAGATTCTGGAGCAGATCAGCACCACCTTTGATCCTACGATCACGGTGAAGTTCAAGCCTTGGTCAAACGCCTCGGCGACCGAGAACGTCGTGATCCTGTTGGATGCCTTCTCAGTCGATGACAACTTTGATTCTCAGGTCGAAGACGAAGAACGTCGCATTGAGACGACCTACACCTTCACGCTCAAGGGTTATCTGAACAGGGGTGTCAAAACTGTTGATCCCATCGAGGAAGTCGTGTTCGGTACTGGAACCGGTCCAGATGACAGCAACCTGACGGTCTTCGTGTCAGACAAGGGAACGTTGAAAGTGCTGCAGGATCACACTGCTCTGAGCGAAATGATTGAGAACGGATTGTTTGAAACAGTGTTGGTAAATCCTGACACAATTTCAAAAGTTACTAAATCTCAGAGACGCAAGAAAAAGTTGAACAATTGATATGAGCAAAGCAGTAGACAATCTAAGAGCAACATTGGGCATGTCCCCAATCCCATCCATCGACAATCCTCCCCCAGAGGATGACGCGGATGATCTGCCGCCACGCCCCCCTGCCAAACTGGTCGTACTTGACAAGCCAACGGTCCTGGACCCGGAGCTGAGCAAGAACAGTGACCTTGCGCAGGACTACATCTACGCACGTAACCTGAACCACACGCTTCTGCAACTGGTCGGGGATCAATTGGCTGGTGCTGCGACCATGGCCGCCGAGACGGAACACCCCCGTGCCTATGGTGTATTCAATGAACTCGCCGGTACGATGCGTGAGCTAATCAAGGACATGCTCGATCTGCAGAAGGTCTTCAAGGACGTCAAGCGCGACGACAAGGTACTGGATGTGCCTGCTGCTCCTGCGGCCGGTATCGGTACTCAGAACAACTTCTTCAACGGCTCTACGGCTGATGTCGTCCGCCTGATGGAACAGCATCAACTCCCGGCTATCCTTGACATCGGTGAAGCCGAAGTCGATGAGGTTACCGTGAAGAACGAAAAGAAGGCGGAAGATGGCCAAGGCGGTTAAGGGAACACGATTCGCTCAGCTTAAGGACGGTGGCGGCTATCCGTTCCCCGTCGCTGACGATCTGTTTCCACTTGCCTATACGTATCCCAGTGCGGCTCTGGTCAAGAACGGTCATGTCAAGATGGACATGCGCCCGGAGCATCTGATCGAACTGGTGAAGTGTCGTCAAAACCCGATCTACTTCGCCGAGAACTATTGCCGAATCATCTCTGTGGACGATGGTATCGTCCCGTTCAAATTGTACCCGTTCCAGAAGCGGATGATCAAGCAGTATTTCGAGAACCGATTCTCGTTGACTGTTACGGCCCGCCAGATGGGGAAGACCACCTGCGTGGCAACCTTCATCCTCTGGTTCGCGATGTTCACAGCCGACAAGGAATGTGCGGTGCTGGCGAACAAGGGTGCTCAGGCTCAGGAAGTCGTGTCTCGTATTCGGATGATGTACGAGTATCTGCCGTTCTTCCTTCAGGTCGGTGCTGTAGTCTACAACAAGACGTCCTTGGAATTTGACAACCGTTCAAAAATCTTCTCTGCCGCTACCTCCAGCGACTCCATCCGGGGTCACTCTGTAGCGTTGCTGTACATTGACGAAGCGGCCTTCATCGAGAACGACGCCACCTTCTACGAATCGACATACCCTGTGGTTACCTCGGGTGAAAAGTCCCGCGTGATCATGACGTCTACGCCGAAGGGCAAGCGGGGGATGTTCTACAAGCTCTACTCCGAAGGGGTCGAGAAGATCAACGAATACAAGGTTCTCACGGTCAAGTGGGACCATCACCCGAAGCGTGACGAGAAGTGGAAGGACACGACCATCCGTAACACCAGCAAGCAGCAGTTTGCTCAGGAGTTCGAGTGCTCGTTCATCGGTTCGTCAGGAACACTGATCGACTCAGAGACGTTGATGAATCTGTCCTTCATCAACCCCATCAATGAGCCGAAGGAAGGTGAAGAGCAACATCTCTTTATCTACAAGGAGTACGACCCGAAACGGAAGTACGTCGCCATTGCCGATCCAAGCGAGGGCTTGGGGCAAGACTATTCAGTCATCACAGTCGTGGATGTCACAGAAACTCCATATCAAGTGGCGGCTGTATATCGCAACAGCTATATCAGTCCGATCCTGTTCCCTCATACGATTGTCTCGATGGGTGAAGCCTACGGCACCTGTCCTGTGCTGGTCGAAACGAACAACGCATGCGGTGGTCAGGTGAGCTACATCCTCTACTATGACCTCGAATACGAGAACTGCATCATGACGAAGCCCGATCCGAAGGGTCGCGGTATGCGTGAAGGTGGTAAGGCTGCTCAACCGGGTGTGCGTACAACCTCTCGCGTCAAGTCCATCGGATGCGCCAACCTCAAGACGCTTCTCGAGAACGGCACCCTGATGCCAAACAACCATCACATCATCGAAGAGCTCGGCACCTTTATTCAAAAGGGTAAGTCATATGAGGCAGACGAGGATTGCCACGATGACACGACGATGACATTGGTGCTCTTCTCATGGCTCATCAAACAGGACTTCTTCAAAGATTACACGGATTCGGACATTGGACGATTCCTCTTTGATAAGAACCGGATGGAGATGGAGGCCGATCTTGGACCGTTTGGCTTCATCAACAACACCGGCAATCCTGTGGATGAAGAAGCACCTCCAATGTATGAGGGTGGAATTCCATTGAAAGTGGGTTCTCCGAATGAGTTCGAGAGTTGGATGAACAGTTGATGGCCTAAAAGGCGCAAACCCTAAATACCTCGTACAAAAATCAATTGTGAAGGATCATTCAACATGGCACAGTTTTCATTGAGCCCAGCTGTAACGGTTGTCGAAATCGACAATACGTTGACGGCCGATCAAATTGGTGACTACATTGGCGGTCTCGCTGGAACGTTCAACTGGGGTCCTGTTGCGGCGCCTAAGCTGATCACCGGCGGAGAATCTGAGTTGGTGCGAGTGTTCGGTAAGCCTACGAATGACAACTACCTGTCGTTCCTGGTCTCTGCGGACTTCCTGTCTTACTCTCCAAAAATGTGGGTCTACCGCGACGTAGGTCTGTCTGCTCGTAATGCAGTTCCAGACGGTCAAACCGCAGTTCTGGTCAAGAACGAAACCGAAGCTGAAGCCGGCAACTTTGCTGGTATTGACTTCATCGCCAAGTACCCGGGCACCAAGGGCAACGGCATCATCGTTGACATCGTTGACAACATCGGTTTCAACACATGGGAATTCGCAAACAGCTTCGACTACAAGCCGAAGTCAGGTGAGTTCGCAATCGCCGTGATCGACTCTTCGGGTGTCTGGTCTGCCGCTGGTGCCCAGAACCAAGCTGAAAAGCTCGTGGTGAACGGTCAAGCCGCTGGTGGTGTGCGTCAAATCCAAACCGTGACGGTGTCGGGCACTGCTTCCGGTGGTATCAAGCAAGTTGAAGAACTCACGTTCTCAGGCACTGCTACCGGTACGACCGTGACTGTCGATGGCGTGAACGTGACTGTGGTTGCTGGTGACAGTGCTGCTACCGTTGCTGCCAAGGTTGCCGCTGCTCTCGAAGCAGACGCTGACTACGAAAGCGCCGTGTCTATCGTGAACCGCGTGGTCGTGACGTTTGCCGTTCCGGGCTCACGTACCAAGATTTTCGACGTCAACATGGCAGGTATCGCAGCAACGTCTACGATCCAAACTGCTGGTAACTCGACGTTCGCGATCCAATTCCAAGGCGAAACCATCGGTCTCACGACTGGTGATACTGCTGCCATCGTCACCGACAAGATCTATGCTGTGCTCAACGCAAAGCAAAGCCTCTACATGACGGTGAGCAAGCCGACGACGACTTCGGTCCGTTGGACTTACGTTGACTACGGTCCTCAAACGACTGTGCCGACTCAGACTCTTGAAGGCGTGACACTGGCTACTGCCGTCGGCACACCGGGTGACGCTGCCATCAGCATCACTGTCTTCGGTACACCGGTTGCTATCCTGCACAAGGACAGCGCAACAGTCGTTGCTTCGAAGATCGCTACGGCTCTGAACGCTCTGGGTACGCCTCCGTTCAACAGCATCGTGGCTGACAAGAACTCGGTTGACTACCGTATCAAGACTGCTGGTAAGAAGGCTGCTCAAGTTACCCCTGCTGCTCAGAACGCTCTGACGTTCGAAGTGGACGTGGTGTCGGTGGGTCGTCTCGGTTCCGTGCTCGAGAAGTACGAACTGATGTCCATGGACAAGGCAGCGAAGCTGGCTGACGGTTCGACTCAATACTTCGCCGATGCGATGAAGTCTTCTGCCTACGTGTTTGTCGGTGATCCGACGATGCCGTTGAACACCCGTACCATCACCCTCACGGGCGGTGTGGATGACAACTCGGGCGTGAACCTCACCGATGGCTTCCAAGAACTCGGAAACGCCGAACAGTACCAAATCAACTACCTCATCGCAGGTGCCGTTGATCCTACGGTGCAAAAGGCTGTGTACGACGTTGCTGATACCCGCAAGGACTGTATCGCTTACGCTTCGCCTCAGTTCGAAGACGTGGTGAACAACCGCGGTAGCGAAATGGAAGACGTGCTCGACTGGCGCAACATTGAAGTGAACCGTGAAACCTCTTACGGCTTCAATGACGACAACTGGGCTCTGATCTACGACGCTTACAACGACGTGAACCGCTGGATTCCGTGCTGCGGTGGTACTGCTGGCCTCAAGGCTCGTACTGACCGTGAACAGAACCCATGGGACAGCCCGGCAGGTCACGAGAATGGTCGCTACAAGAACTACATCCGTCTGGCATGGTCTGCGAACAAGTCACAACGTGACGAGCTCTACAAGGCCAGCGTGAACAGCGTGGTGAGCTTCCCGGGCGAAGGCATTCTGCTGTACGGTGACAAGACTTCGCTGACTCGTCCAAGCGCATTCCGCCACGTCAATGTTCGCTCTGCGTTCATCGTGGCTGAAGTGAGCCTGGCAAGACTGGCGAAATACTTCCTGTTCAAGAACAACACGCCCTACACACGTGCCCAGTTCCTGAACGCCACACGTCCGTTGATCCGTAACATGGTCGCGGCTGGTGCGTTCGAGGACGGCAAGGTGGTAGCGGACGGCCGTAACAACGGACCGGATGTGCGTCGTGCAAATCAGTTGGTTGGCAACATCTACCTGATCCCGAACTACTCGATCAACAACGTGATCCTGTACTTCGAAGCAACGGCTGCTGGCATCTCGTTCGATGAAGTCGAGAACTTCGCCTAATTGACGAAGGGGAGGGTTGATTCCCTCCCCTAAGTAATACGACACGGAGCAAACAATGCCAAATATCACAGAATTCAGAACAGCCATTCGCTCAGGCCTCGTACGCCAGCACAAGTGGCGAGTCATCTTCAACTTCCCTGCTTTTGCATCGACAAGTGAAGTGGCTCGTCAGGCTTCCCTTCAAGCGCGTACCGCCAACATTCCGAGCTCAACACTCGGTGTGATGGAAGTGCCTTACGGTGGCCGTGTGCTGCCACTACCGGGTGACCGCCAGTATGAAGAGTTCACCACGAACTTCATTGCTGTAAACGATCACAAGGTGCGTGACGCTCTCGAACGTTGGTCTGAGAACATCAACGGTTCGGAAAGCAACATCGGTCTTGCAAACCTCGAAGACTACATGCGTGACGTGGTTCTCGAAATGCTCGACAACAACGACAATGTGACCAAGACATACGTCCTCAAGGATGCATGGCCTGTGATCATTGGTCAATCCGATCTCGATCAAGGTTCACAAGACTCCTTCGTGGAGTTCCCGGTGACGTGGCGCTTCATCAACTACGAATCGAACACGACCCTCTAAGAAGAACACGACAAGAAGAATAACGGGTCTTTCAAAGGTGCTTTCGGGCACCTTTCTTTTTTGGTAAATACAGGGAATGTGAAGGATTGAAAGAATATGGCTAATCAGAGATTGAACCAATTCGCTCAGGTATTTCAAGGCTGGTCCCTTGATCGTCTGAACGTCAAGAAAACCGAAGAAGACAAGCTCCTCAAAGCGACGGACTTCCTTGACATCGATAACCCAGATGGTGCCGAGGTACTTGACGCATCCTTCTTCATGTCTTCGAGTTATCAGACTCAGGACTCACTCAAAGACCAAGCCGACAAGATCAATGAATATCGATCAATGGCCTACTACCCGGAAGTGGAGTGGGCAATCGATGACATCATTAATGCGGTGGTGTCCTGCGACAGCGATGAGATTCCGGTACAGGTGTCATTGGACAAGGTCGAACTGACGAAGGCCACCAAGGACAAGATCAACAACGAATTCAATCACCTGCTCGGCGTATTGGACTTCAACAACGTCGCCTACGAATTGCTCAAAGAGTGGTACATCGATGGTCGCCTGATCTTCCAAGTCATCGTCGATCCGAACAAGCCGAAAGAAGGAATTCAGAAGCTGATCCCTCTCGATCCACGGGCCATCAAGAAGGTCATCCAGATCAAGAAGGAACCTAACCGTGATCGCGTCGAGACCGTCAAGTCGATTGATCGTTTCTACATCTACGATCAATCCTTTGCGGTCGAGAACAACCCAGGCAAGCTCAAGAACACGGTGACCTCCTTTGGCCGCCAGTCACAGAAGCTGCGCATCGAGGAAGACTCCATCGTTGCCGTATCAAGTGGTCTGGTTGATGCTAATACCGGGTCCTCACTGTCTTACCTCGAGTACGCTCGTAAGGCGGTAAACAACCTTCGTACCATGGAAGACGCGATGGTGATCTACCGATTCACCCGTGCTCCTGAACGTCGTGCCTTCTACGTCGATACCGGCTCATTGCCTACGAAGTCGGCTGAAGAGTACCTGCAAAAGATCATGAACCGCTTCAAGACGAAGATCAGCTATGATGCTACGTCCGGCAAGGTCCAGACCAATGCCCATCAAATGACGATGATGGAAGACTACTGGCTGCCCCGTAAGGAAGGCACCCGTGGAACTGAAATCTCTACGATCCCCGGTGGTCAAAATCTGAATGACATCGAGGACGTGCTGTACTTCCTGAAGAAGCTCTACAAGTCATTGAAGGTTCCTGAGTCTCGTCTCAACCCTGACCAAGGCATCCTCTTGGGTGGACGTGGTGCGGAAGTGAGCCGTGACGAGTGGAAGTTCGACAAGTTCATTCAACGCCTGCGCCGCCGTTTCGCTGGGTTGTTCATCAGTATCCTCGGCAAGCAATTGGTCCTCAAGAACATTTGCACCGAAGATGATTGGAAGAACATCATCAAGCCGAACCTCCAATTCATGTATGCCTCCGATGGCTATATGAAAGAGCAGCAGGAACTCGACACCTTTGCAAACCGTGTTGCCATCCTGTCATCGGTTGACAATTACGTCGGCAAATACTTCTCCAAGGAGACGATTGAACGTGTTGTCCTGCGCCGCTCTGATGAAGAGATCGAGAAAGAACGCAAGAAGATCGTCGAAGAATTGAAGGCCGGCATCATCACTATCTCTCCACCCGAAGAAGAATTGGGCGGTGGTGAAGATGCAGGGCTCGGGGCCGCACCCCAAGGACCAAACTTCGGTAATTCCGCCGTCCCTGCTGCGGATGACGATGCCGATGAAGAGTTTGTTCAAACCTAAATAGATAGAAGGATTAAGAAATGAACGACACCATCATTGCACTTGCCCGTGAAGGCAAAAAGGAAGAATTCAAGGCTGCTATCAAAGAGCAGCTGAATCAACGTCGTGATACCACCCTCACGAACCTCCGCACAGCAATGGCTGCAAGCATCGGACAAAAGAAGAAGTAAGACATGAAGAGCCTACAAGAAATCATCGAAGAAGCGCAAAGCACTGACGACGGTGAAGGCTTTGCTCTTGTTTCGGAAAAGTTCGTCTACAAGGTCAATTCCAAGGGCAAGAAGCGTAAGAAGCTCCGCTGCCCCAAGGGGATGAAGCCGAACCCACATGGCACTTCCTGCATCCCAATGCGTGGAGCAGAGAAGCGCAACCACAAGGTCGGTGCCCGTCATGCTGTGCGTACGGTCAAGGCCAAGGGTAATGCCCTGAAGCAACGCAAGGTTCGTAAGACCCGCAAGGCGATGCGCTACCGTAAAAACCTCGGACTCTAAAAGAAGAACAACATGAGATTCATTACAGAACAACTCGATGAGGGTCTCGTACCTCTCGTTGAATGGACAAAGACAGACGGCGTCCTGTACATCGAGGGTCCATTCCTCATGGCAGAAGCCAAGAACCGCAACGGCCGCTTCTACCCGAAGCAGTTGATGGAACAGTGTGTGGACCGCTACACCAAGGACTACATCAATGAGCGTCGTGCCATCGGTGAACTGAATCATCCTGAGCGTCCGTTCGCCGACCCGATGCATGCTGCCATCATCGTTGAGTCCCTGTCATGGGAAAAGAACAACGTGATCGGCAAGGCGCGCGTCATCGATTCTATCGAAGGACGTCAAGTCAAAGCCCTGATGGAAGCTAACTTCCGTATGGGCGTCTCGTCACGTGGTCTGGGCAAGCTCAAGCAGCTCCGTGAACACGTACTGGTCGAGAAATACGTCCTCAATGCTATTGACGCCGTAGATCGTCCGAGCGGCCAAACCTGCTATGTAGATGCAGTAAATGAATCTACGGTCAACGAGTGGGTCGAGGAAAACGGTATCTGGGTTGAAAAGAAGCGCTTTGACGAGCAGGCCTTCCTGAACAACTTGGATCGCATGGTTGAGATTCTGAAAAAGAATCGTCAATAAATCGAGTTCACTAAATACCACTGTACACATCAAAGGAAACGAGAATGTCAAACAAACAAATTGAACAACTCTTGGAAGGCATCGAAGGTCTGACTCCAGAGTTCAAGGAAAAGGCCACGGTGATTTTCGACGCTGCTGTTCAAGAAGCTGCTGACGCACACATTGCGGAACAGACAGTTGCTTTGTCAGAAGCCTCGGACCAACGTGTCGAACAAGCAATCGCTGAAGCCACCGAGAAGTTCAAGGCCACCCTTGATGTCTTCCTCGACGAAGCAGTCACCGAATGGGTCACCGAGAACGCAGTCCCTCTGGACGGCCAGCTCAAGGGCCAGATCGCAGAATCTTTCATCAATGGCCTGGCTGCGATCTATGAATCGCACAACGTCAAGTTCGATGACCAGACAGCCGAAAAGGTTGCTGACCTCGAAAAGCGTCTGACCGAAGCTACGGAACAACTCGCTGCCGCTCAGTCCACACTGAACGAAGCTGCCGTTGCCGCCGCTGAAGTCGAAAAGACCAGCGTGTTCGAAGCAGCAGTCAAGGACCTCGCGGATACGCAGAAGGATCGCGTCAAGCGCCTGATCGAATCCATCGAAGTCAAGGACCCTGCCGACTACGCCAAGAAGCTCTCCTTCATCGTTGAAGCCGTGACCGGTGTCGATGGTGCCAAGAAGGACGGCGAAGAAGGCAAGGAAGGCGAGAAGGACGGCGACAAGGGTGCTAAGCCCAATGAAGCTCCTGGCAAGGAAGAAAAGATCGTAGAGCAACACGTGGAAGAACCGAAGATGGTTGAGCCTGTGATCTCGGCTACCCTCGCATTCATGCGTAAGGGTCGCAAGCAGTAATTGGAATTGGTGAGTTGGAAGTAAAATTCCAATTCACTAAATAAGTTTGTTGATATTGTGATTATCAAAACGTAACAAGGAAAATGAAAATGACTCAACTGGTCACTGAAGCAATGAAGGGTAAGTGGGCCGAAGTTCTTAATGAGGACGTCAGTGGCCCAGCTGGTTTGACACGCGAAGACATCATGGTTCGCCTGATGGAAAATCAGGAACAATGGTGTGACAAGAACCCCGCAATGGTTCGCATGGATGAAACCGCTGCATCGACAAACGGTGTTGCTGGTATCGCCACATGGACCCCGGTTCTGATCAAGATGGTTCGCCGTCTGGTTCCGAATCTGGTCGCAACTGACTTCTTCGGTACACAGCCTCTGGCTACACCTGACGGTCTGATCTTTGCGATGCGCGCTCGCTACACGTCGCAAACCGGCACTGAAGCCTTCTACAACGAACCGAACACTGCATTCAGCGGTACTGGCACTCACAGTGCTGACCCGTTTGAAGGTGCGTCGGCTGGTACGGTTCCTACGACCGGCACCGGTATGGCTACTTCGGCAGCTGAACTGCTCGGCGCGTCCGGTGGTACTGCTTGGGGCAAGATGGCTGTTAGCATCGAAAAGTCCAGCGTGACTGCAAAGTCGCGTGGTCTGTATGCTGACTACACACACGAACTGCGTCAGGACATGATGGCTGTTCACGGCGAAGACGTGGATGCGATCCTGAGCGACGTGCTCGTGACGGAAATCCAAGCGGAAATGAACCGTGAGTTCATCCGTACCATGAACATCGCTGGTAAGTGGTCTACCCTGCCTGCGACGACTGCCAAGGTGTTCGACCTCGTGGCCGATACCGATGGTCGTTGGTTCCTGGAACGCCTGAAGAGCTTCATGTTCCGTATCGAACTGGAAGCCAACACCATTGCCAAGGACACACGTCGCGGCAAGGGTAACCGTATGCTGTGCTCCGCAAACGTGGCCTCCGCTCTGGCGATGGCTGGTCTGCTGGACTACAACATCAGCAACCTCGACGGTCAGAAGAACCTGAGCGTGGACGTGACGGGTCAAACCTTCGCAGGTGTCCTGTCCAACGGTATGCGCGTCTACATTGACCCGTATGCTGGCGTTGACTACTACAACATCGGCTACAAGGGTCCGACGGAACTGGATGCGGGTATCTTCTTCGCTCCTTACACTCCGCTGGAAATGTACCGCACCGTTGGTGAAGACAACATGAACCCACGTATGGCGTTCAAGACGCGCTACGGTCTGGCTGCCAACCCGTTCTACTACCAAGACGCGGCTGGTACTGTTGCAACGGGCAAGGGTCTGGGCGACAACGAAAACGGATACTTCCGTAAGGCCAAGGTGGTCAACCTGATCGGTGGTTAATCCCCACTAGGTCGGTAAACAAAGAAAGGGGCTTCGGCCCTTTTCTTTTGCGTGGAAACAGCACGTAGATGCACGCAATAGAAAACCCGGTACACAGACACCGGGTTTTGTTCTAGGGCCTCTAATCGCCTCAGAGCCTGTCAGTGATCCTGCTCTCTGACTTCTTCGCTGGGAACACCTTACGCCAGACATCACTGAGACTGGTGTTGAACATCTCCGATCCACCGATGAACATGTAGAACTTGACGAACAAGCTACACGCGATCACGATCAACATGATGCTAGTTGCCGCAAGGTTCATCATCGGAATGCAGGAGAAGAGCAAGAGTGTCAAGAAGGTCCCGACACTCATGTCCCATGGCTTCTTCTCATCCAGCGTCTTACGGAGGTACGCCCAGCCACTAACCAACACGCACAGGGCCACTGGAACGAACTGGTTTGACAGGAGGAACGACAGGAGCTGGTCTTTTTGCATCTTGTTCTTTCTTGAAATGACGAAGTAGTGAGGCGAGATCGTTGAACTCCTTGGTATCTGGATTCCAGCCGACTGTGAACGTTTCTTTGTGGTTGTATCCTTGGCCGGCAGGATACCACCGGGCCTTGAATCCGAAGGACTCTTTCCATTTGATGGCAGTCTCATCGTCATCCAACATGATGACCGCATTCTCTGGACAGACCCAGTAGAGATCGGGTCGTGGATCCCATGTGTCGTCTTCATAGGCGGCATAGCTGCGTTGATATCGGTATTTCACGAGTCGGACCAGATCACCGATCTTGTGAGTCTTGCCACACTGGCAAGGGCGCTTGTAGTTGGCACGGAAGACAGCCATCTGTTCTTCGATTTTCTTGACCTCCAGCTGCTTCTCAGCTAGGCTCTTTTCGAGCATGGTGTAGATACGGCTCATGGGAGTTCTCCGACGGGTAGCACTTTGCTGGTGATGTAGACGCCAATGGCAATCGACAAGAGGATGCCGATGATTGCCGTCGGTCGGCTCTTGCTGGTGAACAGGTAGAACGCTGTCAGCAGCCCGATGATGATGTTGTGATATTGGTCTTCGGTGATCAAAACTTGATCCTCCATCCAAAGGTCCACAGGTCAATCCTGAAGAACCAGTTCCCGTCGTGCTTCCCGAACCCGATTCGAAGCATTCGGTTTTGCTTGTCGAGCGGTAGTCTTTCTTGTTGCATTTCGTCGCTTCTCTCTGAGTTGCATGTTGGTCTTCGGGGTGCAGACTTTGAGGTGCTCAAACCTGATGCACTTTCGATTCACGCACTTGTGATCGACGTGCATGTCCTTGCGAACCTTGCGTCCTCGCATGACTTCAACCATCAGGCGATGACCCTTCTTTTTCTTGACCTTGCCGTCTTCCCGGACTGACACCTTGGAGTAGCCATCACGACCACATGCTGCAGTCCACTGGTAGCAGGGACCGAGCTTAGGATTGACGATGACTTCTTCGGTATTGGCGATGAGCCGGGAGAACAGGTCTGGGTATTTCATGATGAATAAAGGTCAAGTTCACGCAGTGTACCCCGAAACCTTCAATCAACTCTGAGTTAGTTGCTTCCATTGCAGCATGTTGCGAATGTCATACGTGCGACCCTTGGCAACCTTGATGGAATCTTCGACGAACTTGACGCGCATGTCGGCATCTGCTACTGCACCCTTGACAGTACGAATCTTCTCGTCGATGTTGAGGTACTGGTCCATCTCGGTCTTAAGGACCGTGACGTTGAGAGGCTCTGCCCGGTACTCGGCCCCGGTGGCCTTGCCACTGTAGTAGCGCTTGCGATCGTGGACCACCTTGTCGTGTAGGCCCATGATGTCCCGTAGGCGTCGGCTCTCGACCTGAAGCAGGCGGTAGAGGTCCACGAAGATGCGAGAGGTCTTGGCCTGCTCACGATCAAGGTTCGTGGTGTCGATGTTGAGCATCTCGTTGACGTACTCGGTCAACTGCTCAAAGGTAGGGTCAGCCAGAGCGGCGTATTCGGTTGAGTTCATGACTAAATTCTAACGTTAGGCAAGTTCAACATCACTGCGAGCAAACTTCATTCTTTCATATTTGATTTGGACGCTGCTCTGCAAATCAGATGTCAAATTCTCGATATCAAAAAGGAAGCCCGTCAATACAACCGGCCAAGCATTTGTGAAATCGATCCTGAGCCCGCGAAGGTTACCATTGGTGTCCAGCAGGTGGATTGAAAGGTCTCTTAGAGTAGGTTCATTCTCTGTGGTGCATGCAAGGAGCCATTCATAAAGCTCTTCGTAGTTCCTGAAATCCTCATCGATGAGAAAGTCGAAGCTGAGGTCGTCCAACACCACATGATCGCCGGGAACAACCAATGAAACGTTCTCCGAACCCCCGAGCTCTGACACCCCGGCTGAGGCTGATGGGATCACAGCACTGATGATCTTGAACGTGAGGCCTTCCATACCTTGGAAGACGGCCATCCATTTGTTGCCATGAGCATTGTTCAAATTTGTAGTCATTGGTAATCCATTAGAATAATCACGGTATTTAAAGGAAGTGAATGACACGGTTCTACACAAACGTCGAGCGTAGAGGGCAAAAGATCTACCTCAAGTATGCCGACAAGGCAACGGGTAAGCGAGGCAAGACAGAGTCCTCCTTCAAGCCCAATCTCTTCATCCAGACGCGTAACGCCGAGAAGGCTGTAGCGAAGGACTTCTGGGATCGTGACCTCGAAAAGATCGAGTTCGAGAACATGAAGGAAATGAGCGAGTTCATCGAACGGTACAAGGGTATCGGCGGCTATCGCATCTACGGTCAACGTGATCCCTCCTTCCAGTTCATCGACCGGTACTTCCCGGGCAAGATCGACTTCGACCCGAACATGATCCACGGGGGCATCGTCGACATTGAAGTCTTCTCGGGTGACATTGAGGTCAAGGAAGACGGCAGCTATGGGGTGATCCGGGGGCCATTCCCAGATGCGACGAATGCGGACTACCCGATCTCGATGCTGACGATCCGTCACCAGCACACGGGGCTGTATCATGTTTGGGGGCTCGAGACGTTCAAGGGTCACAAGATCGGCACCTACGTTCACAACCCAGACCATGATCGGGTCGGTAAGCTGTCTGTCATCTACAAGGGGTTTGACGACGAGAAGGACATGCTCGCCGACATGGTGATGTGGTGGCAAGAGCAGGACTTTGACTACACCTCTGGTTGGTACTACGAGGAGTTCGACGTCCCCTACTTGGTGAACCGGACGAAGAAGATGCTCGGTGCGACCATGTCCACCAAGTTCAGCCCTTGGGGTGTCATCAAGGAACGGACGATCAACAGCCCACGCGGTGAGGTTCCGACCTACGAGTTCATGGGCTCATCGATCTTGGACATGCTGAACCTGTTCAAGAAGCACGCGTTTATGCAACCACCGAACTGGAAGCTGAACACTGTCGCCATGCTGGTCTTGGGCGAGGAGAAGATCAGTTACGACGATGAGGGTAGCCTCAACAACCTGTACGTGCTGAACTACCAGAAGTCGGTCGAGTACAACATCATCGACGTTGACCTCGTCTACCGTCTCGACAAGAAGATGCAATTCTTCTTGCTTACCTACATCCTGGCCTACCTGACGAAGAGCAACTACGCTGACACCCTAGGGACCGTGAAGCCATGGTCTGCACTAGCGACCAGCAAGCTCAACGAGAGGGGGATTCAACCTGAACTGCGTGGTGTGAGCCAAGCGGCCAAGGACATCGTAGGCGGCTTCGTCAAGGAAGTCGTACCGGGCTTCTACCGTTGGGTCGTGAGCGGGGACTTGAACAGCCTCTATCCTCACCTGATGCAGCAGTACAACCTCGGCGTCGATACGATCCTTGAGCCACATGAGGTGCCCCAAGAAGTCCAGGACTCGATCCCGAACAACTTCACTATCGATGACCTTGTCGAGAAGAGGATTGACCTGAGTGTGTTGAAAAAATACAACATCACCATGACGGCCAATCGCCAGTTCTTCCGCAAGGATCGAATGGCCATCTTCAATGAACTGACCCGTGAAATCTACACCGGTCGAGCCACGGTGAAGAAGGACATGAAGAAGGATGAACAGGAGCTGGTCAACCTGTTGGACTACCTGAAGAAGAACGATGCAGACGCCAAGGATCACCCCGATGTGTTGGCCCTTGAGACTGCGATTGCCACCAAGAACAACACCCAGCAGGCCTACAAGATTCTGATGAACGGCTTGTACGGTGCGATGGCAAACAAATACTTCACAGAGTACTTTGACACCCGGATCGCCGAGGGCATCACGACCAGCGGCCAGCTCTCGATCAAGTGGATCAGCCGCAAGGCCAATGAGTACTTCAACAAGGTGCTCGGGACTACGAACGTCGACTATGTGGTTGCCAACGACACTGACTCGATGTACCTGACATTGGCTCCGTTGATCGACAAACTCTTCCCGGGTGAGAAGCAGCAGGGCAACGAGAACTGGCACAAGGTTGCCAACTTCATCGACAAGCTCTTCAAGGAGAAGATTGAGCCCTACATCGACGAGTGCTATGCAGAGCTCGCCGAGTACATGAATGCCCATGACCAGCGAATGTTCATGAAGCGTGAGACCATTGCTGTGTCTGCCATCTGGGCGGCCAAGAAGCGCTACGTGATGTATGCCATCGACGTCGAGGGTGTGCGCTACCCGACTCCGAAGGTCAAGTACACGGGCGTCGATGCCAAGCGGTCTACCTTCCCAGAGAAGTGCCGTGAGTGGATGGTCGAATGCTATGAGATCGCCCTCTCGGGAACTGAGAAAGAGCTGCAGGCCCGGGTGAAGGAGATCAAGGCAGAGTACATGAAGCAGACGATCATGGACATTGCTGGGGTGACCGGGGTCAACAACCTCGAACAGTTCGCCGATGCAAACACCGTCTTCGTCAAGGGCTCACCGAGACACGTCAAGGCCAGCTTGTTCCATAACAAGCTGATCAAAGACTTGGGGATCACCCGGCTCAAGGAGATTCAGTCAGGAGACAAAATCCTGCTGGTCAACCTCAAGAAGGGTGCCCCTCAGGGTATCGAAGCCATCGCCTTCCAAGGTGACCTGCCAGTCGAGTTCGGCCTCCACAAGTACGTTGATTACCAATCGACCTACGAAAAGACCTTCCTCGAACCGGTGATGAACCTGATGCACGCGATCAACTGGTCGGCTGAGCCACGGGCCAACGTGATGGACTTCTTCTCATGAGCCAATGGCGAATCCTCTCCTCTGCCTTGATCCACGAGAGCCCCTCGGCTCAACATTTCGTCGCATTGATGAATGAGCAGGCTCAACCGTTTGACTATTCTATGATTGGCCTTCAGCGTATCATGATGTACGCTCGTGGGATGATCAGTCCTCACGGAAACCCGAGCTTGGCCATTGCCCCCGATGGGTCTATCCACACAAGCCTCATGTCAGTTTGTTTGTGGATAGACAGAAATGCTCGGGGAGCTATGTAGCCCTTGAGTCAGTCACGGTATACTCCTGGATGTGGAAACATGTCCAGGAGTAGACTATGACCAGAATCAACCTAATCAATCCGTCTATGTTGACGGATCAACATTTGATGGCCGAGTACCGTGAGATCAAGATGATCAATGCGGCCCTCGGCCGTTCCAAACAGACCAAGACGACCGAAGAGATTCTCTGTTCGATCCCCCACACGTTCTGCCTCGGAGCCGGCCACGTCAAGTTCTTTTATGACAAGGGCCGATATCTTTTCAACCGGTATCTGAAGATCAGGGCCGAGTTGCTGTATCGAAACTACAAGATTGATGGGCTTGCCTCCGTCTACCCATGGTCCAACCACTTCCCAGAGGACATCTACTTCAAGGACTGGTCTCCTGCAGAGGCTGATCTTGGCCTCATCAAGGCTCGTATCCAAGAGCGTATCGACATGAAGCCTGAGTGGTATCGCTACCATGGCAAAAAGTTGAACCCGATCACACTGGAACTGTTGACCTTCAGAAACGGCAGTGTTAACATTGCAGCTTCAATTACCGGATGGGAATGAATATGACCAGAATCGTTTACAACATTAGCAATGAGTATGGCAACCTGACAGTGACGCCGGTGGAGAACGAACCGGTTGCCAGACTCATTGACGACTGTGATCCTATGAATTGGCTGTTGGAGTCCACCCCGCCACCAGTCGAAAAGCCGAGGGGCAACCTACAACCGTTCGGCATCGAAAAGACCTTTGTCACCCACAGCTGGGCACAGGGCACCAATGATCGGGTGGAGGAGCGGATTGAAGACAAACATGAAGCCATTGCAGAAAAGATCAGCGCGGTGCTGGGTGACAAGGTCTGGGACACTGGGACAGACCCCGGATGCGTAGAGATCGCCAGTAAGCCGATGACATCAATCGAAGAGGCAAAGGAATTCTTCGATATGACAGCCGAGCTAGCCGTCAAGAAGTTCCGGCTGCGTCACGTCTCGCCATCGATTGTCGGCCCCGGTGGTCATATCCACGTCGAGAGACCCGATGACGTGGAACATCGGGTGGCCATCCGCAATTTTGCCATGCTGTTCCCTTACATGAACGCCTTCGGTCATCCGCTGGACCAAATGAACCTGCCGTCCCCGGGCTTCGGCTTCCTCTATGATCTCATCAGGGGAGCCAACGACCTCAGGTATCGCAATGGCTACTACAGGGAAGCATTTGAAAGCAAGAGCATCCTCAAGGTATGCGAACAGCTGGAGTACATCAGAGCTGCCCTAGACCACGAAAAGCCGACCGGCGACCCGACGTGGGAGCTAGGCGACATGCTCAATCCCTATCTGAAGAAGGGCCACGGCTGCTATCGCAAGAACACCATCACTTCCCGTCCTACGGTCGGTGCCAAGGGGACGTTCGAGTTCAGGTGCTTCGACGGCGTCAGTGGTTGGGAAGAGCAGCTACTCCACATCGAGGTTGCCCAGGCAGTCTTCAACTACACCAAGAAGAACTCGCTCTACACCCCGTCATTCAGCGAGATGGTGAAGGCAGTGATTGCCCCTGCCAAGGAACAGGTCGAGATGTTCCGTGTGATGATCGGTGAGCTTGGCCTGCCGAAGAAGCTCTTCAAGAAGTACGAGAAGAACATCCCGATCCGGCTCGAACTTGAGCACGCCGAGATCAAGGCAATGCTCAATGAACATGAGATGCTGCTGAAGATACAGTAAGACCCGGACAACAGAAAGGCCCCGTCAGGGGCCATTTCCATGCGTATGGGGCAACTTCTTAGATTACCCTAACCCGTACCCATCCATCGCCGTCCTCCTCGCTGAAACGGCCGAATTCATTGTTGGCCTTGGGGTGAGTTGCGGACCAGACCCGGTCCTTGGTGGCGGCCGAGCCTGAGACACACTTGATCACGGCACGTAGGAATCTTCCTTCGACCAGCTTGGTCCATTCGCTTAGGCTGATAGCCGTCACGTTCTTGAACTCCATCCGCTGTTCCAAAATTCCATATGCCATGATGAGCTCCTAGAGTTGATGGTTGAGTATACCCAGTTTGATAACCGGGATCAACCCTCTCTCATCTTCTCCAGCAACTTGACCATCTTCCTGGTGATGTCGCTACGAACGATCTCATCGGAAGTGAACTCGATGACCGGCACACGGATCGACTCCCACTCGTCGACCTCGTAACCACGATCGAGGAACTCATGGTCTTCACGAATCACGTTGACCAAGCCCTCAAGTGCCAGAGGCTCCCGGTTGCGGGTGTTGTACTGTGCGAAGTCACCGTTCAGGAACAGGTGGCTGTTGTCACCGATCCGAGTCGTCAATGAACTGAGCTGTTCAAAGGTCAACTCCTGTGCTTCTTCGACGAGGATGAAGCTGTCATCGAAGGACGAGCCCTTGATAGTCTCGAGAGGTTGGAACTCGATCTGACCCTTCTCGATGAGGCTGTTGAAGTAGCCATCGGTTCCTGCGGGCGTCTTGAGGATTTTCTTGATCGTTCCAAGGATTGGAGCCAGCCAGACGGCCATCTTCTCTTGACCCGTACCGGCGAAGAAGCCCATTGATGGGCCAGTCGGCAGGGGCGTCCGCGTGAGAATGATCTTCTCGATTTGCTTCTCAACAAGAAGTCGGCAGGCGGCATAGGCTCCAACGAAGGATTTTCCTGTGCCGGCCGGGCCGATTGCAATGGTGAGGGGAGCGTTTAGAGCTTGGTGATACAGTTCCTGCTGTGTTTCGTTTGCCGCCTTGAAGGGAAGCATTTTGTAAGACTTGAGCATCTCCACCTTCTCGGTATTGATGCGCTTGCGGGCGGTCTTGGTAGTAGCTGGCACTGAGTGATTCCTTAAAAAGGTGTTACCGACTCAGTAATTTAACTGAGGGCCAAGCCCTCAATTTGTCAAACTCTTATGACAAAGTCCGCAGCGAAATAGTCGATCAGGGCTTGCTGTGCTTGATCCTGATGTCGTCGGCGGTCGGCGATGAACTGCTCCAGTGTCATCCCGTTGGTGTGCCCTGCTTCCACCATGATGCCGTACTCTCGTTCCAGCTCACTGTCGGCCTCGACGTACTCCGCGGTTCTGGTAAGGCTGACCAGCATCGACGGATCGACAAAGAACTTCAACCCGTTGCGGGTGATGATCTTGCCGACGACCGGGGTGACCTCGAAGAAGTCGTTGGTCCTTTGGTCGTAGGTCATGAGCTTGATGTTCCCGGCTACCCGTCGCCGCTCGTACAAGAACTTCTCCATTTCACTGATTCGCATCGCGAACTCCTCATTTGTTGTTGATAGAGCGATTTTTATACGGAAGGCATTGAAATGC